>ERZ773245.2534-NODE-2534-length-9977-cov-2.877948_pt1 | contig 9977 bp, 10 predicted proteins | sample MGYA00580988_ERZ773245 | MGnify/ENA primary metagenome ERZ773245 (study PRJEB29015, sample SAMEA2737792) | human gut metagenome | biome: human gut; feature: human-associated habitat; material: faeces | place: China | collected 2012 ... | reverse complement strand
GCATCCGAAGTTTCGAAGAAACTTCTAAGTGACTACGAAGTAGTCATATTATATCATATTTTTCTTTTTATGCTGTCTGCTTTCCTGCATCTGCTTCATCTATTTTGTCTTTTACAAGTTTTGCATATAATTCATTCAAGGCATTTTCATCTTCATAATCCGCAAGCTTCATATTAGTAACATAGGCATCGGCCGATGCATTAAGTTTATCAGCTAATTCGCTATCTATCATATTATGAGCTGCTCTCTTGGCAAATACAAGACTTTCAAGAAGCGAATTGCTCGCAAGCCTGTTTCTTCCGTGAACACCATTGCAGGCTGTTTCACCTACTGCATATAATCTGTCCATAGATGTCCTGCTCTCATAATCAACCTTTATGCCACCCATAAAATAATGCTGTGCCGGTACAACTGGTATACATTCTTTAGTGACATCATAACCCTGCTGTCTGCAATGCTCAACTATATTAGGAAAATGCGATTTCAGCTCAGCTTCTGGAATCGTCCTTAAATCTTCCCAGACGTGATCTGTTCCGTCCTTTTTCATCTGCTCATATATAGCCTGTGTAAGTAAATCCCTTGGCAGAAGTTCATTAACAAATCTTTCGCCATTCTTGTCATAAAGCTTTGCACCCTCGCCTCTTACTGACTCAGATATAAGAAAGCTTCTGTCCTTCTCATCTTTAGAATAAAATGTTGTTGGATGAATCTGGACATAGTTAATATCCTTTAATTCAACATTATGCTTAACAGCAATTGCAATCGAGTCGCCTGTAAGATGTCTGAAATTAGTTGAATGTCTATAAAGACCACCTATTCCGCCTGTTGCAAGAACAGTGACATCTGCCTTAACTGTCATAAGGCTGTTATCTGATTTTCTTATAACTGCACCAACACATTCATTATTATAGCTTATAATGTCTAACATCCTTGTATTCTCTAATAATGTTACATTAGGAAGCTCCCTTACTCTTTCAAGCAGATGACTTGTTATCTCTTTTCCTGTAACGTCCTCATGGAATATTATTCTGTTACTGCTGTGTGCTCCCTCTTTAGTGTATGCAAGATTGCCCTGCTCATCTTTCTTAAAATCAGCACCTGTCTCAATTAAATCCTTGACAACATCTCTTGACGAACGAATCATTATCTCTACTGATTTCTTATCATTCTCATAATGTCCTGCTTTAAGTGTATCCTCAAAATAACTGTCATAATCACTATCATCCTTTAACATACACATTCCCCCCTGTGCAAGATATGAATCACTGCTTTCTGCATCACTGCTTGTTATCATAAGAATTCGCTTATCTCTCGGAAGATTGAGTGCACAATAAAGACCTGAACAGCCGCAGCCTACTATTAATACATCTGTTTCCATAATTTTACTCCATTTCTTTAATTATACCAGTTTGTTATATACCATTTATCTGCAATGTATTTTAATATTAATCATATTATTTTGCTGCCAGCTCAAGCATTTTATTAAGCGGCTTTAATGCACACTGTGCAAGTTCTTCATCAACGAATACCTCATTAGTATCATTTTCAAGAACATCTAACACCTTATCCAGCGTAACTTTTTTCATATTCACGCATACCTGGTCAGGCTTAACTGTATAAAGCTTCTTGTCTGGTGCCTTCTTTCTTATCTCATTGAACACACCATCAACTGTTCCGATAATATATTCATCTGCATCAGTATCAACAACATAATCAATAATTCCTGATGTGCTTCCAACATAATCTGCAAGTGCCAGTACATCTTCTGTACATTCAGGATGGGCTGCAAATCTAGCCTCTGGGTGTAATTCTTTAGCCTTTAACACCATATCTTTAGTAATGACAACGTGTCTTGGGCAACAGCCATTATTAAATATAAAATTCTTATCCGGACATTGTTTCGCAACATAGCTTCCAAGATTTCTGTCTGGTATAAAAAATATATTTTTATTAGGAAGATTTTTAACAATCTTAACTGCATTAGATGATGTTACACATACATCTGAATATTTCTTTAATTCAGCAGTTGAATTAATATAACAGACAACCGCAAGGTCATTATACTTTTCTCTTAAAGCAAGTATCTCATCTTTGTCAGCCATATGTGCCATAGGACAGTCCGCATTCATATCCGGCATAAACACTCTTTTCTTAGGATTAAGGATTTTCGCACTTTCTCCCATAAATTCTACACCAGCAAATATAATTCTGTCCTGACTCACCTTAGTAGCCACCTTGCTTAAATAAAACGAGTCACCTATATAATCAGCAACGTCCTGAACATCTTCATCAACATAATAATGTGCAAGTATTACTGCGTTCTTCTCTTTCTTTAACTTTTCAATATCGCTTACGATAGACATATATATTCCTCCAGAAATCGTTATAATTTCACAAAGTATACTACAAAACTTTACAACTGACAAGACAGTTGTAAAGTTTTTCGGTAAATTTTGTAATATTCCAGTAAAACTGATAAAAGATATATGCTTATACACGATAAAAGCACTAAAAAAAGACGTAACAGCCATCCGCTGCTACGCCCTTTTATCTAAACTAAGTATTTACTTATTGAATGTTATAAAACCATAACTTTCAAGTGTCTTAAAATATTGTACAAGTCTTTTATACAAAGGCTCAGCTTTATCACCAAAATGCTCGTGCACAAGCTCAGATATATCATATATCGTTCTTGTACCATCTATATATGGCCATATGAAATTACCCATTTCATCAAGATGAATCTTTGATATTCTTGGCTTTCTGAATACAACCTGTGCTATTTTATTAAACACACCTTTATTCTCAACCATTATTGTTACTGCACCATTATCGTCTGTTTGAAAAGGATATTTATCCTCATTATGCATTGGCACGTAATCAAGGTAATTAGCACTTTCTGCCTTTGCCTTCTTAGATTTTGTCTTCATATTCATTCACACTCTACTTTTCTTTGCTCTTAGTCCATACTGCATTCTTTAATATTAAAAGAACCATAATAACCATTAACACAACAGAACCGATTGTTCCAAGTGAAATGCTTCCTGATAAATCAATTGGATCTGCAAGTCCAACTACTGCAAATATAGCAAGAAGAATACCTACAAGACCTTCACCAGCAATAAGTCCTGAGCAGAAAAGAATTCCACCACTTGCTTCGTTGTCCTTATCCTTATCTTTAGACTTCTTGTCAACAAAGTGACGGATAAGTCCACCAATCATAATTGTTGCTGAAAGCTCTAATGGAAGGTATAAACCAATTGCTACTGGAAGAACTGAAATACCAAGTATTTCAATTACTAATGCAATAAATACACCGATGAACACAAGTGCCCAAGGAAGATTTCCTTGCATAACACCTTCTACGATTGTCTTCATAAGAGTAGCCTGAGGAGCTGCAAGTTCTGTTGTACCAAAGCCCCATGCACTGTCAAGAAGAACAAGAACGCCACCGATTGTTAATGCTGCAATAACTGCACCTAAAAGTTCACCAATCTGCTGCTTCTTAGGTGTAGCACCAAGGATATAACCAGTCTTTAAATCCTGTGATGTATCACCAGCCATAGCTGCGATAATACAGATTACAGAACCGATACCGATAGCCCCCTTCATACCATGAACACCTACATCACCTGTAACCTTAAGACATAATGTAGCAAATAAAAGTGTAGCAATAGCCATACCTGATACAGGGTTGTTACTGCTTCCTACAATACCAACCATACGAGAAGATACTGTTGCGAAGAAGAAACCAAATATTACTATAAGAATAGCACCAAGAATTGTAACAGGAATATCTGGAATAAGCCAGATAGCAATTGTAACAACAACAATACCAATTGCAATAGCCTTCATATCAATATCCTGTTCTGTACGAAGCTTACCTGTGTTCTTATCACCTTTCATTCCCTTGATAGCATCTGAGAATGTTTTTACAATAAGTGGTAATGACTTAATAAGACTTATAATACCACCTGTTGCAACAGCACCAGCACCGATATATTTGATGTAATTACTCCAGATTGCACTTGCTCCCTTTGTTGCATATAAATCAGCAATAGAGATTGTACCTGGATAAAGTATTGTTGAACCACCAAATGTTACAATAGCCGGAATAAGTACGAACCAGCCTAATATACCACCAGCAAACATATATGATGCAATCTTAGGTCCACATATGTAACCTACACCAAGTAATGCCGGATATACTTCTGCTGAAAGTTCTGTCTTAAGCGACTTAATAGGTGCTGTAATAACACCAGGAATAACCTTAATTCCTCAGTAATGAACTTAAATAATGCTGCAAATCCCATACCTGCAAATACAGACTTGGCACTTGCTCCACCTTCTTCACCAGCAAGTAATACTTCAGCACAAGCTGTTCCTTCTGGATAAGGAAGTGTTCCGTGTTCTTTAACGATAAGTGCATTTCTAAGTGGAACCATAAAGAGAACACCAAGAATACCACCGCAAAGAGATATTAACATTATTGTAAGAAGTGATGGAGAATCCATAATTCCATCTTTAGCCCATAAGAATAATACAGGCAATGTAAAAATAGCACCTGCTGCTAATGATTCACCCGCAGAGCCAATTGTCTGAACCATATTGCTCTCAAGGATAGAATCTTTTTTCATGATGACACGTATAACACCCATAGAAATAACGGCTGCTGGGATTGATGCTGAAACAGTCATACCTACCCTTAAACCAAGGTAAGCATTAGCAGCACCGAATACTACAGCAAGAAGCATACCCATAATAACAGATGTTACTGTGAATTCTGGAGTAATCTTATCCGCAGGTATATACGGCTTAAACTGCTCGTCTTTCATAAAAAACCTCCTAAAATATAAAAAATCATTAATGAATTATTGCCAGACGATATAATACAATAAATCATCAAAAAAAATAGAGATGACAACTTCAATGACAGCTGTCACCTCTTTTAATCTTTAGTATTTTATCACATTAAATTGAAAAAATAAAGTACCAATTATATACTCTTTAAATTTTTATTAAATATTCCAGAAAATAATTAATTGCTCATTTTATATCGCAGATATCTTTCATCAAAAATACTTTTAATTAGTGGTGGAATAATCTCATTCCTGTAAAGCACATTGCAATGCCTCTCTTGTTGCAGGTTTCAATAACATTATCATCTCTTATTGAACCACCTGGCTGTGCAATATACTTAACACCGCTCTTATATGCTCTCTCAATATTATCGCCAAATGGGAAGAACGCATCTGAACCGAGTGCAACATTTGTGTTGCCATCAAGCCATGCTCTCTTTTCTTCCTTAGTAAACACTTCTGGCTTCTCTGTAAATACTCTCTTCCATGCTCCATCTTCAAGAATATCCATATATTCATCACCAATGTAAAGATCAATTGCATTATCTCTATCAGCTCTGCCTACACCTTCCTTAAATGGAAGTTCTAATACCTTAGGGTTCTGACGAAGATACCAGTTGTCAGCCTTTTGTCCTGCAAGTCTTGTACAGTGAATTCTTGACTGCTGTCCAGCTCCGATACCGATTGCCTGTCCATTCTTTGCATAGCATACTGAGTTAGACTGTGTATACTTTAATGTAATAAGGGCAATTATTAAATCAATCTTTGCCTGCTTTGGAATTTCTTTATTCTCTGTAACAACATTTTCAAGAAGCTCTTCATTAATCTTGAACTCATTACGTCCCTGCTCAAATGTAACACCATATACCTGCTTTCTCTCAACTGGTGCTGGACGATATGAAGGGTCAATCTTAATTATATTATAATTACCCTTCTTCTTGCCCTTAAGTATCTCTAAAGCTTCATCTGTGAAACCAGGAGCGATAATACCATCTGATACTTCGTGCTGGATAAGCTTTGCTGTTGAAGCATCACACTCATCTGATAATGATATGAAATCACCAAATGATGACATTCTGTCTGCACCTCTTGCTCTTGCATAAGCACAGGCGAGTGGTGAAAGCTCTCCGATACTCTCATCTACCCAGTATATCTTCTTCTCTACTTCACTAAGAGGAAGTCCTACTGCCGCACCTGCTGGTGATACATGCTTAAATGAAGTTGCAGCTGGAAGTCCTGTTGCTTCCTTTAATTCCTTAACAAGCTGATAGCCATTGAATGCATCTAAGAAATTGATATAACCTGGTCTTCCGTTAAGGATTTCTACTGGAAGCCCGCTTCCGTCTTCCATAAATATTCTTGATGGCTTCTGATTAGGGTTGCAGCCATATTTTAACTGAAATTCGTTCATAACTATTCTCCATTCATTTATTAATTCCTATTATTAATTATCATTATTAATTATTTATTTTTATCAATAGTTCTTAGTTAACATTCACCTGTCTTGATATCAATAAATCTTACAAAAAGTGATACTTTATTATCTTCATTAAGATTTTCCCATACCATATTAGTAAATGTATCAATATTGCCTTCTATTCTGACTAATACAGGTTCTCCCTCAAAGCTTGGAAGTGGTGAACCATCATTCATATATGTATGAATAAAATGTCCCTCTCCTGCAATTGGTGCATCATATGTAAATGTAAATCTGTCACACTGGTTAGGATTGCCGTTGTGGCTCTTTAATATCGACATTGCATAATCATATTCACCGTTATCGACTGTCATAAGACCTGATATTCTAGGAGTAAAGTTAGGAGCATCTGGTTCAAATTCCCTCGTCCTTAATGATTCTTCAAATGTCTTTCCTGTACTCATAAGGTCATATACCGTATCTGTCTGGTCACCATTAGTAACGATTGTCTTCTTTCCAAGAACACGTACTGGAGCATATATTATAAGGCTTGGATCTTCAAGCTTACTTGGGTCAAACGCCTCTGTTCTTATTCCTTCCTTGTCCTCAACGAATACTCTGTTACGGCTGTTAGCACTTCTTCCCATAATAAAATATGCTGTAACAGCCTTTGTTCCGTCTGCTGATCTTCCGATAACAATTCCTCTTCCCGGATAAGAACAACCCGATAATTCCTTTTCAAGTGTTGTAATCTGCATAATAATCCTCCATTTCTGTTTTTCATACAGTCTGTAAAAAATGTACAAAGCACATACCGCACTATGTGCAGTCGCCTTTGGCAAGCTACATCTTCGTGCAAGTGTGCATAATCGGCACAAAGTGCCTTTTGTATAATTTATACAAAAAAGCCGACCTTATCTGGGTAACCTTTTAAGGGGCTGCCCAGGCGGTCGGCTGATAATCATATATATACTGTACTCCCTGTGGGTAATCCCACACATATTCCATAACTTTAACCAATTAAAAGCTCTGTATAATATGCTTTCCGCCAGTCGTACAGCTCATAGTTTTAAGATACACTAAGTTGTGGCATTTTTCAACATTATTTTAAATATAGTTTTTATGCTATAACAATTAATATTATTATTACACTACAGATATTTTTAGTAGTTACCCAAAAGCTTGATTGACTTAGCTTCTTCCTGTATTCCTCTTAACGCATTCATAACGCGGGGATCATCAATATTACCCTCGAAATCCACAAAGAACTTATAATCCCACTGCTTATCTGCTGGTCTTGACTCGATTTTATACATATTAAGCCCATTATATATTATGTGGCTTAAAAGATTATAAAGTGTTCCTGCCTCATTGGCTGTCTCGAATACTATACTTGTCTTGTTAGCATTTTTTAAGAAACGTCTTGCATTAGTTATTATTACAAATCTGGTTGTATTGTTAGATAAGTCAGCAATACCTGTTTCTAATACTTCAAGACCATATATCTGTGCAGCTTTCTTACTAGATATTGCAACGTGCGTGTGATCATTTTCTGATAATAGCATCTTAGCCGCCATAGCTGTATTAGCCTGATGAATTCTCTGCCAATCCTTGTGTGTATTAAGGAAATGGTCGCACTGCATAATTCCCTGTGGGTGCGAATATACAGTTGTAACCTTATTAATATCTGTTCCCTTAAGTCCTACAAGAACGTGATCTATATTAACAAATGTCTCAGCAATTATGTAGTTATCATATTCCTGTAATAAATCATATACACCTACAACACTTCCCGTTGTAGAATTCTCAATTGGAAGCACACCATAATCAGCTTCCTTATTCTTAACTGCTTCCATAACGTCTCTCCAGGTAGGAACACCATAATTATCACAGTCCTCCCCAAAGAAATTGCAGGCAGCTTCCTGTGTGTATGCACCCGGAACTCCCTGATATACAATCTTAACACCCTCTTTATTAATGCTTTCTATAGCCTCATAAGGTTCTCTTAAAGTCTGACCCATAGCTTCAAGAAGCTGATACTGTCCTTTTCTTGAATTAGCCATAATCTGCGAAAACAAATCATCTATGGCATGCACATTCTCAGGATCTTTCACCATCTTACTGACAGCCTCTATCTTTGCTTTTTCCCTGTCTGTATCAAGCACTTTCTTGCCTGTCTCAATTTTATATTTGGCAACATCTGTACAAAGCTGCATGCGTTCTTCAAACAAATCTACGAGCTGTCTGTCAATCCCGTCAATCTTATCTCTTATCTCGCCTAAATCCAACATTACTTTCTCCAATCCATATATCCAATAGTCCATTGCATATACAAGCATTTTATGTTATTTTACTATATTATAGGTTGAATAACAAGCACGATTGGAGATTAGCATGAAAAAAATAATAACAATTATTGTCAGTATAGTTGCTGTCATTGCACTCGCAGGAGGGCTGACTTTTTCTTATTTTTCAACAAGATTTAAGTACAACTCCAAAACTGCCGTTGGAAATACTGCCGGAAACCTCAACAATAAAGGACGCTTTTGCGAATATGACGGCAAAATTTATTTTGCAAATCCATATGATCAGAACACACTTTACTCCATATGATGACGGACGCCTTTATGTTATGGATTCTGACTGTTCAAATGCCAGAGCCTTAAACACAGATTCGGTATACTATATCAACGTCTGTGGCAATTACATTTATTATGTAAGAAATAATCTTTCTTCAGCAAAAGAAAATTCTTTTACAGGTCAGATGTTTGGTGTTTATCGTACAGACCTTGACGGACAGAATGCGGATACAATTACAACTACAAAATCCGGTATTGCCACCCTTTACGGCAATGACATTTTCTATCAATATTACAATGCAAACGAAGGAATGTATGTATACAAAGCCGGAATAGACGGAAAAGATGATAAAAAATTTTCCTCAAAAGTATATAATCTGGCAAGCGTATACAATGGCAAATTCTATTTTGCAGATACATATAACAAGAATTATATAAGCACGCTTGATGCATCAACCGGAAATGTAAGTGCATATTTTAATGTAAATGCATATCTTGTAGATGCCGCTGATAATTATATTTATTATATTGACCTTGACAAAGGATACGCCCTCATGCGTCTTAATACATCAAATAAGACACTTGAACAGCTTTACAGTCCTGCGGATGGTGGAAAAGTCATCAATTACAACCGCTACGGCAACAAAATTTTCTTTCAGGTTGAAGGCACTAACACAGGTCTTTACCGCATGAATGCCGACGGAACACAGATTGAATATATTGCTGCGGGCAATGTTTCAACAATAAACTGCACTTCACAGTATACATTTTTCCAGTATTATGAGGATAATGAGACTTTATACAGAATTCCGACTGTAAACCCTATTACAAAAGTCGAGGAGATTACAATTAAGACTGGCAAATAATAAAAAAGCACATCATAGTTAGTTACCTTGCAGTATGTTACAGTAAAAACAGGCTGAGCTTTAGCGTTTATAACGCTAAGGCACAGCCTGTTTTTGTTTATGTAATATCTCCATTTGACAAAAGTTCTGTCACATCACCTTCTGGAATATTCATTTTGCCCAATCTGGTATATGCCCATGAATTTGATCCATAAAACACTACTATTTTGTCTCCACTGTATAGAACTATATCACCGCTATGAGTAGTTATCTGCTC
>ERZ773245.2524-NODE-2524-length-10009-cov-2.846896_pt1 | contig 10009 bp, 7 predicted proteins | sample MGYA00580988_ERZ773245 | MGnify/ENA primary metagenome ERZ773245 (study PRJEB29015, sample SAMEA2737792) | human gut metagenome | biome: human gut; feature: human-associated habitat; material: faeces | place: China | collected 2012 ... | reverse complement strand
GGCCCAGAAGCTCCTGCGCGCTGGCGGTGGCGTCCGCGGTCTCCTGTGTGTACTGTCTGGAAAGCGCGGGGGACGCTACACTGTCGTAGTAGTAGGCGATGCGCTGCAAAAGCAGGGTGTAGTAGAGCACGGCGCTGCTGTCGGTGCCGACGGTGAGCGGTGTGCCGGGGTAGGGGAGACGCTTGAGGGTGACCACCGGCCCGGACGAGCGGAGGGCCGACGCTTTGCCGTAGAGCGAATCCCATGTCTTCCGTCCTACGATGCCGTCCACCGTCAGCCCGGCGAACCGCTGGTAGGCCCGCACGGCGGCCTCGGTAGCCGCGCCGAAACGGCCATCAATGGAGACAGAGGGGATGCTGCTCTGGTAGGCGCTCATGAGGTAGAGGTAGAATTGCAGCTCTCGGACGGCGGTGCCGGTGGAGCCATTGCGCAGCACGCCCGGGTACTCGCCGGGCCGCAGGCTGGGCGAAAGCAGGCGGTTGGCGATGTCGTTGTAGACTTCGTAGAGCTTGTTCCATGTCGTCCGGCCCACGACGCCGTCGCTGGTGAGGCCGAAGTAGGTCTGGAACCGCCGCACGGCCGCTGCGGTAGACGAGCCGAAGATGCCGTCCACGGTGATGTTGTTGAGACTGGAATAGACCGTCCGTGCGATCTTCAGCCAGAACTGCACCAGCCGGACGTTCTGGCCGCTGCTGCCCTGGCGCAGGGCGGTGCCGGGGTAGGCATTGGGGGTGCCGTTGTCGGACTGGATGCTGCGGAACTGGTCGTACAGTGCGGTCCATGTGTCACGGCCCACCACGCCGTCCACGGTCAGGCCGTATTTGCGCTGGAAGGCCCGCACCGTGTTGGCCGTTCCAGTGCCGTAAACGCCGTCCACTGTTAACGATGGGATGGAAGACTCATACTGTGCCAGCGTATTCAGCCAGAACTGCAACTGTTCCACGGCGCTGCCGGTGGAGCCGGTGCGCAGTACGGTGCCGCCCCATGTGCCGTCCGAGAGAGTGCCGCTGGACACCTCGCCCTCGCTGGTCAGCTCCGCAAGATCCTTGACCGACACATAGATATAGCTGATCTTATACCAGGTCTGGCGGCCCACCACGCCGTCGGCGGTCAGGTTGAACTGCTTCTGGAACGCCCGTACCGTGGCGGCCATCCGGCTGCCGAATACGCCGTCCACCGTCAGCTTGCCAAGGAAGGGATAGTCCTTGGTGATGCGGTTCAGCTGCCTTTGCAGAGTGAATACCGCCGCGCCGCGGCTGCCCTGCCGCAGCGGCGTGCCGGGGTAGCTTTGCGGGATAGAGCGGATATTTTTAGTGCGCACGATCTCGATGCTGCTGCCGTAGTAGTAGCGCAAGATCTGCAAGGCGCTGCGTCCGTTGTTGGCCAGCGTAACCGTGCCCCACTGCTTGAGCCCCGGGCAGGTGACTGACTTGCCATCGCAGTACTCGGAATAATAGGGGTTCACCGTGCCACGCTTGCGCAGATAGGTGTTAAAGATATCGTCCGTGATGCGCACCATTACCTCAAACACCGTGCGCCCGTGGACGTAGTACTGGTCGTAGCTGGTGGAGTTGGTAATGTTGAAGGTGTAGCCCTTGCTGGGGTACCACTCGGTATAGATGCGGTTCAGCGCCAACGAGATCTGGCAGTGGATATTCGCCCGCAGTGCCTGCTCCGGCCAGGTGGGATACACCTCGCTGGAGGCTACGTTGGCAATATAATCCCGGAAGGAGACCGTCACGTTGCGGGCGGAAGCTGCCGGTTTGCCCAGATGCACCGTGATATTTTTGGGGATGATGACCTGTTCCAGCACCCTAGGCGTGCAGTTTTCCCGCGGCTGCGGGCCGCTGCCGCCGCTGCCCGCAAACAAAGCGTGCGGCGGGATGATGATGGGCGCGTTCGGGATGTCCCGGTCTTCCTCGGTAACAGGAAGCATCTGGGGCTGCGCCAGCGTTACCTGCCCGGCAAAGATCTGGATGCCCTCAATGCGCACGGTGCGGTAGCCGGGCTTTGCAGCGGTCAGGCTGACAATGGCGTAGGGGCGAGTAGTGTTGTCCTCGTCCAGAGAGAGGGTGCAGGCGGGGGCTTCAACGGGAATATCGGCGGCGCTGCCGGTGGTATCAGTGATGCGGTGCAGGGTAAAGCCGTCCCCCTGCACCGCAACGGTCACCCCCTCCACGGGGGCAGACTGGCGTGCCGCAAAGGTCTGGATGCGGAGAGTTCCGGTGTTTTTCATGGAGATACGCTCCTTTGCTGGTAAAAGTATGCTTCTGCCCCAGCGTATTCCGTCCGGCACCCGGGCGTGCATGGCAATGCACACCGCAAATAAAAAAGCCGCCCGAAGGCGGCAGGGGAGAAAGGTTTATTTGGCGCTGTCCTTGGCAAGGGCGGCGTCGATATTTTTTTGCAGAGCGGCAAGGTTTTCTTCCTTGTCGATGCCGCCAAGCAGGGGCTGCCCCACAACGTTGCCGTCCCGGTCAAAAACGTAGGTGGTGGGGAAGGCCATGATGTTCAGTGCAAACTTGCCGGCCTCACTGCCGGAGGCAAAGTAGATGTTGCGGTAGCTTGCGCCCGTTGTCTCCAGCAGTTTTTTGGCGGCATCAATGCCCTGCTGGTTGCCGTCCAGCGTCTCGGTGTTGATGCCGATAACCTCGCCGCCCTGTGCCTTGACCTTCTCGTTCAGGGCGTTCAGGTCGTCCAGTTCCTCCACGCAGGGCTTGCAGCCGTTGAACCAGAAGTTCACCACCGTAAAGGCGTTGCCCGCAAACAGGCTGTTGTCCACCGGGTTGCCCTCTAAATCGCTGCCCTCAAACTGGGGGAAGGCGGTGCCCTGTGCGGCAGCACCGGAAGCGGCCGCGTCCGCAGGGGCAAGAGCAGCAATTTGTTCCTCAATGGCACGGATCTTTTCCGCATCGGCGGTCAGGGTCTTGTACTCCTCGTCCGAGAATTGGTCCTTTGTCTTTTCCACGGCACTCAGCAGAAAATCGCCGTAGTTCGTGCTGAGGGTGGTCTCAGTCACGTTTTTGTCCATGGAGGAGAACACCTTCTCCCACAGGGCATCGTTTGCGGAAAGGATCTCGTTTTCCTCGGCCAGCAGCTGCTCCTCGGTCTTGCTTTCCGCAGCCGCAGAGGAAGCGGCAGAAGAGGCAGTAGATGCAGAGGACGCGCCCTGCCCGCAGGCGGCAAGGCTGAAGGCCAGCACAAGGCCAAGCAAAAGTGCGGTTACACGGTTAAGCTTCATGGTTTTACTCCTTTGTCGTTTCAGTGTTTGATTTGTCTCCCAACCCGAATTTATACTGAATGGCGTCCGTAGGGCAGGCTTTCATACACATCCCGCAGCGGATACATTCGGCGTGGTTGGGAGTCTTGGTAATGTCTACGTCCATCTTGCAGGCCCTTGCGCAGGCTCCGCAGGAGACGCATTTGTGGGTGTCTACACGCATCTGGAACAGCGAGACCTTATTCAGCAGCGCATAGAACGCGCCCAGAGGGCACAGCCACTTGCAGAAGGGGCGGTAGAACACCACGCTGCCCACAATGACTGCCAACAGAATGCAGGCTTTCCATGTGAACAGCTTGCCCAGCGCGGCGCGGATGCCCGCATTGGTCAGGGAGAGGGGAATGGCACCTTCCAGCACACCCTGCGGGCAGAGATATTTGCAGAAGAACGGGTCGCCCATGCCTGCTTCGTTCACCACGAGCACCGGAAGCAGGAAGACCATCACCACCAAGATGACGTATTTGAGGTAGGTCAGCGGCTTTAGGCGCTTGGTGGAGAGCTTTTTGGTCGGGATCTTGTGCAGCAGCTCCTGAAACCAGCCGAACGGGCAGAGGAAACCGCAGATGAAGCGGCCCAGCAGCACGCCGAGCAGGATGAGGATGCCGGTGATGTAATAGGAAAAGCTGAATTTCGACGAGCCGACGACAGCCTGAAACGAGCCGATGGGACACGCGCCCGCCGCACCTGGGCAAGAGTAGCAGTTCAGTCCCGGCACGCACACGGTCTTGCCTGCGCCGCGATAGAGCGTACCCGTGAGGAAGTTCGGCAGGTGCAGATTCGTCAGCAGAGCCGCGCAGGCCTGGACCAGTCCGCGCCAGCGGGCGAGCAGAAAGGAAAACGGTTTTTTCTTATCCAATGCCCACACACTCCAGACATAGTTTGATCGCCTTGTTCAGCACCGTGTCCGCCTCGCCGCGCATCACACCGCAGACGAGAAATGCGAGGCCAAGCAGCAGAAAAAGAATCTGCACCCCGGCCTTTTTGCCAAATGTTTTGTTCAAATTATCACCCTTTCTGTTATACCGGCGCTTAGACTACACAGGGAATATGAATACAGTATGAACAGCACCTTAAAAGAACCCTAATTTTATCTGGAAATAATAAGAAGTTTGCCCTGTGCGAAGGGGGCTGCACCATTATCCGCGCTTTTGAAAGAGCTTTGAAGCATAACGGGAGACGAGCTCACCGATCACAAGCCCCAGCACCGCGCCGGCGAACACGTCGCTCGGAAAGTGCACATATAAATAAAGACGAGAGAAGGCGAGCAGCACGGCGAGCGGGATGGCCGCATAACCGAAGCGGCGGTCTGCGCGCGTTGTCGATGTCCTTGTCAGGATAGGTCTCGATGTACGGCTCTTTGGCGAACGCCGTGACCGGCAGCGCGGGCAGCCATGCCATCGGATGCGCAGCGGGAACCCAGGCCGTCAGCTCATCGTAGCCGATGGGGAGCCAGTCATGCCCACCCTCGCGCGCGGAGATGAAGCACAGATCGAGTTGGTGCGCGTTGAGCTGTGTGATCAGCTCTGTGCTGCACCCACCGCGCGGCTGCACCTGAATGCCGCCGTAGCGCGCGTGGAAATCCGATATGATGCGCGCGAGCGGCGAATAAAACGCGCTGTATGCCGTGCCGACGGTAACCGTGCCGACATCCAGCCCGCGCAGCTGCGCGGAGAGCTGGGCGCAGCTCTCGCCCGCGTGCAGTAGGCCGCGGATGGCGGGCAGCAGCTTTTCGCACTCCTTTGTCGGGCGAACGCCGCTGTGCTCGCGCAGCAGGAGCGGAACGCCCGTCTCCTCCTCAAGCGCCGCGACCATGCGGCTCACGCCGGAGGGCGTGTATTGCAGTGTCTCCGCGGCGGCGGACAGACTTCCAGTCTCAATGGCGCAGACGAGCGCGCGGTAGCGATCGAGTTCCATGGCGTTCTCCTTTGCAAAATTGTCAAAGATGGTTTGATGGATCATCGGTTTACGCAAGGTGTAGCGCGGGTGTATGCTGTTGTCAAATCCTTGGAAATGGGGGGAAATATGGCACGCTCTTACGATCTAACGAGCGGCAGCATCCCGCAGCATCTGCTGCGCCTGGCCGCACCGCTCATCATGGGCAATATCTTGCAGCAGCTCTACAACACGGTGGACGTCTTTATCCTCGGGCGCTTTGCGGGCGATTTGTAGTTCGCCGCTGTCGGCGTTGCGGGCTCGGTGATGAACCTTTTCCTCTTTATGATCACAGGCGCGTGCACGGGCATTTCCGTCATCTTCGCCCAGCTCTACGGTGCGGGCGAGCGCGAGCGCTTTCGCCGCGAGCACTGGCTCTCGCTCTCGTGCGGGCTGCTGGTGACGCTCGCGTGCAGCGGCCTCGGCTTTTTGCTTCTCTCACCGCTGCTGCGGCTCATCCAGACACCAAGCGAGCTCAAGACCTTTGTCTCGGTATATCTGACGATCATTTTGGCGAGCCTGCCCGCGGCGTTTCTCTACAACCTCTACGGCGCGCTGCTGCGTGCCATCGGGCGGGCGAACGCGGCGCTGATGGTGCTCGCCGCGGCGGTGACGGTCAATGTCGCGCTCGACTACTGCTTTGTTGCGCGCTCTCAGTTGGGCATCGCGGGCGCGGCGTGGGCGACGGCGGCGTCGCAGGCCATTTCGGCGGTGCTGTGCATCCTCTACCTGCGGCGCAAGGCACCGGAGCTCATTTTTGCCCGCGCGGACTGCCGTATGGATGGAGAGCTATTGAAGTGGACGGCGCATTTCAGCTTCGTCACGGCGCTGCACCAGTCGAGCCTGTACATCGGAAAGCTCCTGGTGCAGGGCGCGGTCAACACCGGCGGCACGGACATGATCTCGGCCTACACGGCGACGACGCGCATCGAGGGCTTTGCCAACTCGTTTGGCGACAGCGGCAGCGCTGCGACCTCCGTGCTCGTGGCACAGAATCGGGGAGCAGGGAAGGATGAGCGCGTGAAGGAATCGTTTCGCAGCAGCCTTTTTCTGATGCTTGCGATGGGGCTTGCGATGTCGCTCATCATGTACGTTAGCGCGAGCACGTCGGTCGGCTTTATGCTCGGGACGCGCAGCGGCGCGGCGTTTGAGAATGCGCGCGACTATCTGAAGCTCGTGGCGCTTTTCTACACGCTCTGCTTCACCGGCAGCACATTCGCTGGCTATTTTAACGGCATCGGGAAGGTGTGCGTCCCGTTCCTCGGTGCGACGAGCCACATCGCGCTGCGAGTCGTCCTCTTGTGGCTGCTGGTCGGCAAAATGGGCCTCCCCGCCGTCGCGCTGGCAACAGGCCTCGGCTGGGTGCTGGTCAACGCGCTGCGGACCTTTGTCAAATGGAGGATGGAGAAAAAGCAGAAAGCAGCAGAACGTGATATTATGTAAACATCAAAAGCCGCGCGCCCTTAGGCGCGTGGCTTTTGATAAGTTTTGTGAGGTATCGCCGCTGATCGAAATGCGCGGCAAAGGGATGACATTTTTGAGAAAGCACGAGGTTTTTGCCCATATGGGAAGACCATGTCGAAAGAGGAAAACTTTTGTAAGAGACGCGCTCTGCTTGCTGAACTTCTGTAAAGCGAAACTATTTTACAATTCTTCAAAATGGTAGCGCGGCTTGCCGGCGCTTTTCTTGCCATATTCGATGGCTCTTGTCGGGCAATAGCAGATGCAGGCCATGCACTGTGTGCAGTTGGTTCCCCAGACGGGACGGGCGTTTTGCAGTGTGATGTTATTCAGCGGGCAGAGCTTTTCGCATTTGCCGCAGCCGATGCAGACATCGCTTGCAGTAAAGGGATTTGCCTTCACAAACAGCGGATAGAAAACCGGGTTCACTGCGCTGCTCGCGATGCGGTCGTAGAGTTTTTTGCGCGGCGGCGAGAACATGTGTCCTGCGCGGATCGCGGCGATCGCGCGGTCGATGAACGGCTCGGCTTTGGCGACGATCCGGCGAGCCTCCTCGACGGTTGGCGCGTTGAACATGGCGATGAAATTCTCCGGCATGACGATCTGCGCCGTGCCCATGTAGACGAGGCCCTTTTCGCGGCAGAGCGCGCGGTTGTACTTCGCGGCGTTGCCGATCTCGCTGCCGCAGTCCATGACGAACCACGTTTCCCTCGCGCCGCGCAGCTCTGTTCGCAGCAGATGGTCGCGCACGATGCGCGGGATGCGCCAGGCGTAGGTCGGCATGACGAGGACGAGCCGTCCGTTGACGGCGAGCGGTGTTATGTCGCCTGATTTGATGCGGTCATTCAGGCTGATGAGCGTATCGTTCAGCGCGTGTGTGATGCGTTCGGCGATGTGGCGGCTGTTGCCGGTGCCGGTGAAATAGAGTACCATGGCGACCTCCTGTGTCTTTGCTCGAGCACTGCCCGAATATTGTATTGCCTCTATTGTACCAGCCGTGGCGCGCGCAGACAAGCGCTTTGTGTAGGAAAACCGGCGGAGTAAAGGGACTTGAACCTGAGAGAAAAATCGCTGCGGCTTTTCTTTTTTAACCGAAAGGGGCGAAAGAGGCATATTGCCTCTCGTATACTTGTGTTTCCGGCATTTTCTGCTTGAGGAATGGGGGCGGATATGGTATCTTGAACCATGTGTCCGTCGGCCGTTTTCGACCAGCGGTTCACGTTCTCTAACTGAACGGCCACCGAAAGGCAGGGCTTTTTCTTATGATGATCAACAAACGGCTCATCGGCGCGGTGCCGGAGAGCAAAAAATATATCGCGGGCAACGTCGCGCTGCAATGGTGCTCGCTGTGCGCGAACATCGCGATGATGAGCGCCGTGACGGAGCTGTTCGCCGCGCTCTTCGCGGGCAGCATGACGCAGAGTAAGATCGTCACGACCGCCGTGATCGCGCTTGCAGCTGTCGCCGTGCGCTACGGCTGTACCGTCGGCGCGTCGCGCATGGGGTATCTATCGTCCAAGGCGGTCAAGAAGACGCTGCGCGGCGCGATCTATGACAAGCTCCTGTGCCTCGGCGCGTCGTATTCCGAGCAGGTCAAAACGTCGGAGGTCGTGCAGGTCGCGGTCGAGGGCGTCGACCAGCTCGAAACGTACTTCGGCGCGTATCTGCCGCAGTTTTTCTATGCGATGCTCGCGCCGCTGACGCTGTTCGTCGTGCTGTGCTTTGTGAGCGTGCCGACGGCAGTCGTGCTGCTCGTCTGCGTGCCGCTCATCCCCGTCGCCATCGCGGCGGTACAGACATGGGCGAAGAAGCTGCTCTCGAAATACTGGGGGCAGTACACGGCGCTCGGCGACACGTTTCTTGAAAATTTGCAGGGCTTGACGACCTTGAAAATCTATCAGGCCGACGCCTTCAAAAATGATGAGATGAACGTCGAGGCCGAAAAGTTCCGCAAGATCACGATGAAGGTTCTTACGATGCAGCTCAACTCCATCACGATCATGGACCTCATCGCCTACGGCGGCGCGGCGCTCGGCGTCATCATGGCCGCAACGCAGCTGCGCGCGGGGAAGATCGACCTTGCGGGCGCGCTGCTCATCATCCTGCTGGCGGCGGACTTTTTCATCCCCATGCGCCAGCTCGGCTCGTTTTTCCATATTGCCATGAACGGCATGGCCGCGAGCGATAAGATTTTCCGCCTGCTCGACCTGTCCGAGCCCGCACACGGCGGCGTCAGCTGTCCCGCGGGCGACATTGTCTGCCGCGGCCTGCGCTTTTCCTACGAACCGGAGCGCGAAATTCTGCACGGCGTTGATCTGACGATCCCGCAGGGCAAATTCGTCTCGCTCGTCGGCGAGTCGGGCTGCGGCAAGTCGACGATCTCCGCGCTTTTGATGGGTAGAAACAAGGGCTACACCGGCTCGATGACCGTCGGCGGCGCAGAGCTGCGCGACATTGAGGAGGCGAGCCTGATGCGGCGCATCACCTACGTCAGCCACCAGAGCTACCTCTTCAAGGGTAGCGAACATGTTCTTGTAGAAGTCGCCGCGCGGGCCGTTGAACTCGTCGAGTGCCAGCGGCGTGACGATGATGCCGGGGGCGATGTCGTTCAGGCGCGCGCCGCGCTTGCCCCATTCGACCGCCTGCGCCGTGGCGCGCTTCTCGTTGCAGCGCTTCGCCATCTGATAGGCATGGAGCGTGTCACGGATGTTCTCGGGCTGCAAAAAGTCGAGGGACAGCAGCTCCTCCGTCGGCGTGGTGGCGAGCTTTTCGCCCTGCTCCGCCGTCAGGGCGGGCATGCGCCAGCAGGACTGGTTCGAGATCGTCACGCCCACGCCGCCCGGTGCGATGACCCTGCCGACCTCTTCTAAAAGTACCGCCGTACCGTAGAGGTCGACCTTCAGGATCGCCTCGATGGGCGCCTGACTGGGCGACACACCCGCAGCGTTGACCAGCATCTTGATCTCGCCGTACTTCTGCCCCCGGCGATGAGGGCCTGAATGGACTCGCGGCTCGAGAGGTCCATCTCGACGGGCGTGACATCGAAGCCCGCCTCGTTCATCGTTTTGGCGATAGCCTGCGCATTCTCTAATTACTTGTCGCCGACGACGATCTTCATACCCGCGCCCATGCGGCGGGCGATGGCCATGCCGATCTGTCCGGCACCGGCCCATAACATGACATCTTTCATCGTTTTCCTCCTTACAGCAGCGCCTTGACGCTCTGTGCCCAGGCGTTGATCTTGCTTTCCGGCGTTTCCAGATGGTCGCCGCCGTTCGAGTCGAACTTCACCTGCATATCACAGGCAAAATCCGCGCCGGGGCAGGCGGCCTTCAT
>ERZ773245.2519-NODE-2519-length-10044-cov-2.465012_pt1 | contig 10044 bp, 10 predicted proteins | sample MGYA00580988_ERZ773245 | MGnify/ENA primary metagenome ERZ773245 (study PRJEB29015, sample SAMEA2737792) | human gut metagenome | biome: human gut; feature: human-associated habitat; material: faeces | place: China | collected 2012 ... | reverse complement strand
AAAGAGTTCTTCCCGGATATCCTGTCCTCTCTTCTCCCGGATCTGTCCGCTTGTTATGCCACTGGCATCTGTCTTCAACGAAACTTTTTCGATTCCAGGTACATTTTTCAGCACTTCTTTTACTTTGGAAGCTTCTGTCCTGGTCTCAATCTCGATCAGCCCAGACTCACCCAGGTAACGTTCCAGATTCTCCGGTGTATCACTGGCAACCAGCTTTCCTTTGGAAATGATCATGATATAGTCACACACTTCTCTTACTTCTGCCAGAATATGAGAACTTAAGATAACTGTATGCTTCTTCGCCAGTTTACGGATCAGTTCACGGATCTCAATGATCTGCTTCGGATCCAGTCCGACCGTCGGTTCATCCAGAATGATGATCTCCGGGAATCCAAGGATTGCCTGCGCAAGTCCGACTCTCTGCTTATAACCTTTGGACAGGTTCTTGATCAGCCGGTCCTGTACATCCATGATCTTCACCATCAGCATGACCTTCTCAATCTGCTCTTGCCGTTCCGGTTTTGGGATCTTCTTCAATTCCGCAACGAACCTCAGGTATTCATTCACCTTCATATCCGTGTAAAGCGGTGGCATCTCAGGCAGATAACCAATACATTTTTTTGCTGCCTCCGGTTCCTCCAGTATATTGTGCCCGTTGATCAGCACTTCACCTTCTGTGGCGCCAAGATAGCCGGTCATAATATTCATCGTTGTGGACTTTCCGGCACCGTTCGGTCCTAAAAATCCATAGATCTGCCCGGTATCTACAGTAAAATTCAAATGATCTACAGCCAGATGTGAGCCGTATTTCTTTACAAGATTTTTTACCTCAATCAATGTTGTTCCTCCTGACTACAAAATTTCATGCTTTTCAATTATACGGATGATTTGTGAAACTTCTGGGGGCAATCTGTGTTCATTCTGTGTTTTTTCTGTAAAACTGTGAACTGCAAAAGTGTACCACCTACCCGATAATAATAGAAATACCGATATCTGGAATCAGCTTTTCCACATATCGGTATTTTATATTTTTAAATCACTTTTTTACCCGAAAAAGACTTTTTTATATACTGGGCAGCTTTCACTTAACTTGCGATTATCCACACCAGTCAGGCAAGGAATTCTTCCAGAATTTCCCGGATTCTTGCCTCTTTTGTCGGCTCCAGCTTTTCGCCGGTATCTTCCTGCTTAAATCTGGAACCGGCTGTATCTTCCATCCGTGCTCCAGGCTGCTGCGTCCGCATTTCATCAGCCTGATTTGCATTCGCCTGTCCCACTTTTGCTACTGTCTGCACGGTCTGCTGCATTTGTCCATCTTCTGTATACCGTTTTTCGTTCGCAGAAACCGCATTTACCGTAGCTGCGCTTGTTGGCACGGTTTCTTCTGAAAATGGTCTTTGCACCTGGCCAGAATGCGCCGCGTCATTTTCCTCTGCATCCATTTTCTCCGGAATCTCATCCGCTCTCTGAACCGTAACCTGGATTTCTTTCTGATTGGCCTTCTCATAGCGATGAGCATATGTATTTTCCAGAAAATCTACCATATAGGTTTTCGCTGCCTCCAGCTGATAGGCATCATCCGCAAGCATTCGGAGTAGAAAGAGCGCCAAAGCTCCCATACCGCCCAAAATACCATATCTGTAAAATCCCTGTTCCCTCTCCCCCGCTGCATAAGCAAGCGCTGTTCCTGTGGCTCCAAAGATAAGGCAGAGCCAGATGCTCCCCTTCGCCCACTGCCTCCAGGTATGCAGCCTCACGCCAAGCACCCGGTATTCATACAAATATTTCTCTACAAATGCACCAACATTCTGTACTTTATCACTCACCATACACCCATGCTCAAATTTCGCCCTTACAAGCCGCATCAGCGGATGATTGCTTTTACTCATGTTACTTGCTGCTCTTACCAGCTTTTTCAGTGAAATCCCGGTAATCAGTCTTGCAATCGCGCCGATCCCGATCATCACTCCCGTCAGAAAAAATACCGTTTCTCTCACCACGAACATTTCCAACATAAAAAGAATCCTCCTTCTTAGATTTACCGTCATTATACCGTAAACCTCCGAATTTGGATTCCCTAATCGTTCGCCACAATCCGACATCCTGTCTGGAAAATGACGCTGCTTTTCTGTTTTACTTTGCTGCCTTACGCATTACATTCTTTCTACAAGACCTTTGACAAGCCCTACATAATGGGAGATTACCTGATATAAGTAAATAACGCTACGCAAGCTTTGTCATTAATTTCTCCACAAGACGTACACTGTGGGCAATTGCTTTCTTCTCAAAGGTCGGATAGTCCTCAGAGGCACTGCCATCCGCCTTGTCCGAAATAGCACGAATAATGACATACGAAACTTTATTCAGATATGCGGTCTGCGCCATTGCTGCGCCTTCCATCTCCGCACACTTTCCATCAAATGTCTTTACCAGATATTCCTTCTTTTCCTTGCCGGAAATAAACTGATCTCCGCTGAGCACTCTTCCGGTAAATGTCTGAATGTCCGGATTCACTTCTTTGTTTACTTCCACTGCCAGCTTCACAAGTTTCTCATCTGCCGGGAAAGAAAAGGTATCCATTCTCGGAATCTGTCCTACCGGATCGCCAAGCATACTTACATCCATGTCGTGCTGAACTGCATCTGTAGAAATCACGATATCCCCGATGTTGATATCTGCATCCAGAGAACCTGCCACACCTGTATTGATCAGCGTATCCACACCAAAACAGTCAATCAGAATCTGTGCGCAGATTCCCATGTTGACTTTTCCGATACCACTTCTTACAACTACAACTTCCTTGCCACTCATAATACCTTTGACAAAAGTCATTCCGGCACGTTCCATCGTATCCTGAACTTCCATCGATTCCTTTAAGATTGCAACCTCTTCATCCATTGCTCCGATAATTCCTATCATTTGAAAATCCTCCGTTTTTCCCACATATTGTTTTTATCTATATCTATAGATTTCCCTTCAAAATTACAATAGCTATTATATCAGATTTCTTATAATATGCACTAGCATTTTCTTATAAGGCTGTGTTATAATCATTGAAGCAATTTTATAAGGCACAATAATAGTATAAATATAAAGGAGGACTATACTCATGGAATTTACACCACACGGCGTCTGTTCTAAGAATATTCACTTAGAAGTAGATGAAGCTGGACGTATTCATAATGTTGAGTTCACAGGCGGATGTAACGGTAACTTACAGGGCATCGGACGCCTCGTTGAAGGAATGGATATTCACGAAGCAATTTCACGTATCGAAGGTATCAAATGCGGATACAAAGCAACATCCTGCCCGGATCAGCTTTCACTTGCTTTAAAAGAATATTTAAGCAATAACCAGTAATCAAATAATTTTTTCGCAATTTTGCGTCAAAACAAGCAGGTCAGGAATTATCCCGACCTGCTTGTTTTGGTCTAATTCAGTTTAACATTAGTTAGGCTTCTTGCTTGCTCTGATGTTCCATACTCACATACTTCACGACCGGGTTGTATTATTTGGTCATATGCTTTCTGTCCAATCAGAAAATACGTTTATTAGTTGTGGTCTTTACAGTTCTGTTCGCCCTCATGTCAGTCTGCAAGACCGGAGATGTTGAACTTTATCAACCTGCAATTCAGACAGGTGTTAAAAGGAATCTTCCCATCTCCCTCCCTCATATTGTTCCCTTGTCCTTACTTTCGCTAACTGCCGCACCGGTTGATAGTCGTATGAATATTTTATAAAAAATATTTTTGGTTTGGTGGTGCGGGGTGGGTTAGAGTGGGTAAGGGGTTGGGATGTTTGGTTTGTGATTTTTAGATGTAAATGCCGTTGGTGAATGATCCGCTTACATCTGAGTTTGCGTAATGGGTACAATATACTCGGTAATAGTATCCCGTTGGTACAGATAATGTCTTGCTTGAACTTACATAAATTGAATTATAATTTGTTTCCGACCATGAAGTGTAATAAGCCCATTTACCATTCAGCAGTCGTTCCACAGTTACATTCACTGTAATCTTAGATACCGTTTTTTGTCCAACAGTATTTCCACCCGCACCAATCTTTCCAGTCCCAGCTCTCACAATATTAGAAGATCCACTCTTCAAATAAATGCCTCTGCTCATTGAACCAACTGTCACTTCTGACGAATCATCATTTGTTAGATATGATCCATCCACACATTCCTGACCATCTGCTGCCTGAACATTTTGCTGTGTGCTGATAAACAATGTACAAACCATAACCATTGTCAAAACCAGCGACAAAATTTTACTTTTTTTCACCTTTCGCCTCCTCTCTACACTATATTAACAATCGAGAGAAGAAAATCTCACGCCATTTCTAGAAAAAATATAAATTTTTTAAAAATTCTTTAAATTCTTCTTCACTCATAGTAGCATTTATTGTGTAAAATACTCCTTCATATGTAAACCGTGCTACATATTCTTCCTTCCCAGCATCTAACTCATATTGAATAATATCAATCGTATTACCATCAACTACTATTTGTTCTTTTTTTACTTTTTCATCTTCTACATCATAAGCATAAGATTTATTTTCACTCTGAATTTCCATTTGATATTGAATAAGTGTTTCTTTATTTTCATAAATTAAACAAACCCTTTTCAATACTTCATCTATATCACTTTGTAGCAACACCATATCATTAGGTTTTTTCAAAAATCGAACAATATCGACTCCAAACTTCTCCTTTATTTCTTCATATACTTTTTCTTCATCGTGTCCATCAACCTTATTCTTATCCCCATCCTCTCTCTCCGTATCTACCTGTGTCATCTTCCTATCTCCGATAGTCTGCGTCCACAGTTTCCCAAAGAACGGCGTCCCACCAATACTCACCATACTCCACATCATAGCAAGCACAGCTACGATCGCCACGATTCCATATGCCTTCCAGTGCCGTTTTCTCTTCTTAACTTTCTTCTTCCCGGCTTCCTTCCCAGTCTCTCCGTTCGTACCGTCGTCACTTGCTTTATTGTCTGTTTCATGCTTCCCATGCTCAATTGGCATAACATTATCTATATAACTGTCACTCTCCACATCTTTCTTAAGATGATCTTTCGTATTCTCCCCGCCGCGAAGTGCCTGAACCTCTCGTCCGAGACGGATTGCCTCCTTGTCGGCATCTGACAGTTTTTCATATGCTTTCTGCTGTTCTTCATATTCTTGGATTTTACTCCACATCTTTTCATCCAGGTCTTCTGGAAAGGAAATGTCCTTCTGTGATTCGTCCGAGTCCATTTCTTCCATGATTTCCCCGGCTTCTTTTTCCAGTTCAGCTTTTAAAAGCTTACCCAGATTATCTTCATGTTTTTCCATTTTAAACCTCATTCTTTTGGATTTCTTTTCCCTTTAACTTGACCTTTTTCCTTCACCTGTTTAATATTATGATATCAGGGCAGTCTCTCTGCCTGTATCAACTGCGAATCTTAATTCGCACCATCAATGGGAGGATTTTTATTATGAAACGCATCATTCTGACCGGCGGAGGTACTGCCGGACATGTTACACCTAATATTGCACTGCTTCCCCGTCTTCGGGAACTGCAGTATGACATACATTACATCGGTTCTTACAACGGTATGGAAAAGCAGCTGGTTGAACAGCAGGGAATTCCATATCATGGTATCTCTTCCGGTAAGCTCCGCCGGTATTTCAGCCTTCAGAACTTTACGGATCCGTTCCGCGTCCTGAAAGGCTTCAGTGAAGCCAACCGCCTGATCAAGCAGTTAAAACCGGATGTAATTTTTTCAAAAGGTGGATTTGTAAGTGTTCCTGTTGTTATTGCCGGAAAGAAGAACCATGTTCCTGTTATCATTCACGAATCGGATATGACTCCGGGACTGGCTAATAAGCTTTCCATTCCTTCAGCTACAAAAGTATGCTGTAACTTCCCGGAAACTTTAAGTTCCCTTCCTCAAGATAAAGCTGTCCTTACCGGATCCCCTATCCGTCAGGAGCTTTTCACCGGAGATAAAGAAAAAGCCCGCGCTTTCTGTGGTTTCAAGGAAGTAAAACCAGTTATCCTGATCGTCGGAGGAAGTCTTGGCGCAGTCGCAGTCAATAATGCAGTACGCAAGATTCTTCCTGAACTGTTAAAAGATTTCCAGGTTGTTCATCTCTGTGGTAAAGGCAAGCTCGATGAAAAGCTCACCGGTCTGAACGGCTATGTTCAATTTGAATATATTCAGGATGAACTGAAAGATCTCTTCGCCCTTGCCGATGTTGTAATCTCAAGAGCAGGTGCAAATGCAATCTGCGAATTGCTTGCTCTTCGCAAACCAAATCTTCTGATTCCACTTTCAGCTAATGCAAGCCGTGGTGACCAGATTCTGAATGCCCGTTCTTTTGAACGTCAGGGATTCAGTATGGTTATGGAAGAAGAAGAGCTTACAGATGAAAAGCTTCTCGCAGCTGTCCACAAGCTTTATGATTCCCGTGAAGACTTCATAAATGCAATGAATCAGTCTTCTCAGCAGGATCCGATCAAGACAATTATCGGTCTGATCGAAGATGCTGCTTCCAAATAATTTTTTAACAACAGTTATTTACATTGTTCAAAAACAGGTGCCGGAACGACACCTGTTTTCTTTACATATCCATCGGTGCTATTTTGTGTAATCATCAGAATTGTAATGTATCTTTACCCATTTTCTTGCTCTGTACAGTACACCCGTCAGTGCTTGGATACTGATCCCCATAGATTCAGCCACATCTTTTTGTTTTCTCTCCAGACAGTAAACCATGGTAATTGCTTCGTACCAGTTTTCATTTTCTTCGTACAATGCATCCAGAATCGTCCATCCATAACCCACTTTTTCTTTTTGTAAAATTTTGTGGAATACATGCTCCTCTGCACTTTCCGCATATTCCTTCGAGTACAGATCCGAAAACAGCTCAATATCTGCCTTCGGACATTCTCTTGCCCGCTTCTTCATATAATTGATAGCTGTATTTTTCGTTGTTGTTACCAGCCATGCTGCCATATATTCTTCATCCACTGTATCAAAGTGCGTATATAGTTTTAGAAAAACCTCCTGGAATATCTCTTCCGCTGACTCTTTGTGACTGCCAGAATAATCCATTGCTATCCGATAAACGTTGAACTTATTTTTATGGTACACGTTCTCGAATTCCTTTTTATTCTTATTCTGAAAACTCACTCCAGTACCTCACTATTTTATTTTTCTTTCAGTTTTTCCAGGATTTCATCCCGATCTTCATCTGTAAGTTTACCCGGTTTCCAGCCGAATCCGCTCTTGTCATTTTTATATCTCGGAATCAGATGCATATGGAAATGGAATACGGTCTGACCGGCCACTTCCCCGTTATTCTGTACGATATTATATCCGTCACATCCAAGTACATCTTTTAATCTTGTTGTGATCTTCTTTGCAAGCTTAAATGCTTTTCCTGCCAGTTCTTCATCAATAGAATAAATATCTGCCGCATGTTCTTTTGGCAGGATCAGTGCATGTCCCTTTGTCGCCGGTCCAAGATCCAGAATTACTCTGAAATCATCATCCTCATATATGGTTGCAGATGGAATTTCTCCATTTGCGATTTTACAAAAAATACAGTTCTCATCCCTCATGTTTTTTCCTTCTTTCTACATTTTCTTCGATTAATCTCGAATTTGTTTACGAACCAAACTTTCAATGATAAACTACAACTACTTTATATCATGGAAAGGATGGTCGTTACCATGCCATTTACTGCAAATGATTATGAAAAGTTACATCAGCTTATGAATTCCAGTCCGGAAATTCGTGAATTACTTCAGAAACTCCTAGATTCACAGCAATATACAATCAGCAAGATCAGTCATGAAGTTCGCAATCCACTGACGCTGATCTACAGTACCTTTCAGCTCATAGAGTCCAGTCACCCTGAAACCAGAGATTTCAGCCACTGGTCAGAGCTTCGCGAAGACATCGAATACACAATCTCTCTGCTGCAGGAGCTGTCTGCCTATAATAACAGTGAACATCTGCATCTGAGCACGTTTTCTGCACAGGACTTTTTAGGACAGATCTGCCTGTCCTTTGCCGCCTCCTGCGTAGATACCGACATTGGATTCTCTTCTCTGATAGCCCCTGATCTTCCATCTCTGACGGCCGACAGATTAAAGCTGCATGAAGCGATTCTCAACCTTTTAAGAAACGCCCGTGAAGCCATTTCGTCTGCCGGTTCAATCCGTCTGGAAGCAGTCCTCAAAAATCAAATGCTTCAGATTACCATATCTGATACCGGATGTGGAATCTCACCGGAATATCTCGACACGATTTTTGATCCTTTTGTCACTTACAAACCAGACGGCACCGGTCTTGGTCTTGCCATTGTCAACCGGACAATCACAGCTCACGCCGGAACAGTAACAGTTACTTCCTCCTGTGGAAAAGGCACTTCTTTTTTGCTTTTGTTACCAATTACATAATCATTTTTATTATAAAAAACACGTAATTGTTTTACAAGTACTTCTTTCCATAAACTGGAAAATGTAGTAAAAAGAAAAACATGTCCTATCTTACTTATTCCTCTGAATCATCCGCCATTATCTCATCCCATTGGGATTCCCGTTTTTTTCTACGTTTCTGAAGGCGCTGATTCAGAAATCCCCAGACGCTCTGCCTGTCCTTTACAACCTGCCCTTTCATTTCCTGTTCTGCAATCCAGTCATCCAGGATCAGTTCCTCCTGCAGATCATATCCTGCTTTTTTCTCCGGCTGTATACTCTCCATTTCATTCTCCTTTTTCTCCAGTATCCGCTCCAGCGCATACTCAATATTATAATTTTCTTCCATTGAAGCCTTATGTAATTCATATGCCAGATAGACTGCCTCTTTCTGTTCATAATCTGTCTCCCTGACAAAATACTCTGTAAGCTCATGAAACTTTTCCAGAATATTACCTTCCAGTCCCGGACAATAACAAAAGTAATAGATTTCATCCGATACATAAATATGTCCCGGATCCAGGCTCAGACAGTTCACGTCCAGCAGATAATTCTTCACTGCATAAAGCACCTGGATAAACTGTCTCATAAATTTTTCCAGATCTGCAAATTTCCAGTGCTCTTTTTCTCCCTTTGCCTTCACGGATATCTTCCCACTGATCTCGTAGCGGTACTGGCTTTTATCATCTTTTCCCTGCCCTCTTACCGACAAGAGTCCGGGAATCGCATTTTCCATCAGCATCCGCATCTGATAATCTTCTTTATATAGCTCATCTGTTTCCAGAATCATCCAGGCATGATGTAAATCTCTTTCGTACTCTTCTCTCATTCCTCCTGGTTCCTTTCTACAATCTCCTGCAATACTTTTTTCCTGCGTATTTTTTCCTCTGGCACGGTCAGCGCCGCACTGCGTTTAACAGATACGCGCATTTTTCTCTTTTGCGCTCCTGCTGTCACTTCAAATTCATCTTTTACTACCGCAGTTTCCACCGATACTGTATCAAAAAAAATCAGTTTGTTTTCAATTCTTTTCTGAAAATACTGCTCCATTTTTCCATCTTCTATTTCCTTTTTCCATCGCCATTCTTCACTTCCGACAATCGCGGTCTCATATGCCGCCCCACCGATAATATTTTTATCATGGTAATAAAAAAGCGCGAAAATGACTGCCATCCAACAAAGCAATACTACCGGCATCAGATACGCCATCTCAACTACTGTACTTCCTTTTAGCTTTACCATATAAATGTCCCCAGATAGCCGATCAGAAGAAAAGGATAAAATGACATTCTTGTCGTCCGTTTCCATTTTCCGCTCCAAAGACCTGCTCCTGCTGCCATCGCAGCCACAAGAAATGCAAGCATCAGCATTCCAAGCAGATTCCAGATCCCAAGAAAAATACCCATATTCAGGATCATCCAGCTGTCTCCGTACCCTATTCCCTCCTGTGACCATTTCGATATCATGAGAAATACAATTCCACATCCCAGTCCGGCAACCCATACACTCCAATGCATCCGTCCAAATAATGCACGGTACAGAATCGCCGCACAGCTTCCTGCGAGCA
>ERZ773245.2518-NODE-2518-length-10044-cov-2.794674_pt1 | contig 10044 bp, 8 predicted proteins | sample MGYA00580988_ERZ773245 | MGnify/ENA primary metagenome ERZ773245 (study PRJEB29015, sample SAMEA2737792) | human gut metagenome | biome: human gut; feature: human-associated habitat; material: faeces | place: China | collected 2012 ... | reverse complement strand
CAGGTATGCCACTCTGGGCACAGGTTGCGGCGGCATTTGTTGGTTCACTGCTTGCAATGCTTTATGTACTTATATTTGCCAATAAAGTTAAGAGTATGTCTATGCTCTTAGTTGTGGGAATTATGATTAGCTATATATGTTCTGCAATAACAGATATTTGCATTACATTTGCGAATGATTCAGACATTGCCAATCTTACACACTGGGCTATGGGAAGCTTTTCAGGAAGTTCGTGGCCAACTGTAAAGCTTGCAGCTTTTGTCGTGTTCCCAACAGCTATTACTACATTTCTGTTCTCCAAGCCAATCAGTGCATATCTTTTAGGTGAAGGCTATGCCCAGAGTATGGGAATTAATATAAAGTTCTTCAGGGTATGTATTGTACTGCTTTCGAGCCTTCTTTCAGCTTGTGTTACAGCACTTGCAGGTCCTATATCGTTCGTTGGAATTGCAGTTCCACATATTACAAGATTATCACTTAAGACGACAAAGCCGATTGTTACAATCCCTGCAATATTCTTATGCGGTTCGGTGTTTTGTATGTTCTGTGACCTTATTGCAAGAACAATATTCTCACCATCAGAGCTTGCGATAGGAACGGTCACAGCAGTATTTGGTGCACCAGTCGTTATATGGCTTATGGTAAAGCAGAAGAGATAATTGTTGTAAGGAAATGGAAAGTGGAGAAATATATGGAACAGATATATGTACAGACAGAGGATTTATGTGTAGGTTATCATAAAAAAGTGCTTCTGTCAGATATAGCACTTAAGGTTAATAAAGGTGAAATCCTCGTATTAATCGGACCTAATGGTGCAGGAAAGTCTACAATAATAAAGAATCTTATAAAGGAAATGAGTCCTATAGGTGGCAATATATATATAAAAGGCAGGAAAATAAGCGATTACACAAGTAAAGAATACGCTAAGACTATGTCTGTTGTGCTTACAGAAAAGATTAAGACCGAGATGATGACGTGCCGAGATGTTGTTGCGATGGGAAGATATCCGTACACTAATTATTTTGGCAGACTTACCAATGAAGATGAACAGATAGTAAATGAGTCATTAAAGAAGGTATCAGCACTTGATATAGCAGATAATGATTTTTCGCAGATTAGTGATGGACAGCGCCAGAGAATTATGCTTGCAAGAGCAATATGCCAGAAGCCTGAGGTCATAGTGCTTGATGAGCCGACTTCATTTCTTGACATAAGACATAAAATTGAGCTTCTGGATATACTGCAGGAGATGGCTGTTAAGGATAATGTCGCTGTTATTGTATCTTTACATGAAATAGAACTTGCGGCTAAGATAGCAGACTATGTTATGTGTGTTGGTGCAGATAGAAAGATAGAATTTGGAAGACCGGAAAAGATATTTACAGATGAACGCATAAGCAGGCTTTACGGAATTACACACGGAACGTATAATTGCATGTATGGAAGTACAGAATTAAAGAAGCCGGAGGGCACACCGAAGGTATTCGTAGCTGGCGGTGCTGGAACTGGAATATTAATATACAGGGAATTACAACGTATTGGTATTGCATTTACAGCAGGGATTCTTTATGAAAATGACTGTGATTATCCGATAGCCAAAGCACTGGCGGCAGATATTGTCACAGAGAAAATGTTTGAGCCTATAGGAAAAGAAACATTAGACAAAGCCTGTAAAAGAATTGATGAGGCAGATTATGTTATAGATACAGGCTGTCCAATCGGCAGTATTAACAGTGCAATGAAAGAATTATTAGATTACGCAGAAAAGAAGAATAAGAGAATTCTTACAAAGCCAGACATAGATACAATGAAATCATTATTCTAAGGAGAATAGATATTATGAAACCAATGGATATTGAAAAAGAGTCATTTGCAATAATAGAGAAAGAACTGACAACTGATATTCCAGCTGAATATAAGCCGGTTGTCAAACGTGTTATTCATACAACGGCGGACTTCTCATACGAAACAAGTATGACATTTTCCAAAGGAGTTATTGAGGAAGCACTTAAAGCTATTAAAGAAGGTGTGGATATTGTTACAGATACCAATATGGCGAAGTCAGGAATAAGCCACAAAATGGCAGAGAAGTTTTCTTGTTCGCTTAATTGTTATATGGCAGACAGTGATGTTGCCAGTGAAGCGGCAAAGCGTGAGGTTACAAGAGCAACAGTCAGCGTGGAGAAGGCGGCAAAGGATAATCCAGACTGTATTATGGTTGTAGGCAATGCGCCAACAGCTCTTATGAGAATAAGAGAGCTTTATGATGAGGGCATATTTGTGCCAAGACTTGTTATTGGAGTTCCAGTTGGTTTCGTAAATGTAGCCAGTGCAAAGGAAGAAATTATAGAAAGCGGAATGTCATATATAGTAGCAAGGGGCAGAAAGGGCGGAAGCAATGTTGCCGCCGCCATTATGAATGCACTGTTCTATATGGCGGCAGATGATGATAAAGAGTGGCGCAGATGTTAGAAAGATATGTATACAAAAATCAAAAGAAAATGCGCTGCGGATATACAACAGGAACCTGTGCCTGTGCCGCCGCCAAAGCTGCGGCATATATGCTTCTGTCAGGCAGGGAAGTAAAAGAGATTAAAGTGATAACTCCTATGGGAGTATCACTTACACTTCCGGTTATTGACATAGATATTAAAGAGGATAAGGTAATATGTGCAATTAAGAAAGACAGTGGGGATGACCCTGATGTGACCAATGGAATAAAGATATATGCACAGGTTACTTATGTTAAAGAAGATATAATGAGAACTATAAATACTGACGGGGTAATTGTAGATGGTGGAATAGGAGTAGGACGGGTTACTAAGAAGGGCTTGAAATGTGCTGTTGGAGAAGCGGCAATCAATCCAGTACCTCTTAAGATGATTAAAGAGGCGGTAGCAGAGGCAGCAGAAAGTTATTCTTATGAGGGAAGCCTTAAAGTTATAATATCAGCACCCAAAGGAGTTGATATTGCCAAGAAGACGTTTAATCCGAACCTTGGAATTACAGGGGGCATATCAATTCTTGGAACAACAGGAATTGTAGAGCCTATGAGTGAACAGGCACTTATTGATACAATTAAGACAGAGATTAATATGCACATAGCACAGGGAGAGAAAGTGCTTCTTGTTGCACCGGGTAATTATGGACAGGATTTTCTGCTTAATACACTTAATATTGAGCTGAAAAGAAGCATAAAATGCAGTAATTATATTGGCGATACAATAGATATGGTGTGTGATGCAGGTGCTAAGGCAATGCTTCTTGTGGGGCATATAGGAAAGCTTGTAAAATTAGGTGCAGGAATAATGAATACACATTCCAAAGTGGCAGACGGACGAATGGAAGTTCTGTCAGCCTGTGCAATAAGGGCAGGTGCAGATACTGATACAGCATTAAAGATACTTGATTGTATTACGACAGAGGCGGCACTTGAAATTTTGAAGAAATCAGACATACTAGAGAAGACTATGTATCAGCTTACGCTTCGTATAGAAGATGTATTGCAAAGAAGAAGCAGTGGCAAGATAGTAATTGGAGCAATTGTATTTTCAAATGAATATGGAATATTAGGGAAAACACCGGCGGCAGATAAGCTGTTGGAACTTATAAAAAGCAGTTAAAAATCATAAAAAGCAGTTAAATTGTGAATTATGTATGATAGACATAAATTATGAATTAATATAGAGCAGACACAGGAGAATAAATATGGTAAAAATAGTCGGAGCAGGACCGGGAGCGAAGGATTTAATTACAGTCAGAGGTATGCGTATGCTTAATGAAGCGGATGTAATTATATACGCAGGTTCACTTGTAAATGAGGAATTATTAGAGTATGCAAAGAAGGATTGTGAGATATATAACAGTGCATACATGAACCTCAGGGAAGTTATTGATGTGATTGTAAAAGCAGAGGGCGAGGGAAAGAATATAGTGCGCCTTCATACAGGAGATCCGTCATTATATGGTGCAATAAGAGAGCAGATTGAAGAACTTGCCAAATACGGAATTACCTGTGAGATATGTCCTGGAGTGAGCAGTTTCCTTGCAGCTGCATCGGCAGTTAAGTGTGAGTATACAGTTCCAGATGTAGCACAGACGGTAATTATTACAAGAATGCCTGGCAGAACCCCGGTTCCGGATAATGAGAGCATAGCAAAGCTTGCACAGCACGGCACATCAATGGCGGTATTCTTAAGCTCATCACATTTAGAGGAACTTAAAGAAGAATTATATAAAGGAGCATTTACACCCGACACACCTTGTGCGTTATGTTATAAGGTAAGCTGGGAAGATGAAAAATGCATACGAACAACATTAAAGAATCTTGACAGTGAAGCAAAGAAAGCAGGTATCACAAGAACTGCACTTGTATTGGTCGGGGAATTTCTTGGAGATAAATATAATTTTTCTAAACTGTATGACCCAGAGTTCACTACGGAGTATAGAAAATGAGAACAATTATAATAACCTTCACACACGAGGGTATGAAGGCAGCAAAGAAAGCCCGTGAGGCAACGGATGGTGAAGTAATAATATACTGCCACCAAAGATGTGCAGATTCTTATAAGAATGAAGTGGTATCATTTGCGGCAGTTGGAAGTGTTATAAAGAGCGAGTTTGCAGTAAGTGACAGAATATTATTTGTGTGTGCTGTTGCAATAGCTGTAAGAACTATAGCACCATACCTTAAAAGCAAGGTTACAGACCCGGCGGTGCTTGTTGCAGATGAGGGCGGAAAGTATCTTATATCACTTCTATCAGGTCATATTGGCAGAGCTAATGAGTGGTGCAGTAAGCTTGCTGTCAGGATAGGTGCAATGCCGGTAATTACTACAGCGACCGATGCAAGAGGAATGTTTGCAGTTGATATATTTGCCACGGAACATAATATGAGAATAGTTAATCCGGTTATGATAAAAGACATATCAGGCAGGATATTAAATAATGAGCCTGTTGGAATAACAGGCAATGATAAATATAAGAACCTGTTAAAAGTAACAGAAGAACGCTGGAACGGACAGATTAAATATACTGATAATAGTAATAATGAGTATGAAAGCGGTGTACAGATAATTACAGGCAAAGACGATAAAATAGTATTTAAGCGCACATTAAAGCTTGTACCACAGGAGCTTGCTGTAGGAATTGGCTGTAAAAAAGGCAAGTCAGCACATGAAATAGAGCGGGCTGTCAAGAAAACATTTGATAAAGCAGGGCTTTTGCTGGAAGCAATTGCTGTTGTGGCTTCGGTTGACAGAAAAGCAGATGAAGCAGGAATAATTGAATTTGCAAGAAAATGTAAAGTGCCATATAAGACATATACGCCTGAATATTTAAGAGATGTTGAAGGTGACTTTGTATCTTCAGCTTTTGTTGAAGAACAGATAGGTGTAGGAAATGTATGTGAACGCAGTGCGGGTGCCGCGTCTTCTGGTGGAGAAAAGCTTGTAGGAAAGACAGCAGATAACGGAGTTACAGTAGCTATTTACAGAGTGGCACAGAAAAATAAGGAGTAGATTATGCTTAAGATAGTAGGTTTTGGAAGCGGAGCAAAAGATAATATGACACTGGAGGCATCAGTCGCAATAGCTGGTGCTGACCTGATAGTTGGATATACTACATATGTTGATATATTAAAGCAGTATTTTCCTGATAAAGAGTACTATTCAACTAATATGATGCAGGAAAAGGAACGCTGTCAGTATGCGATACAGCTAAAGAAGGAAAAGAGGTAGTGCTTGTATGCAGTGGAGATAGCGGTATATATGGTATGGCAAGCCTTGTATATGAGCTTGCAGAGGATAATCTGGATATTAAGGTTATATCAGGTGTAACAGCCGCAAGCAGTGGTTCAGCCTGCCTTGGTGCACCATTGTCACACGATTTTGCGGTTATCAGCTTAAGTGACTGTATGACACCTTGGGAGCTTATTAAGAAAAGAATAAAGGCGATGGCTGACAGCGATATGGTAATGTGCATATATAACCCATCAAGCCGCAGAAGAAGCGGATATTTAAAGGAAGCCTGCGATATTGTATTAAAGGTACAGTCACCGGATACAGTGTGCGGTTATGTAAGAAACATAGGAAGAGAGAACGAAACTACAGGAATTCTTACATTAAAGGAGCTTGCGGATTTTAAAGCGGATATGTTTACAACAATATACATAGGCAACAGCCATACTAAGGTAATTAATGGGAAAATGGTTACACCAAGAGGATATAAGGTTGTATGAGAAAAACGATAATGCTTTTTGCGGGGACAACAGAGGGCAGAAAGTTATGTGAATATCTTACAGGAAAGAACTGTGACACTTATGTATATGTAACGACTGAATATGGCAGGGAATTACTGCCGCAGGCTGATAATGTGCATATACATACTGGTAGAATGGATGAGGCTGATATGCTAAAGGAGTTAGAAGCTAAAAAGCCATATATAGTTATTGATGCCACGCACCCATATGCTACACAGGTTACACATAATATTAAAAATGTGTGTGACAGCAAGAACATTTCTTATGTGAGGGTATTAAGGGAAGATAATGACAAAAAGCCAGAGTTTAAGTCAGATAACATTACATATGTTAAGTCAATAAAAGATGTAGTAGAACTACTTAACAGTGAACAGCATAATAGTAAAAATATTCTTATGACGACAGGCAGTAAGAACATACCAGAGTATGTCTATATTACAGATTATAAAGAGAGAGTATATTTAAGGCTTCTTCCTAATCCTGAAATGTTACAGAGTGCAATAGAAGCAGGGATTATGCCGTCACATTTAATAGGTATGCAGGGACCATTTTCACAGGAATTAAATGAGGCAGTAATAAGACAGTTTAATATAGGTGTTCTTGTGACAAAGGAGTCTGGCAGTAATGGCGGATATGAAGAAAAGGTGTCTGCCACAGAGAATACAGGCATTGACTGTATAGTAATAAAACGTCCAGTAGAAGAAAATGGAGTAAGCCTGCCAGAGCTTATTAAATATCTTAAGACAAAAGGGTTATAAAGCCTAAAAGCTATGTGGTTTTAGAGTTATAAAGCTTTAGGAAAATGGCTGTCTATAATGTTAATGAATTAAGGTGGAGTGAATAATGAAAAGGGTAATTATAGCTGGTGCGGGGCCGGGCAGTAAAAGCTGTCTTACAGAGGAAGTAAAGGAAGCAATTGATAATTCAGAGGTGCTGATTGGTTCTAAAAGGCTGATAGAAGAATACACAGATAAGAAGACATTTTATGCAGTAACAGCAAAAGACATAATAGATATTATTGATAATGAAAATGCCAATAACTACGTTGTGCTTATGTCAGGTGATACAGGCTTTTACAGCGGTGCAAAGAAGCTTGCAGAGGCACTTGCTGGAAAGTATGAATACAGCATTATGGCAGGGGTATCTTCTGTAATATATCTTGCGGCAAAGATAGGAAAGTCTTGGGAGAACGCAGCTTTTGTAAGCCTGCACGGCAAGAAACAAAGCTATATACCTGTAGTTTTACAAAATGAATTGACATATTTTCTGACACAGGGAAATGTATCACAGATATGCCAGGAGCTTTATAGGGCAGGACTTGGACAGGCACATATATGGATTGGTGAAAATCTTTCATATGATAATGAGAAGATAACTAATGGAAATGTGTCTGAATTTACTGAATATATTTCAGAAGGACTTACGGTATTGGCAGTTTATAATGAACATTCGCGTGCATTTTCAATAACAGGAATTGCTGACAGCAGTTTTATCCGTTCTGATGTGCCGATGACGAAAAGGGAAATCCGTGCAAGCGTTGTAAGCCGAATGGCGGTATCTAAGAATTCCTGCGTATATGATATAGGTGCAGGAACAGGCTCTGTCACAGTGGAGCTTGCACTTCACGCACTTTACGGAACAGTGTATGCAGTTGAGAGGACAGAAGAGGGCTGTAGTCTTATAGCTAAAAATGCAGAAAAATTCGGACTTAATAATATAGAGATTATACACGGCAATGCGGCGGCTGTTATTGACAGTCTGCCAGTACCCGATAAAGTATTTATTGGTGGAAGCGGTGGAGAGTTAGAATACATTTTCAGCAGTATTCTTAAGAAAAATCCATATGTCCATATTGTGGTTACGGCAGTGACATTAGAAACACTTAACAATACTATTTCATTAATGGAAAAGAATGGTATGAATGTCCTTGATATAGTCCAGATTGCAGTGACAGAGGTAAAGAAAAGGGGCAGATATCATATGATGTCTGCGAATAATCCAGTATTTATTATAGAAGGAAGAGGTGCAAAGTGAGCCGTATAATGATAGCAGGGACAGGCAGTGGAAGTGGCAAGACAACAATTGTCTGCGGTCTATGCCAGTGTTTTAAAGATATGGGACTTAATATATCAGCGTTAAAATGCGGGCCTGATTATATAGATTCTATGTTTCATTCGCGTGTGTTAAATATGAGCACAGGTAATCTTGACAGCTGGTTTTGTGATAATGCAACAATAAAATATCTGCTTGCAGGTAAAGAGGATAAGAGTGATATAACTATTGTAGAGGGAGTTATGGGCTACTATGACGGACAGGGCTTTAGCACAAAGGGAAGTTCTTATGAGATAGCAGACATTACAGATACGCCGGTTATTCTTATAGTGAACTGCCGTGGAATGAGTAATTCAATCGGCGCAGTTGTAAAGGGTTATCTTGGATATGAAAAGAACAATAATATCAAAGGTGTAATCTTTAATAATCTTTCAGACAGGTTATATGGTAATGCCGCACGCATAGTTAAAGATATGGGGATAGAACCACTAGGCTATATGCCATATAAGAAAAATGCTGTGCTTGAAAGCCGTCATCTTGGTCTTGTGACCTCGGCAGAGGTGGAACATTTTCAGGAAAAAATCAACAGTATTGCAGAGCAGATGAGGGAAAGCGTTGATATAGAAGGAATACTTAGAATTGCAGAAAATGCTTCAAAGCTGGAAGCCATACATAAGAACATAGATAAAAAAGATGTAAGGATTGCAGTTGCAAAAGATGAAGCTTTCTGTTTTCTTTATGATGATAATATAGATTATCTAAGGCAGTGCGGTTGTGAGATAGTGTATTTTAGTCCACTTGCAGATAATAAGCTTCCGGATAATATAGACGGGTTGTTACTATATGGCGGTTATCCAGAGCTTCACGCCAAAGCGTTGTCAGAAAATGTATCAATGAGGAATGATATTGCAAAGAAGATAAAAGAAGGACTTCCCTGCATAGCAGAATGTGGAGGATTTCTTTATCTGCACGAATACTTAGAAACACCAGAAAAAGATAAATATCCTATGGCGGGAATTATAAAAGGAATGGGATATAATGCAGGAAGACTACAGCGTTTTGGCTATATGACGCTTACGGCAAAGAAAGATACACTGATTGCCTCTGCAAATGAAAGCTTTCGTGCACACGAATTCCACTATTGGAATAGTGACTGCCCTGGTGAAGATTATGAGATAAAGAAAGCTTCAGATAACAGTATAGCAACAGCAGGTTATGGAAGTGATACGTTGTATGCTGGATTTCCACATATATATTTCTATGGCAATGAACAGGTGGCAGATAATTTCATAAATGCCTGTGTCCGCTATAGAAAGAATTATAAAAAATATAATGACAGGCTTGAAGGTCATGATATTAAAAGTTTTATTCCAGAATTAGGTTCTGATATTAAAAGTCTTATTCCAGAACTGTCAAAGATAAAGGCAAGCAGTAAAGATAGTGTACAAAAAGCACGTAGTCATTGGAATGGGATAGCAAAGCCACTGCACGGACTTGGACTTATGGAGGAAATAATAAGCCAGATAGCAGGAATCGAGCATACAGCAGATGTCAATATTGACAGACGTGCTGTTATTGTAATGTGTGCAGACAATGGCATAGTTGAAGAAAGTGTTACCCAGACAGGACAGGAGGTAACCGCGATAGTGAGCTGTAATATGGCAGACGGAATATCAAGTGTATGCAGAATGGCGGCATATGCCAATGCAGATGTTATTCCTGTGAATGTTGGA
>ERZ773245.2517-NODE-2517-length-10049-cov-2.440965_pt1 | contig 10049 bp, 11 predicted proteins | sample MGYA00580988_ERZ773245 | MGnify/ENA primary metagenome ERZ773245 (study PRJEB29015, sample SAMEA2737792) | human gut metagenome | biome: human gut; feature: human-associated habitat; material: faeces | place: China | collected 2012 ... | reverse complement strand
CCCCGGACTTGTTAATCTTTTTATTGCCGACGCAAGACGATTATGGGATAGGCTCGGATTATTTAACAGCAGCCATTGCGAAAATGAAAGCGGCAATCGGCTCGACTATACCGACCGGATATTGGTGTTAGATCCGTCAATTTTAAAAGATGAATGTAAAACGCCGCAGGATCAGCTCTTTTATGCCACCCACGGCAACGGCTGCCGCCCGGATTCTCTCGGTACGAAGGTGTTCGGATTCCATGTGTCGGACGGAGAAAAAACCTATTACCGCCGCACGGATTTTGTGGGCGCACTGAAAGAGGAGCTCATCCCCGAATGGGCACAAGAAAACACACGGAAATATCTTGAAGCCGATGAGCCTGCCGACGAACCAGACGAGGACGGCGGCATGACCTTGGGAGGAATGTAGAATGGAAATAAAGATCTATCAGATAAACCGGAACAGAGATAAAAACTTCGTCAAGTTTCTGCACTATAAGCATCTCGACAATTTTCAGGAAACCAAGGAGATCAACGCCTCGATTTACGACGAGGTTTTCCGCGGGGATGCGGATTGTGAGAAGTTGGAGGATGTATACCGTAGGTTCAATACAGACGGACACCCTCTGCACCGCGGACATTCGCTCTCCGTTTCGGATATTGTCGTTACAAAAGACGGCGCTTACTACTGCGACAGCGTGGGCTTTCTAAAGGTGGACTTCGACGAGGCAAAAACCCAAAAGCCGGATAACCTTATGACGGTGGTCTATGTTGAACCCAATAAAGCACCGTATGTAACCGAAATTGCCCATACGCTTGAAGCCGAACAGAAAGCGGTCGGAGGGTTAATCGAACCCATATACAACGATGACGAAACCTGCCTTGTGGGGAATGAGGAGGCGAAGCTCATCGGTATGGAGGGCAACCGTTATCTGGATGACGGTCATTCCGTAATCGCCGGACCGTTCTTTGTCTGCGGACTCACGGAGGACGATTTCAGAGGATTGACCGAGGAAGAAGTACAGAAATATATGAACAAGTACGCTGAACCCGAAAACATCAGTCAGGAAGAAGTAGAAGCCGATACCGGCTTTATGCTTTATCCAATGTAACAGGAGGAATTATATTATGGCAACCAAGAAACCAACAAACACAAAAGCGACGGCACAGAAGGCTCCACTGACCGCTAAAATCGACCGCATGATCGAGCGTGAGAACGCCACCGTCAAGGCGTATGCAAGTGTGAACATCGGCGGCGAATTCGTCATCAAGGACATCGCCGTGGTGGACGGTCAGAAAGGGATGTTCGCCCGAATGCCCTTTCGCTCATACAAAAGCTCCGACGGCGAAACAAAATATTCCGACATTGCCTTCGCCCTCACCGATGAGGCAAGACAGAGTCTTAACGACGCCGTTCTCGGCGCTTACCGTGAGGCGTTGGGGGAATCCGAGGACGAAAGTCCAACGCAAAGTATGTAGCTTTTTCGGGGGAAAATAAAAATTTCTCTGGACTTTCCGTGAAAAATCTGTATTGTATAGGTTGAGGTGATAATATGTTAAAGAATAAAATAATCCTTGCCGTTATCGCGGTAATAATTGCATTAGGTCTTGCGGGGTGCAGGGCGGAAAAAGATAATGTCAGCAGCGTGGCGGTAAATGCCGAAAGCAGCATAACCGAAACGGCGTCAGACATATCAGGAACCCCTGCTGACGCATCAAGCAATAAATCCGCAGAAATAACGGAAAAACCAGCGCACCGACGGAGAGCAGAAATGAAACTAAGCCCAAGGAAATTACACCTAAAAAAGAGGGCGAACCTAAAAAACCGGAAAAACCGAAAACACCTACAGAGCCGGAAACCCGTAAGACCGAAAGCGAAAAACCGCCCGCCCCGACAGAATCGGTCAGTAAACCGGAGGAAATACAGATACCGAGCGAATCATCCGAATCCGAAAAGCAAGAGCCGGAGTTTAATATAGATTACTATATTAAATCGGCGCAGGAATACGCGGTAAAGTCGGGGTTAAAGCTTGACCCGCAGGCGAAATACTGTTGGGATAACCCTATAGCCGCAGGCAAAAACTGCAAATATACCGAGCGGGATATTAAAAGCTATATAGACAGATATGCAAGGTTACCCGAAATAACCGCGGTGTGGATATGGGCAGAGGAAAACGGTAAAGATTACGAAATATATATAGGCTACGCATAATATAAAGTTTAAGCACTCGACTAAAAGATCGGGTGTTTGAGCGTGTCGAAAAGTCGACACACTCTTGGACGGGAATGCCGCTCGCTCGAAAATCAAAGATTTTCGGACTGCACTCTATCCCCGCCAATACCACCCCAGTGCCCTTGAAAAACCACTTAATAAGCGGTTTTTCGCTTACAAGGTGTTTTTCCGCCGCGCATGTCAGCGGAAAAACAGAAAATGCGGCGTAAACGCCGCAAAAATAAATTTTTAGATTTATTGACAGACTGAAGCACTCGACTAAAAGATCGGGTGCTTTTTTATTTGGAGGAACGACTATGAAAAAAGATATTTTTAAGAGAATTTTGTCCGTCATTATGGCGGTCATTTTGTGTACGGGTATGCTCGGCGGCTTTTCCGCTTTTGCGGCAGGCGAGCAGGTCGAGAATTACCAGTTGGCTTTTCCCCGCAGGGGCGATGTAAATTACAGCAATAAATGGGGTCACGGCAAGCTCAAACATATGAACGGATGGTTTTCGGATGAGGCTAAATACAATACGGTATTCACAATAGGCTCATACAGCGGACCTGCCTGCTACTGCATTGAACCCGGAACGCCGATAGAGAATAAATATAAGCTCACAAGCCGCGACGAAAGCTATTGGGATAACTTCCCGTCCGAATATAACCACACTATCACCGTGCCGGGTATTAAGATATTTATAGGCAGGATAATGCAGTACGGTTATACGGGCAATGTATCAATAAACTGGCGCACCCAAAACGAGGCGGACGTGGACAGCTTTTCGCTGTACTATGCGACCCAGCTCCTTATATGGGAAACCGTGGTAGGTGAAAGGGACAGTGATTTTAATCATATAACGCCTGTCGGCTGCAACGCAATTCTGGATAAAATAGGGGCGGAGCATCCTATGAAAAGCAGAATAATGTCGCACTACAATAATATTGTGGCGGGCGTTAAAACTCATACGACAACGCCGAGCTTTTGCAGTAAAACTCCGTCGGGCGGGGAAACAAAGGGGCTTAAATGGGACGGCTCACAGTATACCGCAACATTCACGGATACAAACAATATCCTGCAAAGATTCAGCTTTTCGGCGGATAACGGTTACACCTGCCGCGTTGCAGGCAATACTCTTACAGTAAGCGGCACGGCAGCGCCCAAAGGTACGGTTACGGTAACGGCGGTAAAAAACACGGCGGGCAGAAAAGGCATTATAGTATGGGGCGACGGTATAGTAAAGCCGGGCGTGGGTCAGCAGGATCTTGCAACCTACGCCGCAACGGTCAAGGACCCGGTAACCGCGTTTTTAAGACTGCGGGTAAGCACGGGAAACATTAAGATAGTAAAAACAAGCGAGGACGGCAGGGTAGACGGCATTACATTCCGCATTAAAGGAAACGGTATAGATAAAACGGTTAAAACCGCAAACGGCGGCAGTATTACGGCGGATAACTTAGCGCCGGGCGAATATACCGTAACGGAAGAAACACCGGAGGAATATGCAGAGCGCGAGGCGCAGCATATTACCGTTACAAGCGGACAGACGGCAACCGTCAGCTTTAATAACACGCTTAAAAAATTCAAACTTACGGTAATAAAGGCAGACGCCGAACAGGGCGCGGCACAGGGAAATGCATCGCTTGCGGGGGCTGAGTACGGCATATATAAGGGTAATCAGCTTATAGATACCTATACGACCGACTCGGACGGCAGGTTTACCACAAAATATTATGTATGCGGAAACGATTGGTCGCTTAAAGAGCTTGCGGCGGGCGAGGGTTATCTTGTAACCAAGGGCAGTGAGCGAATAGGCGCAGAACAAAAGAATTATACCGCCGAGTATAACAGCATTTCTTTAAATGTTAAGGAAACGGTTAAAAAGGGTAAGATCGCAATAATAAAGCATTCGGACGACGGCAGCACAAAAATAGAAACGCCGGAAAAGGGCGCGGAGTTTGAGGTGTTTTTAAAGTCGGCAGGCAGTTATGCGAGCGCTAAAGAAACCGAACGGGATACACTTGTCTGCGATAAAAACGGCTTTGCCGAAACCAAAGCATTGCCCTACGGCGAATATACCGTAAAGCAGACTAAGGGACAAAGCGGCAGAGAGCATATAGCTCTATTTAATGTGTTTATCAGCGAGGACGGCGAAACTTATCGCTTTTTAATAAATAACGCGGTGTTTAAGTCGGCGGTAGAAATAGTTAAAAAGGACGCGGAAACAGGAAAAATAATCCCTGCGGCGGGTATCGGCTTTAAAGTAAGAAATACCGATACGGGCAAATTTGTGGTGCAGCATATAACCTACCCGACGCCTGCGGATATAGATACCTATTATACGGATATTACAGGCAAACTTATGCTGCCCGAAAAGCTGCCCTATGGCAACTATGAAATCATCGAGCAGTGTACGGCTTACGGATATGTCCTCGATTCCGCACCAATCGCATTCAAGGTGGACGGCAGCAAGACAGTTGTAACTGTAGAAAAGCACAATATGCCGCAGAAAGGTATTATTCGAATACAGAAAAACGGCGAAGTGTTTGCAAGCGTTAATAAGTCTGACGGTGTGTACCAACCCGTTTTTGCAAACAAGGGTCTTGCAGGCGTGGTTTATGAGATTACTGCCGCCGAGGATATTATTACGCCTGACGGCACGCTCCGCTATGCAAAGGGAACGGCAGCAGATACCGTTACAACAGATAAAAAAGGCAATGCGGAAAGCAGACCGCTGTATCTCGGAAAATACACCGTAAGAGAAATAAAGGCGCCTTACGGTATGGTATTAAATGACGAAGTGAAATCTGTTGAATTGACCTATGCCGGAGAAACCGTAGATGTGACCGAAACGGCGATAGAATTATATAACGAGCGCCAAAAGGCAATGCTTTCACTTGAAAAGCTGCTTGAAAAAGATAGTGCTTTCGGTATAGGAGAAAACGAAGAAATTTTATCGGTGCAGTTCGGACTGTATGCGGCAGAGGAAATGACCGCGGCGGACGGCTCGGTTATCCAGACAGACGGTCTGCTTGAAACCGCAGGCTGCGATGAGAACGGCAAGCTGACCTTTAAAACAGACATTCCCGTAGGCGCAAAGCTGTATGTAAAGGAAATTGCGACCGACAGCCACTATATCCTCTCGGACGAAAAATATCCCGTAATCTTCGACTACGCCGGACAGGATACCGCCATTGTGGAGATCAAAGCAAGCAGCGGCGAAGCCATCAAGAACGATATCCTCTACGGCTCGGTCAGGGGACTGAAAATCGACCGTGAAACCGAAAGTGTAATTGCAGGCGCTGTATTCGGGCTTTTCCGCGGTAATGAAACGAAATTTACCTATACGAATGCGATTTTAACCGCCGAATCAGATAAGGACGGTATTTTTACATTCAATAACATTCCTTACGGCAGTTGGATAATTAAGGAGCTTAAACCCGCAAACGGGTACTTGCCGAGCGATGAAATTTATCCCGTTTTAATAAATAAGAACGGACAGGAAATAGAAATTAAGGTTGTAAATAACCGCGTCCCGGAAATCCGTACAAAGGCCGCCGTGAACGGTGAGAAAACCGCTGTTGCGGGCGGTGAAATAACGGTTGCGGATACTGTATATTATAATCACCTTATACCGGGCAGAGAATACACCGTAAAGGGCATACTTATGGATAAATCCACAGGTGCGGCGCTGCTTGTAAACGGAAAAGAAATTACCGCCGAGATAACCTTTACACCCGAAAAAGCGGAGGGAGAAGTAATCGTCCGCTATACTTTTGACGGCAAAGGTATAAACCGTAAAACGGATATTGTGGTTTTTGAAGCCTTGTACTGTGACGGAGAGGAGCTTGCGGTTCATGCGGATATTGAGGACGCAGAGCAGACCGTAACTCTTACCGTGCCTCCCGCGCCGTATATTCCCGCCCCGAAAACGGGGGACAATTCAAAACTCGGCTTTTGGATAGGTCTTGCCGCCGTTGCGCTCGGCGGGGTAATATCCGTAGGCATTATCCGTATTAAATCCCGAAAGGATGACGACGAATGATGAAGCGCGTGTATATCTGCGCTCCTCTCGGCGGAAATACGGAAGAAAACCTTAAAAAAGTAAGACGGTACACCGAATATGCTTTAAGGTGCGGTACGGCTCCGGTCGTGCCGCATTTTTACGCGGAGTGCCTTGACGACGCAAAGCCCGCGGAACGGGAAATGGGTATATCGGCAGGACTTGCGCTTTTATGGTTCTGTGATGAAATGTGGGTATTCGGGGATACCGTTACAAGCGGTATGCAGAATGAAATACAGTTTTGCAAAAACCTCAATATCCGCGTTCGGAATATTGCAGACGAAGAAATTATGAAAGTAATCGGAGGTAAAAAATATGATTAAGAAAACGGCAAAAGTCCTTTTCTGTGTTTTGCTTGCGGCGATGGTTTTGTCCGTATTTTCGGTAACCGTATTCGCGGCGGGCGATGTGGCGGGAGCTATTGAGAATACCTGGAACGCAGCCAAGGGTCAGATTCAGACTGTTGTTAATAATGTGGTCTTTCCCGTGTGCGATATGATACTCGCAATTCTGTTCTTTGTAAAGGTAGGAACTTCGTATTTTGAATATCGGAAGCATGGACAATTTGAGTTTGCGGCGCCTTGTATCCTTTTTGCCTGCCTTATTTTCTGCCTTACCGCACCGCTGTATATCTGGTCTGTTATTTGAGTTTATTTCTCTGGACTTTCCGCAAAATATGTGGTATGTTGTTGTGCTTGAAGAAAGGAGGAAGTTCGGGTGAAATTTTTTGAGGAACTGTTTTCGGGTCAGCTGCACCCAATAGAGGATGTATCATCCAACAACCCGGAATACAAGCTTAAAGCTAAAGAATTGGCGCTGTATTCCGCAAGGCTTGAAGGTGCGCTGACAGAGGAACAAAAGGAACTGCTTTGGCAGTACAGGGATACTCATTCGGATATAACGAATATTCTGCAGACCGAGGCATACCGCATAGGCGTTATACACGGAATGAAAATAAAAGAAGAGCTTGAACCGCCGGACCGATGATCCGGCGGAACTTTTTCGGAGGTGAATTATTCTGAATTGGCTAAACGACCTTTTTGCCGGACTAAGTGAAAAAATGTCCGGCTTTATTTTTGATAAAATGCTGCAATGGATATATCTTGCGGTATACAGCGCCGTTGTGGAATTTTTTGAGCTTATGGGAAATATGGGCGCGGATATGTTCGGGCTTGAATGGGTAAAGGCAACGGTAAAGCTGTTCGGGCTTTTCGGGTGGTCTTTGTTTGCAGCGGGAACGGTTGTCGCCGTCTTTGATACTGCAATAGAGTACCAGTGCGGAAAGGCAAATGTTAAGACTGCCGCGCTTAATATTTTAAAGGGCTTTTTTGCCTGCTCCCTTATAGGCGTACTGCCTGTGGAACTGTATAAGCTCTGCATAACACTGCAAAACATATTTTCACGGGATTTAGCCGCATTAGCTGCCGGAACTAAAAGCACGGGACTGTCGGAGCTTAGCTTGTCCGCGCTTACAAACTTCTTTTTAACGGACATAGAGGCTAACATAAGTCTTTTCAATACGCTGTCATTGGTTGCGTTCGCGTATTGTATTATAAAGGTGTTTTTCGCCAACATAAAGCGCGGCGGAATATTGCTTATACAAATGTCGGTAGGCGCGCTGTATATGTTCAGCGTACCGAGGGGATATGCGGACGGCTTTAATCAGTGGTGCAAACAGGTAATAGCTATCTGCCTTACGGCGTTTTTGCAGACGACCCTGCTTTACCTCGGACTTATAACCTTTTCGGCAAATATGTTAATGGGGCTCGGAATTATGCTTGCGGCGGACGAAGTGCCGAAGATAGCGCAGACCTTTGGACTGGACAGCTCCGTAAGGGTAAATATGATGAATGTGGTTCACGCCACGACTACGGCGGTAAATCTTACCCGCAGCGTGGCAAAGGCTGTTTGAAAGCAGGGAGTATTATGGAATATTACAAAGAGGCAAACAAATTTTCAAAGAAATACGGTATGGACGCTTTTAAAATAATTGCCGCATATGAGGACGCGGCGGATATTCCGCAAAACGAGAGATATGCCGGCTGGTACGGAGATTACGGTATATTCGAGCCGTCGTTAAACGAGGATATGACCTATGATAAGCTCATCACCCGTTACGATGCTGGGCTTAAATACCTCGGAATTATCCATGAACAGGCAAAAGCGGTATGCGGCAACTTTTTGTCAGATCAGCTTGCGGAGCATATCCGTGAGCAACTGAGCAACCATAATGCCAACGCGGAATACCGACCGGTATCTGTTATTACAAAAATGGATACGCCGGAATTTACAAAAGAAATGCTCGAAGTTGACAGAGATATGGAGGTTGATTGTGACATCGGGCATCAGATCACCTGCTATCTTGAAACATGGTTTGATGTGGACAAGAAATTCGCATTGCACATAAATGATATGGATGATGTATGGCTTAATATGTGCGGGAAATATGACCCATATGCCGATACACTGCGCATTGAATGTGAAATAGATAAGCTTGACGGCTGCGTGTATTTTGATTATGTTCCGACTGACGCGGAATCAATGCTCATCAAGGATATGATAACGCAGAAAATCCGCGAGGAATACTGTCAGACGCCGCAGGAGTTTTGTGAGGAATCAAGAAATATTGAGAACGGGGGAATAACGCAATGACGAGATATATCTACCCGCAGAACCTCAAAGCCACCGCTAACCTCTGGCTTTGGAGTATGCGTGACTTTGTGATTTTGGCGATAGCGGTGCTTTTGTCCGCCGTAATATTAGTGCAGCTTAAAACGGTTATGCCCGCCGCAGTAACGCTTTGCTACGGTTTTCTTACTATTCGTATGGACGATACAACCGTGCTTGACTTTATGCGTTATGCCGTAAGATACCTTATATCTACACAGCAATATTTTGAATGGAGGTAACGACAATGAAACAGCAGAAAAAAGGCCGTTCGGTGCAGGAGCTTATCGGCATTAAGACCTTTACGAAATACGGGCTTATGACAGGCAGGGGAGAACTGCTATTTTTCCGTGTGGCTCCCACCAATATATCGGTGCTGTCGCATGCAAATATTGAAGTGAAAATACGCCGCCTTATGATGGTGCTGTCAGCTCTGCCGGATATTGAGATAGTCTGCACCGATTCATCCGAATGCTTTGACGATAATAAAGCCTATCTGACCGTTCGGCTTGAAGCAGAGGATAACGGCAGGGTAAAGAGGCTTATAAAAAAGGATATAGACTTTCTCGACACCATTCAGGTAGAAATGGCTGCCGCCCGTCAGTTTTTCTTTGTTGCACGACTGAAAGGACAGAAAGAAAAGCAGGTGTTTGAAACCGCAAACCGCATTGAAAGCAAAATCTCCGGCGAGGGCTTTGAGGTGCATAGACTTAAAAAGCCGGAAATTAAACGGATTTTAGCGTTATATTTTGACGCGAGTATGCAGGGAGATACAATTCCGGATATTGACAGGGAGCAGTATTTTCAAATTTGAATTGATTTTTATATATGCAATGTGATAAAATATCTTTAATGAGAAAAGGGGGCAATTAGCTTGAAATGCACCTTTATGCATAAGCGTATTCCGGTTGCCGAAATCGAAGTGGATAACGCCGCGGGATTTATACTGAAAATATATAAGATATATGCTCCGGAGCATTTGCCTGTCGGCGTGTCGTTTAGGGACGGTGCTGCCGACCGCGCCGCCTTAAATGATTGGTGGACCGACCGCTCAATTCCGGCAAGCCGTTCGGGAATAAGGGAGGCGCTTGAAACCCTGCAGATACCGAGCACGAAAATGCTGC
>ERZ773245.2516-NODE-2516-length-10051-cov-2.767207_pt1 | contig 10051 bp, 7 predicted proteins | sample MGYA00580988_ERZ773245 | MGnify/ENA primary metagenome ERZ773245 (study PRJEB29015, sample SAMEA2737792) | human gut metagenome | biome: human gut; feature: human-associated habitat; material: faeces | place: China | collected 2012 ... | reverse complement strand
GTAGAGGGGGGGGGCGGGGGATGCTGTTGTTACTTTCTTAGCAGACTAAGCTTGACCTGCGGCTTGAGGGCCTCGGAAACCTTCTCGGTGTAGGCTCCCAACTTAACGGTGGCCTTGCCGAGGATACGCTCCACGTTGTCGCCCACCATGAAGGTGTAGTCACCGGCCTCGCCCTTCCACTGGCTGCCAGCCTCGTCGAAACTCGTCAGCAGACGACGCGGCACGCTCATCGTCAGCGTCTGACTCTCACCGGGCTTGAGCATACGCGTCTTGGCAAAGGTCTTGAGCTCCTTCACCGGCATCTCCTCACCACCCTTGGGGGCTGCGACATATACTTGGGCCACCTGCTTGCCGGCACGCGAACCGGTGTTCTTCACGGTCACTTTCACCGTGACACCCTGCTTGTCGGCTTTGGCTGAGAATCCCGACATAGAGAAGGTGGTATAGCTCAGGCCATAGCCGAAGGGATAGGCCACGGGCTTGCCGAAGGAGTCGAAATAGCGGTAGCCGACATAGATGTCCTCGTCGTGGTCGGTGTAGTTGACACCCTTGACACGATGGTCATAGAGCGCGTCGGTCAGACCGTAGTAGTCGGGCTGGCTGGGGAAGTTGGCCGTTGAGGGCACATCGGTGGCAGCTATCGGCCAGGTCATCGTCAGATGACCGGAGGGATTAGCCTTGCCCGTGAGCACGTCGGCGACAGCGTTGCCACCTTCCTCACCCGGCTGCCAGGCCACGAGGATGCCGTCGACAAGACTGCGCCAGGACGCCGTCTCCATCACCGATCCGGAGTTGATGACGACAATGACGGGCTTGCCCTGCTGATGGAAGACGCTGCTCACGCGGCTGATCATCTGCTTCTCCTGCCCGGTGAGGTTGAACTCGCCCTCGATGTTGCGGTCCATGCCCTCACCGGCCTGACGGCCAATGGTGATGATGGCAGCATCGGCCTCCGGAGCCTCATGCTCCACACAGCGCTGGGTGATGTCGATCTCGTCGAGCTTGGGCTGACCCTGGTCGAGGAACCACATCCACGGATTCTTGTCGGCCTTGAGCTTGGATTTGGCATAAGCCACATATTTAGTATAGATGTCGGTGAGCTGTGGTGTGGTGGAGACACCGGCGTTTTTCAGTCCGTCGACCATATCCACGACGTAGGCACATTGACGCAGCCCGAGCCGAGACCGCCGCTCATGAAGTCGTAGCTGTTGACACCGAAGAGCGCCACCCGCTTGATGCCCTCCATGGGCAACACGGCTTTTCCATTAATGTCACCGTTCTTGAGCAGCACCATGCCCTCGGTGCTCGTCTGCCGGGTCACCTGAGCATGCGCCTTGAGATCGGGTTTGTTGCTGAAAGCGTATTTGCGGAAGCGTGGCGTCTTGACGATATATTCCAGCATACGGCGCACGTTGCGGTCCACATCCTTGATGTCGAGCTTGCCCTCCTTGACAGCCTTGACGATGTCCTCGGCTTGAGCAGGATACCCCGGCATGAGCAGATCGTTGCCTGCATGCACTTCCTCGGCAACGGGCAGGTCAGCGCGCTTGCCGATCCAGTCGGTCATGACGATGCCGTTGAAGCCCCAGTCATCGCGGAGCACCTTGGTGAGCAGGTCGTGGTTGCCCTGGGCATAGACGCCGTTGATCTTGTTGTAGGACGACATGATCGTCCACGGCTTTGCCTCGCGCACGGCCATCTCGAAGCCACGGAGATAGAGTTCGCGCAGGGCCCGTTGTGAGACACGCTCGTCGACACGCGCGCGGTCACTCTCCTGCGAGTTGACGGCGAAGTGCTTCATCGACACACCGACGCCCTGACTCTGTATGCCACGAACCATGGCGGTGCCGATCATTCCCGTGACTATGGGGTCCTCGCTGTAGTATTCGAAGTTGCGGCCACAGAGCGGATTGCGGTGGAGGTTCATGCCCGGACCGAGGATGACGTCGCAGCCATACTCCAGGGTTTCGTTGCCCTCACAGCGCCCCACCTGCTCCACGAGGTCGGTATTCCACGTACAAGCCAGACAGGTGCCCACGGGGAAGCCGGTAGCAAAGAAAGTCTGTGTGGTGCCCTGACGGTGAGCATCGATGTGCACGCCCGCAGGACCGTCGCAGACCACTGTGGCGGGTATGCCCAGCCGCGGGATGGCCACGGTGATACCGGCTGCTCCGGCTACTAATTTCTTTTGATGGCCGAGCATGGAGCCCGAACCGACAAAACCGTCGTTGCCACCACCGACAAGCATCTGTGCCTTCTCTTCCAGGGTCATCGCCTGGAGTACCTGGTCGATGTTGTGAGCATTGAGTTGCGGGGCCTGAGCCGATGCCGCACCCGCCATGCAAAGCGACAACACCATTGTAGATAGTTTTTTATTCATAATGTATTAATAATGATGTATAATAATATAATGTGTGTTGATTAATGCAATTTCTTGAACTGACGGATCACGCCGCTGATGACGCTGAGCGTGGAGCTGTCGCAGTCGAAGACCGAGTTGAGTCCCTGTTGCTCCTGTGCCGGATCGTTGGTATAGGGATCACCGACCTGCCACTGCTCATGGCGCGGACGGGCCTCCCCACCCCATCCCCAGAAGTTGCAGCCAGCGAAGCGTCCGCCTTGGCGCGCGTTGTCGGCCACAAGCTGGAAGACATATTTATAATAGGTGTCACGACCCACCGTGGGAGAGCCCGGACGGAAGCTCATGCCGTCGCGGGGATAGCCAAACTCCTCCATGACGAGGGGCTTGCCCAGGCGCTGACAGATGGCAAGATGGCGAGAGATATAGTCCTTGGTGTTGGCGCATGCGCGCGGCAGATTCTCCACCAGCGAGTCGGCTTTTGCCCACCCCCAGTTGTAGGGCCACAGATGGACATTGCAGTAGTCGATATTCTTGTCGGCACAGATGCGCTCATAGCAGCCGTAGTCGCCCTCGCACCCCCATGCACCCTCACTGCCAATGGAGATAAGATGATGTTTGTCGATGCTGCGAATGAGGGCTGAGGTCTCGCTGAGCCACCGCTCAAAGGCAGGGAGAGCCTCCTTGGAGAAGGCACGCGGCTCGTTGCCAATCTGCCACGACATGATGGCGGGGTCGTCGACATAGCGCCGATGGGTGTAGCGGTTGGTGCGGCCGAGGATGAAGCGCACATAGTCGTAGAAGAGCTGATGGGCTTTCTCGTTGGCAGCAAACTGCTCCACAAAATTCATAAATGCGGGATAGCCGGCTTCGTCGGGCCGCGGCGCCTTGCCGAGTCCGGCCTGTTCGAGATAGTAACCGTAGCCACCACTCCATTCCCACGAGTTGTTGAGATAGAGCACAGCCACCATCTTGCGCTTGCCCATCTGCTGAAGCAGATAGTCGAGCCCGGCGAGGATGGTGTCGTTGTACACGCCCGGTGCTTCCTGCAGCGTCGGCTCCACCTTGGTCTTCACGCCACGGTGCCCGTCAGACCCCACGAGGATGCGCAGATTGTCGATGCCCGCAGCCTTCAACCGGTCGAGCTCACGACAGAGGCGCGCACGGTCACCGCCCTGCCCCGTAGAACCAAGAATGGCTCCATACCATAGATTGGTACCTACATAATAATAAGGTTTGCCGCCACGCCAAAACTTGCCGTCGTGGCACTGCACATATTGGGCTTGAGCCGCAAGGGGTAAGAACAATAGCATGATGAGTGCTGAGAATAGATGTCGTAATGTTGATTTCATGATGTTGTTATCAGGTCTGATTTTATTATCTATATTGCAAAGATACTGCAAAACATTGAAAGTTCGTTGCACTATCTTTGCAAATAATAGTATTTTGTTTGCAACTATAATCCTCATAGCGGCTCTCCCTGATCATCTCATAGTTTCTTTTCATTCTTTTTTTCTCGAATTAGTGCTAATTTAACGAATATTCATTGAGAAACTCGAATTTTATTGCTATCTTTGTGCTAATGTAAAGACCAAAGACAAAGACTGAAATGAACAAGATTCTAAAGAAAACACAATTCTCGGAAAAGGTGTTCTGCCTGGAGGTAGAGGCACCGCTCATCGCGCGCAGCTGCCGCCCCGGGCACTTCATCATCGTGCGCGTGGATAAGGACAGCGAACGTGTGCCCTACACCATCGCAAAGTCCGACCCTCTCAAGGGCACGCTCACTCTCGTGGTGCAAGAGGTGGGGCTGTCCTCTACCAAGCTCTGTCAGCTCAATGTAGGCGATGAGGTGCAGGACATCGTAGGACCCTTGGGCAATGCGTCAAAGATAGAGAAATACGGCACCGTGGTTTGCGCCGGAGGCGGCATTGGCATCGCAGCCATCCTCCCGATCCTCACCGCGCTCAAGCAAGCCGGCAACCGCGTCATCTCGGTGCTCGCCGGACGTACGAAGAATCTTGTCATCATGGTCGATGACGTCAAGAAATACAGTGATGAGGTCATCATCATGACCGACGACGGCTCCTACGGCGAGAAAGGCGTGGTCACCGTCGGCGTGGAAGAGGTCATCAAGCGCGAGCATGTCGACAAGGTGCTCGCCATTGGTCCTCCGGTGATGATGAAATTCACCTCGCTGCTGGCTCATAAATATGGCATTCCCAACGATGTATCGCTCAACACCATCATGGTCGACGGAACCGGTATGTGCGGAGCCTGTCGTCTGACAATCGGCGGAAAGACAAAGTTTGTGTGTATCGACGGCCCAGAGTTCGACGGAGATCTCGTCGACTGGGATGAGATGATGAAGCGAATGGGGACATTCAAAGGCGTGGAAAAAGAGGAGATGGAACACTATGAGCAACACCTCCACCACGGCGATGAAACGAAACCCTGTGGGGCTTGCGACACTACTGAGACGGCTGCGGTCTCGCCCGACGACGGCAAGGAGCACGTGGAGAGTCTCATAGACCGCAGCGCACCCTGGCGCGAGGAACTCCGCAAGAAGATAACGGCTAAGGAGCGCAAGCAAATCGTACGCGTGAAGATGCCCGAACTCGACCCCGCCTACCGCGCCACCACTCTCACCGAGGAGGTCAACAAAGGACTGACGCTCGACATGGCCATGGGCGAAGCCCGCCGCTGTCTCGACTGCGGTAAGCCCAGTTGCGTCGAGGGTTGTCCGGTGAACATCAACATTCCGTCATTTATCAAGAACATCGAGCGCGGACATGTCCTCGACGCTGCCCGCGTGCTGAAGATGACCTCTGCCCTGCCCGCTGTCTGCGGCCGCGTGTGCCCTCAGGAAAAGCAGTGCGAGAGTCAGTGCATCCACTTGAAGATGAAAGAGCCTGCCGTGGCCATCGGCTACCTTGAGCGCTTCGCTGCGGACTATGAGCGCGAGAGTGGACGCGGTGTGCTGCCCGAGGTGGCTCCGTCGAATGGCATCAAGGTGGCCGTCGTTGGCTCGGGACCGTCGGGACTGAGCTTTGCCGGCGATATGGTGAAGAAAGGCTACGAGGTCTATGTCTTCGAGGCGCTCCACGAAATCGGCGGTGTGCTGAAATATGGTATTCCCGAATTCCGACTGCCCAACCGCATCGTAGACGTGGAAATCGACAACCTGCGCAAGATGGGAGTTCATTTCCAAACCGACTGCATCGTGGGCAAGACAATCACCGTGAAGGACTTGGAGGACAAGGGCTTCCGTGGCATATTCGTCGGATCAGGTGCCGGACTGCCCAACTTTATGGACATCCCCGGTGAGAACTACATCAACGTGATGTCGAGCAACGAATACCTCACCCGCGTCAACCTCATGGATGCGGCCAACCCCGATACTGATACTCCTATTAATATTGGTAAGAAGGTGATTGTTGTCGGTGGCGGCAACACGGCTATGGACTCCTGCCGCACGGCTAAGCGCCTGGGGGCTGACGTGACCCTCGTCTACCGTCGTTCTGAAACTGAGATGCCCGCACGACTCGAAGAGGTGAAGCACGCGAAGGAAGAGGGCATCAACTTCCACCTGCTGTGCAACCCGGTCGAGATCCTGGCCGATGAGTATCTCGCCGACGACAACGGACGTGTGCGCGCCGCTGTGCTCGACGTCATGGAGCTCGGAGAGCCCGATGCCAGTGGCCGCCGTCGCCCGGTAGCTACGGGTAGGACTGAGACGCTCGAATGCGACCAGGTCATCGTGGCCATCGGTGTGTCGCCCAACCCATTGGTGCCCAAGAGCATCCAAGGATTGGAACTCGGACGCAAGAATACGATCGTGGTCAACGACGAAATGAGATCGAGTCAACCCGACATCTACGCCGGAGGAGACATCGTACGCGGCGGAGCTACGGTCATCCTGGCCATGGGCGACGGACGTCGTGCCGCTGCCAATATGGACAAGCATCTGAAAGAGGCTAAATAGTCATATTTGTTTTAACATGAAGAAAATACAGGCATGGATTCTCGCGGCACTGCTCTTCGCAGCTGTACCTGCGGGGGCTCAGAAACGAAACGCTGCAGTGAAAGGAAAGGCTGTCGCTGCGATGAGGAACAACGGAAATGGCGGAAGGCTACTCTTCAACACGTTGCTCCCCGCCACGGCGAAAGTGATGGTCATCGACAGCGTGGTCGTTGGTAAAAACGACTTCCTCAGACATATTCCACTCAACGCTGAGTCGGGAAAACTCTCTGTGAAAAACAGAAAGGGCAAAGACTTCTTGGCTCAGTACGAGACGGAACTGGGCGACCGACGATTCTATGCCGTGGGCGACAGCACTTCCACTGCGCTATACATGCAGACCAAGGTAGGCGGAGAATGGAGCCAGCAGTCGTCTCTTGCCGACATCAGCGACGAGGACTATCACTACCAAAACTTTCCCTTCCTCTGCGCCGACGGTGTCACGCTCTTCTTCTCGGCAACAGGACCAAACACCATAGGTGGAAGAGACATCTTCATGACTTCATACGACAGCGACAAGGATGAGTGGCTACAACCGCAAAACTACGGACTGCCCTTCAACTCCACGGCCAACGACTATCTCTTGGCTATCGATGACCTCGACACGCTCGGATGGCTTGTCACCGACAGACATCAGCACGCCGACAGCGTGTGTATCTACACCTTTGTACCCACTCAGGTGAGAAAAAACTTCACCGCTGACAACCTCTCTGCAACACAACTGGAGCACTTCGCACAAATACACAGCATCGCCGATACATGGGCCTTCGGCGACCGGAAAGCTGCACTGAGAAGACGCGACGCGATGATGGCACGCGCGACAACCATCACAAAACAAAGCCGAACCGCGTTTGTCCTCAACGACAACACGGTTATCACCGATGAAAAACAACTCAACTCTCCTTTGGCACGCAACCTCTTCCGGCAATGGGTGGAGCTCAGCAGCATGATCGACAACACACGAAAAAGCCTCGACGAGAAACGCAACCTCTACGCACAAGGACAACGCGAGCTCAAACAGAATATCCTCGAAAAGGAAAACAGCTTGAGACAGCAGTTGACTGACCTGCACAACGTGGCTAAAAAAATCAGAATGGCTGAAATGAAAAACAAACAATAGCTGCAAACAGTTCATGATAAAAAAATACAAACTGATAACAGTAAACGTTACTGCTAAACTGTAAATGTAAACTGGCAGCAGTTAGTAGACAGTCGTTACTGTATCTTTAAACCCTTGACAACCATGACAAAGACAATATTTCCTGATTCTGAGCTCGTCATCAACTCCGACGGCTCTATCTTTCATCTCCATCTCAAACCCGAGCAGCTCGCCGATAAAGTGATCCTCGTGGGCGATCCGGGACGTGTCAATCTCGTCGCCTCTCATTTCGATACAAAAGAGTGTGAGACCAGCAATCGTGAATTCCACACCATCACTGGCAACTACAAAGGAAAACGAATCACTGCACTGAGCACCGGCATCGGATGTGACAACATTGACATTGTCATGAATGAACTGGATGCGCTCGCAAACATTGACTTCTCTTCACGTACAGAAAAATCCGCACACCGAACGCTGACACTCGTCAGAGTGGGAACATGCGGTGGCTTGCAGCCAAACACTCCGACGGGAACCTACATCGCCAGCGTGAAAAGCATCGGATTCGACGGATTGCTCAACTTCTATGCCGGTCGCGACGAGGCTTCTGACCTACAACTCGAAAAGGCTTTCAAAGAGCATGTCGGATGGGACCTGAAAATGGGAAACCCATATGTGGCTACTGCTGATCCGCAGCTAATCAATACTATCGCCGCCAACGACATGGTGAAAGGCATCACCATCGCATGTGGTGGCTTCTTTGGCCCACAGGGACGACGCCTTCGCTTGCCTCTGATGGTACCAGACCTTAATGAGGAAATTGAGAGTTTTGAATATAATGGCTTGAAAGTTAATAACTTCGAAATGGAATCCTCTGCCCTCGCCGGACTCGCTACCCTCATGGGGCACAAGGCGATGACCTGCTGTATGGTGATAGCCAACCGAAGGGCTAAGAAGATGGAGACAAACTATAAGGGCGAAATTGATGGACTCATCACTTTGGTCCTCGATAGAATTTAACAAATATATGCAGAATTCCTATTCAGATACTATTTGCGCACTTGCAACTCCTACCGGTGGGGCTATTGCGGTGGTTCGTGTCAGCGGACCACAGGCTTTGACCATCACCGCAAAGATTTTTCATCCGGCGTCACACGGCCCCTTCTTGGACGCTAAAGCCAACAGCCTCCATTATGGCACAATCCTGCCCTTGTCTGACGCTCATCCTGATTCTGAGAAAAGCAATCTGGACGAGAAAAATCAGGACGTTATCGACGATGTGGTTGTCTCCGTCTGGAGGGCTCCGCATTCTTATACCGGAGAGGATGCCGTAGAAATCAGCTGCCACGGCAGCGCATATATTGTACGGAATATCCTACAGGAACTCATCCGTTCAGGATGCCGCCAGGCTCGAAGAGGAGAGTTTACATTACGCGCTTTTCTCAATGGAAAGATGGATTTGAGCCAGGCTGAGGCTGTCGCTGACCTTATAGCCGCTGACAACAAAGCATCCCACGATATGGCCATGAGCCAGTTGAAAGGACATTTCAGTTCTGAACTCGCAAGACTTCGCGAACAGCTCCTGAAACTCACTTCCTTGCTGGAACTGGAACTCGACTTCTCGGACCATGAAGATCTCGAATTTGCTGACCGGAAGAAACTTTATGACCTTGCGCAAAAAATTAACAATAAAATCGCGACGCTGGCCAAAAGTTTTGAGACGGGACAAGCCTTGAAAAAGGGTATTCCCGTGGCTATTGTTGGAAAGACAAACGTCGGTAAGTCCACATTGCTCAATCAACTGCTGAATGAAGACAAAGCGATTGTCAGTGATATTGATGGCACTACACGCGACACAATTGATGGCACCATAGACATCAACGGCGTTACCTTCCGATTCATTGATACAGCTGGAATCCGGCAGACTGATGATAAAGTCGAAAAAATAGGAATCAAACGGGCGTATGAGCAGATCAACAAGGCCACTGTCATCCTTTGGGTGATAGACTCACGGCCATCTGAGGATGAAATAAAAGACTTATCTTTACATCTTGGTTATGATGTCCGTCTGCACTCTGCTGAGAATGCTTCAGACAAAGCCCTCATCGTGGTCCACAACAAAGCCGATCTCTCTCCTACTCCACTCTTCGAAGGTGAGGTCGCTATTAGCGCAAAGAAAGGCTCCCATATCAGCCTTCTCAAAGAGGTTATCTTTGAAAAAGCGAAGATTCCCGACATTTCCGAAGATACGGTTATTGTCTCCAACACCCGGCACTATGAAGCCCTGCTCCGCGCTCACGCCGATATCACTCGTGTCATAGAAGGGATGTCCGCTGGCCTCAGCTCTGATCTCGTCGCCGAAGATCTCCGCCAATGTCTTGACAACCTCGCTGAAATCACGGGCGGAAAAATAACAACCGAAGAGACGCTTGGCAACATCTTCCAGCACTTCTGCATCGGAAAGTGACTGAATGCTAAGAAAATACAAAGAAAAGATAAAATAACGGCATAAATCACTGATTAATAGGTTCTTAAAAATCTATAACGGTTAGCTTTATTTTTTCGTTTTATC
>ERZ773245.2506-NODE-2506-length-10119-cov-10.254372_pt1 | contig 10119 bp, 8 predicted proteins | sample MGYA00580988_ERZ773245 | MGnify/ENA primary metagenome ERZ773245 (study PRJEB29015, sample SAMEA2737792) | human gut metagenome | biome: human gut; feature: human-associated habitat; material: faeces | place: China | collected 2012 ... | reverse complement strand
GAAGCCTTTGGCGTGTCCTGCCGCACGCTTTACTGGTGGCGTCAGTTACTGAACAAGGAAGGACCTGAGGGGCTAATCCCGCACAGTAAGGCACCTTTGGTACGACGAAAAAACACTGGCATCCCGATGTGCTGAAAGAGATTCGACGACTCAGGACAGAGCTGCCGAACCTCGGTAAAGAGCAGATTTTTGTTCGCCTGAAGCCCTGGTGCGAACAGCGCTATCTGGCCTGTCCTAGTGTTTCCACCATTGGCAGAATGATCGCTGCCGCACATGATAAAATGCGGATGATACCTGTGCGTCTGGGATCGCGGGGGAAGGCACTGCTTGTCAAAAAGCGGTCTGCCAAACCCCGCAGGCCAAAGCACTACCGCCCGGTAAAGACAGGTGAGCTCATTGGGATGGACGCCATTGAGCTCAGAATGGGCGAACTGCGTCGCTATGTTATCACCATGATCGACGAATGCAGCAATTACGCGCTGGCGCTGGCTGTGCCGTCGCTCAACAGTGAAATCGTCAATCACTTCTTCAGCCGCGCAGCCCGGCTGTTCCCGGTCGGTATCAGCCAGATAATCACAGATAACGGAAAAGAGTTCCTGGGGAAACTTCGACAAAACGCTGCAGGAAGCCGCTATCAAACACCTCTGGACCTAGCCTTACACGCCAAAAATGAACGCTATCTGTGAACGTTTTAACCGGACGTTAAGAGAGCAGTTTATTGAATTTAATGAGATTTTACTCTTTGAAGGTTTTGCGTTGTTTAACCAGAAGCTGGCGGAATATCTGGTGCTGTATAACAGCAAAAGGCTTCACAAGGCGCTCGCACTAATGACACCCGTGGAATATATTTTAAATTGCAATATGCGACGGCCCCATATAAAATATTTACTCTGCTGTCTTATTATGTTAAGACCGTATTTTTATTTATTTTCCCGAAAATTATTTCTCACTTATTGACTGGTGGTTTTATATGAAGCGTTTCTTTGTAAAAAATAAATATAAAGAAATTGATAATGATTTTTTCGATGGTGAGCTCATTTTTGGCGTTGCAATTATCATAAAAGAAATCCAGCTCCATTTGATTAAGAATAGAAACTATCAATATATAATACAGGCAGATCTAACAAATGATGTATGGAGTTACGCAGACACAAGATTTGTCATAAAAAACAAAAATGATAGATCCCAGGGATTTTTTAATTATATATCAACACACAGCAGATATAATGTCTCTGCATTGTTTATTTCAAACACATTCAAAAACAGAATTAATGTATTTAAAAAAACAAGCAAGTGTGGACTTGAATATCAGTTACTGGTACTGAAAAAAAGATTGCATTTTTTTATCGATGGTCTCGATTTATTATCAGTTGCCTGTAAAACCGAGGGGCACGGAAGGAGTGTTACAGCAAGTGAATTGCGATGGCTGTACAGACACCGACATATGCCGGATGTACAACATAATCTTATATTCTGGATGAATTACAAAAAAGTATCTCAGGAATATGTTTTTTCATTGCCACTGTGGCAGGCATATAGTCCGAAAACAATTTATCAATAGGGCGTTTATCTACAGAAGTTTTTAATAAGCGGAAGTTTGATGAAGGGTATCGTGAACTGCGGTGAAGTTCACGATTTTCACCTTCCGGCTCTTCAGTCACTGAGGTTCAGCTGTGGTGAACCCAGCATAGGTGGCTGCCTAGGAAATGAACTTTCCTCATGTCAAGAGAACTGGAAACTCTCCTGATATAAAATCAGGCCAATTCCATAAAAATCTTCAATTATACGGCTCACCAGTAGGATCTCCGGTGGCTCAGAATACTCATTCCGAACAGCTCAATGTATAGGTAATAAGGTGATGGGCAACTACACAAAGAAGAGCGTGGCAGGAGAATGCCTAGTATGGATTTACGGCGTATGTAACGGCAATACTGAAACTATAATTCTAACATATTACCGAACTGCGGGAATTTGCGGAACGGGGATGAAGCTAGATGCCCTGCTGGGCCTGTAGCGACTACCAAGCAGAAATCGATCGCCGTCTCTGCATTCTCGACAATAATAACACCAGACACTATTTCCTTGAAGGTGTGATAAGAATTTATACAATATCGTTGAAGAGGAATATTAAGTCATGAATATAAACTGCGCAATCATACCTGCAAGGCATAAATATATTTTGTATAATGGATGGTGCGAAATAAAAATGTAAAATCATTCATTTCGCACTTTTTATTTTATGCAATCTTGTTTGATTAAAAAATAAAGGTGATAGCTCCATTTACAAAAGAATAATCACTCCCCGATTTGAATTCAGAGGTTACTTTATTAAATGACAATGTAAAAGCTACGGGAGAATATCCAATCGTAGCACCAACTTGATATTCATCAACAGTATTGTTTAAAGAGACTGTTGTTTGTTTTGTCAATCTAGTTTTCCCTTCGAGAGTATAGTTGCGATTTACCTGTCGTCTTTCCACCCCCGCATAAAATTTGTATTTAAATGCATTCGTATCAGAGAGATGCATTAACCCCCGGTGGGTTAATAAACCAAAACCATTATCCGAGTTTAATATTTTATCATTGCCAATAGCGACGGTTGCACCATATGCTGCATATTGAAATAAGTTTCCACTTACAGTGGAGATTTCAGGATATAATCCGATATTAATACCTAAAATTTCTGTGCTTGGTGTTAGGGATAACATCCCTTTTACAGTGTAACCGTAACGATTTTCTATCTGGTCATCCCATGAGTGATATTTTTCTGCGCCAATGATACTATGGGCTTTGTTCTGTGTCTTTTGGCCGCCTGCGTCGGGGCCAACAACGCCTATATCAGTTCCTAATCGATAGCGAATCCATTCATTTGCAAGAGAGTTCCATTCAATACCTGTATGAAGGTATGCACTAAAAGCACGGTCTCCAGTTACTGCTGTGTGATTCCTTTTATTACTAGCTGAAGGGGAGTAAATATCTTGCGCAATATGGAATGATAATTGACTTGAGTCTGTGATGTCGCGGCTATAACCCAGAAATAAACCCTGTGTATAATCATCTCTGTCTTCATATTTGTTGTTGTAGATGCCATTAAGTATTGGTTGTAATTTACCTGCATCATCATTAGTTAATGAAAGTGTAATGATATCAGCGCTAACTGGAGAGACTATAAATGATGATAAAATAAATGTTCCAACGATGATGCTTTTTTTCATATTTTATTTTTCTCCTTGAGCTTTGAGATGCATGTATTTTACATATGTAAGCCTATAAAGCAAGAATCATAAAAAGTTAGCTGGCTATATTTATTTCATATAATAACAAAACATCTGTTTCTATTGTTGATTTTAACTGTGTTTCACTGTTGTCTCGATTTTATGTTTTAATTTCTTATCTACAAACAGATTATTTCTCTGAACGATGTGCTTTTTTCATGCAAGCCGTAACTGTCTTTAGCAACAGTAACGCTGTCTTTTTGGTCTTAAATTTTTATATAGAGATCTGGATGTGTTATAGGTGGTGATATTTTCTCGTTACAATTTAAAGGCTCTATTATGTGGTAGTGAGTTGACACACACATAACGTTGATTGAGACGTACATCCCATAATATATTGCTTGGATTTTGCCAGAGCGCCTTATAAACACCCATAGTATAAGGCGTTTTCTTTTTTGCTTCCTTGCGATTTTGTAGTCAACAGAATCAGTCCTCTGCCCATACCTTTTTTAAAGGTTCGCTTTCTGTCTAAATTAAAATTTTTTTATGTGGGGGAGGTTTCAGCTTTTACCAAAGATTTCTTCACTTCTTGTCTGGAGCTGCAGCAGGGCTTCCAGCAGCCGTCCTGATTCAGCTTTGTTGTGATTTCTTCCCAGGGGGGTGCCCCTATTAAGTTGTCAAGCATGTTATGACGCCTGCGGGGTATAAAAAGTCCCGTCGCGCATCATGGCGAACAGAACGTCGCAGCGTCGTCTCGCCAGGGCGATAAGCGCCTGATTGTGTCGTTTTCCCTGACTCATTTTGCGGGTGTAGTAAGCCCTGGAGAGCGGATCCCTGAGCGCGGCGAAGGCCGACAGGAACAACGCCCGTTTGAGAGCTTTATTACCCCGTCGCGAGGGATGCTCACCGCGTATTGACGAGCCGGATCGCCGAGTTACCGGCGCAAGGCCAGCATAAGCAGCGAGATGTGCGGCAGAGGCGAAGGCGCGGCAGGCGACCTCGGTGAGGAGTCTGGCTGCGGTCCTGACACCGACTCCGGGCATACTGGTCAGGACCGGGTAAAGAGGGTGAGCAAGAACTCGCTGTTCTACCGCAAGCGCCACCTCGTCTCTTTGCTTACGCAGCGTGATGAGCTGGAGTGCCAGACGTGGCAGTACTACGGCAGCGGCATTCGTGCCGGGAACGACGACGGTTTGTTCGGCCAGTGCCTGAGCTATGTCTGCTGCAAGGCGTTTACCCAGACGAGGCGCAAGTTTGCAGAGCTGGGCTGCCAGCTTCTTCTCACCCAGCGAAGCGAGTTTTTCTGGTGAGGGATATCGCTGGAGAAGATCGAGTACCGCCGGGTGATCAAGTCTCGGACCGAGAACGCGCTCCAGTGCCGGATGTATCTGGGTCAGAAGGCCGCGGATACGGTTGCTGGCCTGCGTTGTCTGTGCGGCAAGATCATCATCGAAGCCGCAGAGCATGGAGAGTTCGGCGATTTGCTCGTCAGCCAGTTTCAGCGTGCGTAGCGCGTGAGGCAGGGTACGGGCAGCTTCGGCAATGATGGCAGCGTCACGAGCATCAGTTTTAGCTTCACCGGCGTGTAAGTCGGCTATGCGGCGCATGGCCAGTCCAGGGAGGTATCCGACAAGGACTCCTTCTGAGCGGGCAACGGCGACAGGTAACGCACCGATGGTAGCTGGCTGATCAACAACCAGCAGTATCTGACCATGTTGTTTCAGGTCAGATATTAGCGACCTGAGTTTGTTTTCGTCGTTGGGTAATGCTTTATCGAACAGGCGTTTACCTGAACGATTAATGGCTACAGCGTGATGCGTATCTTTACCGACATCAACGCCGATAAAGACCTGGACGGATTCGTAATCGCTGGATTCGGTCATTCTGTCTCCCTTGTATATGGGTTAACCAGATAACCACGGGGAGCAGGTACCGGCATCCACGTTACAGACGGTCCCGGCAAAAGTGCCTGACCTGACCCCTATTAGCGGTTACCAGCGCCCCACCAGACCCGGTGACATCACCCCCCGGATCATGGACGACTGGGGGCAGTAATCATGCCGGGGCTGGCTAACACCCCATTATAAGGGGTACGAATAAAGTAACGGGGGCTTTCTGCGTGAAGTCTGACCATCCAGTGATGGCAGGTCTGTGAGAGGGTATTATCCCGTTTGTCCTGAACCAGTTTTATCATCTCCAGGGCTCGTCCCTGTCGCTTGTTGTCGACTATGGTACCCTGGTCCAGTTCTCCCAGCCGGCCATAGGTTATGAAGGGCAGAGAACTACCATTAGCTAGGAGCTCGATAGTGCCATCCGGTACTGCCAGACATCGATATATTTACCTTGGAATCTGTAGCGTTAGGAGAGTCCGTTCAACGCGGTTCTTAGCTGAACTGGTGTTAGCACAGATACCGGTGATGTTCAGTTTGTTCATGGCTCGACCGGCTGAGAGTAAGACATCCTAAATCAGCCATGAGGACGCAGTAGTGAGCATTAATTAATTTGAAAGATTGTGCTATATAAAAATACAAACATAAATTTAGCTAATAAAAATGCTAAAACAATATAAAAAGGATAAGTTAATGTTAGTTATTGTCATAAGTAATATATTCCAGTATTTTTTTGTAAAAAAGCGTAATTTTAATTCTTGGTTATGGCATCGCATTTTATTATATCCTAAAAAAGGAACTAATGATTAGCATTGGAGGTATCCGATGAAAAGAAATGCAAGAGAACTTACAGCATTAAACATAAATAACGTGCATTTATATAATTACATTATAATTCATGCTTTAGATTGTGATTTATGGATTACAAACTCCTTTGAGTCTGTTCATTTGCATAAAGGTTATGTTTATCTTTTAGAAAGGAATATTTCTTTTAATGTAAGGTTCGAAAGAGTAGGGGGTGGAGATTTATATAATATATACAGAATAAACAACAATGCTTTACGAAAGTTAAAAAAAATACAAGAGTTGACATTTAAATTATCATCTGATTTGTTTCTTCATAAACGAAGTCTTCAAGATAAAGTATTTAAAATACATTTATCCGATGCTGAATTGGAAATATTTTACGATTTAATTAATCAGGTAAGAGAGGAAGAAGAAGGTGGAGATGTATATAAATTATCATATTTATTATCAAAAATAAATAACCATACTGAATTGTTTCGTTCATTGTCGATAAACATGACTGAGAGTTTTTCTGATAAAGTCAGAGCTATTGTATCCGAAGATATGCGTAAAAAATGGCGTCTTTCTGACGTGGCATGTAGGTTCAATATGTCTGATATTACAGTCAGAAAGAAACTAGAATTGGAGTCAACGAGTTTTCAGAAGTTGTTGTTGGATACTAAGATGAATAAAGCATTCCATCTTTTAGTGTATGAGAACAGATCCATAAGTTACGTATCCAATTATATTGGATTGTCAGGTGATTCTTACTTTATAAAGATTTTTAAAAATTATTATGATGTGACACCCAAGCAATTGTTACTTAATTTACGCAGTGTCAAATATTAATTTTTATGTCGCATGAATGTTTCATGAGTTTATTTTGTTAAGTGTGAACCTATTTATGAGTTTAAATGTAATGATATTGATAATAGTGTTTCACGCTCGTCTGATGAATGCGTGCTAAGAAGTAAAAAACAGTAGTTCGTCTGAGTTACTGTTTTTACTGAAAAATGTTCTTTATGTTTCGTGTTTTCTTGTCATATTCTCTTCTTAAGAAGATGCACAACAGATGTTGGATTTATAAGGTGAGAATTCTATTAATATAATTTCTTATTTAACATAAGGTACGTTATACGCACTGGCGTTGTGGTAACTGAATTGAGGTGTCCGTGTGGGTATACAACCCGGGAGTAAAAAAAGAAAACGCCTTATAACGCGGAGTTTATAAGGCGCCCCGAAAAATCCAGAAATGCATGCAATGAAATATCCGTCTCAGTCAACGTAATTTACGTCTCAATCAACGTGATATACGGCCTTGACATTATGTGCCTACCCACATAACTGAGCGGCAAAACTATAACAAGTAAACATTACGGCGGATAACACCTGCAGACCTCTTGTTGAAAATTCCGGCTCAAAAGACGGCCTCTGGCGTTGTGATGGCTGAATTGAGATGTCCGTATGGGTACACCGGGAAGTAAAAAAGAAAACGCCTTATAACCTGGGAAAGTTATAAGGCGCACTGGAAAATCCAGGTAATTATGGGATGTACGCGTCTAAACCAACGTTATGTCCGCCTCAGCATGTACCAGCCCACTGCTACATAACAGAGTGCGCAAATCATAACGAGTAAAACATTACCGCCGATAACACATCAGGACCTATGTTTGAAAATTCCGGCTCAAAAAGACAGCCTGTCAGTCATCAATTCCATCAAACAGCTTCATCACTGTCTGTCCGACTCACGTCTTGCGCCGTTCGTCTCGCTGGCTGCCCGCTAAAAGGCGGTCTGGCAGGCGGCGCGTTGCGCTGTCCTGTGAAATATACACGCTCTCCCCGGTTTCGGCGGGCTGACATCTGCGTCACATGAAACTTCATCATGCCGCCTTACATGTCCTGACGGACATCATCACACACTCAGACCCGCCAGTCCGCCCAGCACAATGATATCACCGTCATTCAGACTCACCGACGTGGACACCTCGCGCTTTATCAGCGTTGGCGTGTTATTCACCCCCGTATCCGTTTTTGCAAAGTTACTCAGCTGCTGAACGATATCCAGACCTATCACATCCTGCGTCACGGTGGGTTTTACCCGAAAAATAGCCCCGCAGCTTCGGACACGGCGGTTTGCCATTTTCGCCGTGTCCAACGCCACGATTTTTGCCCGTTATGGGGGCTGTGCCACGCACTGCCCGGGAACCAGACCTAGATCACCGTTTGACCGGCTTCAGGGACAACCGCTGCCCGACCAGTTCATAGCAGTGGCGTGCATATTCAACATGGTTATCCGGAGCCACTTTCACTGCCCTGAACTCGGTATATTCATAGGAGGTGAGCGGCAGCGGTAAGAGCGCCAGTGCATCACCACCAAGGAACATCAGGCACCGGCTGTTGGCATTCAGCCAGAACATCATGTCCTGTCACTCACAGGCCTCAACACAAGTGTAGTTTGACACGCCCATTACGGCCACGAAGATGGCTACGCGGCGCACCTCGCCGGTATCAGGATCGACAACCGGCACCGTGGGGCCACAGAAGAAGTAGATAAAGAGCTTCTGCCCGGCCCGGTGCTTGAGATCCTCAAAGAAGCGGTGGAGTATGGTCAGTCGCGAAAATGGATAGCGCATGCGCCCTTGTTGCCAACGGACAAGGAATATATACAACGCTGACTAATCATTCCTCTAATGACACTACAATAATTATTATATAAAAAAACCACTCTGTTTTAGAGTGGCTAAATACACAACGTTAAAGTGATAAGTTATTAGGGCAATGAATGCTTCCATTTGTATGCTAAAGAAAATCAAATCTACGCACCGATAAAAAAATAACACAGCCATCAAATTCAGATTAAAAGAAAATAACGTTTGCAATATCATTGATAATTGGGATAAGCTAGGTGTGAGGTTGAGTATATGTAAAAATGGAATATGATAATGTCACAAATAGTTAATTTCCATGGTAAGTCAGTTACAGTCGTCAATTTCATCCCCCAGACGGGTAGTAAAGCGAAGAGTTTTACTCTCGTGGCAAAAGATCTGTCTGATGTTACCCTCGGTCATTTTACGGGTAAACGTAAAGTTCTGAACATTTTCCCGAGTATTGACACCGATATTTGCGCCGCATCAGTACGTAAGTTTAACCAACTGGCAACCGAGATCGACAATACAGTTGTGCTGTGTATCTCTGCCGATTTGCCGTTCGCCCAGTCTCGTTTCTGCGGTGCCGAAGGTCTGAGCAACGTTATCACCCTCTCCACTTTCCGTAACGCTGAATTTCTGCAAGCCTACGGTGTGGCAATTGCTGATGGCCCACTGAAAAGTCTGGCAGCGCGTGCCGTTGTGGTTATTGATGAAAATGACAATGTGATTTTCAGCCAGCTGGTGAATGAAATTACCAACGAACCGGATTACGAAGCTGCCCTAACTGTGCTGAAAACGTAAGTTATTATGCCTGATGATGCAACACCATCAGACTGAGAGTATGAAATAAATAGATTATATCTCATCCACATAATTACCGGAACCATGAGTTTTCCATGTTACGGATATCATATGTCTGGCGCAAAAAACTCCATATTCCTGAGTGTTTCTCTCTGTATCCGAAAAATAATGTTTTATAATAAGTGGCATTTTCACCATGGTGCCCATAGTGCCATGGCGATATGATTTTTGCATTATTCCCGGCTGCATTTTTAATCATCTTGTTCTGCATCATTACTTGCCGTCGCAATGCAAAACTGCAATTCATCTTTTCTTTTTGGTATAAAAATTCACCATGTCTGAAGGCATTGGCATGGTATACTCTGGTTACCAGTTCCTCTGTACTTATACCAACTGAGCATCCATCAAGTATATCTGTAAAAAATAATTAAAATCTTCATTTAATTCCAGTGACAAGGATGTAACATGATTCTTTTGGTAGGGAAGATAGTATGCTTTAAAAATGTCTTTCTCAGGTATATTTGGGGGGCTGCATTAACTTATATGATGAAATACTTCCCCTGACAGGACAGTTATAGTTAAAGGATTGTTTTTTTTTTAAAATAAAACAAACCTGTTTTCTTTTCAGACGAATCAGAAAAGAGATGAATATCTTCTGTATTCAGTACAGTACGTCCCGTTACGGATATAATCTAGACTGGCCTCCTGAATCTCCAGACAACCAGTATCACTTAAATAAGTGATAATCTTAATACTAGTTTTTAGACTAGTCATTGGAGA
>ERZ773245.2498-NODE-2498-length-10147-cov-8.918946_pt1 | contig 10147 bp, 10 predicted proteins | sample MGYA00580988_ERZ773245 | MGnify/ENA primary metagenome ERZ773245 (study PRJEB29015, sample SAMEA2737792) | human gut metagenome | biome: human gut; feature: human-associated habitat; material: faeces | place: China | collected 2012 ... | reverse complement strand
TCCCCCTGGTTTTTAGGGCTTTAGGTACGAATTGTTTGCAAGTGGGAAACTTTAGATATTAATTCCGATGTCATTTTTATTGTTGATGAATAGAGGGTGTTACAATGTCTCACTCGCTATATTAGGGTATAAACAATACCGTGTCAATAGTGAAACAAACAGCTATTTATTAATTAGTAAAAGGCGCATAAACAACTTTAATCACACTTTCAATCTGGTTGAACTTAATAATGAGATTCTTTTAGAAATATGAATTTTATATTTGCCATTCTTAACGATAGAACACTTCGTCGCCTTCGTATAGAGACTGAAGTTATGGATGAAATAATCCAAATGATTGATGAAAAAAAAGTCAATTTCATAGGCAATGATATAACAGAAATAGGTTTTGAGGGCGGTTATAAACCTAACGAAGACGAGGTGTTTACTATACAAATGACATTAGACGATGGCTTTAATGCTATACCTGACAACACCCAAGAAATTCAAGAGCTGTCTTTGCCCGAGGACAGAATTAAAATTCTTGGATTTTATAAAAACGGTGATTACTATTTTCAATGCTTTCAAAATCGATATGTCTTGACAAAAAACAGAATGGTTATTTCCTTCTCAGGTGATACATATAAGAAATTTAATGATGAAAAAGCATTGATGATCAACGATGATATTCATGCACTCTATCATGAAGGCAAATTGTATTTTAGGAAATTTAATCTTGCAAAGCAAATTTTTGACTTGACTCAATTCTATACGGAGGCAACTAATAATGATATAGAGTCAACGATAGGTAACGATTTGTTTTTAGGATCAGATTGTGAGTGGATGAAGGCTAATAGTGATACCGTTATGCGTAAACTTATCAAAAGTATAGAGGCTTCCGGAGTAATGGGGGATATCCATCCTGACACAAGGGAGTTTAAGAGATGGCTGACAAAAGCAAATATAAATCCTAACATTATTCAAAACGGGCATATAGTACTTCCCCCAAACAAAAAACAGTGTAAACAGATTCTTGCCTTTATCAATGAAGACATTTATGAAGGAATTTTCAGCCATAATATATTTAAGAGCAATTCAAAACATCGTAATAATTAGTTGACTTCTCAATAATAATACTGACAGAACTTATTTATGAACGAGAGTTCCAACAAGACGTATTGCTTAACAGCAATAACATTTGTCTTAAATTCATGCAATTTATAAAAAGGCATAAGTTTGGAATACTACTCTTCATCTACTAAGCATAGGCAAAAGGTTAAGAATATGGTTTCATCGTGTGCATTATATTATCCCACAATAGATATTTGTGACGAGGTATGGTTAAAGAATGCGTATCTGTTTTGGGATGGAATTAGGACTATCGTACCACAGTCGCTTGAGGGAAAAGCGTATCACAACAATACTTCGCAATTCCTAGAGGGTGAAGGCTACCTTCAGCCTATCCTAGTGAACCCGTCAGAATCGGTGGTTATGAACCTAGTGAGCAAGGTGAAGAGATATGCAAAATCAAAAGAAGGTATCGCATGTTTGAACCAAAAAGTTTCTTTCAATGACGACTCTAATCCTTACTCAGATGATCGTGCAGCCTTTTACCTTCATTCAGAGAAACTACCTTTAGTAGTACAAGAGATGTTGGAAGACAAAGTGGGAAATGATGGATGGGTTAGAGTTAGCGGTAACTTTGCCAATTTTTATATGACTTTGCTTGCAAATGACATTGCGAACAGAAAATCCTTGACTCTCCTAACGGACACTCCGACGTTGGCGAATTTGACGACTAAATACAGTGTAAATTCTTTTAAGCCTTATCTTAGGGCCGGTGTTTCAGCATCAGCAACTTGCCAAAGCATGCTAATCAGAATGATTATAGATGGAATCAAGATAGATCCACTCACAAGCATATATGATCTGAGGTCATTCAAAGAGCATCATAGAGACGAACTAAATAATTTTAGGAACGGTCTTGACGAGATAACGAGCTTAAATGTCCCTGATGGTATTGACTATGAAGGTGTGGTTCAGGCGGTTGGTGATATTTACGAGCGAAAGGTTAAGTTGGCATATAATGACCTTAAGGCAGCATTGAAGGGAGCACACATTAATTTCCTTAGTGATGTTTCCTCATTACTTTACACTGGTATTACAACTGTAGTCTTAGATACTCTAACGAACTTGTCAAAGCCCATGCAATTGTTAACAGGTGCAGGGATATATGTCGCTGCTAAGAGCATCAAAGATTACACCAACAAACGTAATCTCAAACGGGCATGTAAAATGTCCTATCTCCTGTCAATCGACAAGGAATTGGGCATTAAGCAGATGTAACCTTAGCAAATTAGCTTGAGGATGAATGCGTAAACAAAAGAATGAAATCATTCCAAACGCAATTGAATTGTCTTCTCCCTTATGGGGTCTTCATCAACCTAAATATTGATATACCTGCTTGTACCGCATCAGAATCAGCATTCGATGAATTATGCTCCCCAAGAATACTTCGAGATGAAAGACAAGCAACAAACGGAGATAAACGGCGACTTCATGGCAAGACTTGTGGAGAATGTGCATTGGTAAAGGGGAAAAAGCGTGTAATATACATCTAATGCGTATTACAAGAGAACCTCACTTTGAGTAGGTTCAAACTAAGGATTACGATTAGAGACATGGAGATAGATCAGTTACCTTTGTTAGTCGGAAGTGTGGTGGGTGGTGAATTGGTACTCCCCTACCACAGAGTGTATCGGCCGTGTCGCAAAGCACCAAACAGCGAATATAACAGTTGGATTTACCTAACTGATTATGAGTATGCGAAATTACCGATAAATTACACTCATCCATTCTTGTCATTGCAAAAGGATATAGAGAATCTGTTTGAGTACGTAGCGCCAGCTGACAAGAATCTAAAAACATATTCATATAGAATTCAGCAATTGTTAATAAGGGTATGTGTCGAAATTGAGGCAAACTTCAAAGCTATATTCAAAGAAAATCATTTCACCAGAAAAGATGAGTCACAATGGAATATCAATGACTACAAACTTATAAACCAATCACATCACCTCAGTAGCTACAAGATAAGGTTTCCTGATTGGGAAGGCAATAGTTCAGTTTTCACTCCTTTTCAACCTTGGGCAGAAGAAAAAACACTATACTGGTACAAAGCATATAATGTTACGAAGCATAACAGAATTGAGAAAAGAGAAAGGGCTAACCTTTTCAACCTATTATCTGCTTTTGCAGCCTTAGCTATTGTAGAGAGTGCACAATTTAGTGACCAGAGTTATACTCCTGGCTCAACGTTACTCTCTACTGGAGGTGGAGACTCATATTATGGGGATGTAAATTATGCTATGGGTGACTATTTAATAGTGGAATATCCCGATGATTGGAAAGAGGAAGAATTATATAACTTCGAATGGAAAGAGATTAAGGATATGCCTAACAGGTTTCGAAAGTATGACTACGATGCCTTATATAACTTATAATACACCATAGAAAAGTTATTAGAAATGAATATGACTACAGATATAAAATTCAGCGTGACGGTACCAGCCTACAAGGCGCAGTTCTTGGCGGAGTGTATCGATAGCATACTGGCACAGACGTATAAGAACTTTGAGCTGATTATCGTCAATGACGCGTCGCCACAGGATCTCGACAGTATTGTATCAAAGTACGATGACCCACGCATCCGATATTACAAGAACAAAGAAGGATTTGGAGCCGAGCATGTTGTCGGCAATTGGAACAAAACTTATTCTATCGAATAATTGTAACTAACTTCTCAAAATAATATAATATCAAATAATAAAATGAAAATAGTAAAGATTTTAAAGAAAATAAAGAGAAGATTGACTAAGCTAGGGATGAAAAGATTGTCTGCGAACGAACTTGCGGAGAGTTATCAAGGAATTCTTTACCATATGGGGAAGAATGTAGAATTATTTTCAACGAATTTTAGTACAGAACATATTTAATCTCAATTCATGATAATGTTACGGTAGCATCTGGTGTCAAATTCATAACGCACGATTATAGCATAAGAAATCTATCTATTTATGCAGGGCATGAAATAGGATATTATGATAAGGTCGGTAGCATAGAATTATTCGACAATTGCTTTATTGGAGCATATTCTATTTTAATGCCGAATACTTCTGTTGGGAAAAATTCAGTTATAACAGCAGGTTCTATTGTGACAAAGCATGTTCCTGACAATGAGGGCTGGGGGGCACCAGCTCATTTTATTATGACTTAAGACCAGTACTTAGCTAAAGTAAGCGAGAACTCTGCAAAGTATTCATGGATCCTTTAGAAAAGAAAATGTCTTAAAATGAAGAACAACTTATTATATTAAGACAGAACTATTTCTTTGCAGAAAGAAACAAAAGCTTTTAATAATCGTTTAGATTTTCGATAACAACTATTTGTAATCCAACAATATAAGATTATGTTAATAAAGATATTGAATTTTATATATATATTTTTAGGTATTGCTGTCCGGTAAAATCCGGATTCCGTGATTTTAGCTCTCGGAACTCTAGTAAATACGGGACATGATTCTTATTTCTGAAAAGTAACCCCTATAGGTCATCAAAGAGGCTTAATTGTATATATTTCGGATTGTATGCCAAAGCCTGCTTTCGTTGGGCCTCCTTGAGATCACGCCAAGCACGTAAGGGGTCTACGACCATGGCTACTATGTCAATATAGGAGAACATTGTAAGCCGGATAGCGCATACGAGATTGGTAAACGACATCTTATCTTTTGCCTCTCTGGAGATAACCCTTGTCAAGAGATAAGCTATCATAACCGACCATATCTGTATTTCTATGGCATTAACGCTGTCTCCCAGGAAATACTTCAAGGGGAAGTTCTGCTTGAGACGTTTAAACAGACACTCTATAGCCCAACGCCGTCTATATATCTCACAGATTTCACTTGCTGACAAACAGAAATTATTGGTAATGAACGCAATAGTCCCTTTCTTATCATCGGTTTTCTTTACGACGCGTCTGAGAACTAACGTTCCTGTCTCAGTTTGTTTCACTGTAGGAAGTTTCTTTGGCTTCCTGCCTCGTCTGTGTTTCTTTTCCTCCTCGGTCAGCTCTCTTTCCGTAGTATGACGATAGACGACCGATATCTTCTGGTCGAATACAATGTCATCATCGCTACTACATGTTATATTCTCTATCACAGTAAAGCTCATTTTGTCCTTTTGTCTGGTGAAAAGAAGATGTCATGGTCTGTGAATTGCTTCCACATCCAGTAATCTACATAACCCATGTCAAACGTAGCGAATGATCCAGATGGGAGCGACAAGATACTGCTCATTCTACTGTGGTCGTGTATGGCAGCGGCGGAGTAATCTACAAAAGACGAAGCACACATGAGGCCTCTAACAGCGTATGAGCCTTTATACCGCCCTTTTTCTTGCTATTTTTAGAAGTCCGTCCAACACCCTTAAGTATCTGAGAGAAAAGGCTTATCGTGGTCGAGTCAAGGATGTATAACCCCTTCTGAAGAGCCTTGGAGGACTTGCTGTCCGATAAAAAGGACGAATATCGCTCGTATAGGGCCTTGTAAACATCACCAAAGAACTGGCTTGTCCGCTTCTTGTTTGCGTCAGACAGAGTGCTGCGTCTCACCAAATAGGAGATGCCCAGGTGATTCAGGCGGGATACGTTGGCTTCAAAGCCCTCTACAACTTGCCTGATAGACTTGGCACCGCTCAATGCCGCATATATCATCACTACAAGATGCGTAAAGGCATCGAAGCTCTTCACGTATCTGTTGACTTTTGTAGTTGTGGCTAACTCGTGCACTTTATCTCGGTTTATCAACTTTATTATCTGACTTAGTACTGGATGTCCGGAAAAATTAGTATCTTTGCTCATGGTTACCATCGTTTTTGTTTAGCAACACAAAGATAGTAACTTTGGGGAAGAATCCAGCGGGATTTATTCCCCTTTTTTCAGCTTTTGAATTTTTCGTTTACCGGACAACAATAATTTTTAGGGTATTTTTAGTTAGCCATTATTTCCGATATTCTTTGTGGGATACTACCAGTTGTCCTAAATTGATACAGGTATATATAGTATTTACGTATCTTTACGTCATTTTTAAAATCAATATCGTCAGAAAATCCTATGATAGCAATTATAAAATTGTCATATGTTGGTACGAGGACGAGAACGGCAACGAAGTGGAGCCCGACACCATCACTGGCGAGTACTCCGATATGCCCCATGTGCTCAGCTTCTTAGGCCGCAGCTACAGTGAAGTTTTTGACATCCTCATGCAAGATTCAAAGATTATGTCCCTCATGGCACCGTTCCAGTCGGCTTACAAGAACAAGGCCAATGACCAGTTGGAAGGTATGGTTGGTACGCTCCGTGTCAATGCCGCCCGTCTTGTTTCCCCTGAGGCCTACTGGGTGTTCACCGGCGACGACTTCGACCTGAAAATCTCCGACAAGTCCAACCCCAGCTACCTTGTCATCGCCAACGACCCGGAGAAGGAACAGGTCATCGGCTCGCTCAATGCCCTCATCCTCAACCGTCTGGTCACCCGTATCAACAGCAAGGGCAACTTGCCGGTAAGCATCATCGTCGACGAGCTGCCCACACTCTACTTCCACAAGATAGACCGCCTTATCGGTACGGCACGAAGCAACAAGGTAGCCGTAACCCTCGGCTTCCAGGAACTGCCCCAGTTGGAGGCAGACTACGGAAAGAACGGCATGCAGAAGATTATCACCACTTGCGGCAACATCTTCATGGGTGCTGCCCGTAACAAGGAAACACTGGAATGGGCGCAGAACGATGTCTTCGGCAAGGCCAAGCAGACCTCAAAGTCCATCACCATCAACGACTCAAAGGTCAGTACGTCCATCAGCGAGAAGATGGACAATCTCGTCCCTGCTGCCAAGATCGCAGATATGGCAACAGGATGGCTTGCTGGACAGGCTGCCCGTGACTTCACCCCCACGGAACGCAGTTCCTTCAGTGGTATCAACCTTGAGGAAAGTCCGGAGTTCAGGACCACCAAGTATTTTTGCAAGACCAACTTCAATATGGGCAAGACCAAGAAGGAGGAAGCCGCCTATGTCGACCTTCCCAAAATCTATGCCTTCAAGGATGACCGACAGAAAGAAATCATGCTCAACCGTAACTTTGCCCGGGTAAACCGTGAGATTGATGAGATGATAAAAAGTCTGCTGAACTCCGTCTGAATGTTACGATTTATAATAAAGCAATAGGGATATTCTCTCAATGTTTAGGGAATATCCCTATAGATTATTGAAAATAATAGCTACCTTTGTACCGGACAAAGAAACTTGGTTTTGACTATAACTCAATAAGAGGTTCAAAGTTGCCATTCTGAGACATCACGTCACCGAGTTTGTATGTAGTTTGCAAAACAGTAGCATAAAACCATAACATTAACAACGTAACAAATGAAGAAGATTCTTACGCTTATCATGTGCGTGGCTTTCTCTGCCACCATGTTTGGACAAACCGCTAAGGTTGAGGAACGTGTAAAGGCTCTCGAAGGAGATGCCAAGACCCTGAAAGGACAAGTAGAGACCTTGCAAGGTCAGATTGCCACCATGCAATCCCGTCTCAATGAGCTTGCAGACCGGAACGTAGAGTACAAGAAGGCCCTTGACATCAAGCAGACCCTAAACACCACTGATGCCGACGGCTATCAGTATGGTTTCGTTTCGGCTATTGGAGACAAAACAACAAAAAAGATAATAGTTACGCTCAATCTTTACAACCCAGGTGAAAGCAGAGACAAGCAGATGGCACAAGCCCAACTTACTGATTATGCCGGAAATGCCTACGAAACATACGAATATCAGTTCGGAAGTATGGATAATGCCAAACCTACTATTGACAGTAACACCAATATCAAGCTCAAGTTCTTCTTTGCAGATGTGTCGGTTGAAACGAAACGGATTGCCTCGCTGACGGTAAAGGCCTATTCGTCAACATGGGGTAATAGCGACATGACTTTCAACTTCCGCGACCTCCCTGTGGAATGGAAGTAAAATGCTATACGAGTTGCCTGTAAGAGAGAAGCAGAAGATAGTCCTTGGCTACAGCCATCGATAAAAGTCGTACCGCTCTCTTCGGGCAACTTTATTTTATCCAGTAAAGAAGGATTTTACTCGAACAACGGACTGATTATCTTCGCAATCTTCTCCAGTCCATCTTTATCAATGTCATCAAATGCAGTATATTTCTTGCTGTCCTTTGTTTTTAGCACCATAAAGTTAGTAAAAATTCGGCAATGACAAGTCTCTGAGGAACTTATCGTCCCTCAGAGATTAATAAAAAATTTAATAACGAATCACACACACTTAATTGTCGAATCAAGGGCTTATTTAATCCTTTATTAATTCTTCTATTTTCGCCTTGAACCATTCTATACGGTCGACTGCATCGATGCCGCTCATGGAAGAAACAGCGTTTTTAGGAACTTTATATTCGCGAGAAGCTCCATCGGGGAACAAAACAACAAAAGAATTTTCCTCTGCTCTTATTCTCAGATTCTTAGAAGGAATCAACAACAGGGCGTCGTATTCTTCCAAATCCGCTACATTATCGAGTTCACGCTGTATACAGAAGAGGTATGGATTCCAGTTCTTTCCGTTAAATTGTGAGCGGTTCATCATCTGGCGGTTGTATTTCAGGCTATTGCTGTTGCCTCTATCAGCATAACGGCCACTCTCGGTATGGCGCATGCCGCTATAGCGAGCCATATAGTAGGGCCAAGTAAATTGCTTCTCGTCGGCCATGGCATCCAGTCTTCTTCCAGTTTCTGCGCTGACATCATCAATTGTTTTGCATCCTGCATATGCATCCAACATATCGAAGAGCACATTTCGCAAATCTGGGTTCTGATTGACGTTGGCGAACACCTCGTCACGCCATTTATCCCAATTTGTACCACCATAGAGCCATCTTGAAGAAATAAAGGGCGCATAATCACCACAAGTCAACATGGCACGCTCAATCTCTGTAAAGAATTTTTTTGAGTCAGTGGAGGGCTGAAAACGATCTTTAAAAAGCTGCATATGCTTGACATCGAACGTTTCGTTCTTCTTAAATATCTCACCATTCCCTCGAATAAGGCTATGGTTCTCCAAATCCAAGAGGAGTTGAGCGTCGTTCGGGTTAAGATCCATCCAGGTCCTCTTCTCGCCTTCAAGTTCTTTTTGACGTTGACGGAAGTTACCATTTGTCTTAATAATCGATTCACTGATTCGACCATCAGCAACAATTAGATCAATAATCGAAATGAGGTCTTGCATATTTGGTTCACGAATCTCATCAGGAGAATTGAAGGCCAAGTTACGAACGATTCGTGCCTCCTCATGAATATCCCATTTTTGAGTTCTCGCCGAATATTCAAAGAAAAGTTCTATGAACAGTAACTCACGCAAAGTACGTCGTCCGTCCATAGTGGATAGTTCGAGAATATCAACCGTTTTGAAATCTGACAGATAAATTCTATCATGGTCTTGTGAATATTCGTAGCTTTCTGTTGTAAATATGCCTTCAAACCATTGCTTCACATTGTCAAGCGTACAGAAGAAGTCCATAATTCGTGTAAAGCGGCCTATCAGTTTCGGATTCGGCTTAAGGACCATATCGGCAAGTTCAAGTGGACTTTTTTCTATTAAATCTCCGTAAGCAGTTCCCTGCTTCAGCCCTTCAAGAATCATGAAATTGCAAAATAGATTGATGAAACGAACATCAAGTCCATTGTCCATGTATTTCTTAGGATCAGCGTCTTTCTTTTTGTCTCTGTAAGCCCACAACAAGTTAGTCCATTCCGTGTCAATCTTCTTAGAGAACTCGTCATTAACGTGAGTATAGCTCTCAACTTCAGCCTTAAAGTGTTCAAAACTAGTTAAAGGTTTTCCGCGCGAATTCATCTTAATATAAAGGTCATCTGTGGTTTGGAGATCATCCAGATAGAGTCGCCAAAAGGTGATGTTTTTCTTCAGTCGGATCCACACACTTTGCATCTTCTCGGGAGTCCAATTCATAAAATGCTGATGAATGTCGCCCAGTGTATTGAGCATGCCGCTGATTGTCGGATCGCTCATTTCCTCGCTTGTAAACCACCATTGGT
>ERZ773245.2496-NODE-2496-length-10159-cov-14.804236_pt1 | contig 10159 bp, 7 predicted proteins | sample MGYA00580988_ERZ773245 | MGnify/ENA primary metagenome ERZ773245 (study PRJEB29015, sample SAMEA2737792) | human gut metagenome | biome: human gut; feature: human-associated habitat; material: faeces | place: China | collected 2012 ... | reverse complement strand
GGCTTCCCCCTCGGGGGAAGCTGTCAGCGGCCCCGCCCGCTGACTGATGAGGGCAAGGCCTGCGGTAGTTGCCTGTTAAGGGTCTCCAATGGCAAACCGGTCCCTCATCCGGCCCTGCGGGGCCACCCTCCCCCGAGGGGGAAGGCTTTGATAGATCAGTACTCAATCCCAATCTGCCGTTTTGCCGCCTTTAGCGCCTTGCGCAGCGGCCTGTACAGCACCAGCATAATGGCAAAGTTGCCGACGCCGTGCAGGGCGTCGTAGCTCAAGCCGCTCAGCCACCAGCTCAATGCAAAGGCGGGCGTCTTGGCAAAGAGATATACCGCGGCGCATAACCCGCCGAAGCACAGTCCGTACAGCCCGCTGAACACGGCCCAGAACAGCGCGTGATCCATGCGGCGGAACAACCACGCCAGCAGTGCCAGTAAATACCAGATGTACAGGTACATGGCCCACCACAGCCCAAAGCCGTAGAGTACACCCTGCAAAAGGATGAACACCGTGATGGCAGCGGGCGTCTCCCGCGGAAGTTCGAGCGCAAACAGGATGATGAGCAGCGTGACCGGCTCGATGTTGGGCAGACCGCTCATGGCCTGCTTGCTGACGACGAGCAGCGCACCCATCAGCCCGGAAAGCACCAGACCGACAATGCGGCAGTGGTTACTTCGTGTAGGTGAAGGCATAGCTGTCGCCGTCGTGCAGTTCAATGTCGGCCACGCCGACGGAGGTCATCTCGCCCGCAGCGTCGGTCAGGCACCACCAGGAACCGTCCTTGTTGTAGTCGGCGGCCTCGCCGTTGACGACAGTTACAAAGCCGGCCTCGGCCTCCTCGGCGCTGATGATACCGGCGTCCGCCAGAGCGGTGCTCAGCTTTTCACCGTCGGCGGCGTCCAGGGTCAGCACGGTGCTCTCACCGTCCGCGCCGGTCACCGTGAAGGTAAACTGAATGGCCTCGGCAGAGTCGGCAGCCTCAGCAGTGGAGACGGCCTCCTCGGATACGACCTCGGAGGAGACAGCCTCGGAGGAGGCGGCAGAGGACGCGGACGCGCCGCAGCCCGCCAGCAGTGCGGCGGACAGCGCCAGGGACAAAATCAGTGCAGAAAGCTTTTTCATGTGGAAATTCCCTCTCTATGTTCAAATAAAACTACCGCGCAGGGAAAGCTGCGCGGTAGTTATTATACAGGGATGGAAAGGTAAAATCAAGTGCCGGAATGAAATGACGTCTGTATGTGTATCATTGTGCGTAGGGCGGGGTGCCCTCACCCCGCCGCAGGCTTCCGCAACAGACCGTAAACGGAGTGGCAGCAGCGGCGGCATGAGGGCATGCCGCCCTACATGCTCTTACCCCTCCAGCTGCTCCTTATGATATTGCAGCGTGTACAGCTGGTAATATCTGCCGTGCTTCGCCAGAAGCTCCTGATGGTTCCCTTGCTCGAGGATCTTGCCGTGGGACAGCACAATAATGTTGTCCGCGTGCTGGATGGTAGACAGCCGGTGCGCGACGATCAGCATCGTGCCGACGGACCGCATCTTTTCCAGCGAATCCTGAATCAAAAGCTCGGTCTCGGTGTCAATATTCGCCGTTGCTTCGTCCAGAATCATAACGCTTGGCTTGTGGATGATCGTCCGCGCAAAGCTCAACAGCTGGCGCTGCCCGGCGGAGAAGTTGTTCCCGCGCTCGCGGACCTCCTCGTCCAGACCGTGGTCCAGCTTGTCAATGAACTTGTCGGCGTTGACATAGCGGCAGACTTGTAGGATCTCCTCGTCGGAGATGCCCTCCTCCCGCAGGACGATGTTGCTGCGGATCGTGCCCGAGAAAAGGAACACGTCCTGCAGCATCTGCCCGAAGTGACGGCGCAGCGACGAAATTTTGATTTTGCGGATGTCGATGCCGTCAATCAGGATCTCGCCCTTCTGGAACTCGTAGTTGCGGCAGATCAGCGAGAGAATCGTGCTCTTGCCCGAGCCCGTCGAGCCGACAAACGCCACGGTCTGGTGTGGGTCAATGTGGAAGGACACGCCCTGCAGCACCCACTCGCCCGGAAGATAGCTGAACCAGACGTCGCGGAACTCGATTTCGCCCTTTACCTCGTCCAGCTCGATGGCGTCGGGGGCGTCCACCATTTTGGGCGCAATGTCCATGATGGAGAACACCTTCTCCGACGAGGCCAGCGCCGACTGCAGCCAATTGAACTGCTCGGCCAGATTCTGGATGGGCGTGAAGAATTTGGAAATGTACATGTAGAACGTGACGATGGTGCCGCCCGTGATGGTCTGGCCCAGAAATGTCACGCCGCTCAGATGCCCCATGCCGCCGAGATAAAAAAGACACAGGATCGAGCAGATATACAGCATGTAGACCAGAGGACGAAACACGCCGAACACAAAGATCTGCTCCCGGTTCGCACGGGCGAGGCGCTGGCTTTTCTCGCGGAACTCCGCCATCTTCTCGTCCTCGCGGCCAAAGATCTGCGTGACCTTGATGCCGGACAGATTCTCCGACAGGTAGGTGTTGATGTCGGTGGTCGCGTCCTTGACCTTGCGGTAGGCCCGGCGGGAGAACTTGCGGAAGATGACCGTAAAAATCACGATGAACGGAACAAAACAGAGCACCATCAGCGTCAGCTCATAGTTGAGCGCCAGCATGGCGACCAGGATGCCGAGGATGACAAAGATGTTCTTGGTCAGCGTGACCAGCAGGTTCGTGAACATCATCGAGATGGCGTTCGTATCGTTCGTCACGCGGGTGACGAGCTTGCCGACGGGAATCTCGTTCAGTTGCTCGTGGGACAGCGACTCAATGTGGGTGAATAGGTCCTCGCGCAGGTCGGAGATGATGCGCTGGCCGACGCGCTGCAGAATGACAGCCTGGAAGTAGGTGCTGGCCATCGAGAAAACGAGCACGCCCGCATAGACGGCGACGCCCGCGAACAGCCGCGGCAGCTCGAACTCGCCTGAGACCAGCTCCTCCAGCGCGCCGACGATCAGCGGCGAGATGATGTCATAGGCAATCGAGAACAGCATTAAAAACAGCACAACGACGAATTTTGCCAGGTACGGCTTGGCGTACCCGGCCAGGCGGCGCAGAATCTCGCCGTCGTTCATCGTGCGCTCAAAGTCCATCGTCTCCTTTTTGTCCTTGACGAGGGCGTAGGCCAGCACCAGCAGCGCCGTGACGACACCGATGACTGCGCCTACCAGCAACAGTGGATTTACGTTAGCCATGGCTGCCGCCTCCTTCCTCGTCCTCGAGCTTCTGCAGATCGACCATGCGGCGGTATTCGGCGCAGCTGCGATACAATTCATCGTGCGGGCCGACGGCCTCTACCCTGCCGTCCTCGATAAAGACGATCTTGTCCAGCTGCTCCACCGTCGAAATGCGGTGGGCGATCAGCAGCGTCGTCTTGCCCGCACGGCTGGTCTTGAGGTTGTCGAGGATGATTTTCTCGGTGCGGGTATCGACAGCCGAGACAGAGTCGTCCAGAATCAGGATCGGTGCGTTTTTCAGCAGGGCACGCGCAATCGAGATGCGCTGCTTCTGTCCGCCGGAGACGGTCACGCCGCGCTCACCGAGTACGGTCTCGTAGCCGTCCTTGAAGTCCACGATGTTGTCCCGCACATCAGCCAGCGCGGCGGCGCGGTCAATGTCGGCCTGGCTGGCGTCGTCCACGCCGAAGCCGATGTTGTGGGCAATCGTGTCCGAGAACAGGAAGTTGTCCTGCGGCACGTAGGCGCAGGCGTCGCGCACCGAATGGATGGACACGGCGTTCACGTCCTGCCCGTCCACAAACAGCGTGCCGTCGGGCACATTGTAGGTGCGCAGCAAAAGGTCTACCAGCGCGGTCTTGCCCGCGCCGGTCTTGCCGACGATGCCGACGCTCTCGCCGGGCTTGATGGTGAACGATACGTCCTTCAGCACGTCGTACTCGCCGTCTGGGTAGCGGAACGTCAGATGGCGGAACTCAATGCCGCCGTGCGGATCGCGCAGGTCGGCGACGCCGTCGCGGTCCGCCACGTCGATGGGCGCATCCAGAAGCTCGGTAATGCGGTTCAGCGATGCCTTGCCGCGGGAGGTCTTTTCAATCAGCATCGAGATGGCCATGATGGGCCAGACGATGGCCTCAAAGTAGCCGATGTACTCCACAAGCTGACCTGCGTTGAACTGTCCGCGCCAGACGAGCCAGCCGCCGTAGCCCAAAATCACGCAGATGACCGACTCGACGAACAGCGTGACCAGCACCTCGAGCAGTGTTGCAATCTTGGTGTAGGCGACGTTGACCTCCTCGTTCTCCTTGTTGAGCCGGCGGAAGGCAATCAGCTCCTTGAGCTCCTTCACAAACGCCTTGATGACCGCAATGCCGGAAAAGTTCTCCTGCGCAAAGTCGGACAGGTCGGAGAACGCCTGCTGGCGCTCCTCCCACCGCCTGGTCATGGCTTGGCTCATGACGGTGCCGAGTACGAACATGACCGCCGCCGGAATCAGCGCCAGAAGTGTTAATTTACAGTCCATCCGCCACATCTTGACCAGCGCCATAATGCCCAGCACGGCGGCGTCAAAGAACATCAAAATGCCGTCGCCGAAGCACTCCTGAATGGTGTCGAGGTCGTTGGTGTAGAGGCTCATCAGGTTGCCGACCTTGTTGACCTGATAGTACTGCTGGGACAGGCGGCGGCTGTGGTCAAACATCCGCTCCCGCAAATCGGCGGCCACGCTGACCGCTGACCCGAAGAAACAGACGCGCCACAGGAACCGCCCGATGACCATGAGCACGACGATCCAAATCATTGGCAGGCAGATGTGCTGAAACAGCACCTCCCTGGTAAAGGGCAGCGTTTGGCCGTCCACGACCACCTGCCCCAGATTTACGCCGTTGATGACCAGTCGGTACAGCTCCGGGATGAGCAGCTGAATGTAGTCCACCGTCAGCAGCGACAGAATGCCCAGCAGCAGCACCGGCGCGTGCTTGAGATAGTATCGGTTGATCGCTTTGCCGAAAATCACGGCGATCCTCCCTCCTTTTCCTATTTCTGCTTTGAACAAAGTACGACAAAATGCCGTAAAATATAAGTATATCGTACCAGCGCGGGCTCGTCAATGGGGACACAAAAAGTGCATTGTAGGGGCGGGGCACAGCACGCCCGGCCATGCGGCAGCCGTTCAGCTCCCGGGTCGATGACGAGCATCGACCCCTACATGCAGAAGCGGATGCTTGCATCCGCGGAAACAAAAGAAAAGCCCCTTGCCGAACGTATCGGCAAGGGGCTTTCTCTGGTGCGCGGTACAGGACTCGAACCTGTGACCTCCTGCACGTCAAGCAGATGCTCTACCAGCTGAGCTAACCGCGCTTATTGCGCCGCCTCTTGGCGACGCATATTATTATAGCAGAACGACTTCCAAATTGCAAGCCCTTTTTGCAAAAAAATTCATATTTTTTCTGCGTCGCGTAAATCGCCCCGGCAGCGCCAGACCGCCAGCAGGATAAACACAAAGCATACGACCCAGGTCGTCGGCTCACAAAAGCAGACCGCGCGGTAGCCCCGGACCGGCACGAGCCATACGGCAAAGATCACCTTGCCCACAAGCTCCAGCCCGCTGGCCAGCAGCGGCTCTACCGTGTGCCGGATGCCCTGCAGCATGTTGCGCAGAATGACCAGCACGGCCATCGGCGGGATGACCGGTGCGCTGATTTTCAGGTACAGCAGCGCGTTGGAGATAATGACCTCGTCCGTGGTGCCCGTGATGCCGCGGATGGCGGCCCCGCCCAGCAGGAAGGTGAACGCCATCACAAACACCCACCACACAAAATAGATCGCAAGCGCGGCCTTGACGCTCTGCCAAATGCGGCTGCGGCGGCCCGCACCCAGATTCTGGCTGCTGAACGTCGCCACGCCGATGCCCAGCGCACCGCCCGGGATAAAGTACAGCTCCGCTAAGCGGCGCGCGGCGGTCTGCGCCGTGATGTAGACGCTGCCCAGCGCGTTGATGCTGCTTTGCAGCGCCACGCTGCCCAGATTGTAGATGGCGCTCATCAGCCCCATGCTCAGGCCCGCCCAGAACATACTGGTCACGGCGCGGCGCGTGGCAGCCCCGAGCTGCCGGGGCGTAAAGCGCAGCTCCGGGTAGCCGCGCAGAATGTACACAACGCCCAGCACGGCGCTGATGCCCTGCGCCAGCACCGTGGCAATGGCCGCGCCGCGCACGCCCAGCCCCAGCGGCCCCATGAACGCGGCGTCCAGCCCGACGTTCAGCACGCTGCTGAACAGCAGGAACAGCAGCGGCGTCACGCTGTTGCCGACGGCGCGCAGCAGTGCAGCCTCCATATTATAAAGCATCGTCAGCGGGATGCCCAGCAGAATGACGGTCAGGTAGGCGGACGCGCCGCCCCATGCCTGTGCCGGGACCTGCAAAACGGTCAGCAGCGCGTCGCGGCCCAGCAGGGAGCACCCCGTCAGCACCAGCGACACCGCCGCCGACAGCGTGACCATCCAGCCCACGGCGCGGCGTATCCCGCTTTCATCGCCCGCGCCAAAATGGCGGCTGACCGTCAGCGCCAGGCCGTTGTTCATGCCGAAGGCAAAGTTCATGATAAGCCCGTACAGCGCCGCCGTCGCGCCGATCTCCGCCAGCGCGGCGGAGCCCAGCAGGTGCCCGGCCAGCGCAGTGTCGGTCAGGTTGTACAGCTGCTGCAAAAGGTTGGAGCAGAACAGCGGCATCGAAAATTGCAGCACCAGGCGGAACGGGTCGCCCTGGGTCATATCCAGCACACGGCTTTTGTGCGCGGTGGCCATAATGTAACATCTCCTTTATTGGTTGCAGGGTCTATTATACGGGACGGCACGGGGCGTGTCAATCGGATCATTCCGGCACGGGACCCGGACAAAAACGCCGGGAACGCAGAAAAGGACGTGTGGAATTTTCCCAAACAATCAAATTCTTTTGCGGATGGAAAGCCGGGCCCGGGTGTCGTATAATGCAGACAAAAAGCAAATGCTGCAACACTGTTATTTTGCAAAGAAGGAGAGAGCTTATGCAAACCTGTACACTGGCAGTCGACATCGGCGCGTCCAGCGGGCGGCACATCGTAGGCACTGTGCAGAACGGAAAAATCACCCTGCAGGAGGTCTACCGCTTCGAAAACGGCGTCCACCGCGAGAACGGTCACCTCTGCTGGGACATCGACACCCTCGCGAAAGAGGTCGTCAACGGCCTGAAGGCTGCACACGACGCAGGCTTTGCCCCCGCGACCATCGGCATCGACACCTGGGCCGTCGATTTTGTGCTGCTGGATGCGGACAATAAGCGTATCGGCGACGCCGTCGCCTACCGCGACGAGCGCACCGAGGGCATCCGCGAGGCGCTGGAAAAGGAATACGGCCTGACCTTTGCCGACCACTATGCCCGCACCGGCATCCAGTACCAGCCGTTCAACACGGTCTACCAGCTGATGGCGCTCAAAAAGGAGCACCCGGATCAGCTGGCCGCCGCCAAAACGTTCCTGATGGTGCCCGATTACCTGAACTACCTGCTCTGCGGCGTGCCCGCCAATGAGTACACGAACGCCAGCACCACGGCGCTGGTGGGCGCGGACAGCAGGGACTGGGACGATGCACTGATCGAAAAGCTGGGTCTGCCGCGCGGCATCTTCCAGCCCATCAAGACCGCCGGGACCGTGCTGGGGCATCTGACGCCGGAAATTCAGAAGGCTGTCGGCTTTGACGCCGAGGTCATTCTGCCCGCGACCCACGACACCGGCTCGGCGTTCCTCGCCGTGCCCGCGCGGGATGAGTACGCCGCTTACCTGTCCAGCGGCACATGGAGCCTGCTGGGCGTGGAAAATGCAGCGGCCATCACCGGCCCGGACAGCTGCGCCGCCAACTTTACGAACGAGGGCGGCTATGAATACCGCTACCGTTACCTGAAAAACATCATGGGCCTGTGGATGATCCAGTCCGTCCGCCGTGAGCTTGGCGAAAAGACCGGCACCCGCCCGAGCTTCCCGGAGCTGATCGCCGCCGCGAAGGAGGCTGCCGACTTCCCCAGCTGCGTTGACCCCGATGACAACCGCTTCTTAGCGCCTGCCTCCATGATCGAAGAAGTCAGGGCCGCCTGCGCCGACACGCACCAGCCCGTGCCCGCCGCCACCGGCGAGGTCATGCAGTGCGTCTACAACTCCCTGACGCAGGACTACCGCCGCGCCGTGGAGACCTTGCAAAGCCTGACCGGCAAGACCTACACAAGCCTGAACATCGTCGGCGGCGGCAGCCAGGACGGCTACCTGAACCAGCAGACCGCCAACGCCACCGGCCTGACCGTGTTTGCAGGCCCCACCGAGGGCACAGCGCTGGGCAACCTGATGGTGCAGTTCATCCACAGCGGCGATTTTGCCGACCTGGCCGAGGCCCGCGCCGCCATCCGGCGCAGCTTTGAGATTAAAGAGTATCAGCCGGAGTAAACGACCCGGCGGGGTGGGGGCACCCCGCCCTACATCCAACCGTAGGGCGGCATGCCCTCATGCCGCCGCCAGCCTGCCGTTCACCCTGGTTTGTAGGGGAGGGTCTTGACCCTCCCGTGCCCGCGCCCGACACCGTATACTTCCCGGGAGGGATAAATCCCTCCCCTACACGCACATCACAACAAATCCATATACAGGAGGTCCCACCATGTTAGTCGAAACCAAAGCCCGCGTTGGCGTGTTCGCCATTGCGCTGGGCGCTTACCTGCCGCAGTTCCCCACGCTGGTCCCCGAGTTTGAGGGCCAGTACGCCGCCTTCAAAAAGACGCTGCCCGACACCGTCGAGGTCATCGACGGCGGCATCGTCACCACCAAGGAGCAGTCCATGGCCGCGGGCGATAAGTTCCGCGCCGCCGACGTTGACCTTGTCATTCTGCAGCTGCTGACCTACGCTACCTCTTACAATATGCTGCCCGCCGTGCGCGACCTCGACGTGCCCGTCGTCCTCGTCAACGTGCAGAAGAAGAAGGCCCCCGACTACGCCAACACCGACACCCCAACCTGGCTGGGTGAGCTGTACGCCTGCGGCGCTGTCGGCGAGATGGTCGCTGATCTGGAGCGCGCCGGTAAGCGCCACGCCGTCATCACCGGCGTTGTCGAGGGCGGTGACCCCGCCGTGCAGGCCGAAATCAACGACTGGTGCAAGGCCGCGCAGGTGCGCCGCCGCTTCCGTGATACGAACCTTGCGCAGATCGGCCGCCCGTACCCCGGCATGATGGATCTGTACATCGACGAGACGAACCTGTACAACCGTATGTGGCTCTACACCAAGCAGTTTGACTGGGAGAAGATGTGGGCCATCGCCGACAACATCACCGACGAGGACGCCATCCGCGCCAAGGCGCAGGACATTCTGGACACCTTCGATATTGAGGGCGGCGGCACGGTGGAGAAGGTCTGGGATATGGCCCGCTACGTTGTCGCATTTGAGCAGTGGGTCAGGGATGAGAAGATCGCCTTCGTCGCCAGCCACTACGACGGCTTCGCCAAGGGCGTGGCCGGTAAGCTGGACTCGATGCTGATCCCCGCGTTCTCGATGCTCATCAAGCAGGGCACGGCCTGCGCCGTCGAGGGCGACATCAAGGTCGCGATGGCCATGTCCATCCTCAAGACCATTGCGGGCTGCGGCCAGCTGAGCGAGATGTACTCCATCGACTTCAATGAGGACATCTGCATCATCGGCCACTCCGGCTCCGGCGACGCCGACATCTCCACGGCCAGAAAGCCGACCATGAAGATCGTGCCCGTGTTCCACGGCAAGACCGGCGGCGGCTACCTGACCCAGTTCTACCCGCCGGTGGGCGATGTGACCTATCTGGCCATCACGCAGGACAAGGACGGCCACTTCAAGTTTGTCGTGGCCGAGGGCGTCAACGAGCCCGGCCCGATCTTCACCTTCGGTGACACGAACATGCGCACCCGCTTCAGCTGCGGTGCCCGTGAGTTCGTCAACCGCTGGAGCGAGGCCGGCCCCACCCACCACATGGCCGCCGCCACCGGCCACCACATCGACACGATTTTGAAGGTTGCCGAGATCTTCAATGTGCCGGTGGATGTGATCACGCGCTGATTTCGGGATGCCTTCCCCCTTGGGGGAAGGTGGCCGAGGCCCCGCCCGAGGCCGGATGAGGGGCGGCCTTGCGGCA
>ERZ773245.2494-NODE-2494-length-10172-cov-2.177128_pt1 | contig 10172 bp, 7 predicted proteins | sample MGYA00580988_ERZ773245 | MGnify/ENA primary metagenome ERZ773245 (study PRJEB29015, sample SAMEA2737792) | human gut metagenome | biome: human gut; feature: human-associated habitat; material: faeces | place: China | collected 2012 ... | reverse complement strand
AACAGGTCGTCGATGTCCTGCTGACACAGAAGGTCGATGGTGGTGTGGACCTTCTGTTTGTCCACCATTTCAAATCCTTCGTACTCGTGGTCAAACTTTTCGTTCTCATACGGCTGGTCGTAGATGCTCTCCTTGAGTTCCCACAGGTGGCGGGTGGAGGTCACTGCAAAGATCAGGATGCCGCCTCGGCGCAGCACCCGATGGTACTCCTCGATGCACACCGGTGCGAAGAGGTTGGTGACCACATGGCAGCTGTGGTCCTTCACCGGCAGCTCAAAGACGCTGGCTACCCCATACTGCACCCGGTCCGCGGGCGCCTGCCTGCTGCGGCAGAGGGCAGCGTAGCCTTTGGCTGCGGCATCCACCGCAAATTTGGAGATGTCCACCCCGGCCGCGGAGGGGGCGCGGCCCTCCCGGGCCAGGGCCTGAAAGAGGGCGGTGGTGTAATAGCCCTCGCCGCAGCCGCTGTCCAGCAGGGCGGGGGCGGGGCGGTCCCCGGCGGAGCGGAGGGCCAGCTTGCACAGGGCATCCCGGAGCGGGGCGTAATAGCCCCGGTCCAGGAAGTCGGAGCGGGCGGCTACCATGGCCTTGTCATCTCCGGGGTTCTGGGAGTGCTTCCGGTTGGCGGGGAGCAGATGGACATAGCCGGCGGCGGCCAGGTCAAAGCTGTGGCCGCCGGGACAGGTATAGGCATGGTCCCCCCGCGTCAGGGGAGCGGCGCACAGGGGACAGCAGAACAGACTCATCACAGGTTCACCTCACCGGCTATTATGACAAATATTTGGGCAAATAGCAAGCGGCGCACGGCAAAAGCCGCGCGCCGCTTCAGCGTGGGAAAGCTTAGTTTGCCACCAGGACCCGGACCTTCTTCCCAATAGGATCGAGATAGGCAGTCAGGTCGCTGGAGAAGGCGGTGCAGGCGTTGAACCGCTCCTTGCCGGTCTTTTGGGTGAACCAGCTCTCCGAGGCGTCGTTGTAGCACTCCACATCGGTGGCCACAGCATAGGTCTGGCCGCCGGAGGAGAGGTAGTACCGGCCCTCCCGCTCGAAGAAGTCGGAGGGAGAGAGGTTGTCGAGCTTATCCAGGGAGACCACGGAGGCGATCTTTCCGCTGCTGTTCAGCACAAGGCCGCCGAAGGAGTTGTTTTTGACGTTGTAGCCGGAATTGGTCTTGGCGATGCCGCCGGAGCCGTTCTCCAACGCAATCTGGCGGGGACCCTTCTCTCCACCGTCCTCATTGGAGCTGTCGTAGGACACCTTCAGAAGGCCATAGGTGTAGGCGTCGCCGGTGACGGAGTCCAGCAGAATGAGATCCACGATGCCGGAGCTGTTCTCATGGTAGCCGGAGATCTTATCCTGGGGGATGCGCTCCAGATCCAGCTCGGACAGGGGGACGGCCGCCTGGGCGGCGGCGCCCTGGACCTGCTCATAGACCCGGACGCCCACGGATACGGTTTTGCTGCCCAGCGTCATGGAGGACAGGTCGAAGTCGCCGGGGGCGTTCCGCCCGGAGATGCGGGAGGCGTACAGCTCGCCCTTCTCTCCGGCAGAGAGGATGCAGACCGTGTCCAGATTGCTCAGCTTGGTGCCCTCGCCGCCCTTCAGCTCCAGGATGCCGCCATTGGGCAGGAACAGGTTGGCGGAACTCTCGCCGGTGACGATGCCCATGGCAGTGGAGCGGAGGGAGCCGTTGGCGGGCTGAATGCCGGCCACCTTGCCATCGGCAGTGAGAAGGAGGACCACCTGCTGATTCACCGAGACGTCGCTGGTGAAGTCCCAGGCGCTCTCTAGGACGGGGAAGGTATGGCCCAGCAGCTCAATGGTCTGGGGGGCCTTGGCGTTGGGGGCGGGGTTCTGATAGCGGCAGGTCAGGCGCAGGTCGGAGACGATCAGCGTGTTGGAGATGCTGTCGTAGGTGACCACGTCATAGGGCTTGATCTGAGACATACTGATGACCTGCTGGTTTTTCAGGATGGTGTACCCCTCGGCCCCGCCGGTGAGCTTGTGGAAGTCGGCGGCGCTGGCGCCGTCCACCACGACCACGGCGTCCTCACTGGCGGCGGTGGAGGTGGATCCGGCGTAGATGGCCGTCACCTTGCCCCGCAGGGTGAACAGGGTGATCCGGCTGCCGGCAGTGAGGGTGCCGTACCCCTCGGCGTAGGACTTGGATTCCTCAGAGTTGGCAGTGTAGATGGGGGTGTCCCCGGAGATGGTGTACCGCTTGCCGCCCGCGGCGCTGACATAGCTGGGCTCCGCGTTGCCCATGAGAGAGATGGTGACCGCGCTGCTGTCATCGGGGACAAAGGTGACGATCTCGCTTTGGTCGTTGAGGACAAGCGAACCCCGGCGGCCCACCAGGGCGGTGGGGGCCACATCCTCCGCGTCGGGGAGGTAGGTGCCGTTGGAGGTGCGCACCGCGCCCATGGCGGAGCCGTCATCTGTTTCGGTGTTGACGGCAAGCAGGATAGTGTCCTCCTTGGCGGAGCCCAGGGTGGTGTAATACTCCTTGCCGTCGCCAGTCTCACAGCTCAGGGCATTGACGAACAGCTGGGCCGCCTGGGCCCGGTCGATGGGGTCGTTGGGCCCGGCGGAGATGCCTTCAGTCAGGCCGATGGACTGGGCCAGATTCAGATAGCCGTCCGGCCAGACCGCCCCGACCTTGTTGCTGGAGTAACCCAGCACTCGAATCAGGATGGTGACTGCCTGGGCGTAGGTGAGCTGGGAATCCGGCAGGAAGCGGCCGTCCCCGATTCCGGAGATGAGGGGGGTGCCGGCGGGCTTGGGGTCTGAGTCGGAGCCGGAGCCTGTGCTGGAGGAGGAGCCGCCGTCCTCCAGCATGGTGGAGGCGGCCAGGTTCACATAGCCCCTGGCCCAGTGGCTGGAGGGGACGTCGGTGAAGATGGTGCGGGTGGAGTGGAGGACCACGTCATCCCCCATCCCCATAAAGTTGACCACCATGGTGCAGAACTGTGCCCGGGTCAGCTTTTGGCTGGGGTTGAAGCGGTTGTCTCCCGTGCCGTCGGCCACGCCCATCAGACGGAGGATGTCCGCGTTGACGGAGGTGGCGGGGTCCTTCACATCGCTGAAGGAGGAGGTCCCGGCCGCGGAGGCCGGAAGGACCAGACCGGCGGCCACGGCCGCGGCCAGCAGCGCGTGGATCATGCGATTTTGTTTCATAGATGTCTCTCCCTAACGTTTAGTCCGCCCGCAGGGCTACCACCGGCTGAAGTCCGGAGGCCTTGATGGCGGGATACATACCGAAGATGATGCCCAGGGCCACCGAGATGGCGGCCGCCCCCAGGGTCACGCCCGGGCTGGGGATCAGGATGGTGTTGAAGGACAGCTTGCCCACGATCAGGGTGCCGATATAGCCCACCCCGATGCCGAACAGGCCGCCGATGCCGCAGATCATGGCGGCTTCGATGAGGAACTGGACGATGATGCTCCGGCGCTCGGCGCCGATGGCCTTGCGGATGCCGATCTCCCGGGTGCGCTCGGTGACGGTGACCAGCATGATGTTCATAATGCCGATGCCGCCCACCAGCAGGGAGATGGCGGCGATGCCGCCCAGGAAATTCTGCTGCATCTTGGCGGCGTCGCCCTGCTGCTCCTTGTAGACGTCGTTGGAGTCCACGCTGTAATAGCCGTTGTTGGAGTCGATCATTTTGCTGAGAAAACCCTTGAGCCCGGTGATCACGGGGCGCAGGTCCTCGGCGGAGCGCACCTTGACCACATAATCACTGATCGGCTCGTTGTTGTTAAAAATACGGTTCATGGTGCTGGGCAGGAGGATCATTTTATCCATCCCGCTGATCATTTCGTTGATCCACTGGTCATCCTCTGTGCCGGAGGAGCTGGAGGATCGGTCTCCCTTGTAATCATAGACGCCCACCACCCGGAAGGGGGTGCCGCTGATGGTGATGATCTGGTCGATGGGGTTGGCGAAGTTGAACAGGTAATCGGCGGTGGCCGCCCCCAGGACACAGACCTTGCTGCTGTTTTTCACGTCCAGGTAGCTCAGGTCCCGGCCCTTGGCAATGGTATAGTCGTTGCACTGGCCAAACTGGTTGTTGCCCAGATAAAGCGTGGGATAGTTGCTGCCGCGGTCCCCGCTGACTGCCATACCGCCGCCCATGATGATGGCGCCGCCGCCATTCGTGTCCTGGGCCAGGGTCTTGGAGCCGAATTTGATGGGGGGCGCACTGCTGACCGTGCCGGTGGGGGAGAAGCCCACCACCTGGTCGGAGAGGTTCAGGCAGTAGTCGTACAGGGACTGGGAGATGTCGGTGCCCCCGGTCCAGTCGTAGGCGCTGACGGAGATCTTATTGGTGCCCATGCTCTCATAGTAGCGCTGCATGGCCATGTTCTGCCCCTGGGCATAGGACACCAGGACAATGACCGCCGCCAGGCCGATGATGATGCCCAGCATGGTCAGGGCGGAGCGGGCTTTGTTGGAAAAGATGGATTTGGCCGACATTTTGATGGCCTGGGTGATGTTCAAAATCCCACCTCCTCACGGGTGCCGTCCGCCACGATGTGCCCGTCAGAGATGCGGACGATGCGGTGGGCGGTGGCGGCGATGCCGTTGTCATGGGTGATCAGGATGATGGTGCTGCCTCCCTCGTGGAGGCTGTGGAGGATCTCCAGAACGTGCTTGCCGGTCTTGGAGTCCAGGGCGCCGGTGGGCTCATCGGCCATGATGATGGGCGGATGGGTGGCGATGGCCCGGGCGATGGCGACTCGCTGCTGCTGGCCTCCGGACATCTCGGAGGGCCGGTGGCCGAAGCGGTCGGCCATGCCCACCCGCTCCAGGGCGGCCATGACCCGCTCCTTCCGCTGGAACACGCTGATCCCCTGATAGATGAGGGGGAGCTCCACATTCTCATAGGCGGTGAGGGCGGGGATCAGGTTATAGCCCTGGAAAATGAAGCCGATCTCCTTGTTGCGGATGTGGGCCAGCTGCCGGTCGGTCCGGTCGGTGACGTCGGTGCCGTTGAGGATGTAGTCCCCGTAGGTGGGAACATCCAGACAGCCCAGAATGTTCATCAGGGTGGACTTGCCCGAGCCGGAGGCCCCGATGATGGCCACGAACTCCCCACGGTCGATGGACAAAGTCACGCCGTCCAGGGCCCGGACCTCGCTCTCCTTGCCCTCGTTGTAGATTTTATAAATATTTTTGATCTCTATGAGCATGGCAGTTCCTCGCCTCAGCCCCAGGCCTGTTCCACGATGTAGGCTTGGAACACCGTCTCGCCGCCCTGGAGGCCCTCTTTGATCTCCACATTGTAGTTGTCAGACAGGCCGGTGGTCACCGGGACGGGGTAGAAGCCGTCCTGCGGGCTGGGGTACTGGGGAGTCTCCCCCTCCGTGACCTCGGGGATCTCGATATCGATGGCATTTTCCGGCTTTTCCTCCGCCTGGACAAAGACCACGGTATAGGGGTTGCCCTCGGTGTCGCTGACATAGATGACCGCCTGGGAGGGGACGACGATGCAGTTGTCTGCCTCGCTGGTGACGAAGGAGTAGTCCAGCCATGCCCCGTCATACAGGGTGCCGGCGGAGTTGTCCACCTCCAGGGTGACCGGATAGGTGGTCATGCCGTTTTTGGACTCCGCGCCCCCCATGTTGATGGAGGTGACTGTGCCCATAAAGACGTTCTGGTTGTAGTCGGTGAGCTCCACAGTCATGCCCTGGTTGATGAAGGAGATGTTCCGGTCGTCCACGGTGATGTCCACCAGCATGGTGGTGTTGTTGGAGATCATCACGGCGGTATCACCGCTTTTCACCTCCTGCCCCACCTGAAGGTTCATGGAGGTGACAGTGCCGTCGATGGGGGAGACGGCGTTGAAGTTGGCCAGGGCCTTCTGGGCGTCGGCCAGCTTGGTCTGGGCGTCATCCAGATCCTTCTGCTTGGCGCGGATATCCAAGTCGATGGTGTCGGAGCCCATGGTGAGCAGGGCCTCGCCAGCGGAGACATTGGCGTAGTCGTGCAGGTTTCCCTTGGACACCAGGGGGCCGGCGGCCTTGGTGACGATCTCGCGGGTCTCATAGTATTCTGTTTTCCCGTTCTGATAGGGATAGATGGCGGTGCCGTCCGAGGCGGTGAGGGAGGCGGAGGCCTCCATGCCCGCGGTGAGGGTCCCGGGGTTGTCAAAGACGATGACCGCCTCGAAGTGAACGGCTCCCTCGGGGGATATGTAGTTGACCTTGTGGATGGTTTCCACCGTTCCGGTGAGGTTGGCCATTACAGAGGGGATGGAGACATTGACTAACTGGCCGGTGCGGATCTGCCCCTCGTGGGCATAGCTGAAGTACAGGGACAGCTTCAGCTTTTTGTCATTGACCAGGGTAGCCACAGTCTCTCCCTTGGTGATGTCTTGGTCAGGGTCGAAGTCCTTCACGCTGAGCAGCTTGCCGGCGAAGGGGGCACGGACGGTGAGGTTATTGGCGTCCTCCAGCAGGGCCTTCATATCCTTGTTCAGGCCGTCCAGCTGCTCCTGAGCGGTGGAGACCTCGTCCTGGGCGCTTTGGCTGTAAATGGTGTAGAGGGGCTGTCCGGCGGTGACGGTGTCTCCGGCGGCCACAAAGACCTCACGCACGGTGCCTCCGGCGGACAGGGTGATCGCGGCGTTCTCCTTTGCTTTGGCGTTGCCGCTGCCGGAGGCCTTGCTCTGGATAGAGCCGTAGTCGGCCACCACAGTCTGCATCTCTGCCCCGGCGGAGTCGTTCTTGGTCAGAAAGCGGTACAGGAAGTAGCCGCCCACCGCCAGCGCGGCGGCGGTGACGGATGCGATGGCGATGCGGCGCATCTGCTTTTTGCTGGCGGGCTTCTTGGGCTTTCCCGCGGGGGGCGCAGGGGGTGCGGCGTTGCTGGGCTGGGTGAGAGTGGCGTCTGGCATAAGAGTATCCTCCTCTGATATTGTTAAGAGATGGTGGCCGTCCGGCGGAGCGCGGCAGGGAAAACACCGTACAGGGACACATGGGCTCTGAGTTGCTGCTTCTATTATACGGTGGGGGTGGAAGGAAAGGCAATTACAAGCCAGTTACAAAATGCTTTAAGATTTCCTTAAGAAGGCGGCCGGAGCGGGTCCCCGTTGAATTAGACGGAGGAGAGGGGGAAAAGGTTTCCTGTCAAAACAAAAAAAGCTGCCGCAGATCCAGCTGGATCTGCGGCAGCCTTGGAAGCATGGGAAAAGAGGTCAGACGTTCTGATAGAGGGGATAGCGGCCGGTGAGTTCCTTCACCTGGGCACGGAGGGCGTCCACCTGGGACTCAAAATCGCTCTGGGCGGCCTGGCAGATGAGCCAGCCCACCACCTTCATCTCCTCCTCACGGAAGCCCCGGGAGGTGACGGCGGGGGTGCCCACCCGGATGCCGGAGGTGACGAAGGGCTTCTCCGGGTCGTTGGGGATGGCGTTCTTGTTGACGGTGATATAGACCTCGTCCAGGCGGCGCTCCATCTCCTTGCCGGTGAGGTGGGCGGGGCGCAGATCCACCAGCATCAGGTGGTTGTCCGTGCCGCCGGACACCAGATCAAGACCGCCCTCCATGATGGACTGGGCCAGCACAGCGGCGTTTTTCACGATCTGCTGCTGATAGGTCTTGAACTCGGGCTTGAGGGCCTCGCCCAGGGCCACCGCCTTGGCGGCGATGATGTGCTCCAGGGGGCCGCCCTGGGAGCCGGGGAAGATGGCGGAGTTGAGCTTTTTGGCAATATCCGGGTCGTTGCACAGCAGCATCCCGCCCCGGGGACCCCGGAGGGTCTTGTGGGTGGTGGTGGACACAACGTCAGCGTAGGGGACGGGGGAGGGGTGGCAGCCGGCAGCTACCAGCCCGGCGATATGGGCCATGTCCACGAACAGATAGGCCCCCACCTCGTGGGCGATGTCGGCAAAGGTCCTGAAGTCGATGGTCCTGGGGTAGGCGGAGGCGCCGGCCAGGATCATGCGGGGCTTGTGCTTCCGGGCCAGGTCCCGGACCTGGTCATAGTCGATGCGGCCGTCGGCCCCCAGGCCGTAGGCCACCATGTTATAATTTTTGCCGGAGAAATTGACGGGGGAGCCATGGGTCAGGTGGCCGCCCTGGTCCAGGCTCATGCCCAGAACCGTGTCCCCATGCTGGCACAGGGCCTGGTACACGGCGAAGTTGGCCTGGGCGCCGGAGTGGGACTGCACATTGGCATAATTGGCGCCGAAGAGCTCCTTGGCCCGCTCAATGGCGATGTTCTCCACCACGTCCACGCACTGACAGCCGCCGTAGTAGCGCTTGCCGGGATAGCCCTCGGCGTACTTGTTGGTCAGGACGGTACCGGCGGCGGCCAGAACGGCGGCACTGACGATGTTCTCCGAGGCGATCAGCTCAATGTTCTGCTGCTGCCGGTCATACTCGGCGCGGATGGCCTGCCCCACCTGGGAATCGGCGGCAGTGATAAAGTCCATGACTTCGTTGACCATGGGAAACACTCCTTTTTCTGGTATTTGGGTCGGGAGATCGAGGGTGGTTTTGCAGGGGCGGCCCCATGTGGACGCCCATCTGTGAAGCGTTTCGGGGACACGGGCGGCTACGCGGGGTTTGTCTGCTCTATTATACCAGACACCAAAGAAATTACAATGAAATTGTGGAAAATCTTTTGGCGGACCCGTCGAATTTCCCAGTGGGGTATGATATAATAAATTACCCGGCCCTGGGGCCGGACAGAGAAAGAGAATGGACCCAGTGAGGTGTATGAGATGAAAACAAACGAAGCGGTCCGAAGCATCGTGGACGCCCTGAAGGCGCTCTACCCCGATGGGATCTGCTCCCTGAACTATGAAAAGGACTATGAGCTGCTGTTCTCCGTGCGTCTGGCGGCCCAGTGTACCGACGAGCGGGTGAACAAGGTCACGCCCGCCCTGTACGCCCGCTTCCCCACCCTGGAGGACCTGGCCCAGGCCGACCCCGCCGAGGTGGAAACCTATATCCATTCCACCGGCTTCTTCCGGGCCAAGGCCCGGGACATCGTGCTGGCCTCCCAGATGCTGCTGCGGGATTACGGAGGAAAGGTCCCCGGCACCATGGAGGAGCTGCTGAAGCTGCCCGGAGTGGGCCGCAAGACGGCCAACCTGATGCTGGGGGATGTGTTCCATGTGCCCGGCGTGGTGGTGGCGGACACCCACTGCATCCGCATCACCGGCCTGCTGGGCCTCACCGACGGCTCCAAGGACCCGGTGAAGGTGGAGATGCAGCTGCGCCGGGTGCTCCCGCCGGAGGAGTCCAACGACTTCTGTCACCGGCTGGTGCTCCATGGCCGGGCGGTGTGCATCGCCCGGCGGCCCCAGTGCGAGGGCTGCACCCTGCGGCCCTGGTGCGACCACTTTGCAAAAAACGGCGGTCAGAGGCCCTGAATGAATGGGACAGAGAGGAGATGGGGAAGATGCCGGTGAATTATGATCCGTATGGCTTCGACAGCTTTGACACGATGTTCGGGATCGTGTTTGTTATCATTGCGGTCGGATTTGTGATCGTCTTTGGTTCCATCATTGTCTGCGGGTTCCAGGGGGCCGCCCAGTGGAAAAAGAACAACGACTCCCCGGTGCTGACGGTGGAGGCGGAGGTGGTGGCCAAGCGGATGGACATCCAGACCTGGCACCACGCTGGGGACGAGCACAGCATGGGGCACACCTCCAGCCGGACCGATTACTACACCACCTTCCAGGTGGAGAGCGGCGACCGGATGGAGTTCCAGGTCCCCGACACGGAGTACGGGATGCTGGTGGAGGGGGACCGGGGCAGGTTGACCTTCCAGGGGACCCGCTACCAGGGCTTTCAGAGAACATAAAAGGAGCATGCCGGAGTGAAACAGGGAATACGGTGGGTCCTCTATACGCTGGGCATGCTGGTACTGGCGCTGGGGCTGACGCTGAACACAAAGACGGGGCTGGGAGTGTCCCCCATCATCTCCGTGGCCTTTGGGGTGTCTGAGATCTGGGGGCTGAACTTCGGAGATGTGACCTTCCTGCTCTACGGCCTGTTCGTGGCCGGACAGATCGCGCTGCGGCGGGGGAGAGGGGGGCTGGCCGACCTGCTCCAGCTCCCCCTCAGCCTGGCGTTCAGCCGGGTGCTCAATGTGTACAGCGCGGTCATTCCCTACCGCTGTGAGGCCCACAGCCTTTGGGAGAATCTCCTGCTGCTGG
>ERZ773245.2485-NODE-2485-length-10207-cov-41.730398_pt1 | contig 10207 bp, 8 predicted proteins | sample MGYA00580988_ERZ773245 | MGnify/ENA primary metagenome ERZ773245 (study PRJEB29015, sample SAMEA2737792) | human gut metagenome | biome: human gut; feature: human-associated habitat; material: faeces | place: China | collected 2012 ... | reverse complement strand
GGGATTGGCTGTCTGTGTCATATGTGACACAATATCCAGTGCCACCTATTTTCTCTTTTCCCCTTGAGGTGGCAAAGGAACTGGATTTGTAAGAGAGCGAAGCGATCTGAAAATCCAGTGACATGCTTCCCACCGGGGCGAAGTCCCGCGAAGCGGGAAAGGGTGTACAAGGCAGAGCACCGATGTGACACTCTATCGTTATCCTGCCCGCCAATCGGCGGTAAGCGGATAGCGGTAAGCAGACAGCCGTGCCCTAACCAACGATTTCACCCATTTTCTCATAGAGCACTGTCAGGGGCAGGCCTACTACGTTGTCGTAGGAGCCGGAGATGGAGTCCACCAGGAGGGTGCCCAGGCCCTGGATGCCGTAGGCGCCGGCTTTGTCCATGGGTTCTCCTGTTTCTATGTACTTCCTGATTTCCTCTTCCTTAAGACGGCGGAATCTGACCTGGGTGGCGGTGACGGAGAGACTGATTTTCCCTCTATACAAAATGGCCATGCCTGTTTTAACCACGTGGGTTTTTCCGGAGAGGCTGTGGAGCATGGAGAAGGCTTCTTCCCGGTTTCCGGGCTTCCCCAGCACCCGGTCTTCCAGCACTACAATGGTATCGGCGCCTACCACGGGGATTGTATCGCCCCGTCGGGAAGCGGCATCTTCGGCCTTGCCGAAGGCGTTGACGGCACACACCAGGCCGGCCCGGGAGAAGGGGGCGAATTCCGTTTCCAGCCCCCTCTTTTGAATAAAAGCCAGGGCTTCTTTTTCATTGGTCACTTCCGGGAAATGACCCGGTTCTATGTCCCCTTCCCAGCGGATCTGATGAATCAGTTCCCGGCGGCGGGGCGAGGCGGATGCCAGTATGATATGCATAATTTGGATTTCCTTTCTTGTGAAATACGAAAAACGGCGCAGCGAAGCGCCGTTTCTTTTATTTGTTGCGAAGAGCCCGTTTCAGGATTTTCCCTGACGCATTTTTCGGAAGGGCGTCCATGGGAATGAAGCGGCGGGGGATTTTGTAGCTGGCCAGGTTTCTGGACAGGTATTTCCGGATCCGGTTTTCGTCAAAATCGTATCCTTCCTTCATCACCACATAGGCCCATACCACCTGTCCCCGGAGAGGGTCGGGATGGCCGATGACGGCGCATTCGGAAACCCCTTCCACTTCATAAATGCAGTCTTCCACTTCACCGGGATAGATATTTTCCCCATTCACGATAATCAGGTCCTTCAGCCGGTCCACAATGTAAATGAATCTATCTTCGTCCATGTAGGCCAAATCGCCCGTATGGAGCCAGCCATCCGGCTCCAGCACCTTCTTCGTTTCCTCTTCCCGATGCCAGTAGCCCTTCATCACATTATCCCCCCGCACCAGGAGTTCGCCTACGGTGCCCGGTTGATAGGGGCCTTCCCGGTCTGTCACGATTTTCACTTCCACGCCGGGAATGGCGGGCCCTACGGTGAGGTATTTCAGCCGATCCGACGGCAGGACGCTCACCACCGGCGACGCCTCTGTGAGGCCGTAGCCTTCCCGCACGGGATGGTGGAAACGGTCATAAAAGGCCTGGGCCACAGGCTGGGGAATGGGAGCGCCGCCGGAAATGAAATCATGCACCGTCTGCATCACCGACGGTTCACCCCGGCGGGCCAGCAGGTTGTACATGGGCGGCACCATGATAGCCATGGTGACACTGTGCTCCACAATGGCATTGATGATTTCCGAAGGATTCTTGGAGCGAAGGATAACGATGGTGCTTCCATGCATGAGGCCTGCGTGAATGACCGTGGTCAGACCGTAGCAGTGGAACATGGGCAGCACACAGAGGATTTTATCCTCCGGCTTGAAAATCACCATCTGGGTGAACTGCTCCACATTGCGCACCAGATTCCGATGGGTCAGCATGGCGCCCTTGGGGCTGCCGGTGGTGCCGGAGGTATACACAAAGGCGCACACCTCATCCTCCGTCAGGTCCGAAGGAAACGCCGGCGCCTCCGATGCCTTCCGCTGCCGGGCCTGGAAATCCAGGTCATGGATATCCACGGAGGGGATGGAAACGGAAAGTTTCGTATCCGTCACCAGAAGCGACGCCTCCCCGTCCTTCAGGATGTAGTCCACCTCCCGGTCCACCAGGGAGTTGTTAATGGGGATAATCACAGCCCCCAGGCTGATCACCGCCAGATGCACATAAATAAACTCCGCCCGGTTGGCAGAGTACAGTCCCACTTTCATGCCCCGTCGGATGCCCATCTCATACAGCTGATTCCGATACAGGGAAACCAGATTCCTCAGTTCCCCGTAGGTTACCCTTTCATCGCCCTCAATGGCCACATGGTCTGAAGGCGCCTGGTTGATGATTTCATGAATAAACATAGCGCACCTCACTTTGGTTCTATTGTAGCAGATTACAAATGGCATCTCAAACGATGGACACTATGGGGACACGCCTGCGGCGTGAAGGTTCAAAGGGTTCAAAAGGTTCAGAGGGTTCAGAGGGGTAGGTTGACGGGACTTCGTCCCGAGGGTTCTCAGGGTTCGTAAGTTTGACGGGCCGTTGGCCCGAGGGTTGTGGATTGCCCTGCGGTGCACAGCGAACACATTTTGCACTATGCGAACTGGATTTGTAAGGGAGCATCAGCGACCTGAAAATCCAGTGAGTCAGTGACAGCAGTGGATGAAGGAGCGCTAGCGACGCGCAAAATGTAGTGAGTCGTTTCCCCTTTAGGGGGCAATGCTTATAAAGTCAGCGTTATGAGGGAGGGTTCTTAAGATGGACCGGTCCTATGGGCCGGAGGGTTCGTAAGTTTGACGGCCCATAGGGCCGAGGGTTTTGGTATCGCCCTTACGGGCGATGAGTATAAAGTCAGCGTTACGGGATTGGCTTTCTGCGTCATATGGCATGAAAAACAATTCTGCGGATTGGCTCGCTGCGCTCGCCACCAAAGGCGGAAACGCATTTCCTCGGGCGAAGCCCGGTTTGCTTGTTTTTCCTCGGGTGAAAGCCTGATTGTTAGGTTTTATCATAAGTGGGCGCCTTCTATAAATGTAACGCGCCCACCACAACCCTCAGCGGCAGGGCCGCTGTCAAACTTAAGAACCCTCGGGGCGATAGCCCCCGTCAAACTTTAGAACCCTCACGCCCATAAGGGCGTGTCCATAGGGTGGTGGCGGCTTCGCCGTGGGTTGTGTATCGCTTCGCTCAGGGGGCAGATAGCGGACAGCATTCCCACGGTCTCCCCCAAAACTTTCTCAGCAAAAATTTTCATTTCCTATATAATAGAGTTAAGAAAGCATTAAGGAGTGATATTATGAAAGAGATATACAAAAGGCGTATCGCCGCTGTCCGTGAAGGACTGGCGGAGATGGGCCTTTCCTCCCTTATCGTTTCAGAGACGGCCGCCCTCTTTTATCTCACCGGGGAAATTAACCACCCCGGCGAACGGCTCACAGTGCTGGTGATTTGCCGGGAAGGACCTTCCTTCTGGATCCGGAATCGCCTGTTTCCGCTGAAAGAAGGCATGGGCCTTTCCATGAAAGACGCCGAAGCCTCGCTGGAGGCGGCGGATATTTCCTTTGAAGACGGAGAAGACGGCCCTGCCCTTCTCTCCGCCCGTCTGCCCAAAGGCACAGTGGGCATCGACAAGACCTGGCCGTCCCATTTCCTTCTCTCCCTCATGGCCCTCCGCCGGGACCTTTCTTTTGTAAACGGCTCTCCTCTGGTAGACCGCCTGCGGGCAGTGAAGGACCAGGAGGAAATCAAAGCCATGCGTGTGGCCTCGGCCATCAATGACCGGGCTATGGAACGGATTTCCCGCTGGATCCATCCGGGCGTGACAGAGAAAGAATGCGCCGACAAGCTCCTTGCCATATATAAAGAAGAAGGGGCCGAAGGCTTTTCCTTCCCGCCCATTGTTTCCTTCGGTGCCCACGGCGCCGATCCCCACCATATGCCCGATGACACGAAACTCGCCGAAAACGAAGTGGTGCTCTTTGACATAGGCTGCCGGAAGGGCCATTACTGCTCCGACATGACCCGCACCTTCTTCACCGGCCTTCCCACGGAAGAAGAGGAAAAGGTGCACAATCTGGTACAGGAAGCCGGCGAACTGGCGGAATCCCTGGTACGCCCCGGCATTCCCCTGGCGGAGCTGGACCGGGCCGCCAGAAAGCACATAGAAGACGGCGGCTATGGTCCCTTCTTCACCCACCGTCTGGGCCATTTCATCGGCTTGAAAGAGCACGAAGAAGGAGAAGTCAGCGCCTCCTCCCCCCTCATCGCCCGAAAGGGCATGATCTTTTCCATTGAACCGGGCATTTATCTGGAAGGCCGCTTCGGCGTCCGCGTGGAAGACCTGGTACTGGTCACCGACACAGGCTGCGAAGTACTGAACCATGCGCCCCGGGGCTGGCAGATTTCCTGAAAGGAGAAAATTATGATTCAAATCAGACATATGGTACTCGGCGAAGGCAGACCCAAAATCTGCGTCCCCCTGGTTTCCTCTTCCTTCGAAGAACTGGACAGGGAATGCGCTGCTCTGGAAAGCCAGCGCCCCGACATGCTGGAATGGCGGGTGGACTACCTTCTGAACAAAGAAGACTTCAATGCCACAGCAGACCTGGACAAAGCCTTTCGCATCATCCGCTCCCATTTCCAGGACACCCCGCTCCTCACCACCCTCCGCACCAAAAGCCAGGGCGGCGTCCATAAAATCCCCGGCGGCGACTATATAAGACTCATCTCCCTCATCCTCGCCTCCCGGTGGGCCGACATCATCGACATTGAATACGGCCACGAAATGCTGGACACCAAAATCCTCATGGCCCGGGCCAGAGCCCAGAAGATTCCCACACTCATGAGCTATCACAAATTCAAACGGGCTCTTTCGGAAATGGAAATCGTGGACACCCTGGAAAATATGCGCTCCTTCCATCCGGACATCCTGAAAATCGCCGTCATGCCAAAGACACCCCTGGACACCGCCGCCCTCATAAACGCCGCCGCCCGGGTAGGCCAGCGCTTCCCCGACACCCCTATCATCACCATAGGCATGGGCCCCACAGGCGTCCTCACCAGAGTCGCCGGGAACCACCTGGGCGCCCCCCTCACCTTCGCCGCCGGAAAAGAAGCCAGCGCCCCCGGCCAGCTCACCGTGGAAGAAGCAAGGACCCTGCTGGAAATATTGTATAAATAAAGGACACGCCTGCGGCGTGAGGGTTGACGGGGCTGCGCCCCGAGGGTTCTAAAGGTTCTTAAGTTTGACGGCCCTTTGGGCCGAGGGTGGTGGTGGCGGCTTCGCCGCAAGTAAAAAAGGGGCGCGGCTGGCGCCGCAGGTTGTGTAGAAGGGTTGTGGAAAAAGGTTCTTAAGATGGATGGGTCTTCGACCCAAAGGTTCTTAAGTTTGACGGGGCCTTTGGCCCCGAGGGTTGCGGATTGCCCTTCGGGCAATGCTTATGAAGTCAGCGTTATGATGGAGGGTTCTTAAGATGGACCGGCCCTATGGGCCGGAGGGTTCGTAAGTTTGACGGCCCTTTGGGCCGAGGGTTGTGGTATCGCCCTTACGGGCGATGAGCATAAAGTCAGCGTTACGGGATTGGCTTTATGAGTCATATAGTTTGATACGCATTACGATGATGAGCCACCTTCGGTGGTTTCCCCCCTCGCCCGCCAGGGCAGTTGGCCTGTTTTCCGACGCCCGCAGGGCGGTTGTAAAGGTTTTTTCATAAGAGGGCGCCTTCTATAATTTAGAGGCGCCCTACAACAACCCTCGCGCCAGAGGCGCGTCAAACTTAAGCCCCTTAAGAACCTTCGGCCCAGCGGGCCGTCAACCCTCACGCTCCAATGGGGCTTGTCCATAAGGCGTGAGGGCCTTCGGGAATCCTGTTTCTCTGCGAATCGTTTATTCCTTCTGCAGCACATCTTCCATTTCTTCGATCATGCCCACATTGCCGCTTTCGATGAGCTTTCTGAATTCTTCCAGCTGTTCCCTGATTTCCTTTGACATTTCCGGAAATTTCGGCGCAATGTCCTTCAGTGCCCGGATGACGATCTGGGAGACCACATAGCGGGTGTACCATTTGTTGTCTGCCGGCACAATGTACCAAGGCGCTTCTTCGGTGGAGGTGGCGGATATCATTTCGCTGTACAGTTCCTGGTACCGGTCCCAGTACCGTCTTTCATTGATATCAGCCATGGAAAATTTCCAGTTTTTCTTTTTGTTCAGAATCCGCTGGGCCAGGCGGTCCCGCTGTTCGTTTTTCGATACATGAAGGAAAATCTTAATCATGTGGAATCCATTTTCCCACAGGTACCGTTCCCAGTCCCGAATCTGGCGGTAGCGGATATCCCAGATATTTTTCGTAATCAGGTTCTTCGGCATCTTTCCCTGGTGGATGAGGTCATGCACCCTGGTCACCACCACATCTTCGTAGTGTGAGCGGTTGAAAATACCGATATCCCCCCGCCGGGGCAGGGCTTTATTGATGCGCCACATGTAGTCGTGGTCCTTTTCTTCGCTGGTAGGCTGCTTGAAGGACACCACATGGACACCATTGGGGTCCAGATGGGAAAAGACATGGCGGATAGTACCGTCCTTGCCGGCGGCATCCATGGCCTGGAGCACGATGACAAGGCCGTAGGTGCTCTGGGCATAGAGCTTGGCCTGCAACAGGTTCAGCTCTTCCAGTGCTTTGGGAAAGGCACTCATTTTGACCGATTCCTTATCCACATTCACATCGCAGGCCGTAGGGAATTTCTTCAGATTGATTTTCTCCCCCTCCCTGGCCCGATAGCGGTCAATATCGATTTTTACAGGGCCATCATATTTCTTTTCCGGCACAGATTCCTGATTCCCTTGATTTTCCATAATGGTTTCTCTCCTTGTAATCCTATGATGCGAAAATAATTGATCAGTAAAAACTGTTTTCCCTTGGAATATGGCATCGGCCGCCATGTCTCCGCCGCCCCCTGAGCGGAGAAAACGCAGCCTGCCCTGCCAGCTGCTCCTTTTACTTCTTATCTATGGAATTCTTGATTTCCTCCAGCGATTTGATATCCACTTCGGAAATGAGTTTCTTGAACTGTTCCAGCTGTTCCTGTACTTCCGGCGCCAGCTTCGGGAACTGGGGATTGATTTTCTTGAGGACCTCAAGGGTAATGAGGGCCACCACGTAGCGGGTGTACCACTTATTGTCTGCCGGCACAATATACCAGGGGGAAATTTCCTTGGAAGTTTTGGTAATCATTTCTTCATAGAGTTCCTGATACCGGTCCCAGTACTGTCTTTCGTTAATATCGGACATGGAGAATTTCCAGTTCTTCTGCTGGTTGATGATACGATCCATAAGGCGGCGCTGCTGTTCCTTCTTCGATACATGAAGGAATATTTTCACCATCTGGAAACCGTTCTGGTGCAGATACTTTTCCCAGTTGTTGATCTGCTCATACCGCTCTTCCCAGAAGTCCTTGTGAATCAGGTCCTGCGGCAGCTGGCCTTTATGAATGAGGTCGTGAATGCGGGTGACAATGACGTCCTCGTACTGGGAGCGGTTGAAAATGCCGATGTCTCCCCGTTCCGGCAGAGCTTTGTTGATGCGCCACATATAGTCATGGTCCTTTTCCTCGCTGGTGGGCTGCTTGAAGGACACTACCTTCACGCCGCCGGGATCCAGGTTGGCGAAGACATGATTTACCGTGCCGTCCTTGCCGGCAGCATCCATGGCCTGGAGTACGATGATGAGACCGTAGGTATTCTGGGCATACAGCTTTTCCTGCAGGTCCTTCACTTTTTCAATGACCTCCGGGAAATAAAGAGATTTCACCTTTGCCTTGTCAATAACCACATCGCAGGCCGTGGAATATTTCTTCAGATTGACTTTGGTGCCTTCCTTGACACGATACCGGTCAATATTCACTTTTCCATCTTTGATTTCATCCATCACAGCATCCTCCTGTCTATCAGAATCACACTCTCCCTTTTATTATAAAACACATGTCCTTTTACAGGCATAAAAAGAATTTCTATTAACCCTTATCAGTCATAGTATAATAAAAGCAGAAAGGAGGAGCACCATGGAAGAAGATAAGAAACCGGAAGGAAAAAGGTACCGTACCATGGAAAGCATTGCCGGCGTCTTTACAGAATCCGACGTCCGGCAGAAGCTCTTCGGAAATAAGGGCTTCCAGTTTTACCTGTTCCAGAAAAGGTGGAAAAAAATCGTAGGCAGCCTCATGGCGGAGGAATCCTACATTACCGGCTGCAAAGGTCCCCTCCTCTTCGTCCGGGTCACCAATTCCGCCTTCCTCCAGCAGCTTTTCATGATGAAGGCAGACATTCTGAAAGAGCTTTCCAAGGATGAAATCGGCCGCTATTTCACGGATATCAAATTCCTTGCCGGTTCTCCCCAAAAGCCTTACAAGCCCTTCACCACCCTGGATCCAGTGAATTCGGCCATTGAAAAGGAACAGAAACGGTACAGCCAAAGCCTCTCCGAAGGAGAAGAAGCCTGGATACAGAACTGGGTCAGGAGTCACGTGAAAAAAGAGGCCGTCCGTGCCCCCTTTGCTGAAATGATGGAAGAAGTGCTGAAAATCCGAAAGGGAGAACTGGCCGACGGCTACCATCCCTGCTCCATCTGCGGCAGCCTCTGCCCGCCTGCTTCCCCCATCTGCCCTGCCTGCCAACGGAAACTGGCCAGAACAAAGAAAAACAAGGTCATCCTCATCCTGAAAGAAAATCCCCACTACACCTATCAGCAGGTCCGCGCCATCCTCCCCTGCGAATACAGCCTCTATGAAGAAGCAAGGGATATCCTCATTCATCGGGCCAAAGAAAAAATCTTTCGCAAAGAGGCGGCAGATGAAGAAAAGAGAAAACTTCTTTCCCTCCTCCTCCACCGGCCTCTGTCTGCTATTACGGTAAAAGAAGCAGAAGACATGCTGAAGCACATGCCCCAGAAGAAATGGGACTAATGTGGCGGCTTCGCCGCCGCAGGTTCAAAGAGGACGGTTGACGGCCCTTTGGGCCGAGGGTTCTTAAGGTTCTAAAGTTTGACAGCGGCCATTGGCCGCTGAGGGTTGTGGTATCGCCGCCAAAGGCGGCGATGAATATAAAGACAGCGTTACGGGATTTCTTGCACCGTTATACTGGGGCGCAGGCGAAAAATGATCGTTCGACCAACTAAAAACCAAGCCCTTTTATGGACCCACTTCAGCTTTGTAAAGCCTCTATTTAGAACGGTTGTTGTGGATGTGATGATTGAATCGTTTATAACCGTTTTGAGAAAAAATATTTACCAAAACTTTAAAGTACATGATGATATTGACATAAGACAGCTGGCATGGCTTTCTCTTACTTTTGGTAAGAGGGGGTGATTCACTATGAGCCAAGACTTATATCAGACCTTTATGGTCATGATTAACTTCGCGGCCCTGGTGGTCGCCATCATTGCACTTGTTAAAAAATAGCAATTGAAAAAAGCCTCCCATGGCTGGGAAGGCTCCTTTCAAATACTAATCATCTGAGAGAGCCGTCTTCCTGCCGAGGATGCCAACTGTCTCTTTCTATGCCCATTATACCACAGGAAATGGAAAAGATAAATTTATAAGGATTCCATTTTCTTAAAGAGCGGGAGAATTTTGGGAAACTATCACACCATCCTTCCTTCTCACTCACCCAAAAATTGTTTCACGTGAAACAGGCCCGGCGCCAAAAAGCGCCGGGCCTGTTTTTTGCAGTAAAAAACTCCTGATTCGTCCCATGCCGATGCATGGTAGGACTCAGGAACACCGTCTTCAGTGAATCGGCCAGGAGCAGCCGCCGAAGCGGAATATCTGTGTCGTCAGAGAAGATCGGCCGAAGCCATATTGCCACCGTGATGTCTGACAGGTTTTTCCTCAGGAGTTTTTTCAGAAGTTTTTCAGTTGTCGGTACCGAAGAGAGGCTGAGTCATGAGAAGTTTCCTTCTCTCCCGCCGGTTCCTCAAGGATAGGCGCCTGCCGGAAGGAAAAGGAGGGCCCTTCGGAGCTCCCTCAGCTCTCTCTGTGTACATAGTCCTTTTGAGAAAAGGAGTGTCTCAATGGTTTTGATAGGGGCCGCTCTGCGGCCCGGGTTCAAAGGGTTCAAAAAGGGGGGATAAGGGTTCTTAAGATGGACCGGCCCTTGGCCGGAGGGTTCTTAAGTTTGACGGCCCTTCGGGCCGAGGGTTGTGGATTGCCG
>ERZ773245.2472-NODE-2472-length-10261-cov-4.463061_pt1 | contig 10261 bp, 8 predicted proteins | sample MGYA00580988_ERZ773245 | MGnify/ENA primary metagenome ERZ773245 (study PRJEB29015, sample SAMEA2737792) | human gut metagenome | biome: human gut; feature: human-associated habitat; material: faeces | place: China | collected 2012 ... | reverse complement strand
TATCAGCATATCTGTATTTCTTAAATGTGTCAAGGCTTACCAGCACATAATCCTGTAAAAGTTTTATCTTAATTCCAGTATTGAATTTCGTCTTACCAACATGAAAATATAATGCCTCATCAACCTCGCTGATAAGGCTGCTGCTGCTGTTCTCAAACAGAATAATAGTATGAACTGGTCGCATATCCTTATACGAAGGTTTTGATGAACCATTCATTGAACCCCCATCACTTCCAACACCTCTTATCTCACGGTTTCCAGTAATCATCTTATACTGACGCAGCACAAGGTCTGCCGAATAACATGATATTCTCTCTGCCTGAAAGTCATAAGAAATCTTCTGAATCTCAATATTAGCGATACTTCCATCAGACATCATCACAATCATATCCATAATAATCATCACGCCAAGAAACTGTGAATCCTCATTCGGAAATACTTCAAGAACAGTAACCTTCTGCCCCAGCAGACAACTTACCAATTCGGAAAGCCTGTCCCTTCTCTCAACCGGATTAAATATCTTCTTAAAAAATGGATCATACAATAACGGAAGTGACTTCCTTCCCTTTAGAAAATCCTCATACCTTCCAATCCATTCTTCATTACTCTTAAGATAACCATATGCACTCAGGCTCCATGAATCTCCTTTAATCTGACGCATGGCTGCGTCATAATAATCTTCCTTCTCTTTAATCTCCATAATATATACAACACCAGTGTTTCTTCCTCCTCTGAATTAATAAATATGCATATTTATATACTTATACTATCACAGTTATATTATATTGTAAATATACTTATTGTATTTTTATCATATATCATTCACTGGTTTTTGCGGCTCTGCATCTGACAGCTTCCACCAGTCCGTCATATGTATGCTTTTCTGCCTCAACTATACGTTCTTTCACAATTCCAGCTTCCATAAGCTTCTTACTGCAAGCCGGGCCAATGCTGTACACCAAAACATCATCAAGTCTGTCAATCAGCCATTTTATACGCTCCCCGCTGCTGCCACTTGTAACAATTATCCCATCAATATCTCCGCAATCCATGCTGTCGTATTCCATACCATCATAATCCACAGGTTCATTCCTATATACTGGAATCTTAATTAAGTTTCCATACTCCTTCATAGCTTCCTCAAGTGAACCGCTTGTGACTTCGGCACACAGATACGAAACTCTGCCTGACACAACATTCATCAGTTCTTCTCCCAGCGCTAATCCTGTAGCTTTTGACGAAACATAATCTGCCTCAATCCCACACGCTGTCCTTAAAGCATTCTGCGTATTCTTCCCAACAACAGCAACCTTAATTCCTGCAGGTACCACGTTTCCTGCATTATAAGCAAACCCAGCCACAGCATTTTTACTTGTAAACACAAGCCACTGTGCATCTTTTATCTGTGTCTCAAAATCTTTAATCTTTATGTATTCAATCCTGCCGGTTACTATTTTTTCGCAGAAAAACCCCTCCTTTGCAAGTAATTCTGCAAGGGAAGGGCTTTTATCGTACATCTGTCCGTTTTCAATATATGTATATATGTATTTACCCACAATCTACTCCAATCCTAGCATACGGGCTGCTTCGTGGCCAACCGCCTCACTGTCAGTTCCTGTAACTTCAATTCTAAGAATCCTGCTGCAATCATCATTGCCAAATAACACAACCATTCGAAGGTCACCATTTTCCTTGGTTACACAATGTGCGCCAACCGGGGCATGGCAACCGCCACCTGTTAATCTTAAAAATGTTCTTTCAGCCACAGCTTCTCTATCAGAATTATCATCTGACAAAGCATTTATCTTATCAAGAAGTTCTGTATTCACCTCTGCAGCCTCAATCGCAAGAACTCCCTGTGCCGGTGCCGGAATAACAACCTCCGGGTCAAGGTACTCTGTTATCTCAGATGACCTGCCAAGTCTGTTAAGTCCTGCTGCCGCAAGTCCATATGAATTGTCCCTAAGTTTGTTAATTCTTGTATCAACATTTCCCCTGATAGCAGTAAACTGGATATCAGGACGCAGCATTGCAAGCTGGCATGCACGCCTGAGACTCCCGGTACCTATAACCGCACCAGAAGGAAGTTCTGAAAAACTTCCTGCAGTCTTTAATATAAGTACATCTCTGCAATCCTCTCGTTTCCATGCCTTTGCAAATGTAAGTCCAGTCTCACATTCAGCCGGCATATCCTTCATGCTGTGAACCGCCATATCAATGCTGCCTGAAAGAAGCGCTTCCTCAATCTCCTTTACAAAAAGCCCCTTAGTTCCAATCGCAGCAAGCGGCTTATCCGTAACCTTGTCGCCTGTTGTCTTAATTATAACAAGTTCAAATGTATCCTCAGGATATGCCTCTTCCATTCTTCTCTTAACATATTCCGACTGGACAAGTGCCAGCTTCGAACCTCTCGTTCCTATTCTGTAATGCATAATCCTCCCTACAAGCCAAACAGTCTCTCAACCATATCTTTATACTGCTGCTGTTCATTTTCTTCCACATTTTTCAATTCTTCAATCGGTTCTTTTAACAATCTGTGTAATGACGACTTAAGAATCTTCTTTAAGATTACCCTGTCATGGTCTGAAAGGTCAATCTTGCGGTTAAGATAATCATAGCTGTCCTGTACTATCTCATCACATTTTTTGCCAAGTGACTGGATAGTTGTATCCATTCTGCTTGATGTGAGCCATTTCTTTGTTTCCGCTATATACTCATCAATCACGCACTGGCTTTCCTTTAACAAATGTGCCCTCTCGTTCTGATTAGACTTCACAATCCCACCTATCCTGTCAAGGTCAATAAGAGTAACTCCCCTAATGTCACCTGCTGATTTTTCTATATCTCTTGGAGCAGCAAGATCAAGAAGTGTCATCTCGCTGATACCTGATAATTCAGAAGCTCTAACTACCAGATGAGGTGATGAAGTCGCTGAGACAACTATATTACTTTCTTTAAGTACTTCTGTTTTCTTATCGTATGTTACAACCTCAATCTGCGGAAACTCCTTAAGCAACGCCTTCGAATGCTGGTAAGTTCTCGAACATACAGTAACCTCTGCGCCATATTCTGCCAGATATCTTATGGCAAGAGCCGCGGTTTTGCCGCTTCCTATAACAAGCGCGTGCTTTCCTGATATGCCACATACTCTGTCTAACTCCTGAATACCGACATAACATACAGATACTGGTTTTTCACTTACCTTGTACTCTGTCTTAATCCGCTTTGCACAGCTTACCGCTTCTCTTACTATATAATTAAGCTCTTTCCCGCTGTGTCCAAGCGTTCTTGAAAGGTCTGCCGCATCCTTTAACTGACCTAGTATCTGATCCTCTCCAAGCACCATGCTTTCAAGTCCGGCGGCTATGCAAAACAGATATACCAGTGCTTCTTCACCACATTTGACTCCGGTTAATTTAGTATCAGTAAGTCCAAAATAATCATTGAATAAATCGGACATTACTTGTACAAATGTTTCATCCTCATACAGATAAAACACTTCGCATCTGTTGCATGTTGAAAGGCACATGCACTGGTTCACACCTGCTTCCTCTGCCTGTTGCATAAAGTCTGCTATTCCGCTGTCTGTGAAGGTAATTTTATCCCTTACTGAAAGGTCTGTATTCTTATAATTAATTCCTACATATCCTAACTGCATCTGTATTCTCACTTATTATACGAATTATTTTCTGAAGAATTCTTCCATAACCTCTATTGTACGGTTGATGTCTTCATTAGTGTGTGCATCTGATACGAACATTGCCTCAAACTGTGATGGTGCAATGTATATTCCGTTATCAAGCATATGTCCAAAGTATTCTGCATACTTCTTAGTGTCTGACTTTACTGCACTGTCATAATCTTCTACTGCATCTGGTGTAAAGAATATGCTCATAAGTGAACCAATCTGATTAACCGATACCCTTCCAGCTCCACATTTTCTTACACTGTCAGCAATACGCTTTGTCTTAGTCTCAAGTCTGTCGTATATATCCTTATTATCTCTTAAGATTCTTAAAGTCTCTAAGCCTGCTGCTGTTGCAATTGGATTGCCTGACAATGTTCCTGCCTGATATACAGGGCCGTCAGGACTTACCATACGCATAATGTCAGCTCGTCCGCCATATGCGCCGACTGGCATTCCGCCTCCGACAATCTTTCCAAGAGTTGTAAGGTCTGGCTTTATGTTAAAGTACTCCTGCGCTCCGCCAATTGAAAGTCTGAAGCCTGTTATTACCTCATCAAATATAAGAAGGCTTCCATTCTCCTTAGTTATGTCTCTTAAGAATTCAAGAAATCCATGTCTTGGAAGCACAACTCCCATGTTAGCTGCAACTGGTTCAACTATTACCGCAGCTATTTCATCTTTATTGTTATCAAAAAGCTCCTTCACAGAATCGCAGTCATTGTATTCTGCTACAAGTGTATTCTTAGTGTAATCAGCAGGAACTCCTGCACTGTCTGGAACTGATGTTGTAAGTGCTGCTGAACCGGCTTTTACTAAAAGTCCGTCAGAATGTCCATGATAACAGCCTCTGAACTTAATTATCTTGTCTCTTCCGGTGTAGCCTCTTGCCACACGGATTGCACTCATAACAGCTTCTGTTCCTGAGCTTACAAGACGGCTCACCTCCATTGTAGGAATAAGCTCATATATAAGCTCTGCCATCTCAACTTCTCTCTTGGTTGGCGCACCATATGTAAGGCCTGCTTCCGCAGCTTCCTTAACCTTTGCAATTACTCTGTCATGTGCATGGCCTAATATTCCCGGTCCCCATGAACATATGTAGTCAATCATTTCATTCCCATCTACATCAGTAATTCTGTCTCCCTTGGCAGAAGCTATGAATCTTGGCACTCTGTCAACTGCCTTGTATGCCCTGACAGGACTGTTTACACCACCCGGCATATGTTTTACTGCTCTCTCATATAAATCCTTTGACATCTCTTCATTCATAAAACCAGCTCCTCCTGCTTAATTTAATACTGCTAAAAATGTTACTCTTCCTTTAACCATTTTGCCACATCTATAGCATGATATGTAATTATCATCTTAGCTCCGGCTCTCTTAAAGCCTGTCATATTCTCCATTACAATCTTCTTCTCATCAATCCAGCCATTCATTGCTGCTGCCTTAACCATCGCGTACTCACCGCTTACATTATAAGCAACAATCGGGATATTGAAGTTAAGCGCTATCTCCTTCATAACATCCATATATCCGAGTGCCGGTTTTGCAATAATCATGTCTGCACCTTCTAATATGTCTTCTTCAACTTCCCTTAACGCTTCTTTTCCATTAGCCGGGTCCATCTGATATGTCTTTCTGTCACCAAATCCCGGTGCTGAATGTGCGGCATCCCTGAACGGTCCGTAATATCCTGATGCAAATTTGGCACTGTATGAACATATAGGAATATTAACCAGTCCTGCCTCATCAAGTGCATTTCTGATTGCCTCAACTCTCTTATCCATCATGTCACTCGGTGCAATTATATCTGCCCCCGCTTTTGCATAAGCAACTGACGCCTTTGCAAGAAGCGGCAGTGTCTCATCATTTAATATAACGCCATCTTTTACAAGTCCGCAGTGTCCATGTGATGTGTACTCACACAGGCACACATCAGCCATGATAACAAGCTCTGGATAAGCATCCTTAATAAGGCGGATTGCCCTGCACACAACACCTTCCTCGTCATATGCCTCACTTCCGACCTCATCTTTATGTACAGGTATTCCAAAAAGCAGAATCCCCTTAATTCCAACCTCTACAGCACGTCCGATTTCTTCAAGAACATGGTCAAGCGAATACTGACATATTCCCGGCATTGATGGTACTTCCTGTATTACATCGTTCTCCTCCGTAACAAATACAGGATATATAAGCTCGTCCACCCTTACATGATTCTCTCTTACCATATCTCTTAATGTCGCATTCATTCTCAATCTTCTTGTTCTGTCCATGATTATCATCTTCCTTCCAACGTTTCCTATATAATAGCATTGCATATAAACATTGTAAACTGGTATGTTATGTTCTACTATGTATCTTAACCATTCTTGCATACTCACCATCAAGCTTCATAAGCTCCTCGTGAGTTCCTCTCTCCTTGATGCCCTCGTCAGTAAGCATCAGGATTTCCTCCGCATTTTCAATAGTTGTAAGTCTGTGTGCTATTACAAATGTGGTTCTGTTCTTAGCCAGCTTCTCAAGTGATTCCTGTACAATCTGCTCACTCTCATTATCAAGTGCTGATGTCGCCTCATCAAATATAAGAATTGGCGGATTCTTTAAGAATACTCTTGCAATTGACAGTCTCTGCTTCTGACCGCCTGACAATTTGACTCCGCGCTGTCCGATATCTGTGTCATATCCGTTCTCAAAGCTCATGATAAAATCATGCGCATTTGCAAGCTTTGCCGCCTGAATTACTTCTTCGTCTGTAGCATCTGGCTTTCCATATCTTATATTCTCTTTAATTGTACCCATAAACAGATACACATCCTGCTGTACAACTCCGATATGGTCACGCAAGCTTTTAAGTGTAACATCTTTGATATCTGTTCCATCAATCTTAATCGAACCGCCCGTCACCTCATAAAATCTTGGAATAAGCGAGCAGAGTGTTGTCTTTCCTACTCCCGAAGGACCTGCAAGTGCAACATATTCTCCCGGTCTTACTGACAGATTAACCCCGGAAAGCACCTCGTCCACGCCGTCCTTATATCTGAAGGACACATTTTCAAATGTTATTGCACCCTTCACATCAGTAAGTTCCTTTGCGTCAGGCTTATCAGCTATTTCCGGCTCTACTGAAAGAATCTCTAAGAATCTTTCGTAACCCGAATAGCCATTCTGGAACTGCTCTGTGAAATCAATAAGCACCTTAACTGGCTCCGTAAAAATATTTATATACAGTAAAAATGTAACGAAATCCGTAATATTTACCCAGCCCTTTGCAATTCCAATACCGCCTGCTGCGATTACGATTACATTTATCATTGTTGTAAATGCAGTAAGTCCCGCATTGTACATTCCCATATAATGATAGCTGTCTCTCTTAGATTCAAGGAATAAATCATTGCCTTTCTTAAATTTCTCACATTCAATATCTTCATTTGCAAATGACTTGACAACCCTTATTCCAGACAGATTGTCCTCTATCTGTGCATTTATCTCACCTATTCTTACCCTGTTTCTCTTAAATGCCCTCTTCATGCGCTTGTTAAGCACATACGCGAATACAAGCATGAACGGAATCAGCACAAATGCGGCAATCGTAAGTCTTAAGTCAATCGAACTTAATATGCATAATGCACCAATTATCTTAATCAGTGAAATAGTTATATTCTCAGGTCCATGATGCAAAAGCTCTGTAATATCGAACAAATCCGATGTTATTCTTGACAATAACTGTCCAACCTTCTGGTCATCATAGAATGAATATGACAGCTTCTGATAATGATTGAATATCTCTGCCCTCATATCGTACTCAATCTTTGCGCCCATTACATGTCCATAATTAGATATATAGTAGTTGCAGCCCCACTGTATCAGTACAAGCACAAAAAGTACTCCAACAATAATCATAATTCTTGAAAGTGCTTCATTGGCACTCATATATGCAACCTTTGATGTAATGAACCTTACAACAAGTGGTATCACAAGTGCCACCGCCGCTGACATCATCGCCAGTATCATATCAAGTATAAATGTGCCTAAATACGGCTTATAGTATTTAGCCAGCTTCTTAAGATTCTCTTTCATAAACTTCTCCTGTTTTCTATATTTCCTCGTTTCGCCGTGCATGTCAGGGCAAGCACACCACTGCTTGCCTGCTGCTTGCACCCCGGCTGTCCGCCGTGCATGTCAGGGCAAGCTTCGCTTCCCCTGACTGTCGGGCTTTCGCCCTATCGTATGCATCATGCATTCCGTGCTTTGTGCCAGCACAGCACTGCTTGCCTGCTGCATACGGCACGGCTCAATGCTAACGCACATTATACCACATCCTTACTTATTGAAAAAGCAAAGAAATGTGAGTGGACCTGCTAATTTTTAATCTTCTGGCTTCACTTTTGACAATTTTTTCAATGTTTAAAAAATATAAACCTACTAAAAGTCGTCAACTTCATCATTTCGTAGGTTCATTAGCTTGTCATTTTGTTGTTATAGTTGCTTGCTGACCTACTATTTACCTGCTTTGTCGCTTTTTCGTAGGTCTTTTTCTTGCTTCTTGCTTGATTATGAGTGCCCTATGCTGGCAAAAGACCTATTAAATACTTTAACATTGCTTTTTTCGTAGGTCTTTCAGTCCTCAACTTGCCATAACTCCTGCAAAACAACCTACTCAAACCACAATCTATGTAGTTTTAGTATGTCTTACTCATGTCAATTGCTTTGCATGACTGTTATTATTGAGTGCTGGTTTATTGGCAATTCTGATTTTGGACTTCTTTGCGTCCCCACTCCGCTTCAACGTCCAATCCGCCACACTATGACCACTCCAGCTAACAAATAAATAAGTCCGGGATGCATTTTATAATAAAAAAACACATCCCGGACATTTATTAACATTTTATTCACTTACAAGCTCTGTATTCTGCGTTTCAATGCTCTTGCCAGCACCGTTAATCGTCAGATATAAAAGCCCTATTCCAATAAATATAAGCAGCAGAACCACAATCATATATACAACACCTATTCCTAGCGACTCTGAACCCATCTGGCTTAAATCCCATCCAAACCAGCCTGTTGGCACATTATAATTAAGAAAGTTGTATGGTGCCGTCATTGTGTCATACCACCTAACCCCAAGTACTGCAAGTATGTATACAAAACCCACATAGCAAAGCGGTGGTATAACCGCGTATATTGCATATATCTTTCTTGCTTTAAATCCTTTATCAAATATAAGAAAATCTGCTATTGCAAATACTGGTCCAATCAAATGTACGCCAAGGCTTCCTGCGTGATTATGAAGATAAGCACCAATAAGACCATCATCTGACGTAGGTCCAAGAATAATCATATACACCAGACATGTCAGTGTAATTGAGAGCGTCATAAGAAACTTGAGCATATATAATCTATTATTCTTATAATCTTTTCCCGTAACAAGCAATATCATGTCCAACACAATAAATACCACCAGCACAATATCAAGTGCCACATTAGAAAGTGTTGTAAAAAATGTGAATGACATAATGCTGTCAATTGTAAACATGAGTCCATACACCGAAGCAATCAGTGATACTGCCTTAAAAATAATACTTGTAATCAATCTTTTCCTGTCTAATATCTTGTTATCCAATTTGAGCCTCCAATTATTTGATTCTCGAATTATAATATATATTAGTTTGATTATCAAGTTATTTATACAAAATATCTATGTATTCAATCAGCCTGTTATACGAATCTTCGTCTGTCTTATATTCTGCTCCATTCCATTCTACCCTGCCTGCAAGCACAATATTATTGGCTATTCCATCTTTATAATAAGTTATTCTATAACTCCAACCATTAGTACGTGGAAACTTTTTTGCGGTAAGATTCATGTTTTTAACCAGTTCAATAATCTGTGTCCTCTGTTCCTCATCTGGTGTTATCTCTTTACCATTACCTCCGCACATTATTGTCATCTTATCATATCCACTAAGGTCAATATTGACCACCTGTTTTGAAGTACTGATTATTACATATGCACCAATTCCCGCAAATGCTAATAATAAAACAATTCCTGCTATTATTTTAATATTTTTTCTTTTCATACGCCCCTCCTTTTGGACTTTTTCCATGTCACTCTCCGCTTTCCCTTTCTATTTATATATACGAAACACTTTCCAGAATAGTTTGCACATTTACATACATATTTTATATATCAATACTTAATTCCACTCACAAAAAGAAAAAACTCCCGCAGGGACATGCCCTGCGGGAGCAATCATACACTTTATTCAAGCTGTATATTAAATTACTTGTAAAGTTCAACTAACTTCTGAAGGTGCTCATATCTTTCCTTAGCAACTTCCTCAGACTTAGCGAAGAGTCTCTCAGCTCTTTCTGGGAATGGCTTAACAAGTCTTGTATAACGAGCCTCGTTATTAAGGAATTCCTGATATGATCCATCACCTTCCTTAGATGTAAGTGTGAATGGATTCTTTCCTTCAGCCTTAAGAGCTGGGTTGAATGAGAAGAGATTCCAGTAACCAGCCTTAACAGCCTTCTTCATCTCATCCTGGCAGTGGTTCATACCACCCTTAG
>ERZ773245.2471-NODE-2471-length-10264-cov-3.387109_pt1 | contig 10264 bp, 9 predicted proteins | sample MGYA00580988_ERZ773245 | MGnify/ENA primary metagenome ERZ773245 (study PRJEB29015, sample SAMEA2737792) | human gut metagenome | biome: human gut; feature: human-associated habitat; material: faeces | place: China | collected 2012 ... | reverse complement strand
GAACGGTTTCCATTCCGGCATCAAAAAGCATGACACACCGTATGTTGATTTGTGCTGCTTTGGCAGAGGGAACATCTGTGATTGAACACGTCAGCTTTTCCAAGGATATTACAGCGACAATGGAAGCCTTGTCGGCATTGGGAGCAGACTTTGAAACGAATGGAAGCACGATTACCGTAACAGGAATCCATCAAGTTGCCACAACACAGACCGCAGAAATGAACTGCTGCGAGAGCGGTTCAACCTTGCGGTTTTTGATTCCAGTTGCAGCCGCTCTGGGCGTTCATGCAACATTCCACGGACAAGGCAGACTACCGCAGCGTCCAATTACTGCCTATGTACGGGAGCTTTCTAAGAATGGCATTACTTTTGATTATCAGAACACCATGCCGTTCACGATTCACGGACAGCTGCAAAGCGGAACGTATTATTTAGAGGGCGATGTTTCCTCGCAGTATATCACAGGTTTGCTGTTTGCACTGCCACTGTTGAAAGGGGATTCGGAAATTGTCATGCTTTCCCCGTTGCAGTCGAAACCCTATGTGGATATGACGATTGCGTGCATGCAGCAGTTTGGATTTGTGGTAAGAGAAACAGAGCAGGGTTATTTTGTCCCTGGCGGACAGCGTGCCCACGCTTGCAGTGGAACAGTGGAGGGCGATTATTCGCAGGCTGCCTTTTTTGCAGTGGCGAACGCCATCGGTAACCAGATTACAATGACCAACTTAAATCCGGATAGCGTGCAGGGTGATAAAATCATCATTGAAATTGCAGAAAAAATGTGTTATAATAGAAATAATCACAAGCCGGCGTGCTTTACATTGGATGCAGCAGATATTCCGGACTTAGTGCCAATTCTGGCAGTTTTGGCAACATTCGGAACACATCCGTCTGAAATTCACGGAGCAGCCCGTCTGAAAATTAAAGAAAGTGACCGCTTGCAGGCGACCGCAGATTTATTGAATCGGCTGGGCGGACAAGTTACGATTTTAGAGGATGGCTTACGCATTCAGCCAGTAGAACGGCTGCACGGCGGAAAAGTTGACAGTTATGGCGACCACCGCATTGCAATGTGTGCTGCAATTGCAGCAACACGCTGCACCGCTCCGGTGGTGATTCAAGGCGGAGAATGTATTGAAAAATCTTATCCGCAGTTTTATGAAGATTATAATCGATTAGGAGGAAATGCCCATGTCATCGTTTTGGAATAACCGGATTTCCATTTCTATTTTTGGGGAATCGCACGGCACGTCTATCGGCGTGGTGATGGATAATTTACCGCCGGGAGAATATATTGATATGGAAAAGGTGCTGCAATTTATGGCAAGACGTGCACCGAAAAAGGACGGTACGACCACCCCAAGAAGTGAAAAGGATCTGCCACAAGTGCAGTCCGGTATGTTGAACAATCGGACAACGGGCGTTCCACTTTGTGCCATCATTCAGAATACAGATACCCGCTCAAAGGATTACAGCAACCTCGAACGGCTGCCTCGTCCGGGTCATGCCGATTATACCGGAGCAATGCGGTATCGTGGTTTTCAGGATGTTCGGGGCGGCGGCCATTTCTCCGGCAGACTGACCGCACCGCTGTGCTTTGCAGGGGCAATCTGTGGGCAGATTCTGGAACGGCGTGGCATTTATACCGGTGCTCATATTGCAGCCATTCACGGCGTGGAAGATGATGCATTTTCAGAAACAGACGTTTCCAGAGCCGATATTTTGGCAGTACGGGAAAAGCCATTTGCAGTCATCAACGATGCACAAGGTGAAATCATGCAGGAGGACATCCGCAACGCTGGCAAGGGCGGTGAATCGTTGGGTGGTCTGATTGAATGTGCGGTTGTGAATATGCCGGCTGGCGTTGGTTCACCGATGTTTCAGGGACTGGAAAACACCATTGCACAGCTGATTTTCGGCATTCCAGCTGTAAAGGGCTTGGAATTTGGTGCTGGTTTTCAGGTTGCAGAGATGGTGGGCAGCCAGAACAATGACCCATTTTATATCGATGAAAACGGGCATGTTAAGACAAAGACCAACCACCATGGCGGAATTTTAGGCGGAATTTCTTCTGGAATGCCGATTATTCTGCGAGTTGCCATCAAGCCGACTGCTTCGATTGCAAAGCCGCAGGAAACCGTTGATTTCCGAGCAGGAACAAATGAAATCTTACAGATTCACGGCAGACATGACCCGTGTATTGTACCGAGAGCCGTGCCGTGCGTAGAGGCAGCTGTCAATCTTGCATTGCTGTCCCATATGATGGATTATCCGCACTTTTAAAAACCGCATGGATTGGAGGGAATCGAGATGCAGGACGAAAACTTAATGAAAATGTCGCAGATTGCAACACCGCCACTCATGGACACCCATATGGCGAACATTCTGATTTGCTGTTTATTAGACCACTTAAAGAAACCCGTTACCCCGACACAGCTTTATGAGATTGCCGTAGAAACGGAAATCATCAACTATTTTTTCTATCAGGAATCGATTACTTACCTGCAAAAAAATGGTTCTCTCCAACTAAAGCAGGACGAAAACGGACAAGACTGGTATTCCCTGACGAAAGTTGGAGAAGAATGTGCCAAGGAACTGAAAGAATACGTTGCAAAGCCATATCGGGATAAAATTATCAGCGAGGCAAAGCAATATTTCATTCGGGAAAAACGGCGGGAGGAAGTCAAAATCTCCTATTTGCCATTGAAAAAGGGCTATCATGTACAGGTGCGGTATCTGGATTTACAGAGCGACTTAATGGACTTGAAACTCTATGCACCGGATATGAAGCAGGCGAAATATCTGGGCACGCAGATTATGCGAAACCCAGCGAATTTTTACGGAAAAGTGTTGGAAGCAGTTTTTTCCAATAAGGAAGAAGTGAAAAAACAGCCGCCGCAGCCACCAAAAAAGAAAAAATAACCTGCTTTTTTGAAAAAGTAAGTTTAAAAAGAAGATAGAAAAAGCCCTGCCGAATTTCGATTTGTGAAATTCAGCAGGGCTTTTTTCATGCAGTTAAAAAGTGATTTATGCGAAAATGGTTTTTTGTGCAGCAGATACAATGATGTCCGCACAGAGCGGAATACCCAGTGCACCACTGTTCAGGCAGAGTGTGTAGTTTTCCTTGTCATACCAGTTTCCGCCGGTGTTAATGCTGTAGAAAGTTTCTCTCCGCCGATCAGACTTCCGCAGGGTTGCTTCTGCTCGTCTTGGGTCAACCGAGTATTCTGAAACTGCCCGATTTACACGGGATTCCTGGTCAGCATAGACGAAGGCACTCATCATATGTTCCATATCCCGCAGGATGTAGCTGGCACAACGACCAACGATGACGCAGTCACTCTTTTCTGCCAGTTCCTTGATGATGTTGGTTTCAATGATATAAACCTTATCCGACAATGGCAGATTTTCCTGAATCGAACGGGTTGGGTTCGAGGAAAGCATCAGCGTATACAAAAAGCTCTTTGGTGCAGCTTCTTCTGCACTTGCCAGATAATCCACCGATACGCCGCAGCGTTCTGACGCCATCTCTAAAATTTCACGGTTGTAGAATGGAATCCCGAGTTGTTTTGCAACCAGTTCGCCAACTTCTCGACCGCCGCTTGCATATTCTCTTTCAATTGTAATAATTCGATTGCTCATTGTTCAATGGCCTCCTTCTGCCGTTTTTTCTATTTTCTTATTATACCATATTTCTCACGAAATTGCTGATATTATTTGAAAGTTTTCCAAAAAATCTACGTTTTTCACAACAATCCGCAAACTTTTTTGTGAATATTTCTAATTATGCTTGCAGTGCCTGCATCATCGCATCAATGATAGACGGTGCATACCAAGTCAAATCTTTCCGGTTCAGTAAGCCAAATTCGCTTTCTGTACCGTTGTCCCAGACAAAGCAAGTAATGCCGTGTGCTTTGGCACTCTTGACATAATATGCATAGTACTGTGCCCGTATGCTGGTATTGTTTTTGTCGACCGCACCGAATTCATCCAGCAGGACTGGAACGCCCTTGCTGATGAAAGTGTCTTCCAGATACTGAAAATTGGTGTCCAGTTCCTGCTTGTCGGCATCGCTGCCCCAGTCGGAACGGGTATCCTCTGTTCCGCAGAAATCCCACGGAGCATAGCTGTGAATAGAAACGGCAATGTGTGCATCATCTGGAATCTTGACAGCACTGACCGCTTCTTTGGTGATGGACTGTGCGTGAGAACTGATAATCAGGGTTCGGTCTGCATTCAAGCCGCCTGTTGCCCGAACCGTGTCTACAAATGCCTGATAAAGCTGATTGATGACATCTCGTTCTTCTGGTGTGCCGCCGCTCCATTCCGTTGCAGAGCCAATGACACGAGGTTCATTCATGCCTTCAAATACAAGATGGTGGTCGTAGTCGCCGAACCGTTCGCAGAGTTGTTTCCAGATGGAAGTAAGCTTTTCGGTAACAGCAGCCTGTTCGCTGTAAGTCGGGTGCAGCCACAATGCATCATCGTGATGAACATTCAAGATGACATATAAATTATCATCTATTGCATAATCGACGATTTCCTGTACTCGATTCAGGTAATCCGCATCAATGGTGTTATCAGCGGAAAGGTGTTCGCCCCAGGTGACTGGAATCCGAACGGCATTGAATCCAGCATCTTTTACGGTGTCAATCATTGCTTTTGTGGTTTTCGGGTTGCCCCAGCCGGTTTCGTTGTCGCTGGAACTGGTGTCGTAGCTGTCCAGTGTGTTGCCGAGATTCCAGCCAACTTTCATATCTGCCACAATTTCCGAGGAACTCATTTGATTGACTTCTTCAGAGGAAACCGCAGCAGCCCCTTCATTTTTGACGGCTGTCTGTGCTTCTTCCTTCTTTTTAGTGTCAGATTTTTTCACTGTTCCGGTGGCGTTGCTGTATCGAACAGAAACGTTGTCCAGTGTAACGGTTGCCTGGTCGCTCCACCAGTAGCCCAGCATCAAATCACCCGTTGGGTCGATGTAATCCTGAATGGATTCCGGAACAATCCACGTCAGAGAAACAGAAGAATCCTGCGTAAAGGTGACAATATTTCCGGTCTGATACCAGTTTTTATCGGTTTCCGCATCGCATCCGCTTGTCAGCGAAACACCAAATGCACCCGTGAATTTTCCCAGCGAACCGCTGCTGCTGATGTCAAAGGTGACAGTCTGTAAGCGGTCGTCCTTGTCGATGAAGTCAGAGAGCGGCAGTTTTACTTGCTTGTCAGTGTCGCTGCTGTAGTCCAGTGTAGCAACTGGGCTGCTTTCTGAAGTGCCATCCACAGGAACTTCTGCGGTGCGAGTATACGTGCAGACAATGCTGCTCAGCTTCAGCTGCTGCAAATCGCTCCACCAGTAACCAATGAGGACATCGCCGTTTGCGTCAACATCTGCTGCAACATCTGTCGGAACATTCCAAGTGATTTCTGCATAAGCACCGTTGACACTCTGTTCAAAGTCATCGGACTGATACCAGTTTTTATCGGTTGCTGTGGCACTATCTGCCTTGACAGAGATCCCGCATCCGCCCTTATAGGTTCCCATGTTGGAAACGCCATCCGGAGCATAGAAGATAAAGGTAAAGGATTGAATGACATCGCCATCCTGTACGAAGTTCTCCAGTTTGGCTTTATAGGTGTTGTCTGCATCTCGGTCTAACAGGACATTTAAATCGTCCAGTTCTGCACCCAGCGTGCTGGAAACGGTTTCTGTTGGGCTGATGTGGGTCGTGGTTGTTTCCGTTGCTTCGGTTGTTTCCGGAGCAGTGGTTTCTGCATCTGCATTTGCTTCTGTTTCTGCCTCTGTTGCTGCTGTAGTCGTCTGTGCAGCAGAGGAAGCAGAACTGCTGGATTCCTGTTTGTCGCTGCATCCTGATAGTGCTGACAGTGTCAGAATACCAGCCAACAGAATAGAAAGCATGGATTTTCCGGGTCGTAAGTTCATGATTTGACATCCTTTCCTGTTGGAGAAATTCCATTGATGGGCAGTTATTTGGATTCTGCCGCATCGGTTGGATTTTCTCGATTTTTGAATACGAACAATTTGCTGAAGGCATAGTTCACCAACAAAATAATTACCTGTGCGGCGATGGTGACCAGATATTTATTCCAGCCCAGAATACTGATTCCCAGTACACTGATGCCCCAGTCTAAGAAAAGAGAAGCCCCTCTTGCGGAATAAAATGAAATAAATTCCGTCCAGAAAGCTTTTTTGGTATGGGTTTCACTCTGAAAGACATATTTCTTATTGGTGAAAAATGCAAATGTCACTGCACAAATCCAAGAGAACACCGTGCAGAACGTAACGGAAAGCTTGCCCTCGCCCAGAAAATACATGGGGACAAGTTTGGTAATCATGGAAACCAAGGTTGTCAAAGCCCCATAAAAGCAGTATAGCAAGCCTTTCTCATATTTAAAATAGATATTTTGAAGAGGTTTTGGCAAATGCTTGACCACCCATAAAATCAATTGATTCATAAAATCACGCACACCTTCCTAAAAAATTTTTATTTTTCTTGAATTTAACTTGCCAATTTCCAAAAAATATGGTACGATAATGTCATACATTTTATCAAAAACATGGAGGAACTTGAATGATTGTCATCATTATCATCTGTATTGTGCTTTCTGCGTTGTTTTCCAGTTCAGAAACAGCGTTTGCAAGTGTCAACAAAATTCGCCTGAAATCTATGGCAGACCAAGGAGATAAACGGGCATTGAAAGCCCTGCATATTGCCGAACACTATGAAGATTCCCTGACGGCTATTTTGGTCGGGAACAACATTGTAAACATCGGTGCATCTTCTCTGGCGACGGTTGTCTTTACCCAGTGGGTCGGCAGTGCTGGTCCGGCAGTTTCCACCGTTGCCATGACCATTCTGGTTTTGATATTCGGGGAAGTGATGCCGAAATCCTATGCAAAATCCCATGCGGAGAAATTGGCGTTGTCTGTGGCATCTGCACTTTCTGCATTTACTATCATCATGACACCGTTTGTGAAAATCTTCGATGTATTATCCCGGGCATTGAAGCCGAAAACAGAAGCTCCCAGCGTGACCGAGGACGAATTGAAGTACATCATTGATGAAATTGAAGAAGAAGGTGTCTTAGAAGAGCAGGAAAGCGATCTGGTCTTGTCAGCATTGCAGTTTGATGAAACTACCGTCAACGACATTTTGATTCCAAGAGTGAAAATTGTTGGCGTTTCCAGCGAAGCGACCACCGATGAAATCTGTGAAATGTTCCTGCACAGCCATTTTTCCCGATTCCCAGTCTATGAAAAGAGCATGGATAACATCATTGGCATGATTACCAGTCGGGACTTTTTCCGGTTGGAGCATGGTATGTTCCATTCTGTTTCTGAAATCTTGCAGGATGTCATTTATATTCCGGCGACAAAAGCCATCAGCGACAGCCTGAAAGAAATGCAGCGTTCCAAGACGCATATGGCAGTAGTTGTTGACCAATACGGCGGAACAAAGGGCATTGTAACCCTTGAAGACATCATTGAAGAACTGGTTGGGGACATCTACGATGAGAGCGATGAAATCGTTCATGAATTTGTCCGTACCGCTCCGCATTGCTATACGATTGTAGGAACATTCAGCATCAGTGATATGCGGGATGCATTGGATGAAGAAGATATTCCGTCCCAGATGCCAGAGGCAGCGTCAACCTCCGTCGGCGGATGGGTCACAGAACTGTTGGGGCATATTCCAGAAGTAGGGGAAACGGTTCAGGTTGGAACATTTCAGTTTCAGGTTCTGGAAACCGACAACCAATCTGTTACAAAAATCGCCTTGCAGGTATCTCCGGAACAAAAAGAAGAACCGAAAGTATAACCATCTCTTCTGTGTATGGGGAAAGCAGACCGCCGTCTATTGGGACGAGGGTCTGCTTTTTTATTTTTTCTTGTACTTCAGCAAAATCAATGCTGTGAGCAGGGTTGCCACAATTGAAACGACAGTTGGAAACCACGTATGTTCCGCAAACGGCAAGTCCAGCGTATTCATCCCGTAAAAGCTAAATACCATCGTTGGGATTGCCAGAATGATGGTGACAATGGTCAATTGCCACATTACGATGTTGACATTGTTAGAGATGACCGAACTGCACGCATCCACCATGTTGGCAAGAATGCTGGAATAAATGCTTGCCATTTCTTCCGCCTGTTTTAACTCAATCAGAACATCTTCCAATAAGTCTTGGTCGTCCTCATAGAGTTTCATCAGTTTCCCACGCAGAATTTTATTCATGGTTGCATCATTGGATTTGAGAGAGGTGGAAAAATAGACCAGAGATTTTTCCAGCTCCATCATTTGCAGCAGCTGTTTGTTCTTGACTGCCTTTCGCAGTTCCCGTTCCAAGGTGTTGGAAGCCTTGTCGATTTGTTTCAGATAGACCAGATAAGTAGAAGTCAGCTGCATGATCAGCCGCAAGACGAATTGTGTCCGGAAACTGGTCTGAATATTCCGAAGCCGTCCGTCGATCAGGTCTTCAATCACCTTGTTGTTTCGCAGAGAAATCGTAAAAACCAACTGGTCTTTGATGATAATACTCATTGGCATGGTGTAGAACACCAGCGTATCATTTTTTTCGATCTCTGAAACAGCGGTGTCAATGATAATCAGGGTCTGGGTGTCTTCTCGTTCCACACGGGAGGATTCTTCTTCATCGAGTGCGGACTTGATGAAGTCGCTATCCAGACCAAATTTTTCAATCAGCATTTTTCGTTCCTGTGCCGTTGGGTCAACGACAGAAACCCAGCTGCCAGGCTCTGGCGTACTGCATTCTACCAGATGATTTTGCACGGTTTTATAGTAAGAAATCAAAACGATTCCGCCTTTCCGCAAAGGCAGAACCGTTGAAAAGATGCGGCTTCTCCTTTGCAATCTTATTTTTGATCTTGCATCCATCGTCGGGGATAAGGATCCGCTCGCATCACTGATTCCTCCAAACTATTTTTGATTGGTGTTGACAACACCCTTTCTATTATAGCAAAGTTTTGCTCGAATAGCAAGGGTGGAATGTTACTTTTTACTTGATTTTTACCAAATGCCCAGAATGAAACGCATAAAAATATAGGAATTTTTACGCCATGCCGAGAAATTGCTCGAATAATGCCATCCATTCCCGTACCCAGTAAGTCGGGATGAGAATGCGTCTGGTTTTCCCGCTGACCGACCAGCTTTCCAGCCCCAGTTCTGTCGCCATGCGATGGGCACGGTATTGATGAAAACCATCTGTGAGAATGGTAATCCGGTTGGGCAGCCCCTGTTGCTCCAGAATCTGTTTGCTGAATAACAAGTTTTCATGGGTATCGGTGGAACGGTCTTCCATGAGAATCCGGTCTGCTGCAATGCCGGCAGCGGTCAGGTAGGTTTTCATCGCCTGTGCTTCGGAGATGTCCTCGCCCGTTCCCTTTCCACCGGAAACAATACAGGAAACTTCCGGATATTGCTGTAAGTAGCCCTTTGCTGCCTCTAATCGTCGCTGTAACATCAGACTGGGAACAGTCCCCTTGACTTTGCAGCCTAAAACAACCACAGTGCAGGGCGTTTGTGGGGGATTCTGATAATATTGCACCATCTTGACGGAACAGAATCCAGCAAATGCAATGCCAGCGGTCAGGAGCAGGGCAAGAATGCTCAACACGTACTTTCCGCAGAGGTTGCCCCAGATACGGGAAAGCAGCTGCCCGAAAGGGCGGTGAAAGAGCGTCAGTAGAAAACAAATTGCTGAAACCGCCATGCCGAACAGATTTCCAGCGTTGAAAATCCGCAGAAAGAGCGGTGCAAAAAATACGAAGAACAAGCCAAGTTCCAACAGCAGCAGAACATCATAGAATAGCGTCCGAATGGATAGGGTCATCATCAATCCCTCACTTTAAGATGTAGTTGGTAATGCCGTTTTGCAGCCCGAAACTACGGGAAGCAATCCGAGCGTGTTTGAAATCTTTTCGCACCAGTTTTTGCAGGGCTTGCCCACTGTGATAACCGTGAATCACTTCCACTTCTGTGACGGTTTTCGGGCAGTGTTCCAAGACTTGTTTCAGCTTTGCCCGTGCCTCTGCAACAGAAAGCCCGTGCAAGTCAATGGTGACAACATGACGGGGGCGAATATCAAAAGAAGTGGATGTCGGCATTGGCTTTGGTTTGGATGGGTAGCGTTTCACTCTGGATTCGCCTCCTTGACATCTGCCGCCAGCTGTTCCGCCTCTGCATAAGATTGCAGCTGATAACATCTTGCCCGAAAGGCAGCTGCTCCA
>ERZ773245.2470-NODE-2470-length-10267-cov-6.003525_pt1 | contig 10267 bp, 6 predicted proteins | sample MGYA00580988_ERZ773245 | MGnify/ENA primary metagenome ERZ773245 (study PRJEB29015, sample SAMEA2737792) | human gut metagenome | biome: human gut; feature: human-associated habitat; material: faeces | place: China | collected 2012 ... | reverse complement strand
GCTACGGCTACGAATTGCTGCAGACCTTATCCGGCTATACAGGCTGGCAGTTCGAGTATGTGACCTGCGACTGGTCAGACTGCTTCGAAAAGCTCAAAAACGGCGAGATCGACATTATTGGCGGTATCTCTTATACGGAGGACCGCACCCAGGAGATGCTGTTTTCAGACGAGCCGATGGGAGTGGAAAAATATTACCTCTACGCCGATCTCGCGCGCGCAGACATCTCCGCCTCCGACTTCAAGACGCTGAACGGCAAAAAGATCGGCGTTCTGATGGGAACAGAGCCGGAAGTGATGCTGGCCGAGTGGGAAGAAAAATACGGCCTGAAAACGGAACACGTCAACATCTCCAACAACGAGGATGTGAAGCAAAAGCTGGCAAACCACGAGATCGACTGCTTTGTTTCGCTGGAAGAATCCTTCTGGGCAGAGCGTGGCATCTCGACCATAACCCGTGTGGGAGAATCCGGCATCTACTATGCGATCAACAAAAACCGGCCTGATATCAAGGAAGAACTTGACGATGCGATGCGCGCGTTGGACGAAGCTGTGCCTTTTTATACGGCGGATCTGTACAAAAGATATTTCTCAATGGATTATACGCCCATCCTTACAGGGGAGGAAAAGGCGTGGCTCAGAAAGCACGGTGCGATCAGGATGGGCTTTCTGGCGAGCGACAGCGGCGTCAGCACCTTTGACCCTGCCACCGGGGAGTTTACCGGGGTAATCACGGACTATATTCAGTTTGCAGCAGATTGTCTGGGCAATCAGGAACTGGAATTCCAGCTGGTCGGCTATGACAGCAAGGAAGCAGAACTGGATGCGCTGAAATCGGGCGAGATCGACATGATCTTCCATTGCGACCAGAACCCCAATCTGGCGGAAGAGTATCACTTTGCCTGTACCAACACAACGTGGACCTCCAACCTGATGGCGGTCACGAACAAACAGCACTTTAACGAAAACAATGTAAACCGCATTGCCGTTCCCCAAAACAAACTCTCCCTGAAAAAGTACCTTGCGTTTTATTACCCGCAGTGGGAGATCGTGGACTGCGATACACAGGAGGATGCGGCAAGGCTGGTCAAAGACGGACAGGCAGATTGCTTTGTTACCGGGATCAGCAGTGAGAATAAATACAGCAAGAAATACAGCTTTTACAGCGTTCCGCTGGTAAACCCTGTAAGATCCTGCTTTGCGGTCAATAGCGGAAACCGCAGCCTGTTGTCCATCCTGAACAAAACGATCAAGGCAATGCCTGTTAATATGCTTGCCGGCGCGCTTGCGATGTATAAGAGCTCCGCGCGGAAGGTTACCCTGAGCGATTTTATAAAGGATAACTTCTTTAAAGTTATGTTGATCAGCAGCATTGCTGTTGCAGTTGTTCTGCTCACGATTTTGATGCTGCTCCAGAAGGCGCGTAAAGCCGAAGCTGCTGCAAGGAAAGCCGCAAGCGATACGCAGGAACTGAATGCAAAATTGCAGGTCGCCGTGGAAAAAGCAGAGACCGCCAACCGCGCCAAGAGCACCTTCCTTTCCAATATGTCCCACGATATCCGCACCCCCATGAACGCCATCATCGGCTTTACCACGCTGGCGCTCAGCAATATTGACGATACAGACCGGGTGAAGGATTATCTTGGCAAGACCCTTGCATCCAGCAACCATCTGCTCTCCCTCATCAACGATGTGCTGGATATGAGCCGCATTGAAAGCGGAAAGATCCATCTGGAAGAGGTGGAAGTCAACCTTTCGGATGTGCTGCACGATTTAAAAACCATCGTCAGCGGGCAAATTTATGCAAAACAGCTGGAACTTTACATGGATGCCATGGACGTGACCGACGAAGACGTCTACTGCGACAAGACCCGGCTGAACCAGATCTTGCTGAACCTGCTGTCCAACGCCATCAAGTTCACTCCGGCGGGCGGCACGGTCTCGGTACGGGTGCGGCAGCTTGCCGGTAAGGTGCATGGCTGCGGGCAGTACGAGTTCCGCATCAAGGATAACGGCATCGGCATGAGCCAGGAGTTTGCCAAAAAGATCTTTGAGCCCTTCGAGCGGGAGCGCACCTCCACGGTAAGCAGAATTCAGGGCACCGGCCTTGGTATGGCCATCACCAAAAACATCGTGGATATGATGGGCGGCACCATCGAGGTGCAGACAGCGCAGGGCAAGGGCACGGAGTTTACCGTCTGCGTGCCCATGCGCGCACAGACCGAGCAGCGTCTGGTGGAAAAGATCACCGAGCTGGAGGGCCTGAAGGCACTGGTGGTGGATGACGACTTCAACACCTGCGACAGCGTGACAAAGATGCTGGTCAAGGTGGGCATGCGTGCCGAGTGGACCCTTTCCGGCAAGGAAGCGGTGCTGCGTGCGCGGCAGTCTATCGAGATGAGCGATGTCTACCACGCCTATATCATCGACTGGCGTCTGCCGGATATGAACGGCATCGAGGTCACCCGCCAGATCCGCAGCCTGCACGATGATACGCCTATTATCATCCTGACCGCCTACGACTGGTCGGATATTGAAGTAGAAGCAAAAGCAGCCGGCGTGACCGCCTTCTGCTCCAAGCCCATGTTCATGTCCGACCTGCGCGAGACCCTGATGAGCGCCCTTGGCCAGAAGCCGGCGGATGCAGTGCAGAGGCTTTTGCCGGAAAAGAACGCCGACTTCAAGGGCAAGCACATCCTGCTGGTGGAGGACAACGAGCTGAACCGCGAGATCGCGCAGGAGATTCTGCAGGAGTACGGCTTCCTTGTCGATACGGCTGAAAACGGCGCCGTAGCGGTGGAAAAGGTAAGTACCGCCGCGCCGGGCAGCTATGATCTGGTACTGATGGACGTGCAGATGCCGATCATGGACGGCTATACCGCCACCCGGAAAATTCGCGCGCTGGACGACCCTGCGCGGGCAAAGCTGCCGATCCTTGCCATGACCGCCAACGCCTTTGACGAGGATCGCCGCAACGCCTTGGAAAGCGGCATGAACGGCTTTTTGTCCAAGCCCATTGTGATTGGCGACCTTGTGCAGGAACTGCACAAAATTTTGTAAATGAAACGCAGGTCAGGTGAATAAAAAAGAATGCACCCGCAGCATTTGCGCCCGGAGGCCAAAACCTCTGAAAAGCTTGCTGCGGGCGCTTTTTTGTTTCCATTGTCTTTAAAAAACTCTTGACAATGGGAACTTTTTTGATTATAGTAGAGCTAACAAACATTAGTTAGTGAAGGGCAAAGAAAAATGGAAGATACCAAGCAGCGCATTCTGGAAAAGTCTCTGGAACTGTTTTCGACCAAGGGATACGATGCGGTCAGCGTGGGTGAAATTGCAAAAGCGGTCGGCATCAAGGCTCCCTCGCTGTACAACCATTTCCCCAGCAAGCAGGCGATTTTTGATGCGATTTTGGAAACAACTTCGGCGCACTACCAGAAAGACACCGCTGAGATCTCGGTCCATGTACAGGATTCCCAAAAGGATATCCCGGTTTTCTCCCACATCTCAGAGGAACTGCTGGTTGAAAAAGTCCGACAGATCTTCCTTTATTCGCTGCACGATAAAACCATCAGCCAGCTCCGCCGGATGATGACGCTGGAGCAGTTCCGTTCCCCCAAATTTGCCGAACTGCTTTCCAAACGCTATGTGGATTGGATGATCTCCTACCATGCAGGCATCTTCCGTGCACTGGTTGCAAACGGCGAACTGCGAAACGAAGACCCGGATACGCTGGCGTGGATATATGTTTCCCCGATCATCGTCCTGCTCAGCGTCTGCGACCGCCAGCCGGAACGGGAAGCCGAAAGCCTTGCAAAACTAGATGCCCATGTAAAGCTGTTCTTCCGCACCTTTAACATTGTGGGAGGTGAAAATAAAGGAATTTTTGAGTTTTAGTTGAAGCAGAAAAAAGTCATAAATGCTATCATCAAAGGAGAGCTTTTTGAAACACAACAAATTTGTACTGGGACTTGTGGGCTGACCGGGAGGTCTGGCAAATACCACAAGCCACTCCTCCCGAAAACGAGTAATGAACAAGTTTCAGGAGGATATTACCATGAACCGTGAAAACAAACGCAAGACCTTTGAAAAAGGTTACTATAAGACCCACGCCTGCAACGATACCTTTACCTGCAAAGTCTGCGGACGGGTCTGCACCCCGCAAAATGCAGGGAGCGACCACCGCAACCATTGTCCCAACTGCCTGTCCAGCCTTCATGTGGACGAGGAACCCGGCGACCGTGCCTCCGACTGCGGCGGCATCATGGAGCCGGTGGCAGTCTGGGTACGCAAAAGCGGCGAATGGGCCATCATCCACCGCTGCAAACGCTGCGGAAAACTCAGCTCCAACCGGGTGGCGGCAGACGACAATCCCATGAAGCTCATGAGCATTGCCATGAAGCCCCTGTGCGCTCCGCCGTTCCCGCTGGACTATATTGAGGAAATGACCGCCTTGATGGGCGGCGATGGACGGATGCGGTAAGCCGCAGCCACAAACAAAAAGGCCGCTGTGTCGGAGAAGCGCTCTGCGGCACAGCGGCTTTTTTGCAACTCAGGAGGGATTGCAAGATGGACTATATCAGAGTTACCAGAGAAAACATCGACAAGGAACATATCTGTTGTGCCATGTCCGGCAAACAGAGCCTTGCCAAGAAGGAATGGCTCAAGCAGCGCTTTGAGGAGGGGCTTGTTTTTTACCGCAGTGCAGAGCGCGGCAAATGCTTTATCGAGTACATCCCGGCAGAAAACGCATGGGTACCCATTGATGCGGCAGGCTGGCTTTATATCAACTGCCTATGGGTCTCCGGCTCCATGAAGGGTCACGGCTATTCCAGCGAACTGCTGGAAAAATGCCTTCTGGATGCCAAGGCGCAGAGCAAAAACGGTGTTTGCATTCTGTGTGCAGAGGGGCGCAAACGGGAGTTTCTCGCCGACCCCAAGTTTTTGGCCCATAAGGGCTTCAAGGTTTCGGACATCTCCGATTGCGGCATCAACCTCATGTACCTGCCCCTTGCAGAGAGTGCCCAGCCGCCAAAATTCAAGGCCTGCGCCAAGCATCCCAAGGTAGAGGAGGACGGTTTTGTCCTCTACTATACCGACCAGTGCCCCTACACCTATTATTGGGTGCCAAAGGTGCAGGAGGCGGCAAAGGAACATGGAATCCCGTTCAAAACCATCCACATCACAGAGAAAGAGACGGCACAAAATGTGCCCGCACCGGTCACAACATACGCATTGTTCCGAGATGGGAAGTTTGTGACCCAGAGCATCCAGTCGGACAAGAAATTTCTGAAATTGGCAGGCGCAGTGGATTGAACCATACGACAGAAGTCATTGATTTTCTTTGTTTATCTGTGATACCATTCGTTACGAAACCAACGGCGTTGCTCTCTTCGCCTATGGTGGAGACTCCGGCACTCAAAGAAATTTTCCAAAAAACACAACGAGGTGACCATTTTTGAAACGTCGAACTTTTCTTGTCTGCTCCGCTGCACTTTTTTGCGGTGCGCTTCTGGCAGGAGGCTGCACTCAAAAAACTTCTCAGCCCATCCTTCAGCAAATTGAATACTCCAATTTGGCAGATTCTAATACACAGGCTCTTCTTTCCAAACTTTTGCAGAATGCCGGCGTATCCGACCTACGGATACAGACCTTCTTTGATCATGTGCAGAAGTTCAACAATGCTGTGGACCCGGCATGGCTCACCACAGGGTTTGAAAATGCTAAGCCTTTGGATCTGAAATACGATCCTTACTCCATGCAGGACGCATGGACAGAAAAATACGATACCTTCCCCGGCTGGAACTGTCGGATCACCGCTTGTGGGCTGTTCGGTGATTTTATCACTGTCACGGGCAAGGCAGACCTTGACTCAGCCGAGGACACCCTGTTTATGGACTATGAAACACTGGATTCTGACCCGGAATCCCTTTGCGGCGACGAACGGCAAAAATTTGATGCGCTGTTCGCCCCAGTTAAAACCACTAATACGACCGATATTCCTACCCATTTGAAAACGATTCAACAGGAATGGAAGAAACGCGGTCTCTCCTTCGTAGAAGATGATAAGATTCGTCTTGTCTCCGTGGTCCTGCACGATCAGTTCTCTGAAACGGACAATTCTCTTATGATCGGTCATGTCGGCGTTATGCTTCCCACATCGGATGCGGTATATTTCGTCGAAAAGGTCGCTTTTCAGGAGCCGTATCGCTTGTTGAAGTTCAAAAATCGAACCGAGTTGAGCGATTATCTGATGCTGAAATACGACAACTCGTGGGGACAGGATACCGCCCACACCTTTATTATGGAAAATTCAGACCTGATGGACGGCTGGCGCATTCTTGACGAACAGGAAAACGCAAGCTGAAAGTATATTATTCGTTGGAAGCCGTTTATGCTCCCCGATGTAGATATGGGTATCATCCACGCAGGTCAGCCCGAAGTTGGCGAGGGTAAGGGCGCAGCCCGTCTGACCCTGCGCCGCAGTGAACTGGAAGTGTTCTCCGAAAAAATCCCGCTGAACGGCGGCTCTGCGTTGTTCAGCCATGCGGTGGAGAACCCCCACCTGTGGAGTGCAGAGGACCCGGCTCTGTATGAACTGGAAATTGAGCTGCTGGACGATGCAGGCCATCTGGTAGAGGTGACCGGGCAGAAAGTCGGTTTCCGCAAGTTCGAGTTGAAGAACAATCGGATGCTGCTCAACGGCAAGCGCATCGTGTTCAAGGGTGCCAACCGTCATGAGTTCAGCTCCATTACGGGTCGTGCTGTGGGCGTACACACCCATGAGGAACTGCTTCGGGATATCATCACCATGAAGCAGAACAACATCAATGCCATCCGTACCAGCCATTACCAGAATCAGGATGCACTGTACGACCTGTGCGACGAGTATGGTCTGTATCTGATCGCAGAGAACAATCTGGAATCCCATGGCACATGGGATATTCATCAGGCTGGCATTCGCGGCATCGAGGGCGTTTTGCCCAATGATAAGCCGGAGTGGAAAGCTGTCTTGTTTGACCGCATGAATTCCACTTACCAGCGTGACAAAAACCATCCTGCTGTTCTGATCTGGTCTCTGGGCAACGAATCGTTTGGCGGTGAGACCCTGCTCCAGATGGCAGAGATGGTCCGCCGCTTTGATGACACCCGTCTGGTGCATTACGAAGGTGTGGTCAATGATCCCCGCTTCCTCGAAACCACCGATATCGAGAGCCATATGTACAGCACTGTGAAGGACATTAAAGAGTATCTGGCACAGGGCGATAAGCGGCCTTATATCGAGTGCGAATATTCTCATGCTATGGGCAACTCCAACGGTGCTTTGCACAAGTACACGGAACTTGCCGACCAGAAGGACTGCGGCTATCAGGGCGGCTTCATCTGGGATTACATCGACCAGTCCATCTGGAAAAAAGACCGCTACGGCAAGTGGTTCCAAGCCTACGGCGGCGACTTCGGTGAGCGTCCTACCGACTATAATTTCAGCGGAAACGGCATTGCCTACGGTGGTGACCGTGCTCCTTCTCCCAAGATGCAGGAGGTCAAGTTCTGCTATCAGAACATCGCCGTTTCCATCGACAACTCTGGCTTTGAAGTCTGGAACAAGAACCTGTTCACCTCTACGGATGCTTTCGACTGCGTTGCACTGCTGCATCGTGATGGAAAGTTGTATCAGCAACAGGAACTGACCAATATTGATGTTGCTCCCGAAGAGCGTTCCAGCTTCCCGCTGCCGTTTATGGTTCCTGCGCTCCCCGGTGAATATGCAGTGACCATCAGCTTCCGTTTGAAGGAGGACACCAGTTGGGCAAAGAAGGGCCATGAAGTCGCCTTTGGACAGGGTGTGATCGCTGTGGTCCGTTCCATTCCCAGCAAGAAGGTCACGCCGTTTACCGTTACGCACGGTACACACAACATCGGTGTCCGGGGTGAGAATTTCGATGTTTTGTTCTCCGATCTGAACGGCGGTCTGACTTCCTACCGCTATGCCGGCAAGGAGATGATTCAGGAGATTCCCCGTCCCAACTTCTGGCGCGCTCCCACCGACAACGACTGCGGCAACAACATGGGCGGCGTTCGCGGTCAGTGGAAGCTGGCAAGCCTGTACGCTACCGCCAAGGGCATCGGCAAGGAGATTCCGTCTGTTCATGGCGGCACCATCCTCCAGAACCCCACCTGCGAGGTGGAAGCCGACAGCGTGGTCGTGACCTATCTCTATAACCTCCAGACCAGCCCCGCAGCAGAGTGCAGCCTGCAGTACCGTGTGTTCGGTGATGGCCGCATCCAGACCACCCTGCACTATGACCCGGTGGAAGGACTTGCAGCAATGCCGGAGTTCGGCGTACTGTTCAAGATCGACGCTGACTACGACACGGTGGAGTGGTACGGAAACGGCCCTGCGGAGACCTACTGGGATCGTCAGCATGGTGCAAAGCTGGGCATTTACCAGAACAAGGTCGCAGACAACATGGCACAGTACCTTGTGCCGCAGGAGTGCGGTGCAAAGACCGCTGTGCGCTGGGCAAAGGTAGTGGACCGCAAGGGTCGCGGGCTGCTGTTTACCGCAGATGCCGCAAAGCCCATGTTCTTCTCTGCGCTGCCCTACACTCCCCATGAAATGGAGAGTGCCAAGCATCCCTACGAGCTGCCCCCGGTCCATTACACGGTCATCCGTGCTATGGGAGAGCAGATGGGCGTTGGCGGCGATGACAGCTGGGGTGCCAATGTCCACCCGGAGTATATTCCTGATGTGACCAAGCCTGTGGAGTTCACCTTTACGTTCCGTGGCATCTGACCCTCGTTATTAAGACACCTTCGCGTTGAGATAAGGACATCCCTGCATGAGATTCCTATCAAAAGCGAGGGTGTCTTTTTTGGTATCACAAAATCTCAATTCCTGACACCACTATTTATAAGTAGTGCTTCGCCCTATATAAGTAGCGTTGCTATGTCAAAATAACCGTATTCAGTTTTTGTTCAGAGCATTTCTTTGAATGGTTCTCCAAACTTTCTTTATGGCATTGTGGTCAAAATTGTGGTCAAAACCAAATGAGGTCAGCCCACAAACAAAAAAATCCAACGATTTCTAACGTGAAATCGTTGGATTTATGGTCCGAGTGGCGAGAATCGAACTCACGGCCTCTTGAACCCCATTCAAGCGCGCTACCAAAACTGCGCTACACCCGGATATCGTCCTCTGCCTCCCTACCGAAGCATTGGCGACAAAAGATATTATACGCATCTTTCCGGGTTTTGTCAACACTTTTCTGCATCTTTTTCTGATTTTTTCAAGAAAAGTATGATTTTCGTCGTATGAGCGCCGCTTTACTTTTTTGCTTTTACGCCAGTTTCCGCTTCCGCGGCCCGCAGCTGCCTGTCCTTTTCCAGCAGGGGCTTGAGGTACTGGCCGGTAAAGCTGCCGGGCACCTCGGCCACCTGCTCGGGCGTACCCTCGGCAATCACCAGGCCACCGGCGCTGCCGCCCTCAGGGCCAAGGTCAATGATGTGGTCGGCACACTTGATGAGATCCAGGTTGTGCTCGATGACAATGACTGTGTTGCCCGCATCCACCAGCTTCTGCAGCACCTCGATCAGGCGATGCACGTCCGCGATGTGCAGGCCGGTGGTAGGCTCATCGAGGATATACACCGTCTTGCCGGTGCTGCGGCGGGCCAGCTCATTGGCCAGCTTGACACGCTGGGCTTCGCCGCCGGACAGGGTGGTGGCACTCTGGCCAAGGGTCACATAGCCAAGACCCACATCCAGAAGGGTCTGCAGCTTGCGGGCGATCTTGGGCTGGTTGGCAAAGAACACCACCGCCTCCTCCACGGTCATGTTCAGCACGTCGGAGATGGTCTTTTCCTTATACTTTACTTCCAGCGTCTCGCGGTTGTAGCGCTTGCCCTTGCACACGTCGCATGGCACGAAAATATCCGGCAGGAAGTGCATTTCGATTTTCAGCATCCCGTCGCCGCAGCAGTTTTCGCACCGCCCGCCCTTGACGTTGAAGGAGAAGCGGTTTTCCTTGTAGCCGCGCGCCTTCGCTTCGGGGGAGGCGGCGAAGAGCTTGCGAATCTGGTCAAACAGCCCGGTGTACGTCGCCGGATTCGAGCGCGGCGTGCGCCCGATGGGGCTTTGGTCAATGCAGATGATTTTGTCCAGCTGCTCCACGCCCTCCATGCTGCCAAACGCGCCGGGACGGGTTTTCGCGCGGTTCAGCACCTTCGCCAAGTGCTTGTAGAGGATTTCGTTCACCAAGCTGGATTTGC
>ERZ773245.2461-NODE-2461-length-10289-cov-2.580516_pt1 | contig 10289 bp, 7 predicted proteins | sample MGYA00580988_ERZ773245 | MGnify/ENA primary metagenome ERZ773245 (study PRJEB29015, sample SAMEA2737792) | human gut metagenome | biome: human gut; feature: human-associated habitat; material: faeces | place: China | collected 2012 ... | reverse complement strand
AGCATTGCCGACACCGCAAGGGTTTTGGGAAGAATGTTTGACGGAATCGAGTACCGCGGCTACGGTCAGGAAATCGTTGAAACGCTGGCAAGCTGTGCGGGTGTTCCGGTCTGGAACGGACTTACAAACGAATTCCACCCCACGCAGATACTTGCGGATTTTTTAACGATCAAGGAGCATTTCGGCTCTCTTGAGGGAAAGAAGCTCGTATACATGGGGGACGCCCGTTACAATATGGGCAATTCACTCATGGTCGGCTGCGCAAAAACGGGCATGAGCTTTACCGCCTGCGCGCCCGAAAAATATTTCCCGGATAAGAAGCTTATAAACACCTGCAAGAAAATTTCCGAAGAGAGCGGCGCGAAGCTTGAATTTGACGAAGACCCGATCAAGGCGACAAAAAACGCCGATGTGATATATACCGATGTTTGGGTATCGATGGGCGAAAGCGACAGCGTTTGGGAGGAGCGCATCCGCGATCTTACTCCCTACCGCGTGACCGACGAATTACTTGAAAACGCAGGGGAGCAGTGTGTGTTTATGCACTGCCTGCCCGCGTTTCACGATACCGAAACCGTAATCGGAAAGCAGATATACGAAAAATACGGCTTAACGCATATGGAAGTGAGCGACAGTGTGTTCTCGGGCAAGGCGTCCCTTGTTTTTGACGAGGCGGAAAACAGAATGCACACCATAAAGGCGGTTATGGCGGCAACCTTGGTATAAACAATCGGAAATAAGGAATGTTCAGAATGAAAAAGGCTTATTTGATTTTAAGCAACGGAGCGGTTTTTGAGGGCTTCAAAATAGGCGCGGATACCGAATGCATAGGCGAAACGGTATTTACCACCGGTATGTGCGGCTATCTTGAAACGCTGACCGACCCCTCATATGCGGGTCAGATAGTGGTGCAGACCTTTCCGCTTATCGGCAATTACGGGGTGATTCCCGCCGATTTTGAGGGGAAATGCGCCGTGCGCGGTTATGTTGTGCGGGAGCTGTGCAAGCATCCCTCGAATTTCCGCAGCGAATATACGCTTGATGAATTCCTGAAGCGGGAAAATGTATGCGGTATTTGCGGAATAGATACGCGCGCGCTTACGATAATGCTTCGCAGCGAGGGCGTAATGAACGGAAAAATTTGCGATACACCGCCCGAATCGCTTGATGAGATTCGGGACTACAGGGTAAAGGGCGTTGTGGCGGAGGTGTCTTCCCCTGCTCCTGCCGTTTATCCCGCGGAATCCGAGGAAAAATTTAAGGTTGCGCTTATTGATTACGGCGCAAAGGCGAACATCGTCCGCTGCCTGCAAAAGCGCGGCTGCACGGTTGAGACCTTTCCGTATGATACGCCCGCCGAAAAAATAATTGAAGCCTCCCCCGACGGTATTATGCTGTCAAACGGTCCGGGAGACCCTGCGGAGAATGTGTTCTGCATAGAGCAGATAAAAAAGCTTATCGGCAAAAAGCCGCTTTTCGGCATATGCCTCGGGCATCAGCTGACGGCACTTGCAATGGGCGGCAAAACCGTGAAGCTTAAATACGGCCATCACGGTGCGAATCAGCCCGTAAAGGAGCTTTTCGGCAGCAGAACATACATTACAAGTCAGAATCACGGATACGCCGTGGATTTCAAATCGCTTGAAAATAAAGGGCGGGAAATTTTTATAAACGCGAACGACGGCAGCTGCGAGGGAATAGAATATCCCGAGTATAACGCCTTTACGGTGCAGTTTCACCCCGAGGCGTGCTCCGGCCCGCATGACACCGAGCTTCTGTTCGACCGCTTTATCGGTATGATGGAGGAGGACAAAAATGCCTAAAAACAAGGAAATAAAAAAGGTTTTGGTAATCGGCTCGGGGCCTATTGTAATAGGTCAGGCGGCGGAATTCGATTATGCCGGCACACAGGCATGCAGCGTGCTTAAAAAAGAGGGCATAAATGTTGTTTTGGTCAACTCCAACCCTGCCACCATTATGACCGACAAGGCGTTTGCCGACGAGATATATTTAGAGCCGCTTACCGCAGAAACCGTTACCCGAATAATAGAAAAGGAGCGCCCCGACGGCTTGCTTGCGGGACTCGGCGGTCAGACCGGGCTTACCGTTTCAATGCAGCTGTCGGACAGCGGCGTACTTGAAAAATACGGCGTGCGGTTCTTGGGCAGCGATATAAACGCCATAAAAAAGGCCGAGGATCGCGAGCTTTTCCGTGAGACCATGCTTAAAATAGGGCAGCCGTGCGTGCCCAGTGAGATTGCAACGGATATTAAAGCCGCAGTTTCCGCGGCGGAAAAAATCGGATATCCGGTAATAGTGCGCCCCGCTTATACCCTCGGCGGCTCGGGCGGAGGAATAGCAGAGGACAGGGAATCGTTTGAAAAAATAGCGGCAAACGGCTTAAAGCTTTCGCCCGTAACGCAGATTCTGGTGGAAAAATGCATTTCGGGCTGGAAGGAGATAGAGTTTGAAACCATGCGCGACTCAGTCGGCAACGCCATTGCCGTGTGCTCGATGGAAAACTTTGACCCGGTAGGAATCCACACCGGCGATTCGGTCGTTGCGGCCCCTACGCTTACGCTTTCGGATAAGGAGTATCAAATGCTCCGCTCCGCCTCGCTCGATATGATTTCGGCGCTCGGAATAGTGGGCGGCTGCAACTGCCAGTTTGCGCTCAATCCCGACAGCTTTGAGTATGCGGTCATCGAGGTTAATCCCCGCGTTTCGCGTTCATCGGCGCTTGCAAGCAAGGCGACGGGATACCCGATTGCTAAAATTTCCACGCTGATTTCCCTCGGCTACAATCTTGATGAAATCAAAAACGAGATCACCGGGAAAACCTGCGCCTGCTTTGAGCCGGCTCTCGATTACGTTGCGGTGAAGCTGCCGAAATGGCCGTTTGATAAGTTTGTAGGCTCAAGCCGCAGGCTCGGCACGCAGATGAAGGCGACCGGCGAGGTTATGGCTATGGGACAGTCCTTTGTTGAGGCGCTTATGAAGGCGGTGCGAGGTGCGGAAATAAAGCTTGATTCGCTGAACGCAGGGCCGATAAACGACGGCGATATTCTGACCCGCTTGTCAGAGCCGAACGATATGCGGCTTTTCACGGTATACGAGGCGCTGAAAAGCGGAATATCGGTTGATAAGATACATGAGATTACAAAGATTGACCGCTATTTTATTATGTGTCTGAAGCAGGCGGCGGAGCTTGAAAAGGAGCTTTGCGAAGCACCCCTTGATAATGAACTGTATTTAAGGGCGAAAAAAAGCGGCTTCCCGGATTCGTTTATAAAGCGGCTGACCGGCAAAAGCGATCTGCCCGAATTCAGCTACAGCTATAAAACCGTGGACACCTGCGCTGCAGAGTTTAACGCCTGCACACCGTATTTTTACTCATCATGTGATAAAGCGTGCGAGGCAAGAAGTATTAAAAGAAGCGGAAATCCGGTTATTATGGTGCTGGGCTCGGGACCGATACGCATAGGTCAGGGAATCGAATTCGATTACAGCTCCGTGCATTGCGTGCGCACTCTGCGGAGCATGGGCTATGATGTTGTTATAGTAAACAACAACCCCGAAACCGTTTCAACCGATTATGACACAGCCGACCGTCTGTATTTCGAGCCGCTCACTGAGGAAGACATTATGGGCGTTATAAAGGTTGAAAAGCCCATAGGCGTTGTGGTTGCCTTCGGCGGGCAAACAGCAATAAAGCTGACGGAATTCCTGTCGAAAAGCGGCATAAACATACTCGGCACATCGGCAGAGGGAATAGATACCGCGGAGGACAGGGAGAAATTCGACGCGTTTCTTGAAAAAATCGGTATTAAGCGCCCCAAGGCGGTTTCGGTCAATACAGTCGACGAAGCCCTTATCGCCGCTAAAATACTCGGCTACCCGGTGCTTTTGCGCCCGTCCTATGTTATCGGCGGGCAGGGCATGAGCGTTGTCCGCTCGGCAGGCGAGGTTCGCAAATTTATGAATATAATCCTTTCGGGCAATATCGGAAATTCGGTTTTGATTGATAAATATATGCCCGGAACAGAGCTTGAGGTGGACTGCATTTCCGACGGCACGACCGTGCTGATTCCGGGAATTATGGAGCATGTCGAAAGGGCGGGAATCCATTCGGGCGATTCCATTGCCGTTTACCCGCCTTATAATTTGAGCCGCGTCATGACCGATACCGTTGTGAAGACCTCGGTTGAGATCGCGCGCGGTCTCGGCACAAAGGGAATCGTAAATATTCAGTATCTTGTGCAGGACGGCGAGCTTTTTGTGATCGAGGTAAATCCGCGAGCCAGCCGCACGGTACCGTATATAAGCAAGGTTACGGGCATTCCGATGGTTGACCTTGCCGCAAAGGCGATGCTTGGGGAGTCGCTTTCGGAAATGGGCTATCAAACCGGTCTTGCGCCCGCGTCCGAATATTATGCGGTCAAGGTTCCCGTTTTCAGCTTTGAAAAAATAGCCGACGCAAATACCATAATGGGCCCCGAAATGAAATCCACCGGCGAGGTGCTCGGAATCGGGCGAACCAAAACCGAGGCGCTTTATAAGGGGCTTGCGGCAAGCGGAATCGATGTGGCGCAAATAAAGAAAAGGGCGCTTCAGGGAATTCTTATATCGGTGGAGGATTACGATTATTCCGACGCCATTGCGCTGGCTGAAAAATTCACCGATTTGGGAATAAAAATCTTTGCCACTCCCGATACCGCCGAGGCTATCCGCTCAAGAGGAATGGATGTAACGACCGCGCGCAATGTGTGGGAGAACGACGATATAAATAATCTGCTTGAAAGCGGAACGGTAAATTATATTGTATATACGGGGGCGGTAATGGATTCCTCGGTGGGAGATTTCCGCGTTTTGTACCGCAAGGCGATGAATCTGCAGATTCCCTGTATGACAAGCATAGATACCGCACTTGCACTGGCGGATGTTATCGCCGCCTGCTACAGTCAGGGCTCTACAAAGCTTATAGATATAAACAAACGAGCGTGATTACACGCCCCTATGCAAAAATTTCAGATAGTTGTTGAAAAACGGGCGCCCGAATGGTATAATTTGAAAAAACGATTATAAACTTCGCTATGCGGCGAAAAGAACGGCAAGGAGCAGATTGTTTTGGAAAAATATATACCTGTTGTGGTAATCAAAGAGCTGTCCGAAACGGATAAAATACTTTCGGCACTCAAAGCGGACGGCATTAACTGTGCCGAAATAACCTTCAGAACGGCGTGCGCTGAGGAGGCAATCGAATGCGCAGTAAAGAAATATCCCGAAATGTCGATAGGCGCGGGTACGGTTATTAACGCCGAGCAGTGCAGAGCCGCTTTAAAGGCGGGCGCAAAGTTCGTAGTGTCGCCGGGGCTGTCGGTATCGGTAGCCGAGGTCTGCCGTGAAAACGGCGTGCCGTATTATCCCGGCTGCGTAACACCGACCGAAATTATGCAGGCATTGGAGCTCGGCATTACAACCGTTAAGTTTTTCCCTGCAAATATTTACGGCGGGCTTAAGGCGTTAAAGGCGCTTTCCGCACCGTTTCCGCAGGTCAGGTTTATCCCTACGGGCGGCGTTGATCGCGGCAATATAGATGAATTTTTGGCATTTGATAAGGTAATAGCAATCGGCGGCAGCTTTTTTGTAAAGGAAGCGCTTGAAAAACGGGGAGAGAACTGAAATGAGCAAAGTTATTACTTTCGGGGAAATAATGTTAAGGCTTTCTTCCGTCGGGTATGACAGACTCTTCCAAAACGACGGCATGCAGGCGACCTTCGGCGGGGGAGAAGCAAATGTTGCGGCTTGCCAATTTCGGTATAGACAGCACCTATGTAACAAAGCTGCCCGAGCATGCGGTAGGGCAGGCGGCGGTAAACGCCTTAAGATATTTCGGAGTTGATACCGAAAAAATAGTAAGGGGCGGCGACAGGGTAGGAATCTACTATCTTGAAAAGGGCATTTCGCAGCGCCCGTCTGTTTGCATTTACGACCGCAAGTATTCGGCAGTTGCAGAGGCATCGCCATCCGATTTCGATTGGGACAATATATTTGAAAACGCCGATTGGTTTCATATTACGGGCATTACCCCGGCGCTAAGCGATAATCTTGAGCAGATATGCCTTGAAGCTGTGAAAGCAGCGAAAAAGCACGGCGTCACCGTAAGTCTTGATACAAACTACCGCTCAAAGCTGTGGAGCATAGAGAAAGCATCCCGCGTTATAGGTGAGCTTATGCGGTATACGGATATTTGCATAACAAACCCGGGAGATATTAAGGATTTATTCGGCATTGTTTCGGATAAAGCGGATTTTGATTTGAAAAAGCCCGATAACGAGGGTGCCGCGTCTGTTGCGGAAAAGCTAATGAAAAGGTATCCGCTGAAAGGCGCCGCGCTGACCCTGAGAACTAATTTAAGCGCCAGCGATAACGATTTCGGCGCAATGCTCTGCGGCGGAGAAACTACAGTATTTTCAAGGAAATACCGTATGCACATAGCCGACAGGGTAGGCGGCGGTGACGCGTTTGCCGCAGGGCTTATATATTCGCTTTTAAAACAAAAAGCGCCGCAGGACGCGGTGGAGTTCGGGCCAAAATACCGGGATTTCATGGAGCGGGCGGCGGTGGAGGCCCTGGCGGCTTTCGGACAGTTCCTGGCCGCATCCCCCTGGAACGCGGCGGCGGTGCTGCTGGCCATGGGGGCGGCGTTCTTCGCCCTCAGCTGGCTGCTGCTGCGCCGGGCCATGATCCGGCCTGCAAAGTAACAGATAAAAGTGAAAAGATAAAGGATAAGAGATCTTCCCAAACAAGGGCATCTCTTATCCTTTATCTTATATCTGATATCTCCGGGGGCGCTCCATGTGTCCTATTGTCCGCCCACGATGCGGCTGTACGTGCGGGTGGTAAGGCCGTAGACCAAGGCGTAGATGGCGCAGAACACCAGCAGCGTCCCGGCGGCGCAGAGGGCGAACAGACGGACGTCAAAGAGGTTGAACAGCTCCAGCAGTTTGCACAGCATGGGGAAGGCTGCCGCCACATGGATGCCCGCCGTCACCAGGGGCAGGAAGAACACCAGCAGCACCTGACTGCGGATGGAGGAGCGGACCTCCCGGGGACTCATGCCCACCTGCTGCATGATCTGATAGCGGCGCTGGTCCTCATATCCCTCGGAAATCTGCTTGTAGTAGATGATGAGCACCGTGGACAGCAGGAACAGCAGCCCCAGAAACACGCCCAGGAACAGGAAGCCGCCGTACATGGTGTACAGGTCCACAGCGTTGTCCTGATGGCTGATGACGGAGTACACGTCATTGGCGTCCGCCGCCAGCAGGGGGTCCACAAAGGCCAGCTTTTCCTCTTCCGTGCCGTCCAGGTCCACCTGGACACGAAATTCCCGGTGGACTCTGCTGGCATCCCGGTCGCTGATGGCGGAGACTACGGTCTCATCCGCCACCACCAGGAAAAGCTGCGCCGTCTGATGCAGGTGCCCGACGGCTATCGGGTCCTTCTGCTCCAGACTGGCGCCTCCGGCCAGTTCTCCATGATCCCGCTGAACCTGATCTCCAAGACGGGCAAGGCGGACTACGCCGTCACCGGCAACTTCTCCAACCTGGCCTACAAGGAGGCCCAGAAGTACGGCCAGATCAGCCTGGCCGCCTCCTCCGAGGATAAAAATCACTCCTACATCCCCACCCAGGACCAGCTGAAGCTGGACCCGGAGGCCAGCTACTTCTACTACTGCGCCAACAATACCATTTACGGCACCGAGTGGCAGTATGTCCCCGAGACGGGGAATGTGCCCCTGGTGTGCGATATGTCCTCTGACATCCTCTCCCGGCCGGTGGACCTGTCCAAATTCGGCATCGTCTACGCCGGAGCACAGAAGAATATGGCCCCCGCCGGACTGACGGTGGTCATCATCCGGGAGGATCTGGCCGGCCACGAGCTGCCCTTCACCCCCCTGATCATGAACTATCAGACCATGATCGAGAAGGACTCCATGTACAATACCCCGCCCTGCTGGTGCATCTATATGCTGGGCCTCACCCTGGACTGGGTGGAGGAGCAGGGGGGCCTGGCCGGGATGGAGAAGCTGCGCACCCTGCGCTCCTCCATGCTGTACGACACCCTGGACAACTCCCGCCTGTTCCGCTGCCACGCGGAGAAGGGCTCCCGCTCCGGGATGAACGTCACCTTCCGCACCGGGGACGAGGCGCTGGACGCCAAATTCGTGGCGGAGGCCGCGGAGGCCGGCTTCGTCAATCTGAAGGGCCACCGCAAGACCGGCGGGATGCGGGCCAGCATCTACAACGCCATGCCTGTGGAGGGCGTGGAGCGCCTGTGCCAGTTCATCCGGGAGTTCGACCGGAACAACTGAGCGCCCGCAGAACGGGGCGTTCTCATTACAACATAGATTCGAGGTCTTTTTTATGTACCGCATCAAAACCTTAAATAAGATTTCCAGCGCCGGTCTGGACCTGCTGGATCAGACCCGCTTCCAGGTGGGCGGCGAGGTGGAGAACGAGGACGGCGTCCTGGTCCGCTCCGCCCCCATGCACGACTATGTGTTCCCGGAGGAGCTGCGGGCCATCGCCCGGGCGGGGGCGGGGACCAACAACATCCCCATCGACCGCTGCTCGGAAAACGGCATCGTGGTGTTCAACACCCCCGGCGCCAACGCCAACGCGGTCAAGGAACTGGTTTTGGCCGCCCTGCTCATCGCCTCCCGGGACATTCTGGGCGGCGCGGAGTGGGTGCAGGAGCAGGTCCACACCCCCGGGGTGGATCTGGCCGCCGCGGTGGAGAAGGGAAAGTCCGCCTTCGCCGGGCCGGAGCTGTACCGCAAGACCCTGGGCGTCATCGGCCTGGGGGCCATCGGCGCGCTGGTGTGCAACATCGCCCTGGAGCTGGGGATGGATGTGTACGGCTATGACCCCTTCCTGTCGGTGGAGGCCGCCCTGCGCCTGGACCGCCATGTCCATGTGGTGAAAAATGTGGATGAGCTGTACCGGGTGTCCGACTACATCACCATCCACATCCCCTATAACAACAGCACCAAGGACTTTATCAACGCGGAGTCCATTGCCAAGATGAAGGGTCAGGTCCGGATCCTGAACCTGGCCCGGGGCGGCCTGGTAAACGATGACGACATGATCCAGGCCCTGGAGTCCGGCCGGGTGGCCCGGTACGTCACCGACTTCCCCGATGAGAAGATCGCAGTAGCGGCCCATGTGGTGGCGCTGCCCCATCTGGGGGCATCCACTCCGGAAAGTGAGGAGAACTGCGCCCGCATGGCGGCGGACCAGCTGAAGGACTATCTGCTCAACGGAAACATCAAGAACTCGGTGAACCTGCCCAATGTGGCTCAGGAGTGGAGCGGGATCTCCCGGGTGTGCCTGATCCATCAGAACATTCCGGCCATGCTGACCAAGATCACCTCTATCCTCTCCAAGGAGGGGGTCAACGTGGAGAACCTGACCAACAAGTCCAAGAAGGACTACGCCTATACCATGGTGGATCTGAACAGCCGCATCAAGGATAAGGTGGCCGAGGAGCTGCGGGCCATCCCGGGTATGATCCGGGTCCGGGTTCTGAATCATTGAGGCCGCTGCGCCTGCAGTATAACGCGCCGGTGGTGCTGACCTTCTCCCTGCTGTCCCTGGGGGCGCTGATTTTTGGGATGCTCACGGGGGGCGGGAGTACCCGGCTGCTGTTCTGCGTCTACCGCGCCCCGCTCACCGACCCGTTGACCTATGTGAGGATGTTTACCCATGTGCTGGGCCATGCCAATTATACCCACTTTATCGGCAACATCATGTTGCTGCTGGTGATCGGGCCGCCCCTGGAGGAGAAGTACGGCAGCAGGCGGCTGCTGGGCTGCGTGGTCCTGACCGCCCTGATCTCCGGCCTGGTGCAGTTCCTCCTGTTCCCTGGCTCCGCCCTGCTGGGGGCCAGCGGCATCGTATTTATGATGATCGTGCTGTCCTCTCTGGCCGGGATGCGGGAGGGGGAGGTGCCGCTGACCCTGGTGCTGGTGGTGCTCCTCTATCTGGGGGGCGAGGTGGTAGACGCCGCGACCGCACGGGACAGCGTCTCACAGCTGACCCACATTGTGGGCGGCCTGTGTGGTGCGGGGCTGGGCTTTGCTATGGGCCGCGGCCGCAGGATATAAGACAAAAATGACCGGGGTGCGTTTCCACTGGGAACGCACCCCGGTCAGCTTGTCAAAGAACCTCGCCGGTGGCGAGGTTTTTCTGGTATAATAGAGAAAAAGGGGGGCTAAGGATGGA
>ERZ773245.2460-NODE-2460-length-10289-cov-3.843658_pt1 | contig 10289 bp, 8 predicted proteins | sample MGYA00580988_ERZ773245 | MGnify/ENA primary metagenome ERZ773245 (study PRJEB29015, sample SAMEA2737792) | human gut metagenome | biome: human gut; feature: human-associated habitat; material: faeces | place: China | collected 2012 ... | reverse complement strand
ATGGCATCGATCTCTACCACAAGCCGATGATCGCGGAGCTCATCAGCCGCATGGCGGACATCCCCGGAGTGAAGTGGATAAGGCTGCACTATGCCTATCCCAACCAATTCCCCCTGGAGTTGCTGGATGTGATGCGCGAGAAGCCAAATGTCTGCCGTTATCTCGACATTGCTCTGCAACACATCTCCGACCACATGCTCGAAAGAATGCACCGCCACGTCACCAAGGAAGATACCATCAATCTCCTCCGTACGATTCGCGAGCGCGTTCCCGGCATTCACATCAGGACCACGCTGATGGTGGGATTCCCCGGTGAGACAGAGGAAGACTTTAACGAGTTGCTCGACTTCGTGCGTGAGCAGCGCTTTGAGCGTATGGGAGCCTTTGCCTACTCCGAGGAGGAGGGCACCTATTCCGCCCTTCACTACGACGATGACGTGCCGGAAGAGGTGAAGCAGCAGCGCCTCGACAAGCTCATGGCGCTACAACAGCAGATCAGCGAGGAGATAGAATCCGAGAAAGTGGGTAAGACTTTCCCCGTGATCATCGATCGCAAAGAGGGCGACTATTATGTGGGCCGCACCGAATACTGCTCTCCCGAAGTAGATCCCGAAGTGCTCATCCCCGTGAAAAACAAGCGCTTGCGCGTCGGCAACTTCTATCAAGTGAAGATGACAGGCAGTGACGAGTTTGATTTATATGGACAAGTATGAACAACAAGGAATTCATCAGCACCTTAGCCTCTGACACCGGCTATACGCAGGCCGACACACAGAAAATGGTCAACACGGTCATCGAGGCGATGAAAAAAGCCTTTGAGGACGGCGACAGTGTGCAGATCACAAACTTCGGCTCTTTCGAGGTGAAGAAAAGACTCGAACGCATTGTCGTCAACCCGGGCAACGGACAGCGGATGCTGGTACCACCAAAACTTGTGCTCAGCTTCAAGCCCACATCCGCAATCAAAGAAACTTTGAAAGGAAAATCATGAACAAACAACTCATCAAAGACTTATCACAAGAACTCGTCGACAAATTTGAACTTGACAAGAAGCAGGCCAACAGCTTTGTCGAGAAGATGTTCAGTGTCTTGCAGGATGGTCTTCAAGACGAGAAGATTGTGAAGATCAAAGGATTGGGTACTTTCAAAGTCATCAGTGTGCAGTCGAGAAAGAGCATCGATGTCAACACGGGTGAGCCGATTCTTATCGACGGCAGAGATAAGATCAGCTTCACGCCGGACAGCGATATGCGTGATTTTGTCAACCGCCCCTTCTCTCAATTTGAGACAGTAGCTGTCAACGACGGCACTGACTTTAGCCTCATCGACAAGAAATTTGAAGAAGAGGAAAAGGATGAAACATCGGAGAATTCTGTTGAAGATAAACAAGAGGATTCCATTGCAAATCAGCAAGAGGATTCCATTGCAAATCAGCAAGAGGATTCTATTGCAAATCAACAAGAAGGTTCGATTGAGGATCAACAACAGAAAGATTCTGTTGAAGATAAGCAAGAAGAGACTCCCGAGAATCAACCAGAAGAAGTTCAGAACAGCAATGTTCAATCCTTAGCGACAGAAGCACCGAGCGAAGTGAATGATACTTTTCTCCAGGAGAATATTCTTTCAGAAGCTCCATCTTCTAAGGAGGAGGAAGACCCTGCACAAGATGAACCAGCAGCGGAAGAGGACAGCTCTGCTCAAGAAACTCCTTCTATAATTGAAGCTGCTAATAGTCAAGAGAGTGAAGATCCAAGCAATGAGGAAGACACTAAACAGGAAGCGCGGACGCAAGAGCCGAATGAACCTGAACAGGAATCGCAAGAAAATGCGCCGAAAGCCGAAGACATAAAGCAAGAGATCAAAGATTCAAAGCCGGAGATACAAGCCATTGATCTTGAGCAGAAAGTGCAAACGGCAACCGCCAGCATCAGCCGGCAATTCGAGGATGAGAACCACATCTTGCAGGCTGCGAATGAAGAGCTGCGAAATAATTTCCGTCATCAATATCGGATGATGAAGGGTGTCCTTTCTGTTTTCGTGATCATCGTTTTGCTATGTTTGGGTGGTGGCTATTTTCTGTTCAACCAACTGAAGAAGCGTGATCACCGCATTGAGATGCTGGAAATATTGGCCTACCGCAATAAGAATGGTATCAATGCGCAACCCAGCAATGACTCTGCACTCAACACAACATCATCAACAGCAAACCAAACCAGCCAAAAGCAGACTTCAAACGAAGCCCAGGCTAAGGAAAATGCTAAGGTAAAAGAAAAGATGGAGAGACAGAAAGCAAGCAACAAAGATGCTTCACAGCCCTCAACGACAACCAATAGCAATCTGCAAAAAGATGGTCAACGCAATGCCATGAAGGCTGCGGCAAATACAAATAATACTAAGCAGAAACCATCTGAGAGCGCAGCGTCAAAGCAAGAGACTGACAAAGATCAGACTGCTTATAACCAAGACGTAAGAATCCGCACGGGAGCCTACCGCATCGTTGGCGTCAGCCATACGGTGAAAGTACGAAGCGGACAGACACTCACTTCCATCAGCCGCGCCAATCTTGGACCGGGAATGGAATGCTATGTACAAGCTGTCAACGGTGGTAAAACGGACTTTAAAGCAGGAGAAAGCGTCAAGATCCCCAAACTTCAAATCAAAAAGAGGAAATAAAAAGAAAGAGAAAAGGATGTTGGGTGATCCAACTCCTTAGAAATATAAGCTAATAACGATTTTGCGGGGTAGCCTCAAATGCTAAAGGATAAGTTCTTTAGCCGGGGCTCCCCCGCAAAAGCATTATTTAGAAGGGAAGATCATCAGCGGCATCGCCATTGTCTTGCACTGGTGCTGTCGGAGCTGCTGTACTGGTTGGAGCAGCTGCTGGAGCAACAGGAGCTTGGCCACCCAACTGACTTGTAGGAGCTGCCATAGCAGTACCGCCAACAGCGTTAGGATCTACATGGTCAACACGGAAAGCACTGATATCATTGAAATAGCGGTCTTGCCATGGATGAGCATTGATATCCAACCACACGTGTACCGTGTCGCCCTGATGAATATTGAATTGCTCGAGCTTGTCTGCGCCGAAGACGCGGAACAAGCAAGCACGAGGATATTGGTCTTTTGTCTGAATCACAAATTCCTGGGATTTCCAAGCGTTACCAGTGCGCTGAGAAACGCCCTCCTTAGCAGGGTACTCTTTGATGATCACCCCTTCTACTTCTATTCCTTGTAATGCCATTTATGAGAGTTTTTTAGTTGAACTATTTTTTGTTATACTGCAAAGATAATGATAAAGACGGAAATATCAAGCAATTCGATTGAAAAAAAACAAAAAATAAAAAATAATATGTCATTGCTTCCCAGTTTTGTTATTTTCTTATTATCTTTGTATAGACGAAAACAAATAAAAACATTATTATATGAGATTTAGTCTTTCAAGCTCCGCGTTGAGCACTCGACTGCAAACATTGGCGAAGGTCATCAACTCCAAAAACTCCATGCCCATCTTGGAATGCTTCGTGTTTGATGTCAGCCAAGGACAACTTCACATCACGGCCAGCGATGGCGAGAACCGCATGACTTCTTTGGTCAGCTTGAGCGAATGCGACAGCGAAGGATCTTTTGCCATTTCCAGCCGTCTGATCCTCGATGCAGTGAAGCTGCTTCCTGAGCAGCCCCTCGCCTTCGATGTCAACTTGGAATCTTTTCAGGTAACTGTTGAATATCAAAATGGTCAGTATCAGCTCGTGGCACAAAACGCTGAGGAGTATCCTCAAGTGCAGCCTATGGAGGGCGACATCCATACGCTGACGATCGATGCCGGAGTTTTGGTAAGCAATCTCTCACGCACGCTCTTTGCTACGGACAACAACGAGATCCGCCCTGTGATGAATGGTGTTTACTTCGACTTGACGCCAGAGCATCTGGCTATCGTCGCCAGCGACGGACACAAGTTGGTGCGCTGCCGCAACTACGACATCAAGTCCGAGACTCCGGCCTCTTTCATCCTTCCTAAGAAGCCGGCAAACCTCTTGAAAAACGGACTCGACCCAACCAGCGGCGATGTGGTCATCAAGTTCAACAACAATGCAGCTGAACTGACATTTGCCGAAGGCACACTGCGTTGCCAGCTGATCGAGGGCACCTTCCCCAACTACAACGCTGCGATTCCTGCTGACAACCCCAATGAGCTCCTCGTTGACCGTAAGGCACTCATGGACAGCATCCGCCGCGTACTGCCTTTCGCCAGCATCAGCAGTCAGCTGATCCGTTTCAGACTGTCGATGGGCTCTTTACAGCTCTCTGCTGAGGACATCGACTTTGCGACAAGCGCTAAAGAGACTTTGGTGTGTGAGTACAACGGACAGCCTTTGCAGATCGGCTTCCGCGGTGACTATTTCTGCGAAGTCCTCTCCTCGCTCGACAGCGACGACGTGAAAGTGATGCTGGGCGATCCCAGCCGTCCGGGCATTGTATTGCCAAGTGTGCAGGATGAGCATGAGGATGTGCTGATGCTGATCATGCCGTTAATTCTGAATGAGTAATTGTCAACTATCATAAGATAATATCTTCGCAGCTACGAGTCTTGAAAGCCGAATCGTCCGATATTCTCTTCAAGACTCGTAGTGGCATATTTGGTGGAATATATTTTTCATGAAACTGAATCTTAAAAAGCCTCTGGTCATCTTTGACTTGGAATCAACAGGCTTAGACCTCGTCAATGACCGAATCATACAAATTTCTTACGTGAAAGTATCACCCAACGGTGATGAGGAGCGGAAAAACATTTTTGTCAACCCCGGCAAGCCCATCCCCCACGAAGTGCAGGAGCTCACCGGCATCACCGACGACAATGTCAAAGACGCACCCACTTTCAAGCAGTTGGCCAAGCAACTGGCAGACAGCTTCTCCGGTTGTGACTTTGCCGGATACAATTCCAATCGCTTCGACATTCCTCTGCTGGCCGAGGAGTTTCTCCGTGCCGGCATAGACTTCGACTTCTCGCGCTGCCATCTCATCGATGCCCAAAGCATCTTCTTCAAAATGGAGCCCCGCAACCTGTCCGCTGCCTATAAGTTCTACACGGGCCACAACATGGAAGACGACTTGAAGGCTCACCGCGCTGACCAAGACGCGGAAGCCACCTACAGAGTGCTGCAAGGTGAACTGGACATGTATAATCCTGAGAAAGCGGAAGACCCGAAGCGCGCATTACCCAACGACATGGACGCTCTGGCTGAGTTCTCTGCCATGAACGACAATGTCGACTTTGCTGGCCGCATCGTATGGAAAGAGATGAAAGACGCACAAGGTCATCCCATCCTCGACGAAAAAGGGAAGCCACGCCGACAAGAGGTCTTCAACTTTGGCAAATACCGTGGTTGGGCTGTCACCGACGTGCTCCACCGCGACCCCGGCTTCTTCAGCTGGATGCTTGGTGCCGACTTCACGCTCAACACCAAGCAAGTGCTCACACGCATCCGCCTGCGCGAGGCTAAACTCAATATGCAAGCGGCTGCACATTCTAAATGATCATGATGAAACCAGCATTTCTCCTTTGCCTCTCTCTGCTCATGATGCTTCTCTTCCCCGCAAAAGGAGCATCGCAGGAGTTGAACATGAAGGTGACTGTCAACCACAGCCAGATTCAGGGCACTGACGCCTCTGTCTTCGACAATCTGCAACAGGCGATCACCACTTTCGTCAACGACAGGCAATGGACCCACATGCAGTTTCGAAAAAATGAGAAAATCAATTGCAGCCTGGCCATCACAGTGAGCAAATATGATCCCGCGACAAATATGTTCACCTGCAAAGCACTGATCCAAGCCAACCGTCCAGTGTTCAACGCATCGTACACAACCACGCTCTACAACAACAACGACAAGGACTTTAACTTCAAATATGCCCAATTCGACCAACTGGAGTTTAAAGACGAGATGGTTGACAATGCGCTCACGGCGGTATTGGCTTACTATGCTTATCTCATCATTGGCTTGGACCTGGACAGCTTCTCCCCTATGGGCGGTGAGGATGTGTTGCAACTTTGCATGAACCTGGCCAACAATGCCCAGAACTTGGAAGTGACGGGATGGAAAGCTTTCGACAATGACCGAAACCGCTTCGCCATCATCAACGACTATCTTGATGGCAGCATGAAGCCTTTCCGACAACTGCAATACGACTATTATCGGCTTGGACTCGACCAAATGGCCGAAAACAGCGAGCGTGGAAGAGCGCAGATCACCAACGCCATCGAAAACGACTTGAAGACTGCCCACGAGAACAGGCCAACAAGTATGCTCCCGCAGATTTGGACCGACTACAAACGTGATGAGTTGGCAAATATCTATCAGGGTAAAGGCACTCCAAAAGAGAAAGAGGCCATCTACGACATACTCTTTTCGATCAACGCCTCTCAGAACAATGCTTGGGACAAAATAAAACAATGACATCATGCTCAAACAGTTATACATCAAGAACTTCACGCTCATCGATGAGCTCAACATTGATTTCCATCCGGGATTCTCTGTCATCACCGGTGAGACGGGAGCCGGTAAAAGCATCATCCTCGGAGCCATCCATCTGCTCTTAGGACAGCGCGCTGACACCCGACAGATCAAGGAAGGAAGAAACAAATGCATCGTCGAAGCGCATTTCGATTTGAGTAATTACCATCTCGAAGACTTCTTTCAGAAAAACAATATCGATTACGATGCCTCTGACTGTATCCTCCGGCGCGAAGTGAGCAGCAGTGGCAAGAGCCGCGCGTTTATCAACGATACACCCGTGTCCCTGACTCTGATGCGCGAGTGTGGTGAACTCTTGGTGGACATCCACAGCCAACACCAAAACCTGCTATTGCAGAAAGAGGACTTTCAAATGAGTGTCGTGGACATCATCGCCGACGACAAACCACTCCTTAGCGACTACAAGCACCACTACGCCGACTATCTCCAAGCTGTGCGCAAATACGAAGAGCAGAAAAAAATCATCGCACAGAATCGTGACAACGAGGAGTTTCTCCGCTTTCAATACAATGAACTTGACAAAGCCAATCTTCAAGCCGACGAACAGGAGAGTTTGGAGAGCCAAGTGCAGACACTAAGTCATATCGAAGACATCAAGAGTGCTCTGTTCCAAACGACTTCCCTGCTCAGCAACGACGATAATGGAGCCGTCAACCTCGTGAAGAATGCTGCTGATGCGCTACAAGGTCTTATCGATGTCTATCCTGAGATACAAGACGCTGCTCAGCGACTCGAATCGGCAGGCATCGAGTTGAAGGACATTGCCGACGAAGTTGACCACAAACTTGAAAACATAGATTTCGATCCTCAGCAGCTTCAACAGATGAACGACCGGTTGGACGAACTCTACTCTTTGGAGAAGAAATTTCATGTCAGTGACGTCAACGAGCTCATTGCCCAACGTGACCAACTCAAGCAAGAGATCGCCAACATCGATTGCAGCGACGACATCCTTGCCGACTTGGAGAAAGCGATGAGCGTCGCCCACGAAGATTGCGTCAAAGTGGGACTGCAACTGAGCGAAGCCCGACAGCAGGCCGCCAAAAAGATCGAGACAGAAATGCATCAGCGTTTGGTGCCCCTGGGCATCCCCAAAGTCCGCTTCTCTATCGACATCCAGCACACCGACTGTCAGCCGATGGGCCTCGACAAGATTTCTTTCCTCTTCAGTGCCAACAGCAGCACCCCACTCCAACCCGTAGCTCAAGTGGCTTCCGGTGGTGAGATTGCCCGTGTGATGCTCTCGCTGAAAGCTATGATCAGCGGTGCCGTGAAGCTCCCTACCATCATCTTCGACGAGATCGACACGGGAGTCAGCGGACGTGTAGCAGAAAAGATGGCAGAGACCATGCGCGAGATGGCACAACAGCATCGTCAGGTTATCGCCATCACCCACCTACCGCAGATTGCAGCCGGTGGCACATCCCACTACAAAGTGAGCAAAGAGGAGACCTCCGAGGGCACTGTCAGCACGATGCGCGAACTCTCTGATGACGAGCGCGTACGCGAAATAGCACAGATGCTTAGCGGCAGCGACATCTCGCAGGCTGCCATCGACAATGCCCAGGCACTGCTGAATGCCCAGAAATAGCTCTATGCAAAACCGAAGACTCACATTTCAAGAAATCATCCCAATATCGAAAATATACAATATAAGAATATGAGAAAAACAATATCAAGCTTCCTCCTCCTCTTTGCCTTGCTACTGCCTATGAAGGTATTGGCCCAAGGTGCCAACTTGGCTAAGGTAGCATCCAATATCTTCACATTGACGACCTTCAACGCCGACGGCTCTATCCACGGTTCCACCCATGGAGTCTTTGCTGGGGCTCAAGGTGAAGCCTTAGCTCCATGGCATGTCTTTGCAGGAGCAACCCGTGCCACAGTTATCGACAACAAAGGGCTGCAGCACGATGTCGACGCGATCATCGGTGCTTCTGAGATGTATGATCTCTGCCGCTTCCGTGTGAAAGGCAACCATTTGCCGGCCGGCTTGAGCATCAACACAGCGGATGCACCTGTCTCTCCCGTCACCCTCGTAAGTTTCTCGACAAAGAAGGTTGACAGCCACAAGGTAAAGCCACTGCGCACCGAGAAGTTCATGACCAACTATAACTATTATGTGTTCAACGATGTCGATGTGTCCTCCACTGATCTCGGCTGCCCCATTGTCAACGCTACCGGTCAACTGCTTGGACTCATGCAGCGTCCACAGGATGGTGGCCAGGCTTTCTCCGCTGATGCCCGACTGACCACAACCTTCACGACCAACGGTCTTTCACTCTCTGACCCTACGCTCAAGGCTACCGCCATCCGTCCGGCTCTCCCGACCGAGGAGCAGCAGGCTACACTGATGCTGGTTCTTGCCGCTGAGCAAACCGACAGCACCAACTACGAGACCTATATCCACGAATATATCTCTCGTTTTCCCACGGCAACTACCGGTTATCTGACACTGGCTAACTGGTATGAGCGCTACAACAAATTCGGCCTTGCCGATGCCACATTGAAGACTGAGACTCAGAAGGCCGCTAAGAAGGATGAGGCTTACTACGATTATGCCAAAACTGTATATCAAGCTGCCGTAGCCCGTGTCGACACCCTCTACCCCGCTTGGACTTTTCAGCGCGCTACGGAACTGGCTCAGCAAGCCGAAAAGATCAATTCTCTGCCGATCTATAAGCATTTGCAAGCACAAATCCTCTACGCTACAGGCCATTACGACAAAGCGTTTGAGACCTTCACTGCATTGCAAAGCACTGACTTAGGCAAGAATGGAGAGGTATTCTTCGAGGCTGCACAATGCAAGACACAGCTCAAGGCACCTACATCCGAGGTACTTGCATTGCTCGACAAAGCCATCAGCGTACAGTCCGGCACGCCCTCTGCTCCCTATGTCCTGGCCCGCGCAAGAGTCTACGATGTCACTGGCGACTATCGCAAAGCCTTCAACGACTATCTTACTTATGACTCACTCGTCAACTATCAGGGCTCCGACGACTTCTACTATGCCAAATTCAAATGTGAGATGAAGCTCCGCCAATATCAGTTGGCTCTCAACGACATCGCACACGCCATTGTATTGAATCGCACAGCACCCACCTACTATGCCGAGATGGCCAGTCTCCAGCTGAAAGTCGGGAAATACGATGATGCCGTAAAGACCTGTGACTTGGCTCTGCAATTGACACAGCAGTATAGCGACCTCTATATCATCAAGGGCATCGCTCTTTGTGAGTTGAAAAAGAAAGAAGAAGGTATTACGGCTTTACAGAGTGCACAGCAACTGGGCGACAGCAGAGCTGAAGGCCTCATCAAGAAATATCAGAAATAATCATCTGACGAAAGAAAACGCCAACGGCGGCTTCCAAGAAAATGCTTGGAAGCCGCCGTCTTTGTTTGTTATCAGCAGGTTGATGCAGGCTAAATAAACATTAAATGAACATTAGTAATCTATCAGAAGAATAGATATAAGCTAATTTGATGTCGCAATATTCGTCACAGCACCATGAGATACCTGTATTCAACGAGATCACTTTATTTCTCTTCTTCCTGACTGCTGTTTTCAGCGTGCTTAGCGTTGACATACTCCAGGAAGAGGCGCAGTGCCTTATTGGTCGCAATCTCCAAGTTGATGTCGCGGCCAAAATCCTCCGTAAGTTTAAACGTCCGCACATCATCCTTAGCACCATAACCGAGCCATATTGTACCCACTGGTATCTCCGCGGTACCGCCACCGGGACCGGCAACGCCCGT
>ERZ773245.2458-NODE-2458-length-10292-cov-3.117124_pt1 | contig 10292 bp, 9 predicted proteins | sample MGYA00580988_ERZ773245 | MGnify/ENA primary metagenome ERZ773245 (study PRJEB29015, sample SAMEA2737792) | human gut metagenome | biome: human gut; feature: human-associated habitat; material: faeces | place: China | collected 2012 ... | reverse complement strand
CAGATGATATCGTAGGTGTTGTAGCGATTACAGCAGTACAGTGCCAGGCAGAGGATAAATAATTATTAAAAGATCAGGAGAGTTAAATCATGAACGTATTAGTTATCAACTGTGGAAGTTCTTCATTAAAATATCAGTTAATCGATTCAGAGACAGAAAGTGTTTTAGCAAAAGGATTATGTGAAAGAATCGGAATCGATGGAGCATTAACACATCAGCCAGCGGGAAAAGACAAGATCAAATCTACACCAGCTATGCCAGATCATAAGACAGCGATCGGAATCGTTATCGACCAGCTGACAGATAAAGAAAACGGAGTTGTAGAAAGTCTTGATGAGATCGGAGCTGTAGGACATCGTATTGTTCACGGTGGAGAGAAATTCACAAAATCATGCCTGATCACAGATGAAGTTATCAAAGAAGTTGAAGAATGCAGCGTATTCGCACCACTTCATAACCCAGCGGGACTGATCGGAGTTCGCGCATGTCAGGAATTAATGCCAGGACTTCCAATGGTAGCAGTATTTGATACAGCATTCCATCAGACAATGCCAAAGAAAGCATTCCTTTATGGTCTTCCATACGAATACTATGAAAAGTACAAAGTAAGAAGATATGGCTTCCATGGAACCAGCCACAGTTTTGTATCAAAACGTACTGCTGAATTCCTTGGAATGGATCTGAAAAATTCTAAGATCATTGTGGCTCATCTTGGAAATGGTGCTTCTATCAGTGCCGTATTAAATGGTGAGTGTGTAGATACATCCATGGGTCTTACACCTTTAGAGGGACTTGTTATGGGAACACGTTCCGGCGATATTGATCCGGCAATCATGGAGTTCATTGCAAAGAAAGAGAACTTAGATATCGAAGGTGTCATGAATGTTTTGAATAAAAAGTCAGGTGTACAGGGATTATCAAAATTATCAAGTGATTTCCGTGATCTTGAGGCTGCAGCCAATGAAGGAAATGAGCTTGCAATCGGTGCTATCGACGTATTCTGCTACCGTGTTGCAAAATATATCGGTGCATATGTGGCAGCAATGAATGGTGTGGATGCGATTGCATTTACTGCAGGTATCGGAGAAAATACAACGATCGTCAGAGCAAAGGTACTTGAGTATCTTGGATATCTTGGAATTACAGTAGATGCACAGGCAAACGAAGTACACGGAGAGGAAAAAGTGATCTCCACAGCAGATTCCAAAGTAAAAGTCTGTGTGATCCCGACCAACGAGGAGCTTGCAATCGCAAGAGAGACGGTTGCACTTGTAAAATAGGCAAAACAGCGGGTCTTTGAGGTTCATAGACGATGAAAAATAAAAAAACAGGGTTGTCAAGAAAAAATACTTGACAAACCTGTTTTCACTATGTATAATCATTTAGGTGTGAAAAGCCTAGATAAAAGGTTTGATTCACAAAAAAAGATATAGGAGAATGCCGTGATTATAGATATTTCAGACATTTTATCTTGTGAAAACAAGGAAGAAACAAAGCAGGTTCAGATTGAACTTACGTCTTTTATATCAAAGTTAGGGGAATTTCCTATTATCAGTGCAGCACCGATAGAACTGCGTATCGCAAACCGGGAGAACAAGCGGCTGCTTATCCAGGGTGATGTTGATCTGCGAGTGTCGATTCCGTGCAGCCGTTGTCTGGAGGAAGTTCCGACAGATATCCACTTTTCGATTGACAAGGATATCAAATTAGAAGATTCTGTTGTTCATGACGAAGATGTGGAAGATAATGACTACCTGATTGGATTTAATCTGGATATAGATAGACTTATCTATGGAGAGATTTTGGTGAACTGGCCGATGAAAGTTCTGTGCAGGGATGATTGCAAAGGAATTTGCAAAGTGTGCGGAATGAACCTGAACAAAGGGGAATGCAACTGCCAGAGAACAGAACTGGATCCAAGAATGGCAGCAATCCAAGATGTCTTTAACAAATTTAAGGAGGTGTGAGAATATGTCAATTTGTCCAAAGAATAAATCTTCCAAAGGAAGAAGAGATAAAAGAAGAGCAAACTGGAAAATGACTGCTCCGGCATTAGTAAAATGCAGCAAATGTGGAGAGTTAATGATGCCTCATAGAGTATGTAAAAACTGTGGCTCTTACAACAAAAAAGAAATCATCCCTCAGGACTAATCCTTACGGGAAACAGAAAGATCAAGAGTGGAACGATGAGTTTCCTCTTGGTCTTTTTTGTTTCCGCTGAAAAAGTTATAATAATTTCACAAATTACCGGTTGCATAATCGGAGTGAACAGAATAAAATGGTAGAATGATGTTTTAGCAAAGGAGTAGGGCAATGGGAGATATTTTTAATTTGGACAACAAGTTTTTTCAGACACTTGGAAAGGGCGTCGACTGTGTATGCTTAAGCCTGCTGTGGATGATCTGCTGTATACCGCTTGCGTTCGGCATTTATGTGGCATATGTATCAAAAGCGATCATATTAGCACTTCCATGTATCATACTGGCTGTTCCGGCTGGAATTGCGACAACAGCACTTTATTATGCAGTTAACAAGGTGATCCGTCACAGCAGAGGATACCTGTGGAGTTCTTTCTGGCATTCTTTTAAAACAAATATGAAGCAGGGTGCATTTGTAACGCTTGTCGTGGCAGCAGCGGTTGTTCTGGTAGGACTTGACGGTTATATCATGTATCAGTTTGCAAAAGCGGGTGAAAAATCAGGAGTTCTTTATGTTGTGTTCTTTGTGCTGATGCTTGTGGTCATTGCATGGGCGATTTATGTATTCCCGTATATGGCACGTTTTGAGAATTCGACAAAATTGATCCTTAAAAATTCTGCGCTGATGGCGATCGGCAATCTGCCAAAGACTTTTATGGCACTGATGTTTTTCCTGGCATGCTGTATCGGAACTTATCTTTTGCCGGTTGTAGCAATCATATCACCGGCTTTGGGAATGCTTCTGCTCAACTATATTTTAGAAGGTGTGTTTGAACGCTATATGTCCGATGAAGACCGTGAAGCAGAAAATGAAAGAAATCAGGAATTCTATAACTAATGATATTGTAAATGACAATCGATTTTTTATATTGATTTATAGAAAGAGTTATAGTATATTTCAATATAGACGTGAAGGGAGAGCCCGAAAACGTATCAGAATGGAGAGTAGTTATGCAGCAGAATCAATCACTTGAGATTACCAAAGTTGCCTTAGATGCGATGGGTGGAGATTATGCTCCGGCCGAGCCTGTAAAGGGGGCTGTGGATGCGGTAAATGCGAGAAGTGATATCAAGGTTCTTCTGATCGGTCAGGAGGACGTGGTTCGTAAAGAACTTGAAAAGTACACTTATCCGGCGGAGCAGATCGAGGTTATACATGCTGAGGAAGTTATTGAGACAGCAGAACCGCCGGTAAATGCGATCCGCAAGAAAAAACAGTCATCGATCGTTGTCGGCATGAATATGGTAAAACAAAAAGAAGCAGATGCTTTCGTATCGGCAGGAAGTTCCGGTGCCATATTAGTCGGTGGACAGGTTATCGTAGGCAGAATCAAAGGAATCGAAAGACCACCGTTAGCGCCGCTTATTCCGACGGAAAAAGGTGTGTCGCTTCTGATCGACTGCGGCGCGAATGTGGATGCAAGGGCATCACATCTTGTTCAGTTTGCGAAGATGGGTTCTATTTACATGGAAAATGTACTTGGAATCAAAAATCCGAGAGTGGCGATTGTAAATATCGGTGCGGAGGAAGAAAAGGGAAATGCGCTGGTAAAAGAAACATTTCCACTTCTGAAAGAATGTACGGATATTAATTTTGTGGGCAGTATTGAGGCTCGTGAAATCCCGCATGGAGAGGCAGATGTGATCGTATGTGAAGCATTTGTTGGAAATGTAATTTTAAAGCTGTATGAAGGACTGGCAGGAACGCTTGTCGGAGCAATCAAAAAAGGCATGATGAGCACCTTAAGAAGCAAAATTGGTGCAGCGCTTGCGCTTCCGGCATTAAAGTCAACATTAAAAGCGTTTGATGCTACTCAGTATGGCGGCGCTCCTTTATTAGGACTGAATGGACTTGTGGTAAAGACGCACGGAAGTGCAAAGGCAGTCGAGATTACCAATTCCATTTTTCAATGTGTGACGTTCAAAGAGCAGGACATCAACGGAAAAATCAGAAAAAATATTATAAGTTCAACGGAACAGGAAGGAATGTAAAGTTATGGAATTTGAAAAACTGAAAAAAATCATTGCAGAGGTATTAAACGTGGACGAGGAAGAAATCACAATGGACACCACTTTTGTGGATGACCTTGGAGCAGACTCCCTTGATATTTTTCAGATTATTATGGGAATCGAAGAAGAATTCGACATCGAGATCGCGAATGAGGATGCTGAGCATATCGTGACAGTTGCAGATGCAGTAGAGCAGATCAAGAATGCTTTAAACTAAATAAAAGATGACGTATGCCCTTGTTGAAGACAAAAGGGCGGTGCGCGATGTACCGTCTCTTGTCAGGCAAGGGCTTTTCCGTTATTATATAAGAAAACAGAGTCTTTTTTATATTTTACTGGATACACAGTAAGGTAGAAAAAAGCCCCTGAGACCAGGAGGATGAAATGTCAAAGTTACAGGAATTGCAGAACAGGATTGGTTATACATTTGAGAAAGAGGGCTTATTGCGTCAGGCACTGACGCACAGTTCCTATGCTAATGAAAAACACATGAAAAAACATTCTGACAATGAGAGACTGGAGTTTTTAGGGGATGCGGTTTTAGAGATCGTATCGAGTGATTTTTTATACCGCAATTATCCGGATCTGCCGGAGGGAGATCTGACAAAACTCCGTGCGAGTATTGTGTGTGAGCCTACACTGGCACTTTGTACCAGAGAGATGGATCTTGGCGATTATCTGCTGCTTGGCAAGGGTGAAAACCAGACAGGTGGAAGAAAACGTAAATCAATTTTATCGGATGCTTTAGAGTCTGTGATTGGAGCTATCTATTTAGATGGTGGTTTTGAACCGGCAAAGAAGTTTATACATAAGTTTATCCTGACAGATATCGAGCACAAAAAGCTGTTTTATGACAGCAAGACCATTTTGCAGGAAGTTGTGCAGGGCAATTATAAAGAGAGTCTGCATTACGAGCTGATTTCAGAAGAAGGACCGGACCATGACAAACAGTTTTCGGTCGAAGCACGGATCGGAGATAAAGTGATCGGCGCAGGAACCGGACACACAAAAAAAGCGGCAGAGCAGGAAGCTGCCTACCAGGCACTTTTGCTTTTGAAACCGAAACTGTAATTATGCGCAAAAGTCAGCGCAAGAATGAGGTTTAGTATGTATCTGAAAAGTATTGAAGTGCAGGGATTTAAATCATTTGCGAACAAGATCGTTTTTGATTTTCATAATGGGATCACTGGAATTGTCGGGCCAAACGGCAGTGGCAAGAGTAATGTCGGGGATGCAGTGCGCTGGGTACTTGGTGAACAGAGCGCCAAGCAGCTGCGTGGTGCCAGTATGCAGGACATTATTTTTGCAGGAACGGAAAACCGTAAACCACTCAGTTATGCTTATGTTGCGATCACACTTGACAATGCGGACCATAAACTGCCGGTGGATTATGAGGAGGTCACGGTTGCGAGGCGCGTGTACCGCTCCGGGGAGAGTGAGTATCTGCTCAACGGCAATACCTGCCGTCTGAAGGATGTGACCGAGCTGTTTTATGATACCGGTATCGGAAAAGAAGGATATTCCATTATCGGACAGGGACAGATTGAGAAAATTTTAAATGGTAAACCCGAGGAGCGGCGTGAGCTTTTTGACGAGGCAGCCGGAATTGTAAAATATAAAAAGCGCAAGGCGACTGCACAGAAAAAGTTAGAAAATGAACGTGAAAATTTAGTGCGTGTCAATGATATCTTAAGCGAGCTGGAACGCCAGGTCGGCCCGTTAGAAAAACAGGCTGAAAAAGCGCGTGTATATTTAAAGAAAAAAGAAGAATTAAAGACATATGACGTCAACATGTTTCTGATGGAGATGACACGCATTGACGGACAGCTTCATGAAGTGGGCGAAAAATGCGGCATTGCGGAAGCACAGTTACATGAGTCAAAAGATTCTTATGAGCAGGTAAAGACAGAATATGAGCGCATGGAATCGGAGATCGAACAGTTAGAACAGGCAATCGGTGAGGTACGCGAAAATTTAAGCGGTTCCACTGTTTTAAAAGGAAAGTTAGAAGGACAGATCAACGTCTTAAAAGAACAGATCCACACGGCAGAAATGACGGACGAGCATTTAAAAGACAGACTTGATTCCATCGAAAAAGACACACAGGATCGCCTTGCGCAGAAAGATGTTTATGGCAGGGAACGAGAGGAACTGTTAGAGGCATTAGCAGGGATTTCGGAGAGAAAGCAGGCTGCTGAAAAAGAATTAGATGAGCTGCGCAATGGAATGAAAGAATGCAGTGACGGGATCGAACACGGAAAGAGTGAGATCATCGAACTCCTTAACAACAAGGCATCCGTTAAGGCGAGACAGCAGCGTTTTGATACGATGGCAGAGCAGATCAACATCCGGAAAGCGAAACTGACACAGAGACTTCTTGCCAGAAAGACAGAGGAAGAAGATTTAGACAATGTGCTGGCTGCCTATCAACAGGAATTAGATGATGTCAATGAAACGATCCGTGAGTTAAAGGAATCTGCAGCCGCAATGGAAGAAAAAAACCGTGAGTGGCGTAGAAAATATTCGCAGACGAGCCAGCAGTTAGAGCAGGATGTCACCAGATATCATAAAGAACAGTCCAGGTTAGAGACATTAAAAAACATTGCAGAACGCTATGACGGATATGGAAACAGTATCCGCCGTGTAATGGAACAGAAAGACAGACACAAAGGAATTTTAGGTGTCGTATCAGATCTGATTCAGGTTGAGAAAAAATACGAGGTTGCGATCGAGACTGCGTTAGGCGGAAGTATCCAGAATATTGTCACGGAGGATGAAGAGACAGCAAAGCAGATGATCGCGTATCTGAAGCAGAACCGGTATGGGCGTGCAACATTTCTTCCGCTCACGAGTGTGAATGGCAGTGGCGGGTTTAAGAATCAGGAAGCACTGCGGGAGCGGGGCGTGATCGGACTTGCAAGTACCCTGGTGAAAAATGATGCCAGATATGATGGCGTGACGAATTATCTGCTCGGCAGGGTAGTTGTTGCCGAGACGATCGATGACGCGATTGCTCTGGCAAGAAAATACCGCTATTCATTCCGTATCGTAACGCTAGAGGGCGAATGCTTAAATCCGGGCGGTTCCATGACCGGTGGTGCATTTAAAAATACCAGCAATCTTCTTGCGAGAAGACGTGAGGTAGAAGAACTTGAAACACTTGTTGCTTCTCTGCAGAGTCAGATCAAAGAGTCGAGAGACCGCTTAGAGGATATTAAGACGGCGCAGTCACTGTTAGAAGAAGATATGGAAAGCGGCAAGGAGAAACTGCAGGAACAGTACATTCTTCAGAACACGGCAAAAATGAACTTAGACCGCGCCACAGAGCAGAAAAACGAGAGAGAAACAGTTTTTGCCGGTCTGCATGCGGAGCGGGCAGAGATCGAGGAGCAGCTTGCAGAGCTTGAAAACAATAAAGCGCAGATAGCGGCAGAGATTGAGGCTGCAGCGGTTCGTGAAAAAGAGATCGGACAGGAAAACGAGGACTTCCAGAAACGTTTCGAGGAATATCAGACGAAGGAGAAGGAAGCTGCGGAAACTGTTTCAAAGATTGCTTTAGAGGAAGCCGGTATCCGTCAGAAAGCGGAGTTTGCGCAGTCAAATATTTCGCGTATTCAGAGTGAGATCACAAGATTTTCACAGGACAGGGAAACGCTGATCACGCAGGCAGGAGATGCAAAAGAAGAAGCAAAACAGAAGATGGCAGAGATCGAGGAATTAAAAAAGACGATCCTTGCATCGGATGATACGCATGCTGCTTTCGAACAGCAGTTAAAAGATTATACGCAGAAGAAAGAAGAACTGTCAGCTTCACATAAAGGATTTTTCCGGAAGCGTGAGGAGATATCCAATCAGATCTCGGAACTTGATAAGGAAGTATTCCGTCTGAATAGTCAGCGTGAAAAGCTAAATGATGCGAGAGAATACCAGACCAATTATATGTGGCAGGAATATGAACTGACGCTTCACGCTGCAATGGATCTTCGGGATGATACCTATGACGATCTTTCTACATTAAAGAAAATGATTGCACAGATTAGGGATGAGATCCGAAAGCTCGGTGACGTCAATGTCAATGCGATCGAGGATTATAAGGAGATCTCAGAGCGTTATCAATTTTTAAAAACACAGCATGATGATCTGATCGAAGCAGAGAAAACGTTGATCGGAATCATCGAGGAACTTGATACGGGAATGCGCAAACAGTTCATGGAGAAATTTGCAGAGATTCAGAAACAGTTTGATACCGTATTTAAAGAAATGTTCGGCGGTGGAAAAGGTACACTGGAACTGGTGGAGGATGAGGATATCTTAGAGTGTGGTATCCGTATCATCGCACAGCCGCCAGGAAAGAAATTGCAGAATATGATGCAGATGTCCGGTGGAGAAAAATCACTGACAGCGATTGCACTGTTATTTGCGATCCAGAACTTAAAGCCTTCACCGTTTTGTCTGTTAGACGAGATCGAGGCGGCACTGGATGATTCAAACGTCACCCGGTTTGCAAAATATCTGCACAAGCTGACGCAGAATACACAGTTTATTGTAATCACACATAGACGAGGTACGATGGCGGCGGCTGACCGTCTCTACGGTATCACGATGCAGGAAAAGGGTGTTTCCACACTGGTTTCCGTAAATCTGATAGAAAATGATTTAGACAAATAATGATTGGAACAAATAAGAAAGGCAGGATGTATGGGCGAAGAAAAAAAAGGATTTTGGAGCCGTCTGGTTTCCGGACTCAGCAAGACAAGAGATAACATTGTATCCGGAATTGATTCGATCTTCAGTGGATTTTCCAGTATTGATGATGATTTTTATGAAGAAATTGAAGAAATTCTGATCATGGGAGATATCGGTGTCAACGCGACCGAAGCGATCATCGAGAATCTCAAAGAAAAAGTAAAAGAAAATAAGATCAAGGATCCGGCAGAGTGCAAGGAACTTCTGATCAACAGCATCAAAGAGCAGATGGATGTTGGAGAGACTGCATACCGTTTTGAAAATGAAAAATCTGTGGTACTTGTCATCGGAGTAAACGGTGTCGGTAAGACGACTTCTGTTGGAAAACTGGCTGGAAAGCTAAAAGACCAGGGCAAAAAGGTTGTCCTTGCAGCGGCTGATACATTCCGTGCAGCAGCAGGAGATCAGCTGTTAGAATGGGCAAACCGTGCAGGTGTTGAGATGATCGGCGGACAGGAAGGTGCAGATCCGGCAGCCATCGTTTATGATGCGGTAGCGGCTGCAAAAGCGAGAAAGGCAGATATCCTTCTGGTGGATACAGCCGGAAGACTTCACAATAAAAAGAACCTGATGGAGGAACTGAAGAAGATTAACCGTGTGCTGGAAAGAGAATATCCGGAAGCATACAGGGAAACTTTGGTCGTTTTGGATGCAACGACCGGACAGAATGCACTTTCACAGGCAAAGGAATTCAGTGATGTTGCGGATATTACAGGAATTATCCTGACTAAGATGGATGGAACGGCCAAAGGTGGAATTGCAGTTGCAATTCAGGCAGAGCTTGGAATTCCTGTTAAATATATAGGTGTCGGTGAGACAATCGATGATCTGCAGAAATTCGATTCCGACGAATTTGTACAGGCATTATTTACAACAGAAGAAAAGAAGGAAGAAGGAGAAGAATAATAATATGCTGACATTGGAAAAATTTGAAGAAGCAAGCGAGATCGTAAAACGTGTGACACGTCCGACAAAGCTTATCTATAGTGAGTATCTCAGTAGCCAGACCGGGGGAAAGGTCTATTTGAAACCGGAAAATATGCAGTACACAGGTGCATACAAATTAAGAGGAGCTTATTACAAGATCAGCACACTTTCTGAGGAAGATCGTGCAAAAGGTCTGATCACAGCTTCAGCAGGAAACCATGCGCAGGGTGTGGCATATGCGGCAAAAGCGTTTGGATGTAAGGCGACGATTGTTATGCCAACTGTCACTCCGTTGATCAAGGTAAACCGTACCAAGAGCTATGGCGCCGAGGTTGTTTTACACGGAGATGTCTATGACGATGCCTGTGCAAAGGCCTATGAGCTTGCAGAAGAGTACGGATATACTTTTGT
>ERZ773245.2443-NODE-2443-length-10343-cov-2.376458_pt1 | contig 10343 bp, 9 predicted proteins | sample MGYA00580988_ERZ773245 | MGnify/ENA primary metagenome ERZ773245 (study PRJEB29015, sample SAMEA2737792) | human gut metagenome | biome: human gut; feature: human-associated habitat; material: faeces | place: China | collected 2012 ... | reverse complement strand
GGCGCTTGTGTTCTATCTCAAATATGAGGCGCCGCCCGATGAACAGAATTTTTCAATGGTTATGGAAATGCTGCGCGCCGCAGATGTCAGAGAGGACATAGACGAATACGCTTCACCGCTGGACGAGCTCTTTGAACGGCTGGAAATGCGCGACCCGGAGCATATCGCCGTGAAGTATTACAAGGACTATCATTCCGGTTCGGCAAAGACCTTGAAAAGTATTCAGATCACTTTGGCGGCTCGCTTAGAGAAATTCAATCTGTCCTCTCTTGCGGCGCTGACCGCTGCGGACGAGTTGGATTTGCCCAGCTTAGGCGAAAAGAAAGTGGCGTTGTTCGCGCTGATACCCGATAACGATACCTCGTTCAACTTTCTTGTATCAATCCTATACACGCAGCTATTCCAACAGCTCTTTTACCTTGCCGACCACAAGCACGGCGGCAGTCTGCCCGTTCCCGTCCATTTTCTGATGGACGAGTTCGCCAATGTGAGCTTGCCGGATGATTTCGACAAGATACTGTCCGTTATGCGTTCAAGGCAGGTATTTGTTTCGATTATCCTGCAAAATTTGGCGCAGTTAAAGGCCTTGTTTGAAAAGCAATGGGAATCCATTTTAGGTAATTGCGACGAGTTTCTTTACTTGGGCGGCAACGAACAATCTACGCACAAATATGTATCGGAGCTTCTCGGCAAGGCGACCATCGACACAAACACCTACGGCAGATCGTCGGGGCGTAACGGCAATTACAGTACGAACTATCAGATTTCCGGGCGCGAACTGATGACGCCCGACGAGGTGCGTATGCTGGATAACCGTTACGCTCTTTTATTTATCCGCGGAGAGCCGCCGATTATGGATGAGAAATACAACATCTTAAAACATCCGAATGTATCACTTACCACAGACGGCGGCGCAGCGCCTTATGAACACGGCGGGACGGAACACGCCGTCGCCACACTTTCCCTTGCGGGAATCCCCGCAGAGGACATTCCCGATATGGAAGATACAGAACCCGATTACGAGCTTCTTTCCGATGAGGAAATCGAAGCTCTGTTTTCAATTTAAGGAGGTATTGCAAAAATGAAAAACACCAACAAAAATAAGACCACGAAAAAGCTACCTGTCCCCGGCAAGGTCAAAAAGGGATTCCGCTTGTACTGCGCCGCAGTTTTGGCTCTCGCCTTTACTCTCTGCTGCTCGGTAACGGCCTTTGCCGCAGGCGACCCGATTACCGTTGTAAACAATTTGAGTGATTTTATCTTTGGATTGATACGCGCGGTCGGCCTGATCCTGCTCGGCTGGGGTATCGTGCAGGTGGGGCTGTCTTTTCAGTCCCACGACCCCAGCCAGCGTTCCAACGGATTCCTCACCATTGCGGGCGGCATTATCATTACCTTTGCCAAAGAGATTTTGACGCTGATTACAGGCTGACAGAAAGGAAAACGATATGGAAAAATGCGAGTGCTATATCCACTCTCTGAAACAGGGAGAAACCCATGTTCTCGGTGAGGCGACAATCATTAAGCGCTTGGGCGACAACGACTATCTGGCGGAGTATAACGGCGTGAAGTGTCACGCCATATTCAATCCCTTTGCCGGACGGTACTTTGTGGATGATGTCTACGGCGTTATACGCAATGCGCCCGACAGGGACAGCAGATAACGAAACGATACGGCATACGGGGCAGGCTGCAAAAGGCGGCCTGCCCTTACTATGCCTGAAAGGAGGACGCTGTGAAGAAATACAGCATTATTTATGCAGACCCGCCGTGGCGGTATGAACGAAACGGCGTACAGGGCGCGGCTGAAAAGCACTATCCCACGATGAGCATTGACGAGCTTTGCCGTCTGCCTGTTTCCGAACTCTCCGAAAAGGATTCTATTCTTTTTCTTTGGACGACTTTTCCGCAGCTACGAGAAGCGCTGCGGGTAATTAAGGCGTGGGGATTTGAGTATAAAAGCGTTGCCTTTGTCTGGCTCAAACTCAACAAAAGCGGCAAGGGCTGGTTTTACGGATTAGGCTTCTGGACGAGAGGAAACGCCGAAATCTGTCTGCTTGCTACAAAAGGCCATCCAAAAAGAAAATCAAACCGTGTTCACCAATTCATTATCAGCCCTTTGCGGGGGCACAGTCAGAAGCCCGACGAGGCAAGGGATAAAATTATTGAGCTTGTGGGCGATCTGCCCCGCGTAGAGCTTTTCGCAAGAGAAAAAGCGGACGGCTGGGACGCTTGGGGCAACGAGATTGACTGCGACCTTGAAATCGAGGGCTATTGTGAAAAGACGGGAGGTGATTTTGTTCGCCCGTCAGAAAGCGGACGGATGGGATGCTTGGGGCAACGAGGTCGCCTGTGATGTTGCGCTGACGGGAGGTGAGCCGAATGTCGGATAACTGGGTCGTACAAAATCTTGAAAACGCCCTTGAAACTTGGAATCAGAAACTTGCCGAGATATGGCAGCTTATCACGCAATCACCCACGCAATTTAAGGGCGGCACGATCTGGAATGTGATCGTCAACATTCACGGCGTAGTACAAGCGATAGGGCTTGCCCTACTCGTTCTGTTCTTTGTCGTCGGCGTGATGAAAACCTGCGGATCGTTTGCAGAACTGAAAAAGCCGGAGCACGCATTAAAGGTCTTTATCCGCTTTGCATTGGCAAAGGCGGCCGTCACCTACGGTCTGGAACTGATGATGGCTTTGTTCAATATCGTGCAGGGGCTTATCTCCACCATCATGACCGCCGCGGGATTCGGGACGGCAGGGCGAACGGTTCTGCCCTCTGAAATCGTGACGGCGGTTGAGGACTGCGGATTTTTTGAATCTATCCCATTGTGGGCGGTTACGCTGATCGGCGGTCTGTTCATTACGGTACTGTCTTTCATTATGATAATGACCGTATACGGCAGATTTTTCAAGCTGTATCTTTACACGGCGATTGCGCCGGTTCCTCTCTCCGCTTTTGCGGGCGAACCCTCGCAGAATGTGGGAAAGAGCTTTATCAAATCCTACGCCGCTGTCTGCTTGGAAGGCGCGATTATTGTACTGGCTTGCATTGTTTTTTCCTTATTCGCTTCTGCCCCGCCCGTGGTTGACCCGAACGCCGCGGCGGTTTCTATGGTATGGAGCTATATCGGGGAGCTTGTATTTAATATGTTAGTCCTCGTGGGCGCGGTTAAAATGGCCGACCGTGTTGTGCGTGAAATGATGGGACTGTAATTGCTTTCTGCGGATATTCGCAGGAGGCTATTTTTATATGTAAAGGAGCGATATTCTATGAACTCATACGAAGAAAAGAAACAAAGACGAATCGACTACTACAACGAGAAAGCGGAAAAGTTTGAACAGGAAAGCAGCCGCCTTGCGCACGAATCAAGCAAAATGGTTGAGGCGATCCCTATGGGACAGCCGCTTATGCCCGATCACTATTCCTACAAATCGGATAAGAACTACCGTGATCGCGCTTGGGGCAAAATGGAGAAATCCGTTGAGGCAGGTCAAAAAGCGGACTACTACCGTAGCAAAGCCGAGGCCGCTGAAAACAATTCCGCTATTTCCAGCGACGATCCCGAAGCTGTTACGAAACTGAAAGAAAAATTGCAGCAGCGGCAGGAACAGCAAAGCTATATGAAAAAGGTCAACGCTTACTACCGCAAAAACGGTACGATGAAAGGCTTTGAGGGTATTTCCGACGAAAAAGCGGCGGAAATCGACGAGGCCGTGAAAAGTGATTATTCGTGGATTAACGCCCCCTATGCGCCCTATGAGTTGTCGAACAACAATGCGGAAATTAACCGTCTGAAAAAGCGGATCGAAAGTCTGGAACGCCGGGAGGAAACCGGCTTTGTCGGCTGGCAGTTTGAGGGCGGCGAAGCTGTTGCCAACACGGAGGAAAACCGCTTGCAGCTACTTTTTGATGAAAAGCCCAGCGAAGAACAGCGCAGCAAATTAAAAGGCTGGGGTTTCCGCTGGTCGCCGTCCAATAAGGCGTGGCAGAGGCAGTTAAACAGTAACGCCATCTACGCCGCCGGGCAGATTGATTTTATAAAGCCCCTTGACGGCAGAACGCCCCGTGAATTGCAGCCGAAGCCCAAAGCCAAAGACGAACAGGAACGATAAGGAGGCGATATTTTGGAAGTTAAGATCAACCGTGAAATCCGAAACTATACGGAATCCATGTTTTTCGGACTGTCTATGCGGCAGTTCATTTTTTCTTTGCTGGCGGTCGTTGTTGCCGTGGGACTGTATTTTCTCTTAAAGCCGTATGTCGGGACGGAAACGGTGTCGTGGATGTGTGTTCTCGGCGCCGCGCCCTTTGCGGCTATGGGATTTATCACCTACCACGGCATGACCGCAGAGAAATTCATCTGGGCGTGGATTCGCTCGGAGTTTTTAGAGCCGAAAGAGATTCGTTTTGAATCCTCGAATTTCTACTATGAAGCGCTCAAAGACAAAATTGATACAGGAGGTAAAGCATGATTAAGACCTTAAAAAACCTGCTGAAACAGGACAAGGAGCGATATTCCGTCCCACGCAAGGTGCAGGATGTTATCCCCATTCAGCGTATCTGGAAAGACGGTATCTTTCAGGTGAGCAGCCGCTTTTCCAAGACCTATAAATTCACCGATATAAACTACCTTGTGGCGAGCCGTGAGGACAAGGAATCTATGTTTCTTGCCTACTCTGAACTGCTCAACAGTCTGGATTCCGGGGCGACTACGAAAATTACAATCAATAACCGTAGGCTGAACAAGGCAAATTTCGAGCAGTCTATTTTAATGCCTATGCGGGGCGATTCCCGCGATGTGTACCGCAGGGAATACAATCAAATGCTGCTTGACAAGGTCACGGGCGCAAACGGCATTATGCAGGAGAAATATATTACGATCTCCGTTGCCAAAAAAGATATTGAGGAAGCCCGCACTTACTTTTCCCGTGTTGGCGCTGATCTGATCTCCCACTTTGCCGCCCTCGGCTCAAAATGCAGCGAACTGGACGCCGGGGAAAAGCTGCGCGTCCTCCACGACTTCTACCGTCAGGGAGAGGAAGCGGCGTTTCATTTCGACCCGCAGGATATGATGAAAAAGGGGCACGATTTCAAAGATTATATCTGCCCCGATTCCATTGAAAAGAATAGCGATTATCTGAAGCTCGGCGAGAAATATTGCCGGGTTCTTTTTCTGAAAGACTACGCCAGCTATATCAAGGACAGCATGGTAACGGAGCTCACCGACTTTAACCGCAATATGATGCTGTCGATTGATGTTGTCCCCGTTCCCACCGACGAGGCGGTGCGGGAGGTGGAAAACCGTCTGCTCGGCGTTGACACGAACATCACCAACTGGCAGCGCAGGCAGAACGCCAACAATAATTTTTCTGCGGTCGTGCCTTATGATATGGAATTGCAAAGAAAAGAAACAAAGGAATTTTTGGACGACCTGACAACGAGGGATCAGCGCATGATGTTTGCGGTGATTACGATGGTAATTACCGCAGACGATAAGAAACAGCTTGACAGCGACACCGAAACGGTGCTGTCCGTTGCAAGAAAGCATATGTGCCAGCTTGCCGTTTTGAAGTTCCAGCAGTTCGACGGCTTGAATACGGTTCTCCCTATCGGTACAAGAAAAATCAATGCGTTTCGTACTCTCACTACCGAAAGCCTTGCGGTGTTTATGCCGTTCAAGGTACAGGAGGTGCAGGACAAGGGCGGTATTTATTTCGGAGAAAACGCCATCTCTCACAATCTCATTATGTGCAACAAAGCAAATCTTCTCAATCAGTCTGCTTTCCTGCTGGGCGTTCCCGGTTCGGGCAAATCCTTTTCCGCAAAAGAGCTTATCGCTTTTCTGATTCTCAACACCGAGGACGATGTGCTGATCTGCGACCCTGAAAACGAGTTCGGCGCACTGGCGGCGGCTTTGGGCGAGGAAACGGCAACCGTTATTCATATGGCGGCAGGCGGCAAGGATCGCTTGAACGCAATGTATATGGTAGACGGCTACGGCGAGAACAATCCCATTGTGGAGAAATCGCAGTTTATCATGTCCCTTGTAGAGCAGATTGATAAAACAGGCGTTGGCCCGCAGCAGAAATCCATTATCGACCGCTGCACCGCCCTTGTGTATCAGGAGGCCGAGGCAAACGGCACGACCGCTACTCTCTGCAACCTGCGAAACAAACTGTTGGAACAGCCCGAAGAAAAAGCAAAGGAAATCGCCCTGTCGCTGGAACTGTTCACCACGGGTTCGCTGGATATTTTCGGACATGAAAGTACCGTCGATCTCGACAACCGCATTGTTGTCTTTGATATTCACAGCTTGGGTGCGCAGTTAAAGCCCACGGGACTTTTGGTTATTACCGATACCATTCTGAATCGCGTTACCATCAACTGGAAAAAGGGCAAGCGCACCCATATTTTTATCGACGAATTTCATGTGGTCTTTGAGAACGAGCAAAGCGGTATTTTCTTTAACTCCGCATGGAGGCAGTTCAGAAAGAGAAACGGTTATCCCACGGCCATTACGCAGAATGTGGAATATCTGCTCGATTCCGTACAGGCGAGCACCATGCTTTCCAACTCGGAATTTGTGGTTATGCTCAATCAGGCGTATTCCGACCGTGCCAAGCTCTCGAAGCTGCTCAATATCTCCGACGAGCAGATGAGCTATGTTACCAATGCCGACGCAGGCTGCGGACTTATCAAATACGGCTCGGCGCTTGTACCCTTTATCAACCGCTTTCCAAGAGATACAAAATTATATCAGCTTATGACGACGAAACCCGGCGAGGGTGTTTTCGGCGGGAACACATCAAACTGACAGGAGGACAATCGAATATGAAAAGCAAATATCTGATGATCGGGGCGGCATTTTTTTCCGCCCTTTTCCTTTTCTCCGGCGTTATGCTCTGGCGGCAGTATGCAGACGAAAAGCAGAGCGCCGAAGCCTTTGACCATATCGCAGGTATTGTAGTGGAAGAAACGGAGCCGGATGCTGCTGAACAGCCGGAAGAGGCCGAAACGCCGTCCGCCGACGAGCCGCAGGAATCTGAACCTCCGCAGCCTGAACAAACCGCTTTTGAAAAGTACGCTGTGGTGTATGAACAGAACAGCGATTTTGTGGGCTGGATTTCGATAGAGAGGACAAACATCGACTATCCCGTTATGCAGACGATTGACAACCCGAACTACTACCTGAAACACAGCTTTGAAAAGCAGTACAGTGATTACGGCGTGCCCTATGTGCAGGAAAACTGCGACCTCGGTTTATCCGACAACTGCGTAATTTACGGCCATCACATGAATAACGGCAGTATGTTTGCCGATCTCTGCAAGTACACGGACGAGGATTTTTACAGAGAACACAAAACAATCCGTTTTGATACGCTGTCCGGCTTTGGCGAATATGAGGTTATCGTAGCTTTCAAAACCGTCGCCTATTCTGAACAAGGTTTTAAGTATTACCACTTTGTCAATGCGGGTAGCGCGGGGGATTTCAACACCTATATCGCCAAATGCAAGGAGCTTGCTTTATACGATACGGGCGTTTCTGCCGAATACGGCGATAAGCTGATTACGCTTTCCACCTGCGAATACAGCCGTCAAAACGGCAGAATGGTCGTTGTTGTAAAACAGGTTATTCCTCCCGCCGTGGAGGTGGACGGCGATGAAACCTAAAAAATATGTTGTTTCGCTTTCTGGCGGCAAGGATTCGACGGCTATGCTTTTGCGGCTATTGGAAGAACAGCGCCCGGTTGATCTGATTATCTTCTGTGATACCGGGCTTGAATTCCCGCAGATGTATGAACACCTGAACCGTTTGGAGGCATATATCGGCAGACCGATTATCCGTCTGAAAGCAGAACACGATTTTGAATACTACTTTTACGATTACACCCCAAAAAGAAAAAATCCTGCTCTTTCAAAATACCGGGGAATGAGTTGGGCAGGCCCCCGCAACCGCTGGTGTACGGGTATTCTCAAAACCCGTGTCATTGACGCTTATCTCCGTGATCTGAAAGAACAGTATGAAATTATGGAGTATGTGGGTATTGCCGCAGACGAAACCCAACGCATAAAAACTGCCTGCTATCCTCTTGTGGAATGGGGTATGTCCGAAAAGGATTGCCTTGATTATTGCTATGCAAGAGGTTTTGATTGGGGCGGTTTATATCGTATTTTCAGCCGTGTTTTCTGTTGGTGCTGTCCGCTCCAAAGTTTAGAAGAACTGCGGAAGCTGTATCGGAATTTCCCGGATTTATGGCGGCAGCTTGAAGAATGGGACAAAACCACTTGTAGGACTTTTATCAAAAATTATTCTGTCTGTCAGCTTGCCGCCCGGTTTGACTTTGAGGCTGAATGGCAGGTCGCAGGCGGCAATATCAGAAGCAGAGCGTTTCACGCTGCTTTACGGAAAGAATTATCCCGGCTCGGATCGGAGGTGACGCTATGCCGGACATCAAAACAAAGAATGTTGTCAAAGGAACAGTAAAAACGATTGATAAATCGGCGGTTGCCGCAGAGCGGATGAAAGATGCCTATATCCGCACAAAGGACAAAGCGGAGCACGGCGTTTATTCTGCAGAGGGTTCAGCCGAAGAATATGCCGCAGACCGTATTTCCGGCTGTGCTGATACCGTCACCCGTGAGGCTGTTCGGCAGTTTGACAAACAAGGCCGCCGTGGGGTTCAATCTACCAAAAACAATATCTCCAAAGCAAAAGAGCATTTTCGGCAGCGGCAGGCTCAAAAATCCATTAAGACGCTGGAGCGTGGCGAAAAAACGATCAAGCAGACGGCAAAATCCACGGGTAAATCTACAATTAAAACGGCAAAGGGTTCAGTTAAGACCGCACAGAAAACGGTTAAGACTGCCGAACAGACCGCCCGAACTGCGATTAAAACGAGTGAACAGGCAGCGAAAGTCGCTCAAAAAACCGCACAGGCTTCGGCTAAAGCGGCAAGGACGGCAGCACTGGCGGCGAAAGCCACCGCCAAAGCGACCGTTGCCACGATAAAGGCGGCAGCCAAAGCCACGGTTGCGGCGGTCAAGGCGATTATAGCCGGAACAAAGGCCTTGATTTCCGCTATCGCCGCCGGCGGTTGGGTTGCCGTTGTGATTATCATTGTGGTATGCCTGATTGCTTTGATTGTCGGCTCGTGTTTCGGTATCTTTTTTTCGGGCGAGGATTCGGGAAGCAGTATGACAATGCAAAGCGTGGTACAGGAAATCAACACCGATTACCAAACGCAGCTTGACACCACCAAAACGAATATCTCCTATGATGTTTTGGAAATGTCCGGCTCCCGTGCCGTCTGGCCGGAGGTTTTGGCTGTTTATGCGGTTAAGACTACTACCGATCCGAATAATCCGCAGGATGTCGCCACTATGGACGCTTCAAAAAAAGCGATTCTAAAAGATATATTTTGGCAGATGAATACCATATCCTCACGAACCGAAACAAAGACCGAGGAAATTATCACCGAAACGGATGACGGTCACGGCAATATTGTTGAAACGAAAACGACGGTCACACGGACTTATCTGTATATATCGGTGGCTCATAAGACCGCCGGAGAAATGGCAGATAAATTCGGATTCAATGCAGATCAGCGCAAGCAGCTTGCGGAACTTCTTGCCGAAGAAAACCGCAGTATGTGGAGCGCGGTTCTTTATGGCATTTACACCGAGGACGGACAAATTGTTTCCGTTGCTCTCTCGCAGATTGGCAATGTGGGCGGTCAGCCGTATTGGAGTTGGTATGGCTTTGACAGCCGTGTGGAATGGTGCGCCTGTTTTGTTTCGTGGGCGGCGAATGAGTGCGGGTATATTGATAGTGGTATTATCCCGAAATTTGCAGGCTGCACAAACGGCGTGCAATGGTTTAAGGATAGAGGTCAATGGATTGACAACAGCGCCACGCCGTCGCCGGGTATGATTATCTTTTTCGATTGGAACAACAAGGGTTCGTCCGGTCCGCAGGACGGGCTATCCGACCATGTAGGAATTGTCGAACGAGTTGAGGACGGAATTATTTATACCATAGAGGGCAATTCCGGGGATTCCTGCCGGGAAAATCATTATGCCGTAGGGCATTATGAATTCCTCGGTTACGGAGTGCCTGCGTATTAAAAAATCAACCGCCTTTTTTGGGGCGGTTGGTACATAATTATCAGGAAACAAAACGCAGACTATATTTCTTAACTTTTATGTGTTAAAATATACGATACGGCAGTAAAGGAACGCTATTGAGGAATTAAAAACAGTGAAAAAATAAATTTTCAATCTACTATCTAAAATGCATCCGAAATTCTTTTTTTCGTGTTATAGATTATTGAGAGAG
>ERZ773245.2439-NODE-2439-length-10359-cov-2.824340_pt1 | contig 10359 bp, 8 predicted proteins | sample MGYA00580988_ERZ773245 | MGnify/ENA primary metagenome ERZ773245 (study PRJEB29015, sample SAMEA2737792) | human gut metagenome | biome: human gut; feature: human-associated habitat; material: faeces | place: China | collected 2012 ... | reverse complement strand
TACAAATGTTCTCCGGTTTTGTATAATGAAACAAAGATGTTGTGAAAATTTATGATGAGGAGAACAAAAGATGAAAGGAAAAACAGCTGGAAAGATAATTGCACTGTTTGCCGTGGCGGGAATGCTCGCCGGGTGTGGTGGAAAAACAGGTACTACGCCGGATGATTATGCGACAAACGATGGCTATATTACAACGGAAACCGCCGGGAACAGTACAGGCGGTGCACAGTCGGATACCACATCGGGCACGGCAGGGATTTCGAAAGAAAATATAAAAGTCGGCGTGCTTTATATTTCAGATCCGGATGAGGGAAGCGGATATTCTTACACGCATGATCTGGGAATTGTGGGAATGCAGGAAAATCTGGGTTTAAGCGATGATCAGATTGAGAGAAAGATCGTGGATGACTCTGACGCAAAGGCGACGGAGGAAGCAATCGAAGCATGTATTTCGGATGGGTGCAATATTATTTTTACAACCAGCTGGGGGTATATGGAAACAACAGCAGAGATGGCTGAAAAATATCCGGATATTTACTTTTCCCATGGAACCGGTTATATGTCAAATGGAAAGAACTTCAACAATTATTTTGGTCGTATTTACCAGGTAAGGTATTTAAGTGGTATCGTGGCTGGCATGAATACAAAGTCGGATAAGGTCGGCTATGTTGCAGCGCAGGATTCTTCCAATCCGGAGGTGACAGGTGGAATTGATGCATTTGCGATCGGTGTTGCAGCTGTTAACCCGGAGGCAAAGATCTATGTGGCAGTCACAAACAGCTGGTATGATCCGGATAAGGAAAAAGCAGCATCGGAACAGCTGTTGGATATGGGCTGTGATGTGATGGCACAGCATTGTGATACGCCGTATCCGCAGACACTCGCACAGGAACGTGGTGTATATGGTATCGGCTATAACTCAGATATGAGCAAGGAAACACCGGATGCCTGTCTGACGAGTGTTATCTGGAACTGGAGTGCATACTATACTTCGGCAGTTAAGAGTATTATCAATGGAACCTGGGATGGATCAAACTATTATGGTGGTATGGCAGAGGGACTGGTACAGCTGACGAATCTGGCATCTTTTGCGGCAGAGGGTACGCAGGAGAAGGTGGATGAAGCGACTGCAGAAATTTTAAGTGGCAGCAATAATGTTTTTGACGGAGTGATGGAGACAAATACAGGGGAGACGGTTGGAACAGAGAATGGAACCTTAGATGATGCAACGATTACCGGCGGCATTGACTGGTATTATAAAAACGTTGTGATTGTGGACTAGGGGGAGAATGAGATGATGAAATTGACGATTCGAAAAAAAGTTTTATTCTGTTCTTTGATACCGCTGCTTCTGTTAGGAGGAATTATCCTTCTGATCGCGTCCACGATCGTAAAGGGTGCAATTATCGATCAGGTGGAACATTCATTAAAAGGAACTGCAATCGCGACGCAGGCAGCTTATGACCAGAATGCAGGTACCTATTTGCAGACGGAAAATGGTGATATCTGGAAAGGAAGTTATAACATTTCACAGTCAGAGAATCTGGTGGATACCATCAAACAGGAGTCTGGGATGGATGTGACATTTTTCTATGGATCACAGAGAATCATGACTTCTGCAGTCGACAAAAATGGTGACAGGATTCTGGGAAGTCCGGCGGGTGACAAGGTTGTTGAAAAGGTTTTAAATGGTGGTGAGGGATATTTCAGTGATAATGTATCCATGGATGGCACCATATACTATGGCTATTATGTTCCGGTATATCAGAAAGGCGACAGCGGTACTCCGATCGGTATGGTGTTTGCAGGGGCGGAGAAACAGGAAATCTCCCACAGCGTGATACAGATCATTAATACGATCGTAGCCATCGTACTTGTGGTACTTGTTATCTGTATCATTATCGTGGAGATCAGTGCAACCTCGATCACACGTGCATTAAAGAAAGGAATTGCAAATGTGCAGGAAGTGTCTGCCGGTCATCTTGACGTAGAGTTTGACAAGAAGATCTTAGGGCGGAAAGATGAAGTCGGAGATCTGACCAAAGCGATACAGCATTTACAGAAAGAACTGCAAAAGATCATTAAGGGAATCAAGGAAAGTACCGATATGCTGATGGAAGCATCCAATACTTTAGAGGATACATCCCATCAGACTTACGATGGAATGCGTGAGGTGGAGACAACGGTAGATTCTATTACAACCGGGGCAAATTTACAGGCAGAGGATGCAAAAAAAGCTTCTGACAATGTAAAATATATGGGAAATCTGATCATTGAGACCGGCAGGGCAGCAGATGAGCTGAATGAAAGTGCAGATCAGATGAAACAGTCCAGTGATGCGGCTGTTGTTACGATCGATGAACTAAAACGAATCAGCGAAGAAGTAAAGGCAGCTGTTGCAACGATCGCGGAACAGACGAAACAGACAAATATTTCAGCACAGAGTATTCAGAAGGCATCGCAGTTTATTTCTGAAATTGCATCCCAGACGAATCTTCTTTCTTTAAATGCCAGCATTGAAGCTGCGCGTGCAGGTGAGGCGGGAAAGGGTTTTGCGGTTGTGGCATCTGAGATACAGAAGCTTGCAGAACAGTCTGATACGGCGAGTGGCAATATCGGCGAAATCGTAAATACACTGATCGGAAACTCCCAGCGTGTGGTTGAGACAATGGGCAAGACACAGGAGATCATTGAAAAACAGAATATGCATATCGAGAGTACGGAGCAGATGGTAAATGGTGTTATGGGTGAGATCGACGCATCTATTGAACGAATTCGCCAGATTGAAACACGTACAAAGAAATTAGAGAGTGCAAGAACAGAGATCATAGATGTCATTGATTCTTTGTCAGAGATTGCACAGCAGAATGTGGAAGGAACCACGCAGACAAGTTCATCCATCACAGAGATTACGGACAGTTTTCAGAATATCAAGGATTCTACCGAAAATCGTAATATGGCGGATATGCTTGCACACAATATCAGACATTTTGATATATGATAAAAATATGGTCTTAAGCTGCAGAATATGGAGACAAAACAGATGGAAGTGCTTGCTGTTTTTGACGAGAAGAATTATGACGACACAACAAAAGTATATGAAAAATATAATGTGCGTGGTGTAATTTTCCGGGATGGAAAGATTGCCATGCAGTGTAGTACGGATGGCGAATATAAGATGCCCGGCGGCGGGATGGAAAAGGGAGAGAGTTTTTTAGAAACCCTTGTGCGTGAGATCCGTGAAGAGACAGGGCTTACCGTTTTAAAAGAGTCTGTGTGTGAACTAGGGGAGATCCTTGAGATGCGCCGCGATATATTTGATCCGTCCTGTAAATATATCTGTCATTCTTACTTTTATTACTGTAAGGTAGGGGAAAAACGGGAGAAACTTCATCTGACACCCAGTGAAGTGGCAAAGGGGTATTATCTTAAGTGGGAGCAACCGGAGACTGTATACAATACCAATATACGCATAGAAAAGGATCCGTGGATCATTCGTGACACTGCATTTGTGAAGATGATTCTGGATGGAAAAGTAAAATTGCCGGAATAAAAAGGCAAAGAAGAAATCCGGTACATAAAATAATAGAATGTCCGCGGAGCGCGCATTCTATTATTTGCTCTTGGATGAGATAAAAATTAAATATGGGCGAAATATATAGAAGATAGAGATGATTTCATCCATTTTATAATAGAAATTCATTTAACATACAAGAAAATGGGTGAAAAAGGATGAGATTTCATTATAATAGCCCACGAAAATCAAAAAGTCAGGGTGAAAACAGCAGAAATGAAGGAGTTTCGCCCAAAATGATAGAGGAAGAAGTTGAAAATAGAAAATAATGGGTGAAAGTGGTTTGAAAGATGGAAATTTAGCCCGTTCATCTGGTGGATGTCTGTTATGTGTGGATCAGAGTGAAAGCAGAGTAAATTTAAACGGAAACCCCATTCACAAATTCGCAGGAAAGCTTTGAAAAAGCACTGTGTGATCAGTAAAAAAGTGTAATTAATTTTTACATTGCAATAAAAAAATGGAAAACCTTGTAAACCAAAGTTTCCCATCATTAAGAGAAGAGCGCGAGACGGGACTCGAACCCGCGGCCCCGACCTTGGCAAGGTCGTGCTCCACCAACTGAGCCACTCGCGCATATGTAAATTGTTTTGTATCTGTCTGTCGGACACATTCGATATCATACTATGGGAAACAGGATTTGTCAACAAATTTTTTGAAATAGTTATAATGAAAGCTGAAAATCATGTATTTTGGAGAAAAAACCATTTTTTGATTTAAAAAAGAATTAATAATATTCATCTATATATTAAGTAGGAAAAATGCTATAATACGGGATGTCTGATGAGCAGGATGCAGACAGTGGACATTTAAGGAGGAACTATGGAAAAGAAAAAAATAATTATCCCGGTTGTAACCATTGCAGTGATTGGAGCAGTTGGAGGAACCGGTTATTATTATCGTGACAATGTGATAGATGTGGCAACAGAGGCATTTGATGTAGTTGCAGAGAAGATTCCGTTTTTACAGTCGGGAAAATCGGATGATAAAGTGTATGTTGAAAAAGTTTCCAAGATTATGAATACATATACAGGAAACACCAACCGGTATAATGGTGTTGTGGAGTCACAGGACAGTTATGAGGTAAATGTGGATTCGTCACGTACCATCAAAGAGATTCTTGTAAAAGTGGGGGATGAGGTAGAAGAGGGGCAGACACTTGTCACCTATGATACCAGTGAGCTTGAGATGCAGGTAAAACAGGCAAAGCTTGAACTCGAGGGGATCCAGAATGAAATCGACAGTTCCAATAAAAAGATAGCAACGCTGACGGATGAATTAAACAAGACTACAGATGAGGATGATAAATTTTCCCTGACAACCGATATTCAGTCGGAGGAAAATTCCATCGAGGAAAATAAACTTGATCTTGAGAGCAAGAACCTTGAAATATCAAAATATGAAGACCAGATCGATGCATCGTCTGTTGTCAGCAAAAAATCCGGCGTGGTAAAGGAAATCAACGAGAACGGTACAGACAGTAATGGCAATAATGCTGCGTTTATGACAATTCTTCAGACAGGTGAATACCGTGTAAAAGGAAGTATCGATGAGCAGAATGTATGGATGATCTCAGATGGACAGGCGGTCATCATACGTTCGAGGGTGGATGAAAGTCAGACATGGAATGGAACGATTTCAAAGATTGATACAGATAACGTGCAGAAAAGTGATGACGATTCATCTTCAGACAGTAGTGTCTCTGCAACAAAGTACCCGTTTTATGTGGAACTTCCATCTGCAGAGGGATTGCTGTTAGGACAGCATGTATATATTGAACTTGACGAAGGTCAGGACGATCAGCAGAAAGAAGGAATCTGGCTGTATTCCAACTATGTTGTTCAGGATGACAGCGGTGCTTATGTCTGGGCGGCAAATGATAAGAAACGTCTGGAAAAACGTTATGTAGAACTTGGTGAATACGATGAAGATCTTGCAGAGTATGAGATTTTATCCGGACTTTCGCTGGACGACTATATCACATGGCCGATGGAAGGACTCTATGAGGGTGTAACGACCGTGACAGATGTGAGCGAGGTCGATTATTCTTCGCCTCTTTATAATCAGGATGGCACCGAGATGCTTGATTATGGCACTGAGATGCTTGATTACGGTACGGAGATGTTGTATGAAAACGGAATGTACGATACGGAAATGATGATCGATAATGGTATGCAGAATTATGTAAATGGCGATATGGAAGATGGATCAGGTTATGATGGAGCTGACGATGGCGATTCTGCGGATGATGCGGAATATGATGACTCTGATTACGATGATTCTGACTATGAGGATTCTGATGATTCCTATGATGATTCCAATGATATGGAGGTAGGGGAATGATACTGAATCTGCAGAATATTTACAAGGATTATCAGCAGGATAAGCTGGTCGTTCCGGTATTAAAAGATGTTTGTCTTACCGTGGAAGAGGGAGAGTATGTTGCGATCATGGGACCGTCCGGTTCCGGAAAGACAACACTTATGAATATCATAGGCTGTCTGGATAAGCCGACGAGCGGGACTTATGAGCTGGCAGGAGAGGACGTCTTAAAGTTAAAAGACAAGCAGCTGTCAGATTTAAGACTGCGCAGTATCGGGTTTGTATTTCAGAGTTTTCATCTGATGCCGAGAGAGACTGCGGTGGAAAATGTATCACTGCCGCTTAGTTATGCCGGCGTGAAAAAAAAGGAGCGCAGGGAGCGTGCAATCAAAGCACTGGAACGTGTCGGACTTGGTGACAGGGTGGACTTTCGTCCGACGCAGCTTTCCGGTGGACAAAAACAGAGGGTTGCGATTGCGAGAGCAATGGTCAATAATCCAAAGATCTTACTTGCGGATGAACCTACCGGAGCACTTGATTCCAAGTCAGGAGAGCAGATCATGGAACTGTTCCAGAAACTCAATGAAGAGGGTGTTACGATCGTTATGATCACACATGATCCGCATATCGCATCCAATGCAAAACGCATGGTGAAAATCATTGACGGGGAGATTTTTGAGGGCGATGAAAAGGAGGATGCATCATGAAATTAAAAAAAGTAATCGCAGTCATTGTCGTACTTGCCGTCACTGTTGGTGCAGTCACCGGAGGAATTTATGGTTATAAGTCGTATCAGAAGAAGAATCTGGTGGCAGAAGTACAGTCTGTTTCCAGTTTAAACTATGGATATTATGGGAACTCTGAAACAAGCTATGGTGTTGTGACGAATGATTCTTCCCAGGAAGTACATTTAGATGATTCCAACAAAGTGCAGGAGGTTTATGTTTCAAAAGGCGATACAGTGAAAGAGGGAGATCCGCTGATCCAGTATGATACATCGGAGGCAGAGATCGATATCCAGAGGAAAAACCTTGAGATCAGTACAACAGAAAACAGTCTTGCGAAGGCACAGCATTCTTTAGAGTCATTAAAAAACACAAAACCGGTGGATAAGACACGGCCTTCTACTGCCAGTACTGCATCCTCGTACATAAATAAAAAGCTGCAGGAATTAGAGCAGAAGAAAGCCTACATAGAGTCACTGCCGGAAAAGGATGCGAAGGATAACCGCATTTATAATTATGTGACGGAAGATTCGGAGCCATATAATAAAGACACGGCAGATGGGACAGCAGAGAATCCTTACATTTATTATTGTAATAAAGATGTTTTTGCATATGGAAGTTTTTACAATTCGCTGCGGCCGCAGAAAAAATCAGATGGCACCTATACGGATGGAAAATATGTAAAGTTTATTATCTGCAAAAAAGACAGCGATGGGAAAATGGTGTTTGAAAGTGTGGAAACAGGAGATGAAGTGGTGGATGACAGTACTGAGTCGAATGGTGACACAAAAGAAGTTACAGTACAGAAATATGAGCCTGTGGCAGATGACAGTATTTCACCGAATGTAAAAGATGTCGATGGAAGTACCATGCCTATGGACTATGATAAAAGCCGGTCCTGGTATGTTTTTTCAGGAGAAGAAGTTGGAAAAAGTCTTCAGGATTATCTGGATGAACTTGAGAATGAAGATAACTGGAACGATGAAGATGACTGGGAAGAGCCGGAAGGATATACCGAAAAAGAACTTGCAGAGGCAATCAATGACAAAGAATCAGAAGTAAAAAAACTGGATATACAGCTTCGCAAGTTAAAACTGGAGCTGGAAACGTTACAGGACAGCATCAATGATGGTGTGGTTTATGCAAAACTTGATGGTGTTGTGAAATCTGTGGGAGATCCGGATCAGAAACAGGATGATGGGAATGCCTTTCTTGTGGTAACCGGGGATGACGGACTGTACGTGAGCGGTACGATCAGCGAACTTTTGTTAGATGAAGTCAAACCGGGAACGGTTGTTACCGCAAATTCATGGGAATCAGGAATGACATTTGAGGCAACCGTAACGAGCGTATCGGATTATCCTGTGAGTGGCAATTCCTGGGGAGAAGGAAATCCGAATGTTTCTTATTATCAGTATACTGCATATATGGAAGACAGTTCTGCACTGAAAAATGGAGAATATGTGGATCTTGCAATTCAGACAAATCAGTCAGAAACAGGCGGAATTTACCTTGATAAGGCATATGTGAGACAGGAAGATGGAAAATCATATGTTATGATCGCGGATGAGAGTGATCATCTGAAAAAACAATATGTTGTAACCGGAAAAACAGTATATGGTACTGCAGTTGAGATCAAATCAGGACTGACAGAGGATGACAGGATCGCCTTCCCTTATGGAAAGACAGCAGTCGAGGGAGCAGCAGTAACAGAGGATGAAAGTATTGAATATTAATCAGGAGGAACAGGATGTTTGAGAATATAAGATTATCTTTTCAGGGAATCTGGTCCCACAAGATGCGTTCCTTTCTGACCATGCTTGGAATTATCATAGGTATCGCAGCGATCATTGCGATCGTATCGACGATCAAAGGAACGAATGAACAGATCAAAGAAAACCTGATCGGCTCCGGAGAGAATACAGTGGAAGTGTCTCTTTATCAGGGCGAGTGGGAATACGAGATGGATTACAACGGAGTGCCGCAGGGAGTGCCGCTTGTAACGGATGAGGTCATGAGTGACATCAAAGATCTCGATCATGTAGAGAATGCATCTGCATACTTAAGCAGACAGGATTACAGCGGAGTGTATCATTTAAATACGGCTTTTTCCGGTGGATATGTGCGCGGAATCGACAACAGCTATTTTGATACCTGCAATTACATTATGAAAGAGGGACGTGCTTTTACGGATGAGGATTTCAAAAAGTATAAGAAAGTAGCTATATTGGATACGGATTCCGCAAATGCCCTGTTCCAGGGAGAAGATTCGGTCGGAAATACGATCGAGATCCAGAAAGAGCCTTATACGGTAATTGGAATCGTGACAAAGGCGAAGGTGTTCGAGCCGGTCATCAATTCCATTGATGATTATTATACCTATGCACAGGATACGGCAGGTTCTATTTATATTCCAAATACGACCTGGCCGATCATCTATCAGTATGATGAACCGCAGAATGTTGTGATCCGTGTGGACAGTACCGATAATATGACATCCGCAGGAAAAGCATGTGCAGATGTGCTCAATAATTATCTGTCACCCAAAGATGATACGATCCAGTACAAAGCAAAAGACCTGTTAGAGCAGGCACAGCAGATTCAGGAACTCAGCAGTTCCACTAATACGATGCTGATCTGGATTGCGGGAATTTCCCTGATCGTCGGTGGTATCGGTGTCATGAATATCATGCTGGTATCCGTCACGGAGCGTACACAGGAAATTGGATTAAAAAAGGCGATCGGTGCAAGAAAGTCAAAAATCCTGAATCAGTTTTTGACGGAGGCAGCGGTGCTTACGAGTTTAGGCGGTGTGCTTGGTGTGATCGTAGGTATTATATTAGCGGAGATCATTTCCTATGTGACAACGATGCCGGTTGCGATCAGTATTCCGGCAGCGATCGGTTCTGTACTGTTTTCCATGGTCATCGGTATCGTATTCGGAGTTTTCCCGTCCTATAAGGCGGCAAACTTAAATCCGATCGACGCATTGCGCCACGAATAAGCACTTTGACAGCGGTGCAGATCTGAAATGGAGATTAACGTGAAAAAAATCGTGATGTTTGAAGGGGGCGTGGAGACGCTCGCATATTTCTCAAAACAGATGGCAGAACAGTTTGTAAAAATGGGATATGCAGTGTTCTTCTACAACCTGAAAGATGAAAAGGGAAGTGCCAAAAGGCTGAGAAAATTTATAAAACCCGGTGAGACCGTGATGATCACGTTCAATTTTCAGGGACTCGAAAGGAAGATGGCGTTTACAGTGAAAAAAGCGGTTATGTGTGGGATGAGTATAAGATCCCGTGTTACAATATAGCGGCGGATCATCCTTACTATTACGATAACCGCCTGCATGATCTGCCTAAAGGATATCATCACATCAGCATTGACCGGAAACAGGAGGCATATTTCTTAAAATATTATCCCGAATATCAAAGTTTTGGCTTTCTTCCGTTAGCGGGAACCGGGCTTGACGGGGCACTTGAGGTACCTTATGAAAAACGGGATATCGATGTGATCATGACCGGAAATTATACACCGCCTTCGTTTTTTGAACAGCATATCAATTGGATCAATGATGAGTATGCGGCGTTTTACCGCGGGATCATTGAGGAATTATTAGAAAAGACGGACCAGACAGTTGAGGAGGCAGCACTGCGCCACTGTGAGCGGGAGATGGGAGAAGTTGCACCGGATGATTTCCGGCTTGTGATGCACAAGATGATCTTCATTGATATGTAT
>ERZ773245.2437-NODE-2437-length-10361-cov-3.071900_pt1 | contig 10361 bp, 6 predicted proteins | sample MGYA00580988_ERZ773245 | MGnify/ENA primary metagenome ERZ773245 (study PRJEB29015, sample SAMEA2737792) | human gut metagenome | biome: human gut; feature: human-associated habitat; material: faeces | place: China | collected 2012 ... | reverse complement strand
ATCAATGAACAGACAAAGCATGGAATCGGACAGGTAAGTACGCTGGAAATGCGGAGAATGGAAAGTCTGGATGAAGTGGTCCAGTGGCAGAGAAAGGTGCAGAGAATCGTTATGGAAAACAGTCCGCACCGTATTCCGGCAATTTTTCATATGGAAGGACTCTGTGGAGCATTTATTCAGGATTCCACAAGCTTTCCTTCCGGAATTGGAAGGGGTGCCGGATGGAATCCAAAGTTGGAGGAGAAAATTGCAGAAATTGTAAGCCGTCAGGAAGCGGCATGTGGGATTACGCATGTTTTTGCCCCTGTGCTTGATATTTCCAGAGATTCCAGAATGGGACGGCAGGGAGAAACGTATGGAGAGGATCCGGTTCTTACAGCCAGCCTGGGATCAGCCTATACAAAAGGGTGCCAGAAATATGAGACAGCAGGACGCAGAACAGAAAGTGTAGCCAAGCATTTTCTGGCATTTCATAATTCAGCAGCCGGTATTCATGGAGCCAATAGTGATACACCGGAACGTTTGCTGGAAGAAATCTATGGAAAGCCATTTCAGGCAGCCATTACAGAAGCAGGTTTAAGAGGAATTATGCCCTGCTATTGCCTGATCAATGGAGAGCCGGCTTCCGCATCGCATCATCTTTTGACAGAACTGCTGAGAGAAGAGATGGGGTTTGACGGACTTTGCGTCAGTGATTATGGTGCCATCAATAATGCATTTATGTTTCAGGGAATCGGAGAAACCAAAGAGGAAACAGGGCTGTTGTGCCTGGAGGCGGGAATGGATATGGAGCTGCCGAGTGTTGAGGGCTATGGGGAAGCATTTAAAAATCTTTTTGCGTCAGGCAGGGCAGATATGGACATTCTGGATCGGGCTGTAAAAAGAGTCCTGACGGCAAAGTTTCGTATGGGGCTGTTTGAACATCCTTTTGCTTTGGAAGGAGAAGAGCTTCGCAGAGTTTTTATGAATAAGACAGATAAAGAAATTTCCCTGCAGTCTGCAAAAGAATCTATGGTACTGATTAAAAATAATGGTGTGCTTCCGATTCAAAAATCCGTAAAAAAGATTGCACTGATCGGACCTCACGCAGACAGTCCGAGAAAGTTTTTCGGAGGATATACGCATATGTGTATGATGGAATCTACCTATGCAATTGCCAACTCGATTGCAGGGGTCAGTGGAAGTGAAAATGTGGACAACAGAGAAATTGTGACTGTTCCGGGAACCAATATTCAGTCAGATGAGACGCCGGAATTTGATGTGATTCTGAAACGTCAGAAACCGGACTGCCGAAGTATATTGGAGGAACTGAAAGCTCAGATGCCAGATGCAGAGATTCGTTATGCTTATGGATACCCGATTGCAGGAGCGGATCAATCCGGTTTTGCCCGGGCGCTTGAAATTGCAGAGGATGCCGATATTGTGATTCTTACTTTAGGAGGAAAGCACGGGACCTGTTCTATGGCCTCCATGGGAGAGGGTGTGGATGCGACAAATATCAATCTTCCGGAATGCCAGGATGCATTTATCAGGAAGGCAGCAAAGCTTGGAAAACCGCTGATCGGAGTTCATTTTGACGGACGCCCTATATCCAGTGATGCGGCAGATGCACATCTGGATGCAATACTGGAGGCTTGGAATCCGTCCGAGAAGGGGGCGGAGGCAGTTGTGAGCATTCTGCTTGGCAGGTATAATCCTGGAGGAAAAATGCCGGTAACGACAGCTTATACTTCCGGTCAGATTCCAATTTATTACAATCACCCGCATAATTCCGCATGGCATCAGACCGGAAGCATCGGCTTTTTGAATTATGTGGATATGCCGCATACACCGAGGTATTATTTCGGACATGGTTTGTCTTATACAAAATTCGAATACAGCAATCTGCAATTATCCAAGGATTGCATTATGCCGACAGAAAGTATCCGGATTCAGTGTGATGTGGAAAATACAGGAGAATACAAGGGGGATGAAGTCGTTCAGCTTTATCTGAAGGATATTCATGCAAGCATGGCAAGACCGGTCAAGGAACTGGCGGGATTTAAGAGAATTACGCTAGTGCCGGGAGAAAAGAAAAAAGTAATCTTTGAGATAAAAGCATCACAGCTTGCATTTCTGGATAGAAGGATGAAATGGAAGATTGAGAAAGGAACCATTGAGGCAGAAATAGGAAGCTCTTCAGAGGATATCAGGCTGAGAGGCGCTTTTGAGATTGCAGAAAATGGATGGGTTGCCGGAAGAGACAGAGCGTTTTATGCAGATGTGACAGTGGAGTAAAGAGAATGGTTAAAAATAGAAAATTGCTTGCAGAGCAGCTGGTGGAAGAATCGGTTGTTCTGCTGAAAAATGAGAATCAGCTTCTTCCGCTTCAGGAAGGACAGACAGTTGCTGTGTTCGGACGATCAGCACTTGTGACCTATGTTTCCGGAAATGGTTCCGGAGCGGCAAGAGGAGCAGAAAGCAGTAATATCATAATAGAACTTGAGAAAGCAGGGATCTCTGTATGTGAGGAGTTAAAGCAGTACTATCTGCAGCAGCGGGAAGCGGAAGCAGCGAATCCGCAGGAAGAATTCGATTTTTCCCAGATGAAGGAGGCAGTAAACAGTGGCCTGATGTATGAGATATTTGGAACGTACCATGCGCCGGTTCCGGAGTATCCGATTCCGGAATGTCTGCTGACTAATGTGAGAGACAGGACAAACACCGCAATTCTTGTGCTGGGAAGAAATGCAGGCGGAGAGGAATGTGACAGAAGATTGGAAGGAGATTATTATCTTACCGAAGAAGAAAAGAAGCTGGTCAGCCAGGTGTGCGAAAACTTCCCGGAAGTCATTGTAATCCTTAATGTAAATGGACTTATTGACCTGGAATGGACAACAAAGTATGCTTCCGTAAAAAGTATTCTGTTCCTTGGTCTTCCGGGAGAGGGTGGTGCAAAGGCTGTTGCAGAAATCATTAAAGGTAATGTTTCCCCTTCCGGAAAGCTGGCATTTACAATTGCACACCGGTATGAGGATTATCCTTCTGCAAAGCATTTTTCATGGGACAAGGAGAAGGAAGAGCATATTCTGACTTATGAGGATTATGGATTGGATGCGGAAGAAAACGGGAGTTTCGGTTTCCGAAAAAGCCCGGTGACCGTATATCAGGAGGATATCTATAACGGCTACCGGTATTTCAGTTCTTTTAGGAAAGAGGTACTGTTTCCGTTCGGGCATGGGCTTTCTTACACAAAATTTGCATTAGACGCGGCTGCTGTTTCAAAAGAAGAAGACGGGATAACTATAAAAATTGATGTGAAGAATGTCGGACTCTGTGCAGGCAGGGAAGTCGTGCAAATCTATGTTTCTATGCCGGACGGAAAAACAGAAAAAGCAGACAGAGAATTAAAGGGATTTGCCAAGACAGAAGTTTTGAAACCGGGAGAGAAAACCAGTGTGTCAATCCATATACCATGGGACGGATTTTCGTGTTATGAGGAAAAATCTTCCGTATGGCTGATTGAGAAGGGACACTATAAGCTCAGAATGGGAACGTCCTCGGAAGAGACCGTCTGCATCTGTGAGTTAGAGGTTTCGGAGGACATTATATACAGCATTTGTCGTTCAGCGCTCGGGTTGAAAGCATGTAATGAGGGGAAAATCGTGTTTTTAAAGAAAAATCCCCTGGAAAACCAGGGGAATCTGAGTGATGCATGCGGCGGAGTCTGTGAAGAAAATCCAATGTATAAACTAACGCTTTCAGGAATTGATGTCAAACCGGAGAAAAGAGAGGCGGGGCATGGAAAGCAGGCAGGAGATTTTTCAGATTTCACAGAGGAACAGCTTGCGGCACTTCTCGTAGGCTTCGGTCCCGGAATTCCCTTTGCAGGGCTTCTGGATACAGCGTTTCCGGAGACCATCTGTGACAAAGAAGGAAAGCCTTTGACCTGCAATGATCATCCGGCAGGGCATAATGGATATGTGTCACCGGCAATGAAAGAAAAAGGAATCCATTCTGTTTTCTATATGGATGGACCTGCCGGAATCGGGAGAACTGCGTGGCCGACGGAAATGCTGCTGGCATGTGCGTTTAATAAAGAGGCGTGGTACAGATTTGGAGATGCAGTGGGTGCAGAGTGTGAGGAAGCACAGGTTGATGTGTGGCTCGCACCTGCAGTAAATCTTCACCGAAATCCGTTGTGTGGTAGAAACTTTGAGTATTTTTCAGAAGATCCTTTTCTTACAGGAGTGTGTGCCTGCGCAATTACAAAAGGCGTACAGGAAAATCATCAGGTACTGGTGTGTCCAAAGCATTTCGCAGTTAATGAGCAGGAAACCTACCGCAGGGGAAACGCAAAGAAACAGTATGACGCAGTGGATTCTGTAATTACGGAACGGGCAGCCCGGGAACTGTATCTGAAGCCATTTGAAATGCTGGTGAAAAAAGCCGATGTACGCTGTATTATGACTTCTTTTAACAAAATTAATGGGATGTTCGCAGGCGGAAACAGTGACCTGTGCAACCAGATTCTGCGGGAAGAATGGGGATATGAAGGATTTCTGGTGACTGACTGGGGGGATATGGATATTGTGGTGGATGGCGCGGATGCAGTTGCGGCCGGAAATGATGTTGTCATGCCCGGCGGGCCGCCGGTGATTAACCAGATCCTGAACGGATACCGGGAAGGGCGAGTGACACGCAGGCAGCTGGAGACAGCGGCGAGTCATCTGCTGCGGGTAATCAAGAGTTTGAAAGGAAGAAATGGAAAGAATGGAAAAGAAGATATATGAATTTACAAACGACGGCAATTCCTGTGTGATTTATGATGCAAAGCCGCCAAGATACTGGTTTAACTATCTGTGGAATGAAAACGGCTACTGCGCGCAGGTTTCCCAGAACGGGCATGGACGCAGCTATTACCTGAATGAAAGAGCAGATATGTGCATGATCAATAACAATGATGCAAGATATTTCTATATCCGGGATGATGAAACGAATAAAAGCTGGAATATCGGTGCGGCACCGCTGAATGAACAGGTAGAAAGCTATCAGTGTGAGCACAGTATCGGATTTTCCAGACTTCAGTCCGAGTGTCAGGGGATAGAAAGCTCCTGGAGAATTTTTGTGCCGCAGACCGGATTCCAGGAAGTGTGGACGTTTCGACTCAGGAACAAGAGTGACAGAGCCCGTATGCTCAGTACATTTTCAGCGGTAACTTTTGAACTGGAGGGGTTCTCATATCCCCGTTATTATGAAATGTACCGTTGCCTTGAAACTTCCTTTGACAGGGAATTAAATGGAATATATTGTAGATCCGCTCATCCGTTTGCACCGCATAAACGGTACAATGCTTATCTGGCTGCTTCCGAGCCTGTGTATGCTTATGACGGGGATCTGGCCAGATTCTGTGGAGCGGCAGGATCTGTCACGAAGCTGGATGCTTCTGCTTATGCACTGTTTCAGAGACCGGATGTAGTAGTAAATGGCGGTGACTGTACGAATTCTGAGGCGGCACTGTTTATTCTTGGCGGTGTGCTGCAGCATAAGTTCATACTGCAGCCGGGCGAGACAAAGGAAATCCGGATGGTTTTCGGCGTCAGTGAATCTCTGGACGAGGCAAGAGCGGTAGCTAAAATGTATGCAGATGCTAAGAGTGCGGAAAGTGCCTGTAAGGAGGCCGTGGAGTATAATCTGGACAAATATAGTTCCCTGTCCGTCACCACACCGGACAGCAAAATCAATCATATTATGAACCAGTGGCTGAAGAAGCAGATAGACTGCTGTATTGTTGGAAAAAAGGGCGTGCGGGATAATCTGCAGATTGCAGTGGCACTTCTGAATTATCGTCAGGAGAAGGCCAGGGAGGAGATTCTGGAATGTCTGCGCCATCAGTTTCGGGATGGCCATGCCGTATTGACCTGGTATCCGTATGACGACACCAGGTATTCAGACCAGCCGTTCTGGATTATCTGGGCGGTGTGTGAACTTATCAAGGAAACGGGAGATTACACGATTCTGCAAAAGAAGATTGAGTGGCAGGATGGCGGCGATGCTTCTGTAGTGGAACACTTAAAAGCAGCCGCAGACTGTCTGATCCGGGATAAGGGAAGAAATGGGCTGAGCCGGATTTATTTTGCAGACTGGAATGATGCGCTGAATATCACAACCGATCCCGAAGCGGAATCCGTCATGCTTTCTCATCAGTTCTGTCTTGCTTTCAGAGAACTGAAGCTGCTTATGGAAAAAATCGGGGAGACTGATTATGCAGAATTTCTGAAAAAAGAATATGATACCATGAGAAAGACTATTAATGAGAAAGCCTGGGATGGTGAATGGTATATGCGGGCACTCAGTAAGAAGGAAAACATTGGTTCCAGAACAAGTGAAGGCAGTAAAATCTATCTGAACGCCCAGACCTGGGCAGTTCTGGGAGACGTGGCAGATGAAGAGAAGCTCCCGAAGCTTCTGGCTGCGGTTGACAGTATGGAACATGATTTCGGTTTCCCTCTGAATATGCCGCCGTATGAGAAATATTCTCCAAACGTTGGGCGGATGTCGGGAATGCTGCCGGGGCTGTTTGAAAACGGCGGAGTATATTGCCATGCAACGGGATTTAAAATCCTTATGGACTGCAAACTTGGCAGAGCTGAAAAGGCACTTTGTACTCTGAAAAAAATCATGCCGGACAGTGAAAAGAATCCGTCCACGCAGTCCGGTGCCGAGCCATATGTATTTACAAACTGCTATTCCACACATCCGAAATATTACGGCAAATCTTACTGGTCCTGGACAACCGGAACCTCTGCATGGTGCATGAAGGGACTGTATGAAGGCATTATGGGGGTAAAACGCGGATATGACGGGCTGGAAATTACCCCATGTTTTCCGAAAGAATGGGAACGGGCTGAGATGACGAGACATTTCCGAAACGCAGATTATCATATTGTAATTGAGAATCCGCAGTGCCGGAAGGCTGTCACATCCGTAATTATTGTGGACGGAACACAGATAAAAGGAAACAGGATTCCGGATTTTGCAGACAATAAAAAGCATGAAATAAAGGTTATCCTTCAATAAAAATTATTAGCACTCGCGCTTGACGAGTGCTAATATATGCGTTATAGTACAAACAGAACAAAGGAAGACCGGCTGGCATGACAGGTTCATAAAAAGGAGAAATGACTTATGTTAATGCCTAGTATTTTTGGAGAAAATTTGTTTGATGATTTTATGAGTGATTTTCCATTCTTTGATGATAGAGATCTATCAATAGAAAAAGCCAAATGCAACCGCATCTGGCTTTTTCTGAGGGGAGTATAAATAATTAATAAGGGGTATAACTATGATACGTTTTCGTATCACAACGTTAGTATATCCTATCTATATTTAAAAAGCAATTTAAAAAATGTATATTTTGTGTGATTCTTCAAATAATAAAAATGCATGTGACAAAGTAATTTTACATGCAGAAAAAGAAGAAAATTTTGTACACAAAACAGGAGGACATTTTATCATGGCAAAGAACATGGATGGTACAAACAAGAGTGAAAACAGCTACGAGCAGAACAGTTATGAGAACAGCAATGGACAGAACAAGAGTGGTCAGAACAAATCTACCAATAAGTCAACAAATAAGTCAACAAATAAGTCCACAAACAAATCCACAAACAAAACTTCTGACTGCCATCACGAAGAGTAGCAGCACGGAAAACAAATCATTGCATAATATGTAATAAGGAAAGAATCAGAGACAGATTACAGATCACACTGTAATCTGTTTCTTGTTATAAAGGGGGAAATATGGCATTTTATACCATTTATCCAAGAGATATCCAGAATATTTGTTTTCAAAAGAGGGTGCGTGTAGTTGATATCAGAGAACCTCAGGAATACAGAAAATATCACTATCCGGGTGCGGTAAATATCCCGTACAGTGATGAGGACAGCTGGTGCTGTCGTTTTTCAAAGTACCGGCCGCTGCTTTTATACTGTGAGTATGGGAGTACAAGTCTTCTTGCAGCGCGCAAGCTGGGAAAAGAAGGGTATGAGGTTTATACTGTGATTGGCGGTGCAAATGCAATGCAGGAGCAGATAAGGCGTTAGACGGGCAGAACCATTTCTCATGGAAATATTTTTGCAATTGACAGTTCAAAATAGAACAGATAATATAAGAATAGGTTTTTAGACTTATTTTTAGAGGAGATTTCAGTGAGAACATTTGATTTACTTGTGCCTTGCCACTTTGGGTTAGAGGCAGTTTTAAAAAGAGAAATATATGATCTTGGCTATGAGATCACAAAAGTAGAAGATGGCAGAGTGACATTTGAAGGTGATGAGGAAGCAATCTGCCGTGCCAACATTTTTCTACGTACGGCAGAACGTGTTATGATCCAGGTCGGAAGGTTTAAGGCAACGACTTTTGAAGAACTTTTCCAGGGAATCAAGAACCTTCCGTGGGAAGAATATATTCCGGAGGATGGAAAGTTCTGGGTGAAAAAAGCGTCTTCTATCAACAGCAAGTTGTTCAGTCCATCCGATATCCAGTCCATTGCCAAAAAAGCAATGGTGGAGCGCATGAAACAGAAATATCACAAGGAATGGTTCAAAGAAGATGGAGCAGCTTATCCGGTCCGTATTTTTTTACTGAAGGACGAAGTGACGGTGGCGCTGGATACATCCGGTGATTCTTTACATAAACGTGGATACAGAACGATGACGAGTAAGGCTCCATTGACGGAAACTCTTGCAGCTTCTTTAATTATGTTAACCCCTTGGAGAAAGGACCGGATTCTGGTCGATCCGTTCTGCGGAAGCGGTACTTTCCCAATCGAGGCGGCGATGATCGCGGCAAATATGGCACCGGGCATGAACCGTTCCTTCCTGTCGGAGAGCTGGACAAACCTGATTCCGAAGAAATGCTGGTACGACGCGATCGATGAAGCGACCGAGATGGTGGATGATACCGTAAAGGTAGACATTCAGGGCTACGATATTGACGGAGAGGTAATCAAGGCGGCGCGGGAAAATGCGGAGAGAGCCGGAGTGGATCACATGATTCATTTCCAGGAGCGCCCGGTGGCGCAGCTGAGCCATCCGAAGAAATATGGCTTTATTATCACAAACCCGCCTTACGGCGAGCGTATCGAGGAGAAAAAGAACCTTCCAGCGCTCTATAAGACGATCGGTGAACGGTTTAAGGCGCTGGATTCCTGGTCGATGTACCTGATTACCGCGTATGAGGACGCAGAGCGCTATATTGGCAGGAAAGCGGACAAGAACCGGAAAATCTACAATGGTATGATGAAGACGTATTATTATCAGTTTATGGGTCCGAAGCCGCCGAGAAGAAAAACGGGGGATCAGGTTGAAGCGTAATGTTTTCTATGGGGCGCTTCTGGTGCTTCTGCTGGGATTTCTGGTACGCGAGAACCGTCTGATTCATATTCCGAAGCAGGTGGAAAAGACGGAGGAGAGCGCCGAGTGGCAGCCGGAGTGGTATGAGCAGATGGCCGAGGAGATTAATGACAGCCCGATCACGCTGGAAGTCGATGGAACAATGGTCGATCCGCAGCTTGGAAGCTTGAGAATGTCGCAGGACGGGCAGTTTATGATACCGTATGGGATGCTGCCGGACGCGCTTTCCTGTGCGGCGCTTCTTTACGATGGAAACCGGCTTGTGATGGAGCGCGGCAATACTCATGCGGAGATGACGGTCGGAAGCCCGGAACTTTTGCTTGGGGAGGAGAGCCAGACGATTGCAGCAGCCCCAGAGTGGGAAAATGGAATCCTGTATGTGCCGCTTGAGGCGGTGACGGAGGTATTTTCCTATGAAGAAAATTGGGATGCAGAGAACCGGAAAATGGAACTGACTGGGTCAGAGGATCCAGCCACGTTTTTGCCGGAATCCTATGATTACCGGAAGGCTGGCCGGGCACCGGCGGTTAAAAACCAGGGGAGTCTCGGAACGTGCTGGGCGTTTGCATCGGTGATGGCGCTGGAAAGTCGTGTCCGGCCGGAGTGGAATGTCAGCTTTTCGGAGGATCATATGTCCCTCCGGAACAGCTTCCATTTTTCACAGAATGCCGGGGGCGAGTATACGATGTCGATGGCGTATCTGCTGGCGTGGCAGGGACCGGTGCTGGAAGAAGAGGATCCATACGGCGACGGCTATTCGCCTGACGGTTTAAGCCCTGCTTGTCATGTGCAGGAGATACAGGTGTTGCCGGAGAAGGATTATGAGGCGGTTAAACGGGCGGTTTATCTGTACCGAGGCGTTCAGAGCTCCCTGTATCTGCCGGAGGTTGTGAAGACGATTGCGGAGATTAAGGGAATCAGCTGCGAGGAGGTTGTGGCTGTGACGGAGAGTAATGCGTTGAAGG
>ERZ773245.2435-NODE-2435-length-10370-cov-4.118662_pt1 | contig 10370 bp, 9 predicted proteins | sample MGYA00580988_ERZ773245 | MGnify/ENA primary metagenome ERZ773245 (study PRJEB29015, sample SAMEA2737792) | human gut metagenome | biome: human gut; feature: human-associated habitat; material: faeces | place: China | collected 2012 ... | reverse complement strand
TTCCGGTGAGGACTTGGCATCTACTTCAGACATTGTCACGGATGCTCTGACTGCTTTCGGCTTGTCTGCCTCGGACAGCGGACACTTTGCGGATATTCTGGCAGCGGCAAGTTCCAACGCTAATACCAATGTCAGCATGATGGGTGAAACTTTCAAGTATGCTGCTCCGGTGCTGGGTTCTTTGGGCTATTCCGCTGAAGATTCCGCTATCGCCATTGGACTGATGGCAAACGCCGGTATCAAATCCTCACAGGCTGGTACAGCACTGCGTTCCGCCATTACCAATCTGGCAAAGCCAACAGATACGGTAGCATCTGCCATGGAACAGTACGGCATTTCTCTGACCGACAGTTCCGGCAAGATGTACTCTTTACGAGAACTTATGGAACAACTCCGACAGAAATTGGGCGGACTTTCTGAGGCAGAACAAGCACAGGCGGCTGCCTCACTGTTTGGCAAAGAGGCCATGTCCGGTATGCTGGCGATCATCAACGGTTCCCCGGCGGACTTTGAAAAGCTGTCCAATGCCATTGACACCTGTTCGGATACAGTAGACGGTTACAACGGCACAACTGAAAAAATGGCAGCGGTCATGCAGGATAACCTTGCCGGACAAGTGACCATCTTGAAGTCCCAGCTGGAAGAATTGGCGATCAGTTTTAGCGATATTTTGATGCCCACCATTCGCTCTATTGTTTCCCGCATTCAGGAACTGGTGGACAAGTTGAACCAGTTGGATCCGCAGACCAAAGAAACCATTGCAAAAATTGCACTGGTGGCTGCTGCTCTGGGTCCAATGCTGGTGGTGCTGGGAAAAACCATCTCCAGCGTGGGAACAGTCTTTTCCGCAGTATCCAAACTGCCTGCCCTGTTCTCTGCTGTGCAAAGTGGGATCGGGGCTGTAACAGGAGCGTTGGGTGTGTCACTTGGTCCGTTGCTTGCCATTATCGCAGCTGTTGCCGCTCTGGTGGCTGCCTTTGTGCATCTCTGGAAAACCAATGACGAATTCAAAAGCAATATCATCGCCATCTGGGAGCAGATTAAAAGCACCTTTACCGGATTGACACAGGGCATCACTGACCGGTTAAACGCTCTGGGATTCGACTTTGAAAGTTTCACCGATGTGCTGAAAGCGGCGTGGGACGGGCTGTGCAATCTGTTAGCTCCCATTTTTGAAGGCGTTTTTCAGAATATCTCCAACATCTTTTCAGAGTTTACTGGCGTTCTTCTGGGGCTGCTGGACGTTCTGATTGGTCTGTTTACTGGCGATTGGGAGCAGTGCTGGAATGGAATCAAGGGCATCTTTACGTCTATCTGGAATTTCATTGTCAACACATTCCGCAATATCATGAATACTCTGAAAGGCATTGCAGATGTGGTGCTGGGGTGGTTCGGAACAAGCTGGAACGAAGTCTGGACTTCCATCAAAATATTTTTCATAGATACATGGAACAGCATCGCTTCCTTCTTCACGGGAATCGTTACTGGAATCCGGGACTTTTTCGTCAACACCTGGACATCCATTTCCAACACCTTCACCACCATTGTCACTGCCATTCAGACGGTGGCAACGACCGTATTTACAGCGATTCAGGATTTCTTCACCACCATTTTTACGGCGATCTACAACTTTTTCAGCACGATTTTCAATGCCATTTACAATGTAGTTTCTACGGTCTTTCAGGCAATTCATAACGTCATTACGACCGTTTGGAACGCCATTTACACCACCTTAGAACCGCTGATCACGGCATTTGGCTATCTGTTTCAGACGATTTTTGAAGCCATTCAGATTATTGTGGGCAGAGTGATGGACTGGATCTCGGAGAAGATCAGTGCCATTTGGAATGCGATCGTGGCGTTTTTAACACCGATTTTAGAAGGCATCCGAACGACATTTGAAACCATCTGGAATGCCATTTCTACTACAATTTCCACGGTTTTGACAGCGATTCAAGATGCGGTGACTACGGTTTGGAATGCTGTATCTGGTTTCATTTCGTCTGTTTTGTCAGCGATCTGGAATGTGGTTTCTTCCATCTGGAACAGCATCTCCAGCACGATTTCCAGTGTGATGAATGCCATTTTTTCTGTGGTATCGTCTATCTGGAATCAGATTTCTTCTGCGGTTTCCAATGTTCTGAACGCCATCCAGTCGGTGGTGTCTAACATCTGGAACAGCATCAAGAGCACCATTTCCAACGTGATGCAGAGCATTTCTTCTACGGTGTCCAGCATCTGGGGCAACATTCGTTCTGCAGTTTCTGATAAAATCAGCGGCATCAAATCCACCATTCAGAATGGTTTTGATGCCGCTGTGGGATATATCAAGGGATTGGCTTCGGATGCCTGGAACTGGGGGCGGGACATCATTCAGGGAATCATTGACGGCATTCAGAGTGCCATCGGCTGGCTGGCGGACTGCGTCACCAATGTTGCCGATACCATTCGGGATTTCCTGCACTTCTCTGTACCGGACAAAGGACCGCTAACAGACTATGAGAGCTGGATGCCGGACTTTATAAAAGGGCTGGCAGACGGCATCGACAAGAGCAAGAAGTATGTGGAAAAAGCCGTGGGCAGTGTGGCGAAAGCCATGCAGCTGACCATGGATTCTGATTTGAATTACAGCTTGCATGGAATCTCCGGAGCAATGCTGCCCGGCAGTTCTGGTGGGACGGTGAACAATTATTACAACACGGACAACCGAAAGACAGTGAATCAGACGAATCAATCGCCGAAGGCACTGTCATAGGCAAACAAGAAATTCGATGGAAATGTAATTCCTATATAGATTCAATATATTGATGCAATTCACCTATCACACGTCGTACACCTTGAATATTTCCTTTAATCCCATGTTGACTCAGTATCTTCATTGTCAATTCATCTGTGTATTCTTGAAGAAATTCAAGTTCCATATGTATTGGGTATGTAGAATAGGAATCTCCATTAATTACAAATGCAGAATCATCGATTTCAATTTCTTTAAGATCAACTTTATTGATTTTACATTTATATCGAATTGCCATTACTGGTTTTGAAACATAAATATATACTATATCTCCAATTTTCATCTTATTGGATGCTTGTTTCCAATCTAACTTTTTTAATGCCTTAAAAGCATCATCAACTTTATAGAATTTTGGATTACATGGTACTATCCATTCAGCCATATTACTTCCTCCATTTTTAGTTATAAAGTAACTCAATCTACATGATATCAAGCATATTATACCACACTTACATACGCCAAGTCAATAAAAGACAGGTGAAATTTTGTTCTACCAAAATCGAAGGTCTGAATCCGCCTGCCGGAACGATTTCCACTTCTTCTTACGCAGGCATGAACGGCAGCTACCTCAACAACGCTTTCATCGAAAAGCGAAACGTGGTCGTTTCTTTTGCCATGCGTGGCATTGGCATCGAGAAACGGCGGCATCAGCTGTATCGTGTGGTCAAGCCGTCCCGATACATCAAGATTTGGTACAAGACGGCGAACATCGATGTCTATGCCGAAGGGTATGTAGAAACCTGCGAGGTGTCAAATTTCGAGCAGCAGATCAGCGGGCAGATCTCCATTCTCTGTCCGGATATTTACTGGTACAGCCGGGATATTTTCTACGCCTACTACAGCGGTGTGATCGGAGCATTTCACTTCCCTTTTCCGGAGAGCGATGTTCCATTTCCTTTGGGCGTGTATTCCAACAGCAATCTGTTTTCCATTACCAATGCCGGGGATGAAACTGGATTCACGCTGCGAATTGAGGCATTGCCCAGCGACATCCCGCAGGAAGTGGTGGCAGTGACTCCGACCATCTACAATGAAAACGGCGAATATCTGCAAATCAAAGGTGATATTCTGACCGGCGATGTCATTACGGTTACCACGAAAACCGGAAACAAGACCGTCACGCTGACACGCAACGGCGTAGACAGCAATATCTTGAACCGGCTGGTTTCCGGTTCGACTTGGCTGACCTTGAAGGAAGGCACAAATATCTTTCGGGTCGAGGCAGTTCGTGGTGTGAAAAAGCTGCGTGTAACTTTGATGCATCGCAATTCCTATCTGGGGGTGTGAGAAATGCAGTTGGAAATTTACAGCTTGATAGCTTTGAAAGATCAGATTTCTGTGTCACTGGAAGCAATCTGTGACAGCTATTCTTCTCTCCTGTGGGATATTGAATTCTACCAATGCGGCTGTTTTGAGGTGTATATCGCTGCCAGTCCGCAGAATGTATCCATCTTTCAGCGTGGCAGAATTGTAGCGAGGAGCGATGATGCACAGCACTTCGGCATCATTGAATCTCTGCAATTGGAGACGGATGCCGAAAAGGGCGATTACCTGACAGTCACCGGACGGTTTCTTGCCTGCCTGCTGGAACGAAGAATCATCTATCTCACCATTACCGCAAACGGCAGCTATGAGGACATCGTCCGCAAGGTGCTGTCCCGCAATGTCATCTCTGCCGGAATCCGCAATCTGCCCGGTTTTTCCATGGGTACGGTTTCCGGTGACTGCTGGCAGAACACCGCACGAATGCAGGTCAGCTATGACAACATTCTGGAATGGCTGTACAGCCTTTGTGAAACCATCGGTGGTTCGGCAAATGTGCGGCTGGATGGAAATGCTCTGAAATGCGATCTGTTTTCCGGAACAGACCGCAGTTTGTTGCAGGATGAAAATCCCCACATCGTATTCTCCGATGCGTACAACAACCTGCTGTCATTCTCCTATGCGGCAGACGATGCCGTGCAGAAAAACTTCGCCTATGTGCTGGGCTGCGGTGAGGGCAATGCCAGAAAGCGAACCACCTTCTGTTCCGGTACAGAGCCGACCTATCTTGACCGCTATGAGGTCTATGTAGACGAGCGAAACACGGCACAGGCAGAAGATGTGACCGATGCGGAATATCTGGAAATTTTGAAAAGCAGCGGTGCAGAACATCTGGTACAGCCGAAAACGGCATCGGAATCCGCTATCGCTGCTTTTTCGACCCAGTATCAGTACAACAAGGATTACTTTGTGGGCGACTATGTGACTGTGGAACAGAGAAGATTCGGCTTGATTCAGCCTCGAATCCAGCTGATCGGCATGGTGGAGAGTTTCGACCAGAACGGCAGAAGTCTGACACCGACTTTCAAAGAAACGGAGTGATATTCATATGTCTTTTTCCTATGGATTTTTTAACGCACAAAACCTTGACCGGGTGTATACCGCAGAGGATTTTACTGCATATCTGTCCAGTTTGATTTGCAACGGGATTCTGGATACTTACCGGCAGTGTTTTGCACCAACAATTAAAAATTTATCCGTTACATTCGGCACGGGCAAGGCGTGGATCGATGGACACTATTTTATCAGTGATACCCTGCATACCATCGACCTTTCTTCTTATGTAGATGAATCTCTGAATCGTTATGTAGCGATCGGAATCTACTGTGATCGTTCCACTCGTACCTGTGGGATTCGTGTTCTGGCAGGTACAGCAGCCACGAGTCCAACCATTCCCACCTTTACCAACAACAATGTGACGACTTATCTGACTTTAGCAGTTGTAAGACTGCGTGCCGGAACGACAAGCATTCTGGATTCCGATCTGACAGACTGCCGTGCGGACGAGAGCAAATGCGGTTACTGCAAGTGCATCCTTGGCAAGTGCAGAGTGACGGAGATGCTTGCCGAAATGGCAAAGACAAATGCCACACTGGACGAACTGCAAAAGCGTTTGGATGCAATGAACAGTCAGATTTCGGAACTGCAAACCAAGGTGGATGATTTGACCGCAGGCGAAATCGTGGCAACTGGACAATGCGGCGAAAACATCTACTATGTTCTCTACGACAACGGCAAACTGCTGCTGCGTGGTACGGGTGCAACCTACGATTATACCTCTCATGATTCTGTGTTTTATCAAAATGACCAGATCAAAGAAATTGTGCTCAGCAATGGCATTACTGGTCTGGGTGACCGTTTGTTTTATCATTGTGCCAATGCGAAAACGGTATCTCTGCCGGCTACACTGACCAGCATTGGGAATGCCGCTTTTGCACAGGAAGATGCTGCAATCGGCTATACCGCCGGTCTGACTTCTGTTACCATTCCGCAGGCAGTTACTGCGATTCAGTCGTTTGCATTTCAGCACACTGCCATTGCAGAAGTCACTGTGCCTGCCAGCGTGAAAACATGGGGAAAGTATGTTTTCAGCGGCTGTGCAAAGCTGAAGGCTGCTCGTGTTGCGTGTGATTCCATTGGTGCTTTTGCGTTTACAAGATGTACAGCATTGTCCGATCTTACGATTTCGGCAAATTGCAAGACATTCGGACAAAATATACTGACGTATTGCGAAAGCCTAAAAACCATCACTTATGAGGGTACGATTACGCAGTGGAACGCCATCACCAAACCAACCAACTGGATGTCCTCCGGAGAACATTCCTACAACAATTATCTGAAAAAGATCCAGTGCATAGACGGCTATTTGGAATATGATCCTGAAAATAATGTGTGGAACGAGGTGAAAAACGGATGATGAAATTCTTAGTGAAACAGCAAAAAATCGAAGTGCTGGAGCGAGAGATCATTGCTTCTGACCAGATCGCATTTGTTTCGGTGAAGTTCGTGTTTGATGGGGTTTGGAAAACGCTGCACAAGGTGGTGCAGTTCACCCAGTGCGAAGAAACATACAACTTGGTGCTTGGCACAGGGGGAACGACTTGCTTGCTGCCTGCCGAACTGCATCCCGGTGCGGTGAAGATGAGTTTGTTTGGCTACGATGCAGAAAGCGATACTACACTGCGTGCAACAACCGTACCTGTCACACTGCATATTCGACCATCTGGTTTTGTTGCAGATGGGGATACGCCAATTCCGCCGACGCCGGATTTATATACGCAGCTTTTGAAAAAACTTTCAGAGATACAAACCGGAGCAAACGGAAAAGACGGTCGTTCTGCTTATGAGATCGCCATAGAAAACGGTTTTGTGGGGACAGTTGCAGAATGGCTGGAGAGTTTGAAAGGCAGGGACGGTAAAGATGGATTATCCGGAAAGAACGGAAAAGATGGTGAAGATGGTTTGCCCGGGAAGGATGGCACAAATGGGAAAGACGGTAAAGATGGGCGTGACGGAAAGGACGGCGTTTCTCCGGATTTGACAAATTATCCGGATACCGATGCTGTAAAAGCACTGATTCAGGATGCGGTTCAGCCGCTTTTACAGCAGGCACACATTCATAAAAATCTGGATGTTTTAGATGATTTGACAGCAGATGAACTTTCCTTGCTGCGTGCTCTTCAGGAATTCGAGGATGATACAACTTACAATATCCAAACATTCCGGGAAGCCATTGCAGCACTGAATGAAAAGGCACATACCCACGAAAATCAATCCGCATTGGATCAGATCACTGCCGCTAAAATCGCACAATGGGATGGTTTTGGCACACAAATCAATGGGCTTAGCACAAAGGTTACAGTCTATTCAGAAAAGACAGAACGTACTTTGGAGAGCCTGCAAAAGCAAATCGATAATCTGACAAGCGGCAGAAATTACACCGTCCTGTTTCAGTCCGGGCAGAATGCCATTTCGACCTATGCATCAAATCTCAGTATGATTCTGGACGGCAGCTATCAGACAATGGCGGATTTCCTGACTGCTTATCCGCAGTTTTGCAGTGCAGAAAATGATTTCATGTTGTCCTACTCGCAAACGTGTTTTAACTGGGATAAGTCGGTCTTGACCGTTTGTGCAAAGCCTCTGTCTCTGACGAAAAATGCGGAAATCGTGATGTCCTATCAGTCGGGTTCCAGCGAAGCCGGAAGCCTGTATCTGGTGCAGAAACCGCAGAAGATCGACATTCCTATTGGTGTGTATGTGAACACAGAGATTGATGCAAATCGTGCGGTTTCTCTGGATTTCCACTGGCTGCAGTCGGATACCTTTATCACCACCATCACAGAATGCACCGGCATTTCTGACGGCGAATATTACCTTGCCTGGGTGGGCAGAAGCAACAATTCTCATCCGAAAATCCGATTCCTGAAAGTACTGGAGGGTTGAAAATGAAAGATACCATTTGCGTGGCTGTCGGCTTGGTCGGCGGCTTTTTTACTGCCATTTTTGGCGGCTGGGACTCCGCTCTGGTGACACTGGTCGTCTTTATGGCAACCGACTTCTTCACCGGCATCATCACCGCCATGATGAAAAAATCCAAACACACGGAAAGCGGCGGACTTTCTTCCAAAGCCGGCTGGTTCGGTCTGGCGAAAAAAGTCTGCACCTTGATGCTGATCGTTGTTGCAGTTCGGATGGATATTCTGCTGAATACCAACTACATCCGAGATGCAGTCTGCATCAGCTTTTGCCTGAACGAACTGCTTTCCATTGTGGAAAATACAAGTTTAATGGGGATTCCGTATCCGCCTGCAATCAAAAAAGCAATTGATGTTCTGCAAACGAAAATCGGCAGAACAGAAGAAACGACCGACAAGGAGGACAAGTAATATGACTATTTTAAGACCAGATGCAACAACGACTCTGAACGGAGTAAAAATCAACGAGTATTTACTCACCAAACATAATCCCAACCGCATTGATATGCCCTCTGTTTCCATGGCAGGGAAAATCATTGGTGTGACTGTTCACAACACAGACTGGATCACAGTAGCAAGCGGCACGACCCCTGCGGAACAGTACACAAGGGCAACCGTCAATAACAACATGAAGGATGTGCGTGTCCATTATTATGTGGATAACGTATGTGCATGGCAGAATCTGCCCCACAGCCTGAGCGGCTGGCACGCTGCTGATGGCTCTGGAAACGGCAACAGAAGAACCATTGCCATTGAGTGCATTATGTCCTCTGCGTATAATTCTACGGATAAGAAGTCGGAAGACAACTGTGCGAAACTTGCCGCAGCGTTATTAAAACAGTATGGATTGGACATCAACCATCTCTACACGCATACCCACTGGCTCAATGTTCGTGACGGACGAAACGGAACGATTGACCAGTTGAACACCATGTACAATCGGTACAAGATGTGTCCTGCGTACATTTTGCCCCATTGGGCGGAGTTCAAGAAAAAGGTACAGTCTTATTTGAATGCTGGAACTCCCACTATTTCTGCACCTTCTACAAAGCAGCTTTACCGTGTGAGAAAGTCTTGGGCAGATGCGAAGTCGCAGCTGGGGGCGTATTCTTCCTTAGAAAATGCGAAAAAAGCTTGCAAGGTCGGATATTCTGTATTTGATGCCAATGGAAATGTAGTCTACGCCAATGGCAGCCAGTTCACCAAGGGACAGAAGGTTGCCATTCGTGCCAACACGCCGCTGTTCGCCAGTGCAGAAACTACATCTGTAACCAGAAGAATCAGCGGCACTTACTATCTGTATGACGGCATTGCCTGCAAGAACGGTCGTTATCGGATCACCACAAAGCCAGAGTTCTGCGGAAAGACACCGGTGGGACAGTATGTGACCGGTTATGTTTCTTGGGATAATTTCAATCAGTGAGGATTCTTTTATGGAACAACAAAAATTGATGGATGAACTGAATTACCACCGTGCTCAAAAGCTGACTGATGCGTTATACCATTCCGGTTTGATTTCCTTTGAGGAATATGACAAATTAACGCTCAAAAATCGGCATTCTTTCTCTCCGATTTACGTGGACTTATTGCCGAAAACGCTTGCAATTCCGCCGAAAAAGAGGTAATATGGACACGTCAAAAGGAGGTGCAGAAGCATGAAAACTATTACCAAAATTGAGGCAAATCGCTCTGCAGCTATTCATCGAAAATGTCGTGTAGCGGCTTATTGCCGTGTTTCCACAGAGCATGATGACCAGATGGAAAGTCTGGGAACACAAAAAGAACATTATGCGGAGTGGATCAAACTGCATACAGAGTGGGAATCCGCCGGTATCTTTTATGATACTGGCATTACTGGAACAAAAGCAGAAATTCGTCCTGGACTGCAAGACCTTTTACAGGCTTGCCGCATGGGTAGGGTAGACCGTATTCTGGTGAAATCCATCAGTCGGTTTTCCAGAAATACGGCGGAGTGCCTCGCTCTTGTTCGGGAACTATCAGGAATTGGGGTTTCCGTTTTCTTTGAAAAAGAAAACATAGACACCGGCAGTATGGAAAGCGAATTGTTTCTGACGATACTCAGCAGCATGGCAGAGGAAGAATCTTTATCCATATCCAGAAATGAGAAGTGGTCGGTACAGCACCGGTTTCAAAACGGTACCTATGTGTCATCGTCTTTCCCTTACGGGTATTGCAGAAATGACAGGGGAGAGATGGGGCTCAATGTCATTAACTTAACATCTAGCCAAGCGAGCTAAAATCTGCTAAAATAAAGA
>ERZ773245.2432-NODE-2432-length-10381-cov-3.812415_pt1 | contig 10381 bp, 6 predicted proteins | sample MGYA00580988_ERZ773245 | MGnify/ENA primary metagenome ERZ773245 (study PRJEB29015, sample SAMEA2737792) | human gut metagenome | biome: human gut; feature: human-associated habitat; material: faeces | place: China | collected 2012 ... | reverse complement strand
GATCCGGATACATTATATGAACTTCCCTATTGTAAAGAGAAAATAGCTTAGTGATAAATCTATATGTTATTGAAATGTTTTATTGCGTAGTATATTTAAGAAGAGTAACAATTGTAAGATTAATAGAGTGATGAGTAGTTTTAGAAATCTGTCGGTTGTTATGGCAAAATATAAAAAAATGCCAGTCCCTAAGTTCAACCTTAGGGACTGGCATTTCTTAATTATTCAATTACAACTCATATCTTGGCAAGAACTACATTAACAACTGCAGTCCCAGATGCTAAGTACACTACCAATCAGACCAATTCACACATTCCTGTACGGATTATCCTTCAATAGCAATCCTCTTAGCACCTTCAATTTCCTCAGCAGCTTTCTTTGGAACAGAAAGTCTTAAAATACCACTTTCATATTTAGCCTTTATATCGTCCTGAGTAATTGCATTACCAACGTAGAAGCTTCTGCTCATAGAGCCGGCATAACGTTCCTTTCTGATATACTTGCCTTCCTTGTCCTGTTCGTCCTTATCAAGACCTTTAGCGGCACTGATTGAAAGGTAACCATTATCAAGCTGTATATTGATTTCGTCTTTCTTAAAGCCAGGTAAATCAATATCAACTTCATAGCCGGAATCAGTTTCTCTGACATCAGTCTTCATTTCGTGGCTGGCGTGTTTACCATATAAAGCTTTTTCAACTTCAGGAAATCCGAAGTTCATCCAATCATCATTAAATAAATTCTCTCCAAAAATACTAGGCATTAACATAAGTCATCGCTCCTTTTTTAATAAACTATTTGTTCGGCTGAACCTTTCGTTCATTCAGATTGGATATATAAATAACCAATCCCCAGGATTACATATTCATCTGAACTATTACCTTGTTTCTTTGGAACATCTGGAATGGCGTTATCTTAATTACTATTTCTTAACTCCCTTTCCTTTGTTCTGGCTATGTTATATACCTAATTATTAGCACTGTCAAGTGGTGAGTGCTAATAATTTATAAATAGTTTATAATTATTCTGATTTATTCTTCTTCGACCTGTATTTAATGTGTTTTGTATATACACCCTTGACAACAACAGACAATAAATATAATAAACGCTAAGGAAGTTTATTATAAAAAATCATTATCTCAATTCTTACTATTTCAGAAGTGTTGAAAAGACTGTACAGGATAAGCTGGTCAGCAGGTAAATTGATTGACAAATACTGTTATAAAGCCTACAATAAATATAATATATTAGTACGTTAATTAATTTCTATTATGATTTGTCAAATTCGTGTGAAGTAATCTGAAGGGAATTGGATTGCGATTTCGATTTTACATTTATTATTAAATTCTAATCGGTATACAAGGACGTAAATTTATACAAAAGGGGTATATTAATATGAACAAAAGAATAACAAGGAAATTGTGCATTGTTGGCTTGATATCTTCTATTGTCTTATCAGGATGTGGTAAAGCAGGTATAACAGGTGGAAGTATAGATGAATCAGCAGGTGGCACAGATAAAGTGGTCTCTTTAAAAGTGTGGACGGAAAAGGATGGTCTGGATGTCATGAACAAAATGCTGGACAGCTTTAAGGAACAATATAAAGATGAAGCAGAGTTTGATATAACGGTTGAAATCCAGGCAGATTCACAGGTTCGTGATGTTATGCTTACAGATGTACACAATGGTGCAGATGTGTTTTCATTTCCAGATGATCAGATTATATCATTAACGGCTGGCGGAGTTCTGACAGAGGTACCCAATGCAGATGAAATAGCAGCAGCTAATGTAAAGGAGTCAGTCGAAGCAGCGACTCTGAATGATACATTATACGGCTATCCTATGACAGCAGATAATGGATATTTTATGTATTATAATAAAGAATATTTTTCAGAAGATGATGTTAAGTCATTAGATAAAATGTTGTCAATTGCAGCAGCTAACAATAAAAAAGTTGCTATGGAGTTTGATTCAGGATGGTATCTTTATACATTTTTCGGAAATACAGGACTTAGTCTTTCTATTAAACCAGATGGTATAACTAATGAATGTAACTGGAATTCGCAGACAGGTGATATAACTGGAGCAGCTATAAAGCAGGCTCTCAATAGTATAGCAGCTAATCCAGGGTTTGTAAGTATGCCTAACGGAGATATAGCTGAACACATTAAAAGTGGTGATGTTATAGCAGGAATAAGTGGTGTATGGGATGTTATGAATGTAAAGGAAGCCTGGGGAGAGAATTATGGTGCCTGTAAGCTGCCAACATATACAGTTGCGGGAAAGGAAGTTCAGATGTCTTCATTTACAGGCTATAAGATGATGGGCGTGAACTCTTATTCAAAGAATAAAGAATGGGCATGCAGGCTTGCTGACTGGCTGACTAATCAGCAGAATCAGGAGCTTAGGTTTAAAGAGAAAAATCAGGGACCATCTAACAGTAAGGCAGCAGAATCAGATGAAATCAAAAAAGTGGCTGCAATACAGGCAATCATTGCACAGTCCCAGTATGGAACATTACAAAGAGTAGGAAACAGCTACTGGGATGCCTGTAAGAAGTTTGCTAATACGGTGCTTAGTGGTAATAATGGTGGTTTATCAGATCAGGAAGTTATGGATACATTAGTTAATGAAATTACAGCTTCTGCTGTTAAGTAGCAGTAAGATGATCAAAGTTGATTTGCTGTATGTGAAAAAGATTGGAGAACAAGCATGAATAATAAAAAAAGGACGAGCCTGAAGACACTGATATTATTGCCGGTATTTATACTAGGTGCTTTAACAATAGTATGTAATGTTATGGCTATAAACAATATAAGAACTGTTAACTCTAATGCCGCTGATATAACAGATAATTGTATGATGAGTGTTTCAGATCTTGGTGAAATAAAGAATGATATACAGGTTATTCATACACTTGGATTATCACATATTATTGCAACAGATCTTAATACTATGATATCAGTGGTAGGTGAGATTAATGATAATCAGGAAGAATTAGAGAAAAAGCTGGACGAATATAAGAAATATGTCCAGAATGATGATATGGATACATATAATTCATTAGTAAGTAATTATAATACTATGAAATATGAACTTGGAAACATTATGGCATACAGTGCTTTAGGCAAGAATGAGGAAGCATATGCTATTGCTAACGGAGTCGTAAGTGATAGCAGCACAGCAATCCAGAAGGATATTGAGGTGCTAAGCACACATGCCAATGATACAGCTTCTGAGGCAAGAGAAAGGCTTACCAGTGTGTATGCAAGTTCACTTGTCAGCAATGGTATAGTTATTATTATAAGCGTTATATTGATTATTGTAGCAATATATTGTGTTATGAAGTATGTTATCAAACCAATTATTGCAACCAATAAAGATATCAGGGATATTATTGATGGAATCGATAATGGAGAAGGAGATCTGACAAAGCGTGTAAGAGTTATTTCTAATGATGAGATAGCAGATCTTGGCAACGGTATCAATCTTTTTATGGATAAGCTGCAGGAAATACTTAAGCTGATTATAGAGAATACTAACTATATGGAAAATGTTGTTGCTGAGGTTGATGGCAGTGTTGTCAAATCCAATGACAGTGCTTCTGATTTATCTGCTATGACAGAGGAATTATCTGCAACTATGCAGGATGTAGGACTTTCTGTTAATACTATTAATGATAATGCTGATAATATACTAAAAGATGTCGAGATTATAGCGACAAAGTCAGATGATATTAATCAGTTCTCAAAGGAAATGAAGGCAAATGCAGAAAAAATAGAGAGTGATGCAAGATATAATATGGTTCAGACAGGTGAAAAGGTTGGGAATATATTAGAAGTTCTTAATAAGGCAATAGAAGATAGTAAGAGCGTTGACCAGGTAAATAACCTTACGAATGATATTCTTAATATATCAAGCCAGACGAATCTGTTAGCACTCAATGCTTCAATAGAAGCTGCCAGAGCAGGTGAAGCGGGTAAGGGCTTTGCAGTAGTGGCAGATGAGATTCGTCAGTTAGCAGATTCAAGCCGTGAAACTGCCAACAAGATACAAAGTATTAACTCGGTTGTTGTTGCTGCTGTTAATAATCTATCAGATAATGCTAATAATCTGGTTTCGTATCTTCAGCAGACTATTCTTCCTGAATTTCAGACATTTGTTGATGGCGGCGTGAAATATAAAGAAAATGCTTCATATATAGAGAATGCAATGGATGAATTCGTTGAGAAAACAGATGTCCTGAAGAAAAATATGGATGAAATAGCTCATTCCATCAATACGATAACAACAGTAGTTGATGATGGTGCTGCTGGAGTTAATAATGCGGCTATAAGCACACAGGATCTTGTTGAGGATATAGTCAATATCAGCAATAAAATGATAGAAAACAAGGGTATTGCCCAGAATCTTAAGAATAGTACTAACATATTTGCAAAGTTCTGATTTTGAATATTGGGGAGAATTGTGGGAGTGCGTAGCACGGAACAATTCGTAGGTATCAAAGTCGGGGGCTTTTCCACGACATCATCATATAATAAATATTTACAATTTTCATCTGCCAGTTTTAAAAAATGGGCAGACTATAGAATAAATTTACCTTTTAAAGCCTATATTACTATGAATATTGACAGTATTCCAACAATATTGTATACTTAACAAGTTGATGGAATATTACTGGGAATGAGGTTCTCCCAGGAACGAGATAGCAATAGCTAAATCTTTCGTTCATAACCGCTTGATTATAAAGCTGATGACTTCTGCAAAGTGCAGGAGCTGTCAGCTATTTTTGCGCTAATATTTATTCAGAAAAGAGGATTGTTATGTTAAAAAGTATAGCGCTGATAATGTTAATTGGAATGTCTGCAGGCTGGGTATGCCGCAAGGTAAAGCTGCCGGGACTGATTGGAATGTTATTTACAGGTATTATATTAGGACCGTATGTTCTTAATATGTTGGATTCGTCAATTCTTCTGGTGTCGGCAGATATAAGAAAGATAGCACTTGTAATTATTCTTACAAGAGCGGGACTGACACTTAATTTAGAGGATTTAAAGAAAGTTGGAAGACCGGCATTTCTTATGTGTTTTGTGCCAGCGACATTTGAGATGATTGGTATGATTATACTTGCACCACGTCTGCTTGATGTAAGCCTGATTGAAGCGGCAGTAATAGGTGCGGTTGTGGCAGCAGTATCGCCAGCTGTAGTTGTGCCTGAGATGATAAAGCTTATGGAAGAGGGATATGGAACAAAGCAGGGAATTCCACAGCTTATATTAGCAGGTGCATCTGTTGATGATGTCTATGTTATAGTTATGTTCACTGCATTTACATCACTGGCACAAGGCAGCAATGTTTCAGTTATGAGCTTCGTTAATATACCAGTATCAATAATATTTGGCATAATTATAGGAATTATAATAGGAAAAGCTCTGGCAGTAGTCTGGAAGAAGGTTCATATCAGGGATACAGTAAAGGCTGCAATATTTTTAAGTGTGGCACTTCTGCTTGTGGGTGTTGAGGCATCATTAAATACTCCAATTACATTTGCTTCATTAATATCTGTAATGTTTATTGGGATTGCACTTAAGAAGGACAGACCAGAGGTGGCTTTCAGGTTATCACAGAAGTATAATAAAATGTGGGTATGGGCAGAAGTTATGCTGTTCGTGCTAGTAGGTGCAACAGTTGATATAGGCTATGTGGCATATGCCGGTGTATCGGCAATCGTGATTATAATAGGAGCGTTAATTTTCAGAATGGCTGGAGTTGCTTTGTGTATGGCAGGAACTAAGCTGAAGCTGAAAGAAAGGGTATTCTGTATGCTTGCATACACACCTAAGGCAACTGTTCAGGCGGCTATAGGCGGAGTTCCATTGTCAATGGGACTTGCGTGTGGCAATACAGTGCTTATAGTAGCAGTATTAGCAATAATAATAACAGCACCACTTGGGGCATTTGCCATTGATATGACCTATAGAAAGCTGCTTAAGAAAAGCTAGGGAGAATTAAGATAAATTAGATAGCTTATTAGAAATAAGGAAGACTCATAGCAGCTAATAGTGGTTGAAAGAAGTTTAATAGAAAATAGAATGGAGAAAATATGGATACTAAAGCAAAATCACAATTCAGATTATTATTTCCGTGCTACTTCTCATTTTTTGTAAATGGAGCAATGGTATTGTTAGTTGGAGCAATACTTCCATATATTATAGAAGAAGCAGGAATTAATTACAGCGTAGCAGGAGGTTTTTTATCGGCATTTGCAATAGGCAATCTTCTTGCGAGCTTTGTCAATCCGCCGATGGCTTCACGGATAGGAAGAAAAGCAACAATTGTTGTATTTTCAGCATTTATACCAGTAATGCTGCTTGTTATAACATTTCTTCCACCAGTGCCGGTTATATATGCGGCATTTATACTTATTGGAATAGGCAGAGGCTCAGTAAGCATAATCAATAACGCAGTTGTTAATGATAATTCTAACGGCAGACCAGCCGCACTTAACCTTTTACATATGACATTTGCGGCAGGTGCGTTTATTGCACCATTCATTACTTCGCTTTACACAAGTTTTGGTCTGGGCTGGAGAGCAGCTGCATATACAATAATTATAGGCTCAACATTATCAGTTATATTATATGTGTGGATGAGAATAGACTATAACTGGCCTCTGGAGTCTAAGAAGGCTAAAGAAAATGCTTCTGACAGCAATGCAAAGCCATTTTATAAAAATAGCATTTTCTATATAATGGGCTTTTTATTATTCTTATATCTTGGACTTGAGAATTGCGTAAATGGATGGTTTGTAACATATTTTAAGAGCATGGATATAATGAGCAGTACATATGCAACCAACCTTGTATCGGTTACATGGATAATGGTTATGCTTGGAAGACTTCTCACAGCTAAGATATCATCAAAGGTTGATAAGAATAAGCTTATATCTGGATACTGCGTTGCTACAACAGTATTCTTTATATTACTTACAGCAACCCATAATCTTGCAGTTATTACTGTAGCTATTGCAGGACTTGGCTTCTTCTTTGCGGGAATATATCCAACAACAGTATCAAGTGTTGGCAATATAATTAAAGGTTCAACAACAGGAATGTCATTATTTCTGGCCATTGCCGCATTAGGCGGAATTGTTACACCACAGATAGTAGGTTTCCTTGCTGACAGAATAGGAATGACAGCGGCAATACTTGTATTAGCGTTCAACGCTGCCGGTATGCTTATAATGTCAGGAACTAATGTGTTGATGAGAAGAAAAGAAACACATATATAAATGACTATATGAAATATGATTTTATGTGATTTTATATTTACAAATTAAAGCATATAAATGTATAATAATGGTAGTTAAGAGGTATATTTATACTGACGGTGAGGAAGTGCAGATTACAGATGAGAATAATGTATGGATTGTTAATTGCTATTGAGATTATTCTTATGGGAATATGTTCATATAAAGCAATGAATAAGAAAGGCAGACTGGCAAAGATAGTATTTATATATGAAGCTGTTGCAGCATTTTGTGGCATAGTATTTCTTGTATATATATATGTTCCAGGAATAACTATCACAACGCTTTGCAAGAGCCTTACATTGATATGCTTTGACTGGATTCTTATTCTTCTAATGTACTACACGCAATATTATACAGGATTGTTTCATGGAGTTAAGTTTATTAAAGAGGTAATGATTGCATTTTCAGCAATAGACAGCGTTATGCTTATTGCCAATGTATGGAATCATCAGATATTTACTATAACAGAGATTAATGATTATGAGATTGTAACAGAATTTGTGAAGACCAGTTTCTTTTATAAGGCACATTTTATATATAATTATCTTGTTTTCTTTTTATTGCTTTTATCCTTTATGTTTATGATAGCGAACTCATCTAAGTTCTACAGTTTCAGATACGAGATAATATTTATAGCACTTTTAATTGTATTTATTCTTGACCTTGTGACAATAAGGTCACAGTCAATATATGATGTGTCTATGCCGGCATATGGAATTATGTGTATTCTTATATACTATTTCACGTTAAGATATATACCTAATGAGCTTATAGAGAATACGCTGTCCCTTATTATTAAAGATATGAATAGTGGAATTGTGTGTTTCGATAACAGGGGAAGATGTATATATTGTAATGATATATTAAAGAATATTTATAATATTGGAACAGAATATATTGATGTTGAGAGAAAATATTCGGAATGGCTTAATGAGCGTGGAAGTGACAGAAAAGATACGATGAAGACTGAAACAACAGTATCTTTTCACGATATTAAGAAATATTATGAGGTTGTATACAAGAGAATATTTGATGATAAGAATAATTTTGTATGCGATTATTTCATATTTAATGATAAGACAGAAGACATACAGTCACTTGAGAAAGAGAAGTATAAAGCAACCCATGACAGGCTTACGGGACTTTATAACAAGGATCAGTTCTACATAGAAACATACAAAATCCTTCATAGAAATGCAGATGTGCCATATTGTATGTTATGCAGTAATATAAGGGATTTTAAGTTCGTTAATGAATTATTTGGAATAGAAAAAGGTAACGAAGTTCTTGTAAAGCAGGCAGAGATAATGAAAGAATATGCCAGTGATGATGTCATAGCAGCAAGAATTAACAGTGACCGTTTTGCTATGCTTATTCCTAAGAAGAGTTTCAGTGTTGATATGATATTATCTATAATTCACAGGATGCAGGATTATTTTAAAGATAGTTCATTCCATCTGCACATTTTTACAGGTGTTTATGATATAAGTGATTTGGAAGAGCCTGTAAGTATTATGTGTGATAAGGCTAATCTTGCAAGTGAAACTATTAAGAATGAATATAAGAGCAATATAGCTTATTATACAGAAAGACTTTTTGAAAGCTCTATTGAAGAAAGAAGAATTATAGGAGAATTCGAGAGAGCAATAAGTAATAATGAGTTTGAAATGTACTTACAGCCACAGGTAGACTCTAGCGGTAATTTATACGGAGCAGAAGCACTTGTTCGCTGGCAGCACCCTGAAAGAGGACTTTTATCTCCGGCAATATTTATTGATGTACTTGAAAAGACCGGCTTTATATATAGGCTTGACAGATATATGTGGGATAAAGCAGCTAAGAAGCTTAGCGAATGGAAGAAAGAGGGAAAAGACCAGTATCACATATCGGTTAATATATCGACTAAGGATTTCTATCTTGTAGATGTATATGAAACATTTGTCGGGCTTGTTGATAAATATGACATTGACCCTGTTAATCTTAAAATAGAGATTACAGAAACAGCATTAATGTCTGATTTTGACAAAAATATGGGGATAATCAGGCGTTTGCAGAACTATGGATTTAATATAGAGATTGATGATTTTGGAAGTGGATACTCATCACTTAATATGTTAAAGGACATAAGTGCAGATGTATTAAAGATTGATATGGGCTTCTTAAGAGCCTCAGAAAATGAGGCGAAAGGACTTGATATTCTTGAAAGCATAATAACACTTGCTGGAAAGCTTGGAATGAAAGTTATAACAGAAGGTGTTGAAACAAAAAAACAGCTCTATATGTTAGCAGAGATGGGGTGTGATATGTATCAGGGATATTATTTCTCTAAACCAATACCGGTTGATGAGTTTGAGAAGAAGTATAACATTAAGTAATAAGTAAATTGTATTCTGGGCTGCTGCATTTTGTGGCAGCCTAATATAATGATAGGCGTAAGTGTCACAGCGCACTTGATACAAGCGTTATATAAGCCAAAATGTGCGTAGAAATGAGGATATATATGATAACAGGCACAATAAAGAAGAATTGGAAAATGTTAATTACAGTTCTTGCAGCAGTAATAGGCGTACTGGCAGTACATCAGCCAGAAAATGCTGTGTGTTACGCAGCAGATAATGACACAGCGGCTATAGAGATAAGAACCTCAAAGGATTTGTTGGAAGCCTCTAAGAATAGTGATGGCAGTTATGTCCTTATGGCTGATATTGATATGTCAGTATTTGGGGTGGACGGCTGGAAGCCTTGGAATTTTAATGGAACATTTGATGGCAATGGACATACACTTTACAATATGGACATTAATACTGTTACAGATGTTACAGAAAAGGCTTATGATGGCAACCTTAAAGAATATGATACTTATTATGCCGGACTTTTTGGGATAACGAAGAATGCGGTTATTAAGGATCTTAATATAAAAGGTGCATATGTAAATATAAGCGAGAATGAGGATGGTAATCGTAATAAGAGCATATTAGCTGCTATATTGGCAGGTTATATGGATAATACGACAATCACAGGCTGTAAAGTGGAAGGTTATGTATCCCTCAAATCAACAGCAGCTATGTGGGG
>ERZ773245.2430-NODE-2430-length-10386-cov-3.150905_pt1 | contig 10386 bp, 6 predicted proteins | sample MGYA00580988_ERZ773245 | MGnify/ENA primary metagenome ERZ773245 (study PRJEB29015, sample SAMEA2737792) | human gut metagenome | biome: human gut; feature: human-associated habitat; material: faeces | place: China | collected 2012 ... | reverse complement strand
TTTATGGAGAGCGAACGCATCCACGCCGAAGCCCTTATAGTAAGCGATTATTCCGGTAACTACAGTCATTGGAATGCCGTGGAAAGCCTCGGCAACTGGCTGAAACGCGAACAAGTGCCGGGCATTACGGGCATCGATACCCGCGAGTTGACGAAAGTGCTGCGCGAGCACGGGGTGATGATGGGCAAGATTGTCTTTGACGATGATCCCGATAATGTGCCCCAAGCTGCTTATGCGGGTGTAAACTACGTGGATAAGGTGAGTTGCAGGGAAGTTATCCGCTACAACACGGGCGAGGGCAGAAAGAAAGTGCTCCTTGTGGACTGCGGCGTCAAGGCCAACATCATCCGTTGCCTCTTGAAGCGGGATGTGGAAGTAATCCGTGTTCCCTGGGATTACGACTTCAACGGACTGGAGTTCGACGGGCTGTTCATCTCCAACGGTCCCGGCGACCCCGATACCTGCGATGCCGCTGTCCGGAACATCCGCAAGGCGATGCAGAACGAGAAGCTGCCTATCTTCGGCATCTGCATGGGCAATCAGTTACTCTCCAAAGCCGGTGGAGCCGAAATATACAAATTGAAATACGGACACCGCAGCCACAACCAGCCCGTACGCATGGTGGGTACGGAGCGTTGTTTCATCACTTCGCAGAACCACGGCTATGCGGTGGACAGCAACACGCTGGGCGCAGACTGGGAACCGCTCTTCGTCAATATGAACGACGGCTCCAACGAAGGCATCCGCCATAAGCGCAATCCGTGGTTCTCCGCACAGTTTCATCCCGAAGCGGCCAGCGGACCGACGGATACGGAATTTCTGTTCGATGAGTTCGTGAAACTGCTATGACCGTTTTATCGGTATCGAAAAAGATTCGGATACGTGTGAAAACAAATTATTGGTACAATCAAATCAAGACAAATGAAAGAGAACAATATAAAGAAAGTCCTGCTGCTGGGGTCCGGTGCACTGAAAATAGGTGAGGCGGGAGAGTTTGACTACTCCGGTTCGCAGGCGCTCAAGGCATTGAAGGAAGAAGGTATCCACACCGTCCTCATCAATCCGAACATTGCCACGGTACAGACCTCGGAAGGCGTTGCCGACCGGATTTACTTCCTGCCCGTAACCCCTTACTTCGTGGAGAAGGTTATCGAAAAAGAACGTCCCGACGGCATTATGCTCGCCTTTGGCGGACAAACGGCTTTGAACTGCGGTGTGGAGCTTTACAAGGAAGGTGTTTTCGGGAAATACGGCGTCGAGGTGCTCGGTACGCCCGTACAGGCCATTATAGATACGGAAGACCGTGAGATATTCGTACAGAAGCTGAACGAAATCAATGTAAAGACCATCCGGAGCGAGGCTGTGGAGAATGCTGCGGATGCCCGCCGCGCCGCTGCGGAACTGGGCTATCCGGTTATCGTCCGTGCCGCCTACGCGCTCGGCGGGTTAGGGTCGGGCTTCTGCGATAACGAAGACGAGCTGAACGTACTGGTGGAAAAGGCTTTCTCTTTCTCCCCGCAAGTGCTGGTGGAGAAATCCCTGCGCGGCTGGAAAGAGGTGGAGTACGAAGTGGTACGCGACCGTTTCGACAACTGCATCACGGTGTGCAACATGGAGAACTTCGACCCGCTGGGCATCCACACCGGAGAGTCTATCGTGATTGCTCCGTCGCAGACACTGAGCAATACGGATTATCATAAACTGCGCGAACTGGCTATCCGCATCATCCGTCACATCGGCATTGTGGGCGAGTGCAACGTGCAGTATGCCTACGACCCCGAAAGCGAGGACTACCGCGTTATCGAGGTAAATGCCCGCTTGAGCCGTTCGTCTGCACTTGCCTCTAAGGCAACGGGTTATCCGCTGGCATTCGTTGCCGCCAAATTAGGATTGGGCTACGGTCTTTTCGAATTGAAGAACTCCGTAACCAAGACCACCGGCGCATTCTTCGAGCCGGCACTGGACTATGTGGTCTGCAAGATTCCCCGTTGGGATTTGGGCAAGTTTCATGGCGTAGATAAGGAATTGGGTTCGAGCATGAAGTCCGTGGGCGAGGTCATGGCTATCGGACGTACTTTTGAAGAAGCCATTCAGAAGGGGTTGCGCATGATAGGACAGGGGATGCACGGCTTCGTGGAGAACAGGGAACTTGTTATCCCCGACATAGACAAGGCGCTGCGCGAGCCTACCGACAAGCGTATCTTCGTTATCTCCAAGGCCTTCCGTGCCGGATATACCGTAGACCAGGTGCACGCGCTGACAAAGATAGACCGCTGGTTCCTTGAAAAGCTGATGAATATAATGGACACCAGCAGGGCGCTGCACGAATATTCGGAAAAGGTGCAGGATGAACCGGAAGCCGCACAGGTTGAAGGTACGTCGGAAGCCGTGCAAGGTGAAAGGATGCTTCACTCCCTCCTGAATGACAAAGCCGCGCGGGAACTGTTGCACAGGGCCAAGATACAGGGTTTCTCCGATTTCCAGATAGCCCGCGCTTTCGGCCTGGAACGGTATATGGACGGTGAGGACGCCATCCTTGCCATACGTGCCCTGCGCAAGCATGCAGGCATTCTGCCCGTAGTGAAACAAATAGACACCCTTGCTGCCGAATATCCCGCCCGTACCAACTATCTGTACCTGACGTACAGCGGCATCGCCCACGACGTGCATTACCTGGGCGACCGTAAATCCATCGTCGTACTCGGTTCGGGTGCGTACCGCATCGGTTCCTCGGTGGAGTTCGACTGGTGCGGCGTGCAGGCGTTGAACACCATCCGCCAGGAAGGCTACCGCAGCGTCATGATTAACTACAACCCCGAAACCGTATCTACGGACTATGACATGTGCGACCGCCTTTATTTCGATGAGCTTACCTTCGAGCGCGTCATGGATATCCTCGAACTGGAGAATCCGCACGGCGTCATCGTATCCACCGGCGGCCAGATACCCAACAACCTCGCCTTGCGTCTCGATGCGCAGCGCGTGCCTATTCTCGGTACGAGCGCCAGGAGCATCGACAACGCCGAAGACCGCGACAAGTTCTCCGCCATGCTGGATCGCATCGGCGTAGACCAGCCCGAATGGCGTGCGCTTACCTCGCTGGAAGACATCAACGCCTTTGTCGATAAGGTAGGCTTCCCGGTGCTGGTTCGTCCCAGCTACGTGCTTTCGGGCGCGGCAATGAACGTCTGCTCCAACCGGGAAGAGCTGGAACGCTTCCTGCAACTGGCGGCAAACGTCTCGAAGAAACATCCGGTGGTGGTGAGCCAGTTCATAGAGCATGCCAAGGAAGTGGAAATGGATGCCGTGGCGCAGAACGGGGAAATCGTTGCCTACGCCATCAGCGAACACATCGAGTTTGCAGGCGTGCACTCCGGCGATGCCACTATCCAGTTCCCGCCGCAGAAACTGTATGTGGAGACGGTGCGCCGCATCAAGCGCATCAGCCGCGAGATAGCCCGCGAGCTGAACATCTCCGGCCCGTTCAATATCCAGTATCTCGCCAAGGACAACGACATCAAGGTAATCGAATGTAATCTGCGTGCGTCGCGTTCATTCCCCTTTGTAAGTAAGGTGCTCAAGATAAACTTTATCGAACTGGCTACGAAAGTGATGCTCGGCATCCCCGTACAGAAGCCGGACAAGAACCTGTTCGACCTCGATTATGTAGGAATCAAGGCCTCTCAGTTCTCTTTCAACCGCCTGCAAAAGGCAGACCCCGTATTGGGCGTGGATATGGCGTCTACGGGCGAGGTGGGGTGCATAGGCAGCGATACTTCCTGCGCTATTCTTAAAGCGATGCTTTCGGTGGGTTACCGTATTCCGCAGAAGAATATCCTGCTCTCCACCGGTACGCCGAAGCAGAAGGTAGACATGCTTTCCGCAGCCCGCATGCTTCAAAAGAAAGGATATAAACTGTTTGCTACCGGCGGTTCGAGCAAGTTCCTTACCGAGAACGGGGTGGAGAACACCCGTGTCTACTGGCCGAGCGAGCCCGGCATGCACCCACAGGCGCTCGAAATGCTGCACAGAAAAGAGATAGATATGGTGGTGAACATTCCGAAGAACCTCACCGCGGGCGAGTTGGACAATGGTTACAGAATACGCCGCGCCGCTATCGACCTCAATATTCCGCTGATAACGAATGCACGTCTGGCAAGTGCGTTTATCAATGCCTTCTGCACCATGACACCGGACGATTTGGCTATCAGGGCCTGGGACGAATATAAGTAAAAGTGCTTGGACAACCGTTCCGAACTCCGGCCCGGAGCATCCGGTTTGCCGGTGTTTTTCTACGGTATCTCCGCGATATAAAGCAGAGATACCGTAGGTAAAAGCCGGTTATAGAGTATTGTTTTCTTCGTCCCGTAGCTGCGGGCTGTACAGCCCGCATATGGAAACCGCAGAGCCCGCAATTGCCCCCCGTGCGGCCCGCAACTGCAAAACGGGGTTTTCCTATAAGCATTCCGTAGTTTTATCGATAGCTTTTCGATATTAATCAATGGATAAAGTATGAAAAAGCAGGCGGATAAAGAGAGCGTTTCCTCGGTTTTTTTCTTTTTAGGCACGGAATTACACGGATTTCACGGAAAAAGGATAAAATAAATCCGTATCTATCCGTGTAATTCCGTGTTTAAAAGGAAATTATCAAGTATATTTTGACAAAACCTCTTGTCATAACAATGGTCGTCACCGCTCAATGTCCCATAAACAAAGGGATAGAAAGCGAAAGTGACGAGTGATGAGAAAAAACGTGTTTTTCCTAATGCTCCAACACGTTGTTTTAGTCAGAATGCAAAGAAGGGATAAATCAGATAGCTATTGGCATTTTTATCATACCCTTTGATGCCGATTCTGTCCCAATCATCGAGAAATCCCCAGACGATAATCCAACTGAGTTGTCGGTTGAATTCGGTACTGGTCTGGTATATACGTCTTTTACCAACTGACAGATTTCTTGCCGACCTGCCTGCTTTGCCCAATTGTGCGTTCAGCTTGTCCAGCGTTTCGGTTCCGTATTTGTAGTACTCCTCGAAAGCGACACTTGTACGGTTAAATGTCATCGGGTCTTTTCCACATATATTTTTCAGCATGTCACACCATTGTCCGATGCTTGGAATGAACCACGGGCTGCGTGAGTTATTGGGGATATTGTCCTTTTGGCGATATTTTACGAGGATAGAGAAAGTTGTGTAGACAGTTGTGAAGTTCTCTTTGTCGGCTGTACAGGTAATCACCATTCCGATGGCTTGTTGGTACTCCGGAATTTTTCCGTCTGTCAGCAGGCCGTCTCCGGGATATGGCAGGTGAGGATACCGTTTTTCATTCCGCGGATGGAGAATGCCGTGATTTGCTTTCCGGTTGTGTTGTCGTCGCTTTTTACGTAGATGGCAATCCGGGTCAGGGTATGGTGGAAGCGTAACTTCACCAGGCTGTTGTCCGAAGCGGAAGTCTGGTTCATCAGCGGGACGGCGACTAAAAAATGCGCTTTTTCGTGGAAAGGATGTTTTGGGGGACGGTATAACGGGGCTTGTCAGCAGCAAAACAGGGAAAATGCTTCTGATAAAACATTTTCCCTGTCGAGTATAAGGAGTGTCGCTTGGAAGGCGAATAAATAATTTTACATTTTGTTGGTAGGGTGCAAGAGTATCTGTTATTTTATTCTTTGTCGGTCTCCTTATATATTTTCTAATTGTCCGTAATCTGCATTTTAGTAATATATGTACGTTTTCATTTCAGCAGCGTTCCCGTTGCCTTTAAATAAGTGATGTAGTTCAGGTACAGTCGGAAGCATGCGTCGACTTTGGTTTCGTACGCCTGCTGCCACAGAGCTTGCGCTTCCAGGTGGTCGGACAGGGTTTCCAGTCCCACGTCGTATTGGCTGCGGCTCACTCTCATGTTCTCTTCCGCCTGTTGCAGGGAGCGTTCGGCAATGGTGCTTTCCAGCCGGGCTTCGTCGAGGTTGTTGACAGATTGTGCCAGCTCAAGCAGCATCTGTTCGTTCATGTTCTCCTGTTCGAGGCGCGCCTGCTCCAGTTTGGCTTTGGCTGCACGTACTTTATTGCTGTTTGCACCGAAATGGAAGAGCGGTACGCTTACGTTCAGAAGCACAGAGAAGCTGCCGCCGTCGAACAGGTCCTGGTCGCTGATTTCCAAGCCGTGGATGTAGTCGTACGAACCTTTCACACCGATTTTGGGCAGGAGTTCGCTTCAGCTTCACCTGCTGCTTGGCGATGGCCACTTGCTGGTTCAGTATGGCATATTCGGGGCGGGCGGAGATGTCGGCTGTTTGCAGCCGGATATCCTGTGCCACTTCGGGAAATGTGTCGGCAGTGCGTATATCTGCCGTCAGCGGTTTGCCGATGTAGTGGCAGAGGTTCATGGTGGCCAGGCGCAGCGCATTGTCGGCCTTGCGGATGTTGAGTTCGCTTTCGTTCAGCTTTACCTGCACTTTCAGCACGTCGTTCTGGGGCTTGAGTCCGTGTTTATGGGCGTTTTCCACGTTCTTCATCAGTTCCGTGAGCACGGCACTGTATTTGTCGGCCACTTTCTTCATCTCTTTGGCTTTGATGACTTGTGCGTATGCCTGCTCTGTCTTAACAATGACTTCCGAGGCTGTAAGCGTTTCGCTCAACTGTGCCATTTCCTTACCCAGCAGGGACATTTTGTATGCAGCACGGATTTTACCGCCCATGTAGAGCGGTTGTTCCATTTGTATGCCACCCATATATACCATGCCTATCTTGTAGTTCAGGTCTATTCCGGGGAAGTAGGCGAACCCCTTGTTGGGAAGGAATTGCCCTGTGGCATCGGGCAGGAAAGTAGGCAGGTTGCCGCCGGCTATGCCGAGGCTGCCGTCTGATGTACTGTAGATACCCGTACCGCTGAGGCTGAAGTTGGGGAAGAAGTTGCCCTTATAGCTCTTTGCGGTGTAGCGTGCACTTTCCGTTTGTCTGGCGGCGGCTGCCATTTCTTTATTGTATTTCAGTGCCATTTCCCTGCATTGTTCCAGTGTCAGCGTCTCTTGGGCGGAGATGCAGGCAGCGGAGAGCAGGGCGGCGAGGATGAATGTTGTCTTTTTCATTATTGTTCGTTTTTTATATGAAAGAATAATGCGTATAGTACAGGGATAAACAGGAGTGTTATCAGCGTTCCGAATGTGAGGCCGCCCATGATGGAAGCCGCCAGCGAACCGAACATCGCGTCGGGCAGCAGCGGTATCATACCCAGAATGGTGGTCAGTGCAGCCATGGTCACAGGACGGAGACGGCTTTGTGCGCTATCCACCAGTGCCGTAATAGGTTCTACCCCTTGGTTGAGCTGAAGGGTGATTTCATCCATCAGTACGATGCCGTTCTTGATAAGCATGCCTATCAGTCCCAGCGTACCCACAATTGCCACGAAGTTGAACGTCTTGTCTGTAAGCAGCATCACAGCCACCACTCCCACAAGCAGCATAGGCAGACTGCAGAAGATGATAATCGGCTTGCGGTAGTCCTTGAACAGCATGATAAGAATGGCAATCATCAGGATGATGGCAAGCGGGAAGTTCTTGAACAGATACTCCATGGACTCGTCGCTGGCGCTCTTCTCGCCCTGCCAATGCAGGGTATAGCCTTGCGGAAGCTCTATCTGTTCTATCCGACGGGCGATAATCTGCCTTGCCTTTTCGGTCTCTATGCCGGGAGTGGGAGAGCATTGCACGCGCTGGCTGCGCTGTCCGTTATAGCGCGGAACAACGGGGTCTTCCCAGCGGATGTCGATGCGCTTGCTGATTTGTTTCAGCGGGGTGCTTCCCATGAGGCTTTCCACCAGTTCTTCCTTGCTCAGTGTACCTGCCTTCAGTTTCACCATGGTTTCCTCGTTCAGCAGTCCGTTCAGCGAGGGCAGGGCGGAGAATACCTGCGTATTGCCGAGGTCTTCTATCGGCTTTCCTTCCTCGTCCAGACATTTCAGGTAGATGTTGTCGCGGTGGATGCCTTCGTAGAAGAACCCGATGGGTATGCCGCCGTTGGCGGAAAGCAGGGACATGCTTACGTCGTTGCGGCTGAGACCCAGCGCACGGGCGGCTGCCTGGTCGTACTCGATGGAGAGTACGGGTATCTGCGGTTCCCAGTCGGTGGTGATGAGGCGGACCTCCGGCGTGTGTTCCATAATGTACCGCGCACTGTCGGCCAAGCGGTGCAGTACGGCAGGGTCGGGACCCATAAACTGCGCTTCGATAGGGTACTTCTTGAACATCAGGTTGTAGCGTTTCAGGTTGATGTAAGCATCCGGATAACGCCGTGTCAGGTATTCCTGTATCTCATCCATATTCTCTACCAGGTCGTCAGGAGAGGTGAAGTCTATAATCAGTTCGCCGTACGACAAGGACGGATTGGCGATGCTGCGCACCAGGTTGTAGCGTCCTGGCGTGCCGCCGACAGAGGCGGTGACATGGGTAATCTCCTTGCGTGTTTTCAGGTAGGATTCTATCTCCCTTAAATCGCGTGCCACGCGGGTGGAGTTATTGCCTTCGGGCAGCTTGTACTCCATGTAGAGCTGGTCGTACACCATATCGGGGAAGAAACCCTGCCGCATGTAGCCGTAGCCGAAAATGGAAAGTCCCAGCAGGGCGAGCATCGCCAGTACGACGCTCCAGCGATGTGCCAGTCCGAAGTAGAGGGTGGTGCGCAGCAGGGCATAGGTACGTCCTTTGTATTCGCGCTTTCCGGTGGCGCTGACTTCAACGGCAGGGTGCAGCTTGCGGTTTGCCATCAGCGGCACGTGCACCAGCGCCAGCACCCAACTCAGCAGTAAGGACACTGCCAGTACGATGAACAGGTCGCGGGTGTATACCCCGGCAGTGTCCGGCGACAGGAAGATGGGAAGGAAAGCGATGATGGCTATCAGTGTGGCGCCCAGCAGGGGCATTGCCGTCTGGCGGCCGATGGCTGTCATTGCTTCCATGCGGTTTTTGCCGGCTTTCAGGTCTACCAGTATGCCGTCTACGATGACAATGGCATTATCTACCAGCATACCCATTGCCAGCACGAAAGCGGCAAGCGATACACGCTGCATGGTTCCGTCCGCCGTGTATAGGAACAGGAACGAACCGAATACGGTGACAATGAGGCTGATGCCGATGATGATTCCGCTCTTGAAACCCATGGCCAGCATCAGGATTACCACAACGATGATGACGGACTCTATCAGGTTGATGACGAAAGTACCCAAAGAGGCTCCCACACGTTCGGGCTGATAGAATACCTTGTGGCACTCCACGCCTGCGGGCAGGCGGCTTTCTTTCAGTTGCGCCAGTTTTTTCTCTACGGCAGCGCCCACTTTCACGATGTCCGAACCGCTGGAAGCTGCGATGAGGATTCCCTGTGCCCGTTCGCTGTCGAAGAACAGCTCGTTGCGGGTAGGCTCTTCGTATCCTTTCTCGATGCGGGCGATGTCGCGCATGCGGAGCTGGTCGTCGTCATGCCCTTGTATCAGCATGCTGCCTATATCTTCCACTGTCTTGAACTTGTCGCTGACGGTGACGCGGATGCGGTTGTCGCCGTTGTCGTAGTAGCCGCTGTAAGTGGTCTTGTTCTGTCCGTTCAGGGTGGCGAGGACTTCGGCGGGCTTTACGCCGAGGTTTGCCATGCGGTCTTGCAGCAGGGAGATGTTGATGCATTCGGGACGTTTGCCGTACAGTTCCACCCGTTCCACGCCTGTCATGTCGCTTATTTCGCGCTTGATAAGCTCTGCGTAGTCGGACAGCTCCCGGTCGGACAGTCCGTCACCGGTCAGTGCGTAGAACATTCCGTATACATTGCCGAAGTCGTCTTTCACGATGGGGGTGCTCGCTCCGTCGGGCAGCAGGGCGCAGGCGTCGCTCACCTTGCGGCGCAGCATGTCCCAGCACTGCTCCACTTCATCGTCCGGGGTAATGGTGGTGAGTTCTACCTGTATCAGGGAGAGGTCGTTGTACGAGTAACTTTCCACATTATCTATATTGCCCATGCTGCGGATGCTCTTCTCCAGCACATCCGTCACTTCCAGCTCTACCTGGTGGGCGGATGCCCCCGGATAGGTGGTTACCACCATGGCGAGTTTCACTTTTATTTCAGGGTCTTCCAGCTTGCTCATCTGGTAGCAGGAGAGGATGCCGCCTACAAACAGGACGGTCACCAGGAAGTAAACCAGATTGCGGTTTTTGAATGCCCATTTGCTTATATCCATAATTGCTGAGTTTTAAAGGAAAACAATGCTATAACAGTCCGCCGATGTTTGTGTCGCTGGCAGCAGGCAGAGGAGTCACGGTTTCTCCGTCCTTTATGTGATGTATTCCTGCCGACACCACTTGGTCGCCGGGTTGCAGCCCGTCGGAAGCGATGATGCTACGTCCGTTGCTCA
>ERZ773245.2426-NODE-2426-length-10408-cov-3.443543_pt1 | contig 10408 bp, 8 predicted proteins | sample MGYA00580988_ERZ773245 | MGnify/ENA primary metagenome ERZ773245 (study PRJEB29015, sample SAMEA2737792) | human gut metagenome | biome: human gut; feature: human-associated habitat; material: faeces | place: China | collected 2012 ... | reverse complement strand
TGTATCATACGGCATTTTCAGTTCAGAAAATGCCTGCCTGTGAACAGTAACAAAAATATAACAACACATCCAGCTTTCTATACTGGCACTTCATGTAAAACAAGCTACAAGACTCGTTTTACATGTTATGCTATACTAAAAGTGTCTTATGCCAGTAAGCGTTCGACCAGTTTCACACATTCCGCTGCATCTTTCGAATAGCCATCTGCTCCGATCTCATCCGAAAAACTCTCCGTGATCGCCGCTCCTCCAATTACAATCTTCGCCGTACAGCCTTTTTCTTTTGCCAGCTCCACAACGTCTTTCATCCGCATCATTGTGGTCGTCATCAGTGCGGAAAGTCCGATCACCTTCGCACCTTCATTCATTGCGGTATCCACGATCACATCTGCCGGAACATCCTTGCCAAGGTCGATCACATGATAACCGTAATTCTTCAACATCAGAACCACAAGATTTTTTCCGATATCATGGATATCGCCCTCAACTGTCGCAACAACGATCGTAGCCATTGCCTCTGTATTACTGCGCTCTAACATCGGCTCTAAGTACTCGATTGCAAGTTTCATCGTATTAGCGGAAGAAATCAGCTGTGGCAGGAAATATTTCTTTTTATCAAATAATTCTCCTACTTCATTGATCGCAGCGATCAGATGCTCATTGATAATCTCATCCGGTTTGGCTCCGCCATCCAGCATCTTTTTTACTTCTTCTAATACATGTTCTTTGTTTCCCTTTAAAACTGCTTGAAATACGCCGCTTCCCGTACTCTCTTTCCTGGTTTCGCCGCCAGTCGCAGATGTACCTGCAGGTGTTTTCTGAACCATGACACGTTCCATACCGGCATATTTTTCTGACAGGAAATTCATACGCTCAATATAACGGATGTCGCTTTCTTTCTTATTCAACAGCATATCCGACGCAAATGCGGCATTCATCAGAAGTTCCTGTGACGGATTTGCAATCGCCATCGTAAGACCATTTGCGATCGCCATTGTAAGAAAAGCCGTATTGACATAAGTACGTTCCGGCAGTCCGAATGAAATATTAGAAAGTCCACATGCTGTCGGCAGTTCCAGTTCATTTTTGCAATAGGAAAATGTCTCAAAACACTCTAACGCTGCATTCGGATTTGCTCCGATCGTGGCAACCAGTCCATCCACAATGATATCTTCTTTTGCCATGCCGATCCTCACCGCCTCATCCATGATCGTGCGGATAATGCCATGTTTCTCAGCAGAATCTTTTGGCAGTCCCTCATCCGAGAGGGGAAGCAGGATAAACATTGCCCCGTACTTCTTTGCAATCGGAAGCAGTTTTTCAAACTTTTCTTTTTCCAGTGAAATCGAATTGATGAGTGCACGTCCCGGATAGATGCGGAGCGCGGCCTCAATAATATCCACATGGCTGGAATCAATGCAAAGCGGACAATCCACCGTCGAAGTCACTTCGTAAATGGTACGCAGCATCATCTCTTTTTCATCAATACCGTTCATACCCATATTGATGTCAAGGATCGATGCTCCATTTTCCTCCTGTTCTAATGCCATGGTACGAACAAGATTTAAGGAACCCTCTTTTAACTCTGCCTGCAGCTTTTTCTTTCCGGTCGGGTTAATACGTTCTCCAATGACCATAAAACGTCCATCAAGCGTGATCTCTACAGACTTACGCTCTGAAGTCAGCATTCTTCTCTTCGTCTGAAGCGGTGCTTTGACCGGGATACCTTTTACTGCCTCCTTTAAAGCACGGATGTGCTCCGGTGTTGTTCCACAGCATCCTCCAATGATGGCAGCACCCTCTTCGACCAGTTTTTTCCCGACTTCGGCAAATTCTTCCGGCTCTACATTAAAGACGGTCTGACCATCGAGCTCCGGCATTCCGGCATTTGGTTTTGCGAGAAGTGGTATCGCTGCATACTCTGCCATCTTCGCGATCGGCTCTAACATTGCCTCCGGTCCGGTCGAACAGTTCATTCCGACCGCATCCGCACCAAGGCTCTGCATCACAACAACCGCTGTCACCGGATCTGTTCCATACAGTGTTCTTCCGTCTTCATTATAAGTCAATGAAACCATGACTGGCAGGTCACATACTTCACGGATTGCCAGCACAGCCGCACGGCATTCCTGCAGGCTCATCATCGTTTCAACCACAAAAAGATCTGCTCCGGCCTCCGCAATAATTTTCGCCTGCTCTTTATAAACATCCACCAGATCCTCAAACATCAGATCTCCCAACGGATAAAGCTGTTCTCCTGTCATGGTAAGATCTCCGGCAACCAGCGCATTTGTACCCTTTGCAGCCTCTTTTGAGAGTGCGACAAGCTTGCGGTTCATCTCCTCTAAATGATCTTCCAAACCATATTCTTTTAATTTTATTCTGCTCGCGGTAAAGGTCGGCGCAAATAAAATATCGGTTCCGGCCTCTACATACTGTTTCTGCAGATCGATCAACACTTCTGAATTTTCCAGGATCCACTGCTCCGGACATACTCCGACCGGCATTCCTGCCTTCTGTAAATTCGTTCCTGTTGCACCATCAAGCAGTACCGGGCCTTTTTTTACCAGCTCCCTAAACGCTTCTCTTGTCATTGCTGCCAGTTCCTTTCCTTTTCACATCATTTTTATCTTGTGTAATCTGCTGTCTTTTTTATCATCCAGCGGCTTTCCGTCATATCGCTTTTCTAAAGGATCGTGCCGCCTCCGGCAACATATTCTCCATCATATAATACGACTGCCTGTCCAGGTGTCACCGCACGCACCGGCTCTAAAAATTCACAGTGTATCGTATCTTCTCCGGTTCTTGTCACCTTGCACATACTTCCGCTGTGGGAATAACGGATTTTTGCCTTCAAAAGCATCTCATCCTGAATATCCGGGATCGACATAAAATTAATATGATCTGCATCCAGTTCATAAGTAAATACATCTCTGTTCTCACCAAGTACGACCTCATTTGTCTCCGGCCGTATCTCCGTGACAAATACCGGATGCCCGAATGCAATACCCAGTCCCTTTCTCTGTCCGATCGTATAATGCGTAATCCCTTTATGTTTTCCGACTACAGTTCCGTCTGTCAGAACAAAATTTCCCGGAGGTGGTACCTGATCGCCGCATTCCCGGTCAATAAATCCGGCATAATCATTGTCAGAGATAAAGCAGATCTCCTGACTGTCTTTTTTATGTGCAACCATAAGACCGATCTCCTCTGCAATCTTACGGATCTCATCTTTATGATAGGCACCGACCGGCATCAATGTGTGTGACAACTGTTCCTGTGTCAGATTGTAAAGTGCATACGTCTGATCTTTGGCTGCTGTCACGGAATTTTTAATTGCATATCTTCCATTGGAAAGCTGCTCGATCCTCGCATAGTGCCCGGTTGCAATATAATCCGCACCAATCGCAAGACTCCGATTTAACAATGCTTCCCATTTTACATAACGGTTGCATGCAATACACGGATTTGGCGTCCTGCCTTTTAAATATTCCGCAGTAAAATAATCCATGACATTTTTTTTAAATTCCTGTTTGAAATTCATGACGTAATAAGGAATTCCAAGACGGTCTGCCACTCTTCTGGCATCATCCACTGCCGAAAGGCCACAGCATCCGCCACTCTCCTCCTGCACAAATTCATCCTCATCCTGCCAGATCTGCATGGTCACACCGATCACATCATATCCCTGTTCCTTCAAAAGGTATGCTGCCACAGAGGAATCCACACCGCCTGACATACCGACTACTACTTTCTTTGCTGCCATTCTTTTCTCCATTTCATCTATCTCAAATATTTTCTATTCTGCCAGATGTCAACATCCATTTTTACACTATCTATTATTTGACCATACATCGCCCCATTGTGCAATCTTTTTTTCCGGTGCGCTGATTATTTTTTTGCAAAATTTATGAGAAACCCAATCCGAGTTTCTCATAAATGATTGTTGTGATATAATCCTTCCACCGTCCGGATCACATCATACCAGTATGACCGCTGCTGTCCGCTTTCAAAATGTATGAAAAACAGCAACATATTTTTCTGCAGCTCTGCGATCAGATCGTAGAGTTATAAAGTTCGCCTGTTCTGTAATTATAGGTATAAGAACCTGATTTCTGATAGGTATTCGCCTTTGCGGCCTCACTCTTTGCATAAGACTCTGCACGGCCTGCCTGTCGTTTCACTTCTGTTCCATAGTAGCTGTTGTCTGCAAACATTGCCTTTACCTTACTCATATCAACCTTCTTAAACTTCTCTTCATCAATGGTAAGCTTGTTGTCTGCACCTATGGAAATACCGATATCAGAAAGTGATTTACGGTTTGCCTCTGTCACATTCACCATGCTGGCACCGGCTCTTAAAATACTCTTTGTATTGGAATTACCCACTTCATCGATCAGACTATTATAGCTGTCTGTAAAGTTTTTAACAGCTTTATAGATAGCATCCGTATCATAACCGGTTGTCTTGTTTCCATTTTCATCTGTCTTTGTCACTTCGTTAAACAAGGATTTATCCCCTGTTTCCTGAAGAGCTGCAACCGACTTCTCCACACTCTTCGCATCACTCTCAATCACAGCGAGTGTCCTGGTGCTGTCTTTGGATGTTGACGTTGAGGAAGATGTTGTATCGTCTGAATCACTGACCTGTCCACCTTTCCCATAATACGCATTTAACAATTTAAAATAGCTGCCCGATCTGATTGTTGCCCAGTCACTGTAATTGATTCCAAGTATATCACTTCCTGACATACTGTTCGAAAACAATGAATTCTTAGATGATGTAGTGTTTAGACCAGAAAACAAAACTCCCATTGAATATGAATTATAGCCAGAAATTGTTGCCATATATCTCACTCCTTTGAAATAATACAATAACCTGTTCGTTATGAATCAAACATCCCTGTTTTCTTTTATATCGTCATTTTAGGCCGTTCTCTTTATATTTTCAAGCATTTTCCACAGGTAAAACCGTCTTTTCAGGTGTATGGATAACCTAACCAATTTTTTTGTATTTTTTTCTGTTTTTTTGTTTTAAATTACTAAAAAATTGTTAATTTATTATTCACACTTTGTTCATATATGATTGATATACTAAATACAGTTAAAAAATACTTAGACAACTTGTTATAATATACTTGATAAATTTTTTTCATAATAGCCCGGGCGCCGAAAGGTGTCTGGGCACTCCTCATTTATGGGAACTTACAGGTTTTCGATCTGCCAGTCGATCGGCTCGATCCCATTTGCTTTTAAGAAATCATTTGCCTGACTGAAATGTCTGCATCCAAAAAAACCTCTGTATGCAGAAAGTGGGCTTGGATGTGGCGCTTTTAAAATCAGATGCTTCGGATTTGTCAGCATCGGTATCTTGCTCTGTGCCGGTCTTCCCCACAACATATATACGATTGGCCGGTCCTGTGCATTGACTGCCTGTATGATTGCATCCGTAAACTGCTCCCAGCCTCTTCCCTGATGGGAATTCGCCTGATGTGCACGGACAGTCAGCACCGTGTTTAAAAGCAGTACGCCCTGATCCGCCCATTTTTTTAAATATCCGTTGTTCGGAATATAGCATCCCAGATCATCCTGAAGCTCTTTGTAAATATTCTGCAGAGATGGCGGGATCTCCTTCTGTGATGGTAGTACGGAAAAGCTCAGACCATGTGCCTGATTCTCATTGTGATACGGATCCTGTCCTAAGATCAGTACTTTTACCTCGCTAAGTGGTGTAAAATGCATCGCATTGAAGATATCATCTGCCGGCGGATAAATGACCGCCCTGCTGTATTCTTCTTTTACAAATTGAAATAGTTCCCTGTAATATGGCTTTTTAAACTCTCCCTGAATTGCCGGGAGCCAGTCATTCATAATCATTGCCATGATATTTACCCTCTTATTATCTTCTGACAGAGACACCGCGTTCTGCCAGATAATCTTTCAGATCACAGATCTCAAGTTCTTTGTAATGGAATAAAGAAGCAGCAAGCGCTGCATCCGCTTTTCCCTCCGTCAGCGCATCGTAAAAATGCTCTTTCGTCCCCGCTCCACCGGAAGCGATCACCGGAATAGAAACATTTTCTGCGATCATACGGGTCAGTTCAAGATCATAACCTGCCTTGGTTCCATCACAATCCATACTGGTCAGAAGAATTTCTCCTGCGCCAAGCCGGTCCGCTTTCATTGCCCATTCCACAGCATCAATTCCGACATCAATACGTCCACCGTTCTTGTAAATATTCCAGCCCGAACCGTCTGCACGCTTTCTTGCATCGATCGCTACCACCACACACTGGCTGCCAAACTTATCTGCCGCCTCACTGATGAGTTCCGGACGGTTGATTGCAGAAGAATTAATCGATATCTTGTCCGCACCCTCACGGAGTAATGCCTTGAAATCATCCACAGTACGGATACCGCCGCCTACAGTAAATGGAATAAACACTTTTTCTGCCACTTTGCGCACCATATCCACGACCGTCTCTCTGGCATCTGAGGTTGCTGTGATATCGAGAAATACCAGTTCATCTGCCCCCGCCTTATCATAAGCCGCTGCGATCTCAACCGGATCTCCTGCATCCCTTAAATTTACGAAATTAACACCCTTTACCACACGTCCGTTATTCACATCCAGACACGGAATAATTCGTTTTGTAAACATTTTTATCCTCCTGTCTTAAATCCCGGCAAAATTTTCTAGTATCTTAAGTCCGACTGTACTGCTCTTTTCCGGGTGGAACTGACATGCAAAGATATTGTCCTGTTCCACGGAAGCATGAATATGTGTGCCATATTCCGTAGTTGCTTTCACAATTCTGTCATCTTTTGCTTTCAGATAATAAGAATGAACAAAATAAACATATGGATGCTCCGGCAATCCTGCAAAGAGCCTTCCATTATTCCATAGATCCAGTGAATTCCATCCGATATGCGGTATTTTTAATTCCTCTGTATCTGGTATACGCAGAATCTGCCCATCTAACAAATGCAGACCTTCCACTCCGCTGCTTTCCTCACTGCCCTCAAATAAAAGCTGCAGACCAAGGCAGATGCCAAGAAATGGCTTTTTCTCCTCCGCCACTTCCTGTATCACTTTATCCAGTTCATATTTTTTTAACTGGGCCATCGCCTCACCGAAAGAACCAACCCCCGGTAAGATTACCTTGTCTGCCTGACGGATTTCATGAAAATCCCTCGTTATCACGCATTCCTGATGTAAAAAGTCAAGTGCCTTTTGTACGCTTTTTAAATTGCCTGCATCATAGTCAATGATCGCTATCATTTTTATTCCTCACTAAGTCCTGCATCATCCAGTATCTGATAAATCTCTTTTGAATATGCAGTCCGATCCTTCATGTCATATACTTCAAGTGCTTTTTCCGTATCAATCTTAAATGCTTCTAATGCTTCCTCTGCCTTTGCCTGTATGTCTGAAATCTCTCCTTCACATCCAAGTTCTTTGGCATCACTGCTGTATTCTTCACATCTTCCGATCGTGCTGATCAGTGAATCCAGTGCCATATCATAAATTTTCTGGTTCACCAGATTCTGATATGCTCTGTACTGACCTGTTGTATATGCCAGAATACGGTATTTTCTGTAGGTATCCTGATCTTTCTCTTTCACTTCAAGACCTGCCACATCCTGAAATGCCTGCTCATAATCACCCTTTGCATATGCGTCTTCTGCATTTGAAAAGCTGCTTGAATAGCCGACCAGATTTGTTGCTAACACCACAAGAATAAGGAATGAAAATACCATTACAAAGATCAGAATTACCGGCACCTTCGGCAATGGAGGAGTCAGATCCGGTTCCTTTGGCGGCTTTGGCTTCTTTTCTTTCTTTGGCTTTGGTTTCTTTTCTTTCTTTGGCTTCTTTTCTTTTTTCTTTTTCTCTTTTTTCTTCTTTTTCTCTTCTTTCGGATCCGGCTTTTCTTCTTCCTTCGGTGCATCCGATATATCCGGAATATCTCCCAGTTCCTGCAATATCTGCATATTTGGATCTGACAAATCAATGTCACCCGCATTTTCTCCTGTTAGCGGTTCTTTTTGAGATGAGACAGAATCACCTTTTTCATCCTCATCATCTTCCCCAAAAAGAATGCGTGATAATTTTTTTAGAAAACCTTCTTTTTTCGGAGTTTCTTCTATGCCATCCGGAGTAATTTCGGTTTCTTCTGCCTCACTGTCTCCAAACATATCAGCCCCGCCAAGGTCTCCAAAATCATCCAGTCCTGTGCTGCCTGCATCATCCATACCAAAAGTATCACTTCCGGCATCATCTGACGCCTGTGCCGGTTCTGCTGTATCTTCAGACTGTTCATCCGGCTCTTTTTCCATCGTCTGTGCCTGTGACAAATCTTCTGTTTTTGTCACATCATCGATACCCGGGATATCTCCAAGCGTATCCATCAGGAAATCATCATCATTATTATTATGATCTGCTCCATCCACAATCTGATCTAAACTGTTAAAGAAATCATCCGTTTTTTCCTCTTCCGGTGACGACTTCTCATTTTGCAATTCTTTTTCAAACTGTTCTAAAAAATTATCTTCCGCTTCTTTGGAAAGTAAATCATTTTCCATATCATTCATAATATCTTCCTCTGTCTGCATCGTTTCACTCCCGGTTTTTTTCTTTGTATCCAAATCTTTTTCAGATATGGAATTTAACAGTCCATCCAGATAATCTTCTGTCCCGCTCATCCGATACCTCCATCAAGCCTATAACTTAATTTGGGGATGTGACAATACATCACATCCCCCTCTTCGCTTCAACCTAATCAATGCTTTTATCAATTAAATTGTCAATAGCCTCTACAAGATTGCCGATTTCAGGTTTTGTCAACTGAGCATCTGCCCCTAACTGTTTGCCTTTAATTCTCATTTCCTCATTGACCAAAGATGAGAAAATAATGAGCGGTATCTTCTTCATATTATCATTTGTCTTAACCAGTTTGGTCAGTCTGTGTCCATCCATCATCGGCATCTCGATATCCGTGATAATACAGTGAACCTTGTCACGCACATTACCTGCTTTTTCAAATTCAGTAAGTTTGTCCCATGCTTCCTGACCGTTCATTGTCACAATCAGATTGGTGTATCCTGCCTTCTTCAGACAATCTGTGATCAAGCGGCTAAGAAGCGGTGAATCTTCAGCGATCAGGATCGGAGAGTCACAACGTTCACGGCTTACCATATTATCAACATCTGATACCTTAAGTCCTGTCTCCGGGCTGATATCGGATACAATCTTCTCAAAATCAAGGATGATGATCAGCTTGTCATCCATCTTAATGACACCTGTGGATGCACTGTTATTCTCCGTATTGATCGTTGAATCCGGTTTGATGATGGATTCCCATGATACACGATGGATACCAATCACGGCATCTACATGAAACGCAATATTTAATTTGTTAAAGTTCGTGATGATAAAAAGTCCTTTGTTTTCTCCGTCCTCCGGCATTCCCAGGCATCTTTTCAGATTAACAACAGTAATCATCGTATCACGCGGCATAAAAATACCTTCCACACTTGGATGAGAATTTGGTACTGGTGTAACCGGCTGATACGTCAATATCTCTCTGATCTTTGCAACATTGATTCCATAATGATTATTTCCTAATGTAAATTCCAGGACCTCCAGTTCATTTGTTCCTGACTCTAAAAGTATATTTGTATCCATTCCTGTCTCTCCTCCCGCGTATCATCTGCTACGCAATTCGTCTCTTTTTCCATTGCATAAATACTGCATTTATTATAGCACATTACTAATATCATTACAAAGTAATTTGATAATTTGTACCGCTGATATTTACAAACAGATCCAGACTGTCCACACTGGTCACACTGTCCGGCACCTGAAACAATAAGATAGTATTTTCTGTTACTCCAGCCGGGACTGTTTCCTGATACAGTGCAAAATCAGATGGAAGTATTGTATTTTCTTCCTCTGCTTTTTCCTGACCATTGACCATAACAGAGAACTTCGGTGTCTTTGCAAAGTTATCTATCGCTATTTCATCCGCTCCGGAATTTGTAATATCAATACCGACAATCACAAATGTCTTGCCCTGCTCTGCATCCAGCGAATAATAACCGCCCTCCATATAATTTGCCGCAATTTCTGCTCCGGTATATGTGACCGACAGATTTTCTCCTCCAAACAGTTCATCCAGTGTCGACGGCTCTGCTGTTTTATTCTCTGTGCTCTGGTCTCCTGCTGCTGCATTGCCGGATGCATCCAGTGTGATTTTATTCTCCGTCTCCGTCGTCTGTGACTCATCCACTGCCTCTGTTTCCTGCTCATTGCGGCTCACATTTGCAAGACCGTCAGGCTGGCTCGTATTAAATTTTGCCACAGCGTGTGCCGAGTAATCCACAATCATGCCTTCCTCATCTTCTGT
>ERZ773245.2424-NODE-2424-length-10411-cov-3.006470_pt1 | contig 10411 bp, 10 predicted proteins | sample MGYA00580988_ERZ773245 | MGnify/ENA primary metagenome ERZ773245 (study PRJEB29015, sample SAMEA2737792) | human gut metagenome | biome: human gut; feature: human-associated habitat; material: faeces | place: China | collected 2012 ... | reverse complement strand
ATTATAAAAATATAGGAACTGTTTGGCACTTTTGCAGAATAGCAGACTGCTGAATAGTTACAAAGTAAAACAATTTGAGGAGTTAGAGAATGAAGAAACTGATGGAACAGATGGCGGAAGAACTTTCCGCAGCATTTGAAAAAGCAGGATACGATCCGTCCTACGGAAAGGTAACCGTATCCAACAGACCGGACCTTTGCGAATTTCAGTGCAATGGTGCCATGGCGGGTGCAAAAGCATATAAAAAAGCGCCATTTATGATTGCAGATGATGTAGTAGCTTATTTAAAAGACAGCCAGGTTTTCTCTATGGCAGAAGTTGTAAAACCAGGATTCATCAACCTGAAAGTAAAAGGTGAATTTCTTGCAGACTATTTAAAAGAAATGGCAGCAGATGAGAAACTTTCCGTATCTGCAGCAAAAGAGCCAAAGACAATTATCATTGATTACGGCGGACCAAACGTTGCAAAACCTCTCCATGTAGGTCATCTCCGCTCTGCAATCATCGGAGAAAGTATTAAAAGAATCGGCCGTTTTGTAGGTCATAAAGTGATCGGTGATGTACATCTTGGAGACTGGGGTCTGCAGATGGGACTTATCATCACAGAACTGAGACACAGAAAACCAGAGCTTGTCTACTTTGATGATTCTTATACAGGAGAATATCCGGAAGAAGCACCATTTACAATCAGCGAGCTGGAAGAGATTTATCCTTGCGCAAGTGGCAAGTCCAAAGAGGACGAGGCATACAGAAATGAGGCACTGGAGGCAACTCATCTTCTTCAGCAGGGCAAACCGGGATATATGGCTCTCTGGAATCATATTATGAATGTGTCAGTAACAGACCTGAAGCGTAATTATGCAAACCTGAAAGTGGATTTTGATCTGTGGAAGGGCGAGTCTGATGCACAGCCATATATTCCGGATATGGTTCAGAAGATGAAGGACGATGGCTTTGCATACATCAGCGACGGCGCTCTTGTCGTGGATGTCAAAGAGGATACCGACACGAAAGAGATCCCACCATGCATGATCTTAAAATCAGACGGAGCTTCCCTTTACAATACAACAGACCTTGCAACTATGGTATGGAGAATGAAAGACTATAACCCGGACGAGATTATTTACGTGGTAGACAAGCGTCAGGAGTTATATTTCACACAGGTATTCCGCTGCGCAAGAAAAACAGGTATCGTAAAACCGGAAACAGAACTGAAGTTTTTAGGTTTTGGTACGATGAATGGCAAGGACGGAAGACCATTTAAGACTCGTGATGGCGGTGTGATGCGTTTAGAGCATCTGATCTCTGGTATTAATGAGGAGATGCTTGCAAAGATCCAGGAGAACCAGAAGACAAAGGAGAACCTTGGGATCAGCACAGAGGAAGCGGAGAACACTGCAAAAATGGTCGCACTTGCAGCAATCAAATACGGTGATCTGAGCAATCAGGCAAGCAAAGATTACATCTTTGATATTGACCGCTTTACTTCTTTTGAGGGAAATACAGGCCCATACATCCTGTATACGATCGTCCGTATCAAATCGATCTTAAACAAATATCACGGTCTTGGAAAAGATGACAGCGGTGCAGTCATCGAGGCGGCGCACTCTAAGAGCGAGAAAGATTTAATGTTAGAACTCTCCAAGTTCAATGCAGTGATGGAGAGCGCTTTTGAGGAGACAGCACCTCATAAGATCTGTTCCTATATTTATGACCTCGCCAATGCATTCAACAGTTTCTATCATGGAACCAAGATCATGTCCGAGGAGAATGAGACAGTCCAGAAATCGTACATCCGTCTGTTAGAGCTTACAAAGTCCGTTCTTGAGACCTGTATCGATGTATTAGGATTTTCTGCACCGGAGAGAATGTAAGAAAAGAATAGAATAACAGTCATAAAAAGAAAGACAAGTCATAGAATTAGTCATGGGAGAAAACAAACTCCCATGGCTTTTTTTCTTTAAAAAAAGAATTCCGTGAGGATGGAACAGAAAGTGAGGTGCCGCCTTGTGTGAAATAAGATTGTTGTTTCCGGTACATATGAGAACATTTTTTCAGGACGATACATGGCAGAGCGGGTTGGAGGAGATCCGGGTGAGAGTCGGACAACCAATCGAGTTTTGCTATGGAAGCGACAACTGTTATCTGATCGGCAAAGAAAAAGAACAAATGTTCTGTAGCGAAAAGGACTACAGAAGATGGGAAAAAGATCTGTACCATGCGAGCGAGGCTGATCTGCGGGAAATGTTAAATTATATCAGCAATTATTCGCTGTATGCCTACAAAGAGGAGATTAAGCAGGGGTATATCACGATCGAGGGAGGACACCGGGTTGGCGTGGCAGGGCAGACCGTTCTGGTGGATGGAAAAATTGCAGGGATCAGTCCAATCACGTTCTTAAATATCCGGATTGCCCACGAAAAGTGTGGATGCGCCAGAAAAATATTGCCGCTGATCCGGCAGAAGAACAGCATTTATAACACGTTGATCCTGTCGATGCCGGGAGCCGGAAAAACAACACTTTTGCGGGATTCCATCCGTGCGTTGTCGAATGGGGAGGCATATGGGATCAGGCTGAAGGTGTGTGTGGTGGATGAACGCTCGGAGATTGCAGCAAGTTTTCACGGTGTGCCACAGAATGACATGGGACCGAGAACCGATGTGATGGACGGCTGTGGAAAGGCAGAGGGAATGCAGCTTCTGATCCGTTCCATGTCACCGCAGATCATTGCGGTGGATGAACTTGGAGCCGAGTCAGATTTTTATGCGGTAGAGCAGGCATTAAACTGTGGGAGCAGAGTGCTTGGCACGATCCATGCAGGGAATATGAAAGAGCTGTCGGAAAAACCGTATCTGAAACGGTGGATGGAGCGAAGACTTTTTCAGCGGTTCATTTTTCTGGAAAAAGAGAACAACGGGAGGAGAAAAATGCAGGTTTATGACGAGCATATGGAGCGGATCACATGTTAAAAGTGCTGGGAAGTATGTTGATTCTTCTGGCAAGCGTTGGTTTTGGATTTCAAATCCAAATGGATCTGAGAAATCATCTGCGGCTGCTTTATGACATACGGAAACTGCTCTTAGACATTGCAAATGAAACAGCGTATACGATGGATCCCATGGAGGTAGTGCTGGAACATGCGATACACAGCAGAAACCTGTATCTGAATGAGATCTGCAAGGAGATGGGTGAGGGATTACAGAAGAAGGAAAGAGGATGCGGACAGGAACTCTGGCAGGAGCGGATCGAAGCGTGGCAGAAAAGGCTGGGGCTCTCTTTGGAGGAAAAAGAAATCTTTGCAGGGGCAGGATGCGCCTTTTTCGGAAAAAGCATGGGAGAAAATGAAAAAAGCCTCGAACATTATCTGGAACGTCTGGATTATGTGATCGATCAGGTGAGGGGAGAACAAAAGGAAAAACAGAAAGTGTATCAGACCGTCAGTGTGATGTGTGGGCTGATCATCATTCTTCTGTTTTTGTAAAAGCTCCGAAAGCTGTGGAAAGGCAGGAACTTTATGAGTGTAAATTTGATTTTTAAAATTGCTGCGGTTGGGATTTTAGTGACCGTGCTGAGTCAGGTGTTAAAACACAGCGGACGGGAAGAACATGCTTTTTTGACCAGTCTGGCAGGACTTATCATCGTGCTGTTCTGGATCGTGCCTTATATTTATGAACTGTTTGAGACGATGCAGTCGCTTTTTACGTTATAAATCATAGGGCAGTTACAGTCTGCTGGGGAGTGAAAAAGGCATGGATATCATAAAAGTGGGGATTTTAGGTGTCGCAGCGGTTTTTCTGGCGATTCCGCTGCGTAAAGAGAAGCAGGAATACAGCATGTTTTTAAGCATGGCAGTCTGTATCTGCATTTTTATTTATATTATCACAAAGGTTCAGATCGTGTTGGAATTTGTGGAGAAGTTAGAGGGGATGATCGCCATTGACAGTACTTATATTGGTCTGGTGATCAAAATGGTGGGCATTACCTACGCGGCAGAATTTGCAGTAAATGTGTGCAAAGATGCCGGCTATGGAGCAATCGCAGGACAGATTGAAAACTTTGCCAAAATGTCGATCCTTGTGGTGAGTCTCCCGGTACTGATGGCATTTATTGATACGATAGGGAGCCTTTTATGAGAAAAGTGAGATGGCAGTGGAAGATCATACTGTTTCTGATGTTCGCAGGGCTCTTTTGTCCGGTGAAGGTTCATGCAGAAGAGGCAGATAGTTATCTGGATGGACTCTCGGATGAGATGGACTATGGAAAATTGGATACATTTTTAGAAAACTATGGCGTGGAGCAGGTTTCTTTTTCCGGTCTGGTGGAAGAATTGATGCAGGATGGGGTGAGCACAGCGTGGGGAGAACATGTGTTTTCTGCGATAAAAACATCACTCGTTGGGGAGATAGCAGCTAACCGGAAGATGCTTTTGGAAATTGTACTGCTGGCGTTCTGTTTTTCGGTTCTGAAAAACTTTGCGGGTGCATTTCATGCGTCGTATATCTCGGAACTATGTTTTCTGCTGGTGTATTGTGTCATGGCAGTCATGCTTTTGCAGACATTTCTTCTCTTTCAGGAGGTCGTGTCGAAGTCGCTGGAAAGTTGTGTGGAATTTATGAAAGTCATGGTGCCGACGTTTTGTCTCAGCATGATGTTTGCCTCAAATGTGAGCAGTGCTGCGGGATTTTACCAGACCGCATTTCTGGTGATCTATCTGGTGGAGTGGCTGTTTTTAAATCTGCTGATGCCTCTGATCCATATTTATGTGCTGTTGGAAATGTTCGGTCATTTTGTGCCGGAGGAGCGCTTTTCAAATCTGACGGAACTGTTTTCTGAGGTGATCAACTGGGGGATAAAAATCGCAGGAGTGCTCGTATTGGGGCTGAATGTAGTACAGAACCTGATTGGCCCGGCAAAAGACCGGATGGGGCATGGGATTTTTGCAAAAACGGCTTCTGTGATCCCGGGGCTTGGAAATGCGGTGGGCAGCGTGACCGAGCTGCTCCTTGGCGCAGGGATCGTCATGAAAAGCTGTGTGGGGACAGCGGGACTTGTGGTGCTTGTCCTGATCAGTCTTGTTCCCCTGCTCAAGGCGCTGTGCCTTGCATTCTTTTACAAACTGGCAGCGGCAGTGACTGAGCCCGTGTCGGATAAGCGGATCTCCGGCTGCTTAAAAGGTCTGGCAAACGGAGGTATGCTCTATGTAAAACTGCTGGGATACAGTGTGCTGTTGTTTTTTGTGACGATCGCACTGACGGCGGCAGCGTCGGGATTTATTTATTGAGGATAATGGGAAGGAGCCGATGAACGGGATTTTTAGTTATCTGAAAAGCTATGTCATTCTTTTTCTTGTGCTCACGATACTGCTTGAGATGGTTCCGAAGGCGGGCATGCAGAAGTATATCCGTTTTTTTTCACAGATGATCCTGGCCTTTGGACTGCTCTATCCGGTTTTGGGATGGATGGGAGAGAGTGACGCTTTTCTGGAAAAAATTGAATATCAGTCTTTTTTACAGAAGATGGAGGAGGTCCAGACAGATGCAGAAAAAATCACTTATCTGGACAATAATCACTATGTGAAAAAGTATGAGGATGCCATTGCGCTTGATGTTACACAGATGGCACAGGAAGAAAATTTTGCAGTGAAGGAGATCGCAGTGGAGATGACAGAAAATTATGAGATCAAATGTATCCGCATGACGCTGACTAATCCGGTAAAGGAAGGGATTGTGATCGGAAAAGTCGTGCTGGAGGATGGACAGAAAAAACAGGCTTCTGAGGATAGCGCATATAAAAAATTAAAAGAAAAGCTGGTGAGTTATTATCAATTATCGGAAGAACAGTTGGATATCCTGTATGAATAGACTGCGGCAACTCAAAAAAAGTGACTGGATCGCAATTGCACTTACAGGTGTGCTGATCCTGATCATTGCAATGCCGTTATCACCAAAGCAGTCAGATAGTGAGAGTACGGCGGAGCAGGAGACAGCTGCAGCGGTTCTGGATTCCGGGAGCACGCAGGACAGCCAGAATGTATATGCGGCTGCAATGGAAAAGAGGCTGAAGCATGTGCTTGGGCAGATGGAGGGGGTAGGAGAGACAGAGGTGATGATCACACTGTCAGATTCCGGTGAAACGATCGTGGAAAAAGATCAGAAAGAACAGACGAACCGTATCGAGGAAAGTGATGCCGGTGGAGGAACCCGTACAACGACGGAGCAGGAGACGGAGGAGACAACGGTGTATGTGGAAAACGGAAGTGAAAAACAGCCTTATGTGACAAAAGAAGTGCTTCCCAAAGTGGAGGGCGTTCTGGTGGTGGCAGAGGGCGGGGATGATCCCAGGGTAATTTCTGATATTTCCGATACAGTAATGGCATTATTCCGGGTGGAGGCACATAAAATAAAAGTAGTGAAGATGAGTAGTTCCAGGGAGTAAACAAGGAGGAATCACATGAAGAAAATATTTCGAAAAAATCAGCTGGTGATCACGGCACTGGCACTTATGATCGCTGTTGCAGGGTATTTCAGTTACATGAATAACAATATGGATGACGGAAAACTTCAGACAGCGGCGGAGGCGGCAAACGCAGAGGTGAGTGCAGGGGAACTGGAAGAGGATTACGACATTTCGGATGAAGATGTTTTGCAGAATGAGATTTTTACGGCGGAGGAACCGGACGGGACGGAGACAGCGGCAGTAACGGATGGAAGCGCAGAGACAGCGGCGGGCACGGAGGGAGAACCTGCAGCGGAAGGAACAGGGCAGACAGTGGCAGATGGAACAGCAGGGGCAGAGGAAGTCGTCAATCCGGGAGAGGCGGTGCTCACCAGTACGACCGTTGCCAATATCGACTATGCTTCGGAAATGAAATTAAACCGTGAACAGATCCGCTCAAAAAATAAGGAGACTCTGCTGGAGATTGTAAACAATAATGCGATTTCCGATGAATTAAAACAGGATGCAATCAATAAAATGATCGCGATGACGGATATCGCGGAGCGCGAGAATGCGGCAGAAATGCTTTTGGAGGCAAAAGGATTCACAGATGTGGTGGTAAGTATCACCGAGGACAGCTGTGATGTTGTCTTAAATATGGGAGAAGTGACGGATGCAAAGCGCGCACAGGTGGAGGATATTGTGAAACGCAAAACAAATGTTTCCGCGGAAAATGTGATCATTACGCCAATTGTAGTAGGCGAGGTGGACACGGAATAATATCAGATTTTCCTTGATTTTCTTCGGCTATCGTTATATCCTTATAAGGCGGCAGTCTGCAAAGCAGGCTGTGCGGTGTTACAATGAGACATGACAGCGGTCTCTTGGGACTTTATTTACACATTACAGGTTCTTTTTGAGAACCGCTGTGCTTTTTATATTTGGAGGATATATTTTGGCTGATTTAAGAAAAGAAATAGAAAAAAGACGTACATTTGCGATCATTTCCCATCCGGATGCCGGTAAGACAACATTGACAGAGAAGTTCCTGCTTTACGGAGGTGCAATCAATCTTGCCGGATCTGTAAAGGGAAAGGCAACTGCCCGTCACGCTGTTTCTGACTGGATGGAGATTGAGAAGGAGAGAGGTATTTCCGTCACTTCCTCTGTATTGCAGTTTAATTATGGCGGTTACTGTATCAATATTCTGGATACCCCGGGACATCAGGACTTCTCGGAGGATACGTACCGTACTCTGATGGCAGCAGATTCCGCCGTCATGGTCATTGACGGATCAAAGGGTGTTGAGGCGCAGACAAGAAAACTGTTTAAGGTCTGTGTGATGCGCCATATCCCTATTTTTACGTTTATCAACAAAATGGACCGCGATGCGAACGACACGTTTGATCTGTTGGATGAGATCGAGAAAGAGCTTGGAATCGCAACCTGCCCGATCAACTGGCCGATCGGTTCCGGAAAAGGATTTAAAGGTGTTTATGACCGCAATACAAAAGAGGTTATGACGTTCTCTGATACGTTAAAAGGAACAAAAGAGGGAACGGAGAGACACATTCACATTGATGATCCGGCGCTTGTAGATGAAATCGGTGAGGCAGCAAAAGAAAAGCTGTTAGAGGAAATCGAGCTGCTTGACGGAGCAAGTGCAGAGTTTGATATGGATCTGGTGTCAAAAGGTGAGTTGTCCCCTGTATTTTTTGGTTCCGCGTTAACAAACTTTGGTGTGGAGACATTTTTACAGCACTTTTTGAAAATGACGTACTCTCCGCTTCCGAGAAAAGCAGATATCGGGGAGATCGATCCGTTTCAGGAAGATTTCTCTGCGTTTGTGTTCAAGATTCAGGCGAATATGAACAAAGCGCACCGTGACAGAATCGCATTTATGAGAATCTGTTCCGGCAAATTTGAGGCGGATATGGACGTCAAGCATGTCCAGAGCCAGAGAGTTATGAGACTTTCCCAGCCGCAGCAGATCATGGCAAACGACCGAAAAATCTTGTCGGAAGCCTATGCCGGAGATATCATCGGCGTATTCGATCCGGGCATTTTCTCCATCGGCGATACGCTCTGTATGCCGAAAGAGCAGTTCGCATATGAAGGGATCCCGACCTTCGCGCCGGAGCATTTTGCAAGAGTACGCCAGGTCGATACCATGAAGCGGAAGCAGTTCGTTAAGGGCATTACACAGATCGCGCAGGAGGGCGCAATACAGATCTTCCAGGAGTTCAATACCGGTATGGAAGAGATCATCGTCGGTGTTGTCGGCGTCCTGCAGTTTGATGTTTTAAAATTCCGTCTGGAAAGCGAATATAATGTTGAAATCCGTCTTGAGCCGCTTCCTTATGAGCATATCCGCTGGATTGCAAATAAAGAAGAGGTTGATTTGACGAAGTTAGTCGGCACCTCCGATATGAAGAAGATCAAGGATATGAAGGGCAATCCGCTGCTCCTGTTTGTCAATTCCTGGAGCGTCGGCATGGTGCTTGACAGAAATAAGGGACTGGAACTTTCCGAATTCGGGAAAAACTAAACAGACCGGGAGATGCCTATGGAAAAAATCCTTGCAGGCGGAGCAAATACGGATGGAAAAGAAATCGCTGCCTTTGAACAGAAAGCTTCTTTTAAAATTCGCGTTGTACGAAACGCCTACAGGTTCTGCAGTGTCATATTCACAGCTCTGCTGCTGTGCCTTGCAGGCTGCGACAACGAATGGGATGCGTCCAAAGACTTGACGATTGGACAAGACTGGCTTGAGGAAGCAGAAACGGATACGGCAGATCGACTGGAATCAGACCTGTTCCGGGAAGACGAAGGCAGCGAACCGCAGTCCGGCTGGACGAACACTGCCGACGGCGCCCCGTTTGGCGAAAAGGACCTGTCGGCACAGTCCGATACAGCCTTTTCCTACGGGTATTCGCAGCTGTCAGGAGATGAGCAGCAGCTGTACCGGGAGATTTTAAACAGCCTTATAAGCTATCAGGAAGAAACGGAGCTTTCCGTAAAAGATCCGGAAATGGTAGAGCGCGTGTTCCGGTATGTGATGGCGGATCACCCGGAAATTTTTTATGCGGACGGCTATGAGGTGACGACTTATCGGCTTGGAACAGAACTTCGCAGGATCACGTTTACCGGAACCTGGACGCTGGAATCAGACGAAGTTCTTTCGCGCCGGGCACAGCTGGAAGCGGCTGCAGCGCTCTGGCTGGAAGGGCTGCCGGACGGGACGGACGATTTTGAAAAGGTGAAATATATTTACGATGAACTGATTTTGCGCACGGAATACGAACAGGGCAGTGCAGACAGCCAGACGATCTGCTCCGTTTTGTTAAACCAGCGTTCCGTCTGCCAGGGCTATGCCAAGACGTTCCAGTATCTGTGCCAGCTTGCAGGGATACCTGCGATGCTCGTTACCGGAGATGTGAACGGGGAAGGACATGCCTGGAATATCGTTTTCCTCGACGGGGACTGGTATTACATCGATCCGACATGGGGAGACGCTTCCTATCAGAGAGAAGAAGGGGAAGAAACGCCAGCGCTGACGGAAACGGTCAACTACGATTATTTTTGCGTGACGACACAGGAGATCGAACGGACGCATTCGATGGATGACAACCAGCTGCTTCCGGTCTGCAATGCGGTGCAGGATCAGTATTACCGCCATGAGGGACTGTATTTAACAGAAGACAGCGACCTTTATCTGCGCCGCGGCGATGCGGACAAAGAAAAAATCGACGAAATCTTTGCACGCGCAGCGCAAAAGGGCGCGCTGATGGTTTGTTTTCAGTGTGCGGACGATACCGTTTATCAGGAAGTGTACCGGCTGTTAATTGAGGAACAGGGGATCTTCGCATATCTGCCGGAGTCGGAAACAACGGCAGCGTACCTTGATTCCGACAGAGAAAGGACGTTTTATTTCTGGTTTACAGAGGTCTCGTGACGGATACCGGACAGATTTCG
>ERZ773245.2411-NODE-2411-length-10454-cov-15.363881_pt1 | contig 10454 bp, 5 predicted proteins | sample MGYA00580988_ERZ773245 | MGnify/ENA primary metagenome ERZ773245 (study PRJEB29015, sample SAMEA2737792) | human gut metagenome | biome: human gut; feature: human-associated habitat; material: faeces | place: China | collected 2012 ... | reverse complement strand
ATGGATGGAGCTCTTTTCAATTAAAATACGGTGCACTTTTCAATTAGTATCTACATTTTATAACCAACGCACCAATGCTGATATTTGAGTAAAATTTAGGCTACAATAGGATAATTTCCAGGCACTGGAAATTTATGTTCAAGCGAACATAGCAAGTTGTGTTTTGGGGCACCCGAAATGTTTTCGGCGTCCCAAAACGACCTATTGGTATCCTACCCTCCAAAGTCGGGAGGAAATTCATCTATAAAACGCTATTATAAGACAGAGTAAATGCATTTTGTTACACTACTTTATATGCCGAAGAGAATATTTTGTTTAACTTTGCATGCAAAGTTTGCGATTATTGATTGCGATTTTGTAGGAGAAAAGAAACTTTCACCTATTCATTTGCTAAATTATCGCAAAGTCCTACGCCAATAGTTCTATCTCCAATGGAGAAGAACGGGAGGGTGGGACAAGACATATGAAAAGGCGTTTACTACGCTTTGGTTTTGACTTTCTGAAATCCTAGGAAAATTTCAATTTGTCGTCAAAAACAAAGCAACGTAGATGCCCCGTAGGTGTGTTATATACATACCTCAAATACCAAACAGCCATTCGTGTATTCATACTTATGGTAACAAACGGTATAGAGGTTGTGTTATACATATCGGCGTGGGGCTTATGCGTTGCTCGTTTCGACGACAAGGGCAACAATTCCTAGGAGCCTCAGAAAGTGAAGCGAGCGACAGTGCAGGGCTTCACGCTTTTTTGTGTCTGAACAGAAATAAGAATTAACATTATGGTTATCTGAAGCCCGATATCCAACCTACTTAATGTGGGAACGGTATGGAGCTGATAGATAATATTAACAAGACCTTAAAAGGTGATTTTGTTACGGAGTTACGCAGTGGCAGTAAAGTGGCTATTGCGGCTTCGTGCTTTTCAATTTACGCTTTTGAAGAGCTGAAAGCACAACTCAAGGATATTGATGAGCTGCGTTTCATCTTCACTTCTCCCACATTCGTTACCGAAAAAGCCAACAAACAGAAGCGAGAATTTTACATTCCTCGTCTGAATCGTGAACGCAATCTATATGGTTCTGAGTTTGAGATCAAACTCCGCAATGAACTATCTCAAAAGGCTATTGCCAAAGAGTGCGCCGATTGGATACGCCAAAAGGCGTGCTTCAAGAGTAATCGTACAGGCGAGAATATGATGGGCTTTGCTACCATTGACGATAAAGCCTATATGCCCATTACAGGGTTTACAACCGTAGAGTTGGGTTGTGAGCGTGGCGACAATGCCTATACGATGATAAACAAGTTCTCGGCTCCATTCTCACAACAATATCTGTCATTGTTCGACCAAGTTTGGAACGACAATGCCAAGATGCAAGTGGTAACGGACAAGGTGTTAGATAACATTACAAATGCCTATAAAGAGAACGCTCCCGATTTTCTCTATTTTGTAACATTATATAATATCTTCCGTGAGTTCTTGGATGACCTCTCCGAGGATGATTTGCCCAATGAGGCAACAGGCTTTAAGGAAAGCCAGATATGGAACAAACTATATAACTTCCAAAAAGATGCTTGCCTTGCCATCATCAATAAGCTGGAAAAGTACAACGGCAGTATTCTCGCTGATAGTGTAGGTTTGGGTAAAACATTTACAGCTCTTTCGGTTATCAAGTATTACGAGAACCGCAATAAGTCTGTGTTGGTGCTCTGCCCCAAGAAGCTCAATGACAACTGGATTACCTATAAGAGTAACTATCTAAACAATCCCATAGCCAAAGACCGCTTGCGTTATGATGTGTTCTTCCATAGCGACCTTTCTCGCAAAGGTGGTAAAACAAACGGGCAAGACCTCTCGTACATCAATTGGGGCAACTACGACCTCGTGGTAATCGATGAGAGCCACAACTTCCGTAATGGCGGTAAGGTGACCACGGATGAAAACGACGACAACCCTCGCGAAAACCGTTATCTGCAATTGATGAATCGTGTTATCCGTTCGGGAGTAAAGACCAAAGTGCTGATGCTTTCGGCTACTCCCGTCAATAACCGCTTCAATGACCTAAAGAATCAAATCCAACTTGCATACGAGGGCGAAAGTGAAAAAATAGATGAACTGCTCAATACCTCATCAAGCATTGACGACATTTTCCGCCAGGCACAGAAAGAGTATAACATTTGGGCAAAACTTCCGGCAGAGGAACGCACAACCAAAGAGTTGTTAAACCGTTTGAGTTTCGATTTCTTTGAGGTATTGGATAGTGTAACCATTGCCCGAAGTCGTAAGCATATCGAACAATACTATGATACTGCCGACATAGGCAAGTTTCCTACACGACTAACGCCTATTCCTCGCCGTCCGGACTTGACCGACCTTGATTCGGCCATCAACTATAATGAGATTTATGAGATTGTCAGCCGATTGAATTTGGCTATTTACACACCCTCGGATTTTATTTTGGCAAGTCGAGTGGAAAAATACATAGATACTGATAGTGATGGTGGTTACTTTGCCGGTCGTGGTATGGCAGGACGTGAAAAGGGTATTCGCCGACTGATGAGCATTAATTTATTGAAGCGTTTGGAGAGTTCGGTAAACTCATTCCGTTTAACTCTTGAACGCATCAAGAATCTCATATCATCTACCATTGATAAGCTGGCGACCATTGAGAAGGGCGAAAACTTTGAATTGGAGTTAGAAGACATATCGCGAAATCTTGACTACGATGATCGTGAGGCAGATATGTTCATTGGAGGCAAGAAGACAAAGATTGCTCTGCAAGACCTTGACCATATCGCTTGGCGTAAATATTTGGAAGAAGATTTAGAGAGCCTGAAACTGCTATTGCTGATGTTGGCGGATATTACTCCCGAACATGATAGCAAATTACAACAGCTTATTGCAGACCTTCGCCACAAGTTTGCCAATCCTATCAATGAGGGCAACAAGAAGGTGATTATCTTCACTGCGTTTAGTGATACAGCCGAATACCTTTATGATTGCTTGGCTGAATCTATCAAAGCTAAACACGGATTGCATACAGCCCTTGTTTCGGGTGATGTGGAGGCACGTAGCACATTGCGACTTCCTCAGCGTGAGAAGTTGGACTTCAACAAAGTACTTACATTGTTTTCTCCAATATCCAAGGAGAAAGCAACCATCTATCCGCATATACAAGACGAAATCGATGTGCTTATTGCCACCGATTGTATTTCGGAAGGTCAGAACTTACAGGATTGCGACTACCTCATCAACTACGATATACATTGGAACCCTGTCCGCATCATTCAACGCTTCGGACGTATCGACCGTATCGGTAGCCGTAATAAGGTCATTCAGTTAGTAAACTATTGGCCAAATGTAACGCTCGATGAATATATCGACCTCAAAGGGCGTGTAGAGGCGAGAATGAAAGTATCAGTACTCACAAGTACAGGCGATGATAACCCTATCTCTCCCGAAGAAAAAGGCGACCTTGAGTATCGCCGTGAGCAACTGAAACGCTTGCAAAGCGAGGTAGTAGATATTGAGGAGATGAATACGGGTATCTCTATTATGGATTTGGGATTGAATGAGTTCCGTATGGACTTGCTGGCATACCTTAAAGAGCACCCGAACATAGAACATACGCCATTCGGATTGCACGCTGTTGTTCCTGCCCGCGAAGATAGTCCTTCGGGGGTAGTTTATGTCTTGAAGAACCGTAACAACGGAGTGAACATTGACCATAAGAACCGCCTGCACCCATTCTACATGGTGTATATCTCGGACGACAAAGATGTCATTGTCAATCATCTTTCGCCTAAAGAGTTGCTTGACCGCTTACGTTTCTTGTGCAAGGGCAAGGATACTCCCGATATGGAGATTTGCCGAGAGTTCAACCGTATAACACGTGACGGTAAGAATATGCAGCACTATTCCGACCTCCTAGGAGATGCCATAGCCTCAATTATCAATGTAAAGGAAGAGAGCGATATTGATAGTTTCCTCAGCGGAGTCCAAGGCTCACTCTTTACCGAGGAGATACGAGGACTGGACGACTTTGAGTTAATCTGCTTTTTGGTAATCAAGTAACTATGTACGGTCTCCCCATATCCACAGAACGCAAAAAGCAACTTCCAAAGAAAACAATCTATGCGAAGTTTGACTTGAAGCCCTCACAGCGTGAGAGTTTCGATGCAGATATTGCACGCATAGATATTGTGGCGGTAGTTTCATCGGCTACCGTTCCGGCACTGAGCGAAGGAGCAGAGATAAAAGAGTTTTATCTGCTTGCTGTACAGATGAAACGCAAGGAGTATGACACGAAGAATATCGCTTTGCTAACGAAACTCATTCCGCAAAAGATGGTGTTGGCTCTGCAATATGAGGAGCAGACACAATTTGCCATATACCACACCAAACTTATTTCATCGGCTTGGCAACCTACGAACGAAGCTGCACTCCCATTATCGGGATTGAATCTCGATACCGTTTGGGAAAACATTGTGACTCATATCGGGCAGATTGATGTGGAGGAAGGCAATACACTTGCCGAGCAGATAGCCAACAACGATCAACGGGCGAAGTTGCTTGCTCAGATAGCCACGCTTGAACGCAAAATGGCAAACGAAAAGCAACCGCGCCGTAAGCGAGAATACTTTGAACAGATTAAGAAATTAAAAAGTCAGATATAATGGAGAAGCTGAAAATGCAGAGCCATGATGTGATCGGCTCAAATACACAGAAGATTGCCCAACTGTTTCCTAACTGCGTAACGGAGCGCTTGGGTAAAGATGGTAAGCCTGAATTGGCTATCGACTTTGAGAAGTTGCAAGCAGAGTTATCCAACGAAGTCATTACTGAAGGAGAGGAACGCTATCAGTTCACTTGGCCGGACAAACGTGCTGCTGTCCGCTTGGCAAATACACCTACAACAATGACACTTCGTCCTTGCCGTGAGGAGAGTGTGGATTTTGATAATACACAGAACCTCTACATTGAGGGTGACAACCTCGATGTATTGAAGGTGCTACGTGAAACATATCTCGGAAAGGTGAAGATGATTTATATTGACCCACCTTACAACACGGGTAATGACTTTATGTACTATGACGAGTTTGATGTTAATAAAAATATAGAAGAAGAAAGAAATGGTTTCTGGGATGAAGACGGAAATCAAACTTTGTCAAATTTTGAACGAAATACCGCAGCAAACGGTCGTTTCCATACCGATTGGTTGAATATGATATATCCACGCTTGAAAGTTGCTAGGGATTTATTGATGGAAGATGGAGTAATTCTAATAAGTATTGATGATTGTGAGCAAGAACATATAAAAGCAATATGCGATGAGATATATGGAAGCAGAAACAGAATATCTACTTTTGTGTGGAATTGTTCTACCGCTGGCGGAATTAGACCAAAACATGTTAGTAAAACACATGAATACATCTTTGTCTATGCAAAAAACATAGATAATATTCCGATACTTTGGGCACCTCTTTCTGAAGGTGCGCAGAAAATGTATAACGAAAAAGATGAAAAGGGAATTTTTAGATCAAAGGAGTTTGTTTTCAAAAATTCTTCAACAAACGAAAATCAAAAATATTGGATAACTTGTCCTGATGGGACAAAGGTCAAACCAAGAGCAGGATATATTTATAGATTTGTTTCCGAGACATTTGAGGAAGCAAAAATAAACAATTTAGTACTATTCAAGAAGACTACAAGCTCAAGTTCCTTGGTTGATGAGAATGGGTTACCTGCGAAATGGAATATTTTCATAAAGAAATATTTCGGAGATGGTTTAGGATGCCCGTCAAGTTTATTACCTAAGGACATTATAAGTATGTATAATAAGGGTACTCAAGATGTCCAAGATTTGTTTGATGGGAATCGTGTCTTCGAAAATGTCAAGCCAGAGTCTTTAGTTTACTATTTTACACGTGTTTTTACAGCAAAAGAAGATATTTGTTTAGACTTCTTCTCTGGCTCCGCTACCACCGCTCACGCAGTGATGAAACTCAATGCTGAAGATGGTGGTAATCGTAAATTCATCATGGTGCAATTGCCAGAGAAGACGGATGAAAAGAGCGAAGCTTACAAGGCAGGGTATAAGAATATCTGCGAGATAGGCAAAGAGCGTATTCGCAGAGCAGGGCGTAAAATAAATGAGGAATTAGGAGTTAGGAATGAGAAATTAGATATCGGATTTAGAGTATTAAAACTCGACTCCTCAAATATGGAAGATGTCTATTACACTCCACAGGAGTTTGAGTTACAATCACTCTTTAATGAGAATGTAAAGGCAGACCGCACCAACGAGGATTTGCTCTTCCAAGTAATGCTTGACCTCGGTATAGAATTGTCGGCAAAGATTGAGAGCAAGCAGATTGCAGGTAAGAAGGTTCATTTTGTAGATGACAACTACCTTGTGGCTTGCTTCGACCGCGATGTAAATGAATCGACAATTACTGAAATTGCCAAGTTGCAACCTATCTACTTTGTCATGCGTGATGCCTCAGCAGCCAATGACAATGTGATTGACAACTTTGAGCAGATTTTCAAGCACTATTCACCCGATACTAATTGCAGAATTATCTAAACGGAGGTTTTATGAAGTTCAAGTTTAAGATTCAGCAATATCAGACCGATGCAGTAGAAAATACTGTATCAGTCTTTACCGGACAGCCATCGCACAGAGTGGCAGAGTATCGCCGTGATTTAGGTAAACGCACTCAACAGCAAATAGACTTTGAAGGTGAAACAGGCTTCCGCAACCATCATATAGAGTTAGACGGGAGAACACTGCTCAAGAATATCAATGCTATACAGAATTTGTATGATATAACTCCATCTGCTACACTTTCCAAAGGTGTAGGTGCAGTAAACCTTGATATTGAAATGGAGACGGGTACAGGTAAGACATACGTCTATATTAAGACAATGTTTGAACTGAACAAGCAGTATGGTTGGAGTAAGTTTATCATAGTAGTGCCAAGCATTGCCATTCGTGAAGGTGTAGCCAAGAGTTTCAAGATGCTGGAAGAGCACTTTATGGAGTACTACGGCAAAAAGGCCCGTTGGTTTATCTATAATAGCAGTAACCTGCAACAGCTCGATAGTTTCTCTTCCGATTCGGGATTGAGCACAATGATTATCAATACTCAAGCCTTTGCCGCCTCAATGAAGGAGGGTGGCAAGAGCAAGGAGAGCCGTATAATTTATTCTAAACGTGATGAATTCGGTAGTCGCCGACCGATTGATGTAATTGCCGCCAATCATCCAATTATCATTATGGACGAACCGCAGAAGATGGAGGGTGATGCCACACAAGCAGGTATCAAGCGATTTAATCCGTTGTTTGTTCTTAACTACTCGGCGACACACAAGACCAAGCACGATACCATTTATGCGTTGGATGCACTCGATGCCTATCGTCAAAAGTTGGTGAAGCGTATTCATGTGAAAGGCTTTGAGGTAAAGAACCTGCGAGGAACGAGCAGTTATCTCTACTTAGATAACATTGTACTCTCTCCCAAGCAACCACCGATGGCACGCATAGAGATAGAGACCAAAACAGCATCAGGCACTATAGTTCGCAAGATAAAGACTTTTGGTGTAGGAGATAGTTTGCATGAGGAATCGGGCTTGGCACAATACGACGGTTTTACCGTTTCGGAAATCAATGTGAACGGTTATGTAACTTTCCTAAATGGTACAACCATATGCCGAGGAGAGGTCATTGGCGATACCAACGAACTGAATATGCAGCGTGTGCAAATACGTGAAACCATTATGTCGCACTTTGAAAAGGAGCGCCAATTGTTCAAGCGTGGTATCAAGTGTCTATCGTTGTTTTTTATTGATGAGGTTGCTAAATACAAGAGCTACGATGAAGAGGGCAACGAGGTAAAGGGTATCTTCCAAAAGATGTTTGAGGAGGAATACTCTCGCCTTGTAAGCAACGAGTTTCATATTTGGGATGAGGACTACAATGAATACCTTCGCCGATTCTATCCGCAAGATGTACATCGTGGTTACTTCTCCATAGACAAGAAAACAAACCGAATCATTGACGGAAAGGTCGAGAAGAAAACAGGACTATCTGATGATATTTCTGCCTACGAACTAATCTTGAAGAATAAGGAACGCTTGTTGAGTTTTGAGGAGCCTACACGCTTTATATTCTCTCACTCTGCTTTGCGTGAGGGTTGGGATAACCCAAATGTATTCCAAATCTGTACACTTCGCCATAGTAATTCAACTACTGCCAAACGCCAAGAGGTAGGGCGTGGTTTGCGAATCTGTGTGGATAAGCACGGTACCCGAATGGATGCCGAGCTATTGGGTGAAGATGTACACGAAGTAAACAAACTAACGGTGATAGCCAATGAAAGCTATGCCGACTTTACTACAGCCTTGCAGCGTGAAACTCGCGAGGTGTTGCGTGAACGAGCAGCCAAAGCAACCGTTACCTATTTTACAGGCAAACAAATCAAGATTGGAGAAGAGGTACACACCATCAGCGAAACCGAAGCAAGCCGTATCATCATCTACTTGGAGGACAACGGCTATATTGACGACCAAAAGAATATCACTCCCGAATATCGTGAGGCTGTAGCTAATGGTACAGTTGCTCCATTACCTCAGAAGTTGCAGCCGATAGCAGAGGGTGTTACCCGACTTATCAACTCTATATTCGATCCGAAGGCATTGGATGATATGGTGGTTGAGGAAAAGACCACTACACCCGTTAATAAGTTGAACGAGAACTTCGATAAAGCCGAGTTCCAAGCCTTGTGGAATGAAATTAACCATCAATATGTCTATCAGGTAAGTTACGATAGTAACGAACTTATTGATAAGGCAATTCTATACATCAATAAGGACTTGGAGGTTAAGCAGCTTCGCTATGTAATGGTAGAGGGTACGCAGGATGAGAGCCAAGTAACTGAATTTGGAAATACTAGTTCACAATCCCGTGAACTTACCGATGTTTGTACCTCAACCGTCAAATACGACCTTGTAGGCGATATTGCCAAAGGTTCAAACCTCACTCGCCGTACGGTCGTGAAGATTCTACAAGGCATTAAGCAAAGTAAGCTCTACTTGTTCAAAAATAATCCCGAAGAGTTTATCCGTAAGGTAATAAGCATTATCAAGGAGCAGAAATCAACGATGATTGTAGAGGCCATCCACTACAATATCACTGAAGGTAAGTACGATAGCGACATCTTCACTGTCAAGAGCAAGATGGACTTTGATAGAGCCTACGAAGCAAAGAAACATATCACTGATTATGTATTCAGCGACAGCAAGGGCGAACGCCAATTTGCCCACGACCTTGACGAAGCCAGCGAAGTGGTGGTATATGCCAAACTGCCACGCACCTTCCAAATCCCGACACCCGTAGGCAACTACGCTCCCGACTGGGCAATCGCCATGAAAAAGAATGACGTGAAGCACATCTTCTTCGTGGCCGAAACGAAAGGTTCAATGTCGTCAATGGACTTATCCGCTATTGAGCGAGCCAAAATTGATTGTGCGGAAAAATTATTCAACTCCATTTCCACCGCCAATGTAAAGTATCATAAAGTTGCAACCTATCAGGATTTGATAGATGGTATGAATGCGATTGGTTAATAATAATTTCGGCGTTCACTTGTTGAGGGTGAACGTCGAAGTATTATTAGTTAGACATAGTGTAAAAACATCAATGGTATAATCGAATCCTAATAGTTTTCATAAAATACTAAGTTCCCTTTTTTTCTTAATTCCACAAGTGTATTAGGATCAATAGATGTTGGCAAAAATGAATACTTTGTATTTGTTGGGTTTTTATATGGAAGAGATACCTTTTTATTATTCCAGAATTCAAATGGACCTTCTATGGAGAACTTGTTACATAAATCTCTTGATATAAATAACAAACCATCTGACTCCTCTAATGAATGATTGGGATCTTCCATATTAAAGTATATACACTGTGTGGAAATACCATTTTTCCCAGATGAATAAGTTTCACCTATATACCTGTTTTTATGTTTGGATTTAAGTTCCTGACGTATAATCTCATTCCATACTTCTTTAACATCGAAGTGTTCATTCTTATATAGACTAAAACATTTATTATTAACAACTAAATTATCGGTTCTAATAAAATTGGGCAACAACAAATTACTGTATTTAAAAACGGAATCCACATCTGCTGTATTGTCATTATATGCTTTATAATATTGCTTATCTCTGCTAAGCAATATACATTGCTCCAATTTTAATTCACCTTGTGGATGCATGCATGATACCATTACCAAACAGTCTTCTTTTGATATTTTAGTCGATAAGCACAAACTATTAGTAGGAAACACCAATGATTCATGTAGAACGTGTTCGTTAAAATCTAAATTTAAGTTATTTATCAATAATCATAAAGACATATATAAAATGAAAACAAGTTCCAAATAAATATA
>ERZ773245.2410-NODE-2410-length-10455-cov-3.969519_pt1 | contig 10455 bp, 7 predicted proteins | sample MGYA00580988_ERZ773245 | MGnify/ENA primary metagenome ERZ773245 (study PRJEB29015, sample SAMEA2737792) | human gut metagenome | biome: human gut; feature: human-associated habitat; material: faeces | place: China | collected 2012 ... | reverse complement strand
GGGTGATATCATCGTTTGCCTTGATTCCAGGGAACTCCTTGGTAATGTGGAGCATCTCGATCACAAAATCCTCTGCCAATCTGCTCACTCTCCTTTCGTGTCAAATCGACACCTATACTATTCTGTGTACCATTATACCGTATTTTTGCGGTTTTGCACACTTCTTTTTGATTTTTTGGCGGGATGTACTCTTATAAGTATTACTTTTGTGCAAGCTGCACGATTTTTCGCGAGACAAAAACGACCCTCTCCGTCAAAGCCTGGCGGCAATGACGGAGAGGGTCGTTCCCTGCAGCCCTTGCGGACTGTTCAAATTTTACTGGATGTAGGTGACGTTGGTGAACTCGCTGACGGTGGGCTTGGTAGCGTCGTCAGAGCTGTTGTCAACAACGATCTCGCCGGAAGCGATCTTCTGCTTCAGCTCCTCGTACTCCTCAACCGTGAAGGTCTCGAAGTTCCAGCTGTCCTCATCGGTGGGCAGGCCGACGTAATCGCCGTCCTCCAGACCAAAGTTGCCGTTGGTTGCTGCGATGGTGCTCCACTCGCCTGCCTCGATGTCGGACAGAGAAGTAGAAACAGCCTCAGACAGGCCCTTCATAGCGGAGGTGATGAACGGGTTGTAGGCATAGGTGCCGTCAGCCACGCCGTTTGCGCCGATGTAGTTCTGGTCAACGTCCACGCCGATGACGTAGCCGTTGTTCTTCAGAGCAGCCTCAACAGCGGAGGTGTAGATGCCGCCGCCGCAGGCGAAGACGACCTGAGTGCCGTTGGAGTACCAGCCCTCCATACGGGAGGTGATGTTTGCATCGCCGTAGAACTGGCCGCCATAGAAGTAGTTGATCTCGATGTTCTGGCCCAGCTCAGCAGCAGCGGCGTCAGCGCCCTGCACGAAGCCGTAGCCGTAACGGATAACAGCGGGAACAGCCATGCCGCCCAGGAAGCCCAGCTTGGTGTAGCCGTCCTTGACAACGGCGTAACCTGCCAGATAACCTGCCTGCTCCTCCTTGAAGGTGATGCAGTAGCAGTTGGCGGGGATGCTGTCGGTGCCGATATCGCCCTGAGTCACATCGATAGCAATGAACTTGATGTTGGGGTACTGCTCAGCAGCCCATGCCAGAGATGCGCCGTACAGGTAGCCAACGCAGACGATAACATCAGCGCCTTCGTTGACAGCCAGACGGATCATGGTCTCGCGATCCTCATCGGAAGCATCGGACTCGGGGATGTAGTACTGGCAGTTTTTGCCCATGTAGCCGGAAACAGCAGCCCAGCAAGCCTGGTTGAAGCTCTCATCATCGATCGTGCCAGTATCGCAGGTCAGAGCGACCTTGGCGATCTTCTCAGCGCCGTCTGCTGCGCCGGAAGCGGCGGAAGAGCTGGCAGCTGCGGAAGAAGCAGTGCTGGTGGAGGAAGCGGAAGAACCGCCGCAGGCGGTCAGAGCAGCGGCAGCGGCAGCAGCACCGGCCACAGCCAGAAAGTTACGACGAGAAATCTTCATAAGAAACTCTCCTTTTATTTTAAAAAATTGCGTCAAATAAATGAAATGTGCGCTTTGGCACATTTACTGGCTCAAGTATAGCGGGTGGAAGTGACAGATGCAAGCAATTTCCGATTACAAATTCTTTACAAATCTTTTGTATAATTTAGGAAAAAGTAATGCTTTTCAACCAATTTACCCCTGCTTGCGCTGTTTTTCAAAGAAGAACACTTACTTCCCTTCCACAGCGCTGTTGCCCGCCACGTTGGAGGGGCCAAAGCCGAAGGGCAGCAGCTCGTCCATGCTGCGCTCGATGAAATCATCGGGGGTCTTTGCCATGATGACATTCAGCTCCGGTCCGCCGAACTCAAACAGCGCCTGACGGCAGACCCCGCAGGGCGAGGTGATCTGCTTGTTCACCTCGCCGCGGCGAGAGCCCACCACGGCAATGTCGGTGAAGCGGGTCACGCCCTCGCTCACCGCCTTGAACAGGGCCGTGCGCTCGGCACAGCTGGTGGGGGTGAAAGCAGCGTTTTCCACATTGCAGCCGGTGAAGATGCGGCCATCCTCGGCCCGCAGGGCGGCACCCACCATGAAATCGGAGTAGGGCGCATAGGCCTGCTCCCGGGCTTCCAGCGCCATCCGGATCAGGGCTTTCTTTTCGTCTAAAGTCAGATTGGTCATAGGGGCCTCCTTTTCATTCTAAAGTATAAACAAACGTTTCTGCGTCTTTCTGAACAAATCCTATACTTTCAAACATTTTGCGGGACTGCTTGTTGAAAGAATAAATTTCTGCATAGCATTGCGGATACTTCTTCTCTTTTGCCAGTGCAAGAATCTTCCCAATCACTGTTCTCCCAATGTGCCGATTCTGATACTCTTTGCAGACCACAATCGAAATTTCTCCGCTTATCTGCAAGCATACATCTCCGCACAGAATGCCCTTATATTCAATGTAGAACAAATCACCATGACTATCCAGATACTGGTACATATTTTTCAGGATAGACAGGTCATAAATGCGATTCTGATTATCTACATGATGGCACAGTTCTGCGTCCTGATACCACGGAAGGGCAATTTCATAGGCTGGGTAATAAGGTACAAGGCAGATATCCTGATTTGGTTGAAAGTCGTTCATCTTTCATCCCCTCTTTTGCACTTCAATTATACGGCGTGTTCTCAAATTCTTCAAGAGATTTCTCGTTGTTCATTTATTATGTAACGAAAGTTCTTGCATTTTTCATTACAGACGCATATAATAGAATCAAGAAGGAGGCGTATTAGAATGGCAAATGCAGTCAATGTGAACTTCCGGATGGACCCAGACCTGAAACGCAGCATGGAAGAGGTTTGCGCCGAGATGGGACTTTCTATGACAACGGCATTCACGATTTTCGCCAAAAAAGTTTCCCGGGAGCACCGCATTCCCTTTGAGGTTTCCGCCGACCCGTTCTACTCGGAAAGCAACATCAATCATCTCCGCCAGATCGTCCACGACATCGATACCGGAAAAGCCAAGCTCACTGAGCACGATTTGATCGAGGTAGATTAAATGAGATTGCTTTGGGAAGAGGAAGCATGGGAGGACTACTGCCTTTGGCAGACGTGAGACAAAAAGCTGCTGAAGCGTATCAACACACTTCTGAAAGACATCCAGCGGAACACCTACGAGGGCATTGGAAAACCCGAACCCTTAAAAGGTGATTTGGGTGGATGGTGGAGCCGCCGCATCGACGATACGCACCGCATTGTTTATAAAGAGCAGGACGGCAATATCATTATCGCATCCTGTTTCGGTCATTATAGTGACACTTAAAACATAAAAGGGTTGTTGTCGTGTGACAACAACCCTTTTTGTGAATGCAAATCAGTACTCCGCGCCCAGTGCGACCTTCATCATGTTGGTGAAGCTGGTCTGACGCTGCTCGGCGGTGGTGATCTCCGGGGAGACAAAGCTGTCGGAGATGGTCAGCAGGCAGGCGGCGTTCTTGCCCAGGACCTGAGCGTTGGCGAAGAGGGCAAAGCTCTCCATCTCCACACACAGGCAGCCGCGCTCATCCCGCAGCTTTTCCCAGTAGGTGGGCTTTTCATCGGAGGGCTGGCGATAGAACACATCGGAGGAATGGATGTTGCCCTCGATCAGGGGGATGCCCTGCTTTGCGGCGGAAGCGCGCAGCTTGTCGTTCAGGGTCTGGCTGGGCAGGGTGAGGTCCCCTTCAAAGCCGCTCTGGACCCGGGCATAATTGCTCTCGCTCACGGCACCGGCGGCCAGCACCACATCGAACAGCTTGGCTTTGTCGGTGTAGCTGCCGGCAGAACCGATGCGGATGATGTTGTCCACATCGTAGAACTTGTACAGCTCGTAGGAGTAGATGCCGATGGAGGGCATTCCCATGCCGCTGCCCATCACACTGATGGGGCGGCCCTCATAGGTGCCGGTAAAGCCCAGCATTCCACGGACACCGGTGACCTGGCGGACATCCTTGAGGAAGGTATCCGCGATGAACTTTGCCCGCAGCGGATCGCCGGGCATCAGGACGGTCTTTGCGAAATCGCCTTTTTCAGCGCTGATGTGGGGTGTTGCCATAATCATTCTCCTTTTTGTTTGTAAAATAAACCTCTCAGGCGCTTCACGCCAGCATACGAGTTGCGGCTCCCAGCGTCCACTTCGTGCAAAGTATTGCACTCGTGTCCTGCTGGCCGCTGCCCCAACAACGCCTCCCTTCATCCGCCACTGGCGGCGGTCGTCGTTGTTGCCTGATAGGGGAGCTAAGTTTATGCTTCGCATTGACGGAGAGGTTCTGTTCTGATTTATCGCTTTCCGGAGAACACGCTCTGCGGTGCGATGTACGAGCCGTTGCGGCGGATCTCGAAGTGGCAGTGGTTGCCGGAAGAGCGGCCCGTGCTGCCCACATAGCCGATGAGCTGGCCCTGCCGCACGGTCTGGCCCGCACTGACCGCCAGAGACAGGCAGTGGGCATAGACCGTGGTATAGCCGCCGGAGTGGCTGATGATCACAGAATAACCATAGCCCGTACCGGCACCGGCCTTGTTATAACCCGCCTTGGTCACGGTGCCGCCCGCCGATGCATAGATGGGCGTACCGGCAGAGGCACAGATATCCACGCCCTTGTGGCCGCTGCCATACCAGCGCGAGCAGTTGCGGTACCCCGGCACAGGCCAGATGAACTGACCGCTGCCACCGATGTATGCCGCCGCACCGTACTTCGTGACCTTCTTGGTGCCAACGACCACCTTTTTGTTCACCGGCTCCCGGATGGTCTCGGTGGAAAGGATGGTCTGCTCCAGCAGCGCGCCATTGGTATCGTAGACGTTCTGCATGGTGACGCGGCGCAGGCCGTTCTGGCCCTCCTGCAGGGTCTTGGTGGTTCCCTTGGTGTACTCGTTGGACTGGGTGGTCTCGGTGCCGAAGGGGATCTCCTCCTCCCGCGTCTCCACCTTGGTGATGCGGACTTCCAGCAGAGCCTCCTGCTTGGTCACGATCAGCTGGTCGCCCTCCTGGATATTGGAGTTCTCGGTCAGGGGAGCACCCTTGAAATTCGTATTCAGGGCACACAGCTCCCGGAAGGTCAGGTCGTTCTTCTGGGCAATGGCCCACAGGGTATCGCCCGCCCTGACCGTATAGATCTTCTCCTGCTGCTGCACGCCAGTCAGCATATTCTCGATGGAATTGTCATCCTCAAAGCTGTCGTTGAAATAGACTCCATCTTCCAGCGTCACATTTTTGCTAAAGCCCACGCTGACATTCTCGTCTGCCTGATCCTCGTAAGGGGCCAGCAGGCTCTCCAGATAGCCGCGCAGGGTGTCACCATCGGAGCAGACTGCCGTCAGCTCCCCATCCAGATACAGAGCGGTGCCCTCACTGATCTGGTCACTGGCGCTCTGCAGAATGGCGTTTGCCGTCTCGCTCTCGTCCATGGTCTTGTGGGTCACGGAGATGGTATAGGTCGGCTCGATGGTCAGCTCGGTCTTGTCCGAACCGGCGTAGTTGATGCGCTGCATCACATCCTCTTTTGCGAGGTTGAACACTTCCTCATTGGCCACATAGCCAACGGTATGGCCGTTCACCTGCACAGCCAGCGCATAGGGCTGGGCCATCGTCCTGTTCCAGACCGTGACGAACACGGCCAGCATACACAGGGGCAGGATGTACATTGCTGTCCGGGGCAGCAGGCTCAGGTTGCGCTTGAGCCCGCCCACAAAATAGCGCCCGGCCGCTTTTACGGAAGCACCAAAGCCCCGCTCCCGGCGCACATCGTTGGCGTGGGCCGCCACAGCGCCGAGGCCCTTGAAGAACAGGTAAAGCGGTGCCAGCAGATCCTTGAACATCTGCGCCGCACCGGGAAAGGCTGTTGCAATGATGGTATGCAGGGCATTCCTGCACCAGCGGACCAGTCTGCGCGCCACGGCAGCAATACCGCGCCCTGTGCGCACCACCATGTACTCTGCCGCAAAGCCCAGTGCATAAAGTGCCTCGCCAACTGCCAGCACCACGGCACTGGCCCGCAGCTTTTTGGCCACATCATTCATGTGCCGCTGCGTTTTGCGGCGGAAACGGTGCCGCCGCAGCAGGCCGGAGATCTGGACCTTTGCCCAGAAGCTTCGCAGTTTTTCTCTGCCCTTCACCGGCGCTGCAGGAGCCTGGCTCTGCGGCTCCTTTGTTTTTTCTTCGATCAAAAGGGGTTGCTCCTTCCTGACGTTTTGGGTCGAAAGTTACAAATTCATATCAATTATACACTCTGCCCGGGCCGATACAAGGCTTGTCACAAAATTTGGGCAGAGCTTTCACAGAGGTTTCACCGTATTTTCATATTTCAGCATCCAGCAATGCCCGCATATCCTCGGGCAGGGGGCTCTCCACTGCAACGGTGCGGGCGTGTTCCTCCACCGGCGTTTCCAGCCGGATGCCGCCGGGCACCTTGGTGTAAGCCGGCACCCGGAAACTCTGCCGGGCACAATGGAGTGCCTGCCGGGCAATGCGGTCTCGATGCCCGCCGTAAAGGTCGTCTCCGGCCAGCGGGTGGCCTATGGACGCAAAGTGTACCCGGATCTGATGGGTACGGCCCGTCACGGGAACACAGGCGGCAAGGCTCAGGCCCTGCGCTGCCCTTAATATGGTATACTCGGTGCGGCTGGGCTTGCCCTCGGGGGTCACGCACCGCCCGATGATGCTGTCCCCTCTCCGGCCAATGAGGGCATCGATGACTCCGGGGCCAAGGGGCAGTTCACCCTCCACGATGGCGTAATAGAGTTTCTCTACACCCTCGGCCAGCAGGGGCGCGGCATAGCCGTTCTTTGCGGCCAGCACCAGCCCGCTGGTATCTTTATCGATCCGGTTCACCGGGCGGAACACCGGGCTTTCGCCGTGGGCAGCCGCCCAGGCGGCATAGCCGTTGGCCTGGGTGTCCCGGGGGTAGTTCAGGGTGGGGTGGACCGCCAGATGGGGCGGTTTTTCCAGCACCACGGCAAAAGCATCCTCGTAAACGACCCTGACCGGGATCTCAGGCTGGGGCTCCACACCGGGGCCGTCGGCGGGCAGCGAAAAGCGGATCACCTGCCCTGCCTGCACGCGGCGGTTGGCCAGAATGGGCACATCGTCTGCAAAAAAGCCGCTGCCATGGAATTTGACCGCCCGGGCCAGCTCTGTGGAGACGGCACACCGGCGCAGAAAGCCGCGCAGCAGCACGCCATCGGCTTCGGGCGGGACATTGAAAAGCAGCTGCATCCTTTGTCCCTCCCAAAAATTTCACGCCATATTTAGATTTATTATACCAAATTTCATCGTCACTTGCAAATCTTGTTTTTTTATGGTATCATGGGGAACGGAAAACGAGTGGAACATACGGCGGCGGGGCGGCTTTGACCGCTCTGAGGAAAGTCCGGGCCTCACAGAGCACGGTAACTGCTAACGGCAGCCGAGGGTGACCTTAGGGAAAGTGCAACAGAAAACAAACCGCCGCAGCAATGCGGTAAGGATGAAACGGCGAGGTAAGAGCTCACCAGCGCATGGGTGACCATGCGGCTTTGTAAACCCTACCGGAAGCAACGCCTATATGGGACGTACAGCGCTGCTCGCGTGTCCCGAAGGCGGCACGAGCCTGTCAGCAATGGCAGGCCTAGACAGATCGTCGTTTAATACAGAACCCGGCTTACGGTCCATCTCGTTTTCCATTTGGTGTATCTGCAGGGGGTTGTTAGAACCCTTCTTTGCCCCGCCGTCAGGCGCAGGGGCAGAGAAGGTTGATAACAGCCCTCTTTTCGTTTTGGCCAGAGTGTGGTATACTATCCTCACCACGGGAGCACAGTTGTTCGCCGTGGGCAAACAAGAGAGACAGGATGTGAAATCCTCCGATGAAAGATGGTTTTTTGAAAGCAGCCGCCCTTTCTCCCGCACTGCGGGTGGCCGACTGCGCCTATAATGTCCGGCAGATCACGGATGCTTTGCACAAAGCCGCAGCCCGCGGCGTAAAGCTGGCCGTGTTCCCCGAGTTCTGCCTGACCGGCTATACCTGCGGCGACCTGTTTTTGCAGCGCACCCTGCAGCAGGGAGCCCTGACCGGCCTGCAGGAGCTGCTGGATGCCAGCCGGGAGCTGGACACCGTGGCCCTTGTGGGCCTGCCCCTGATGGTGCGGGGCAAGCTGTACAACTGCGCTGCCGTGTTCTGCCGCGGGCAGCTGCTGGGTCTGGTTCCCAAAACGTACCTGCCCAACTACGGCGAGTTCTATGAAAAGCGGCAGTTCACCCCCGGCTCCACCGAAGTGGAGTGGGTGAATGTCTGCGGGCAGGATGTCCCCTTTGGCACCTCCCTGCTCTTCCGCTGCCGTCAGATGCCCAGCTTTGTGCTGGGCGTGGAGCTCTGCGAGGACCTGTGGAGTGCCCTGCCGCCCTCCACCTTCCACGCACTGGCAGGCGCTACCGTCATCGCCAACCTTTCGGCCAGCGATGAAACGGTGGGCAAGGCCGAGTACCGCCGCCGCCTGGTGTGCGGCCAGTCCGCCCGGCTGGTGTGCGGCTATGTGTACGCCGACGCCGGCGAGGGGGAGTCCACCACCGACCTGGTGTTCAGCGGACACAACATCATCGCGGAGAACGGCTCCCTGCTGGCGGAGCGGCGCTTTGCCGCGGGGCTCACCGTCAGCGAGATCGACGTGCAGCGCCTGGCCTATGAGCGCCGCCGCAACACCACCTTCACTCCCCCGGCCCGGGACCCCATGGCGGAGGCCCACTGCCTGGGGGTGAGCCGGGTCTCCTTCAATCTGAAGGTGGGTGAGACCAAGCTCACCCGGTACGTCTCCCCCAACCCCTTCGTCCCCGCCGACGCGGAGGACCGGGCGGAGCGGTGCAACGAGATTTTGAAAATCGCCGCCCTGGGGCTGAAAAAGCGGCTGGAGCACACCCGGGCCCGCACCGCCGTGGTGGGGCTGTCCGGGGGCCTGGACTCCACCCTGGCCATCCTCATCACCGCTGTGGCCATGAAGCTGCTGGACCGGCCGGAGAGCGACATCATCGCGGTCACCATGCCCTGCTTCGGCACCACCGACCGCACCCGGGACAACGCCGTGGAGCTGGCCCAGCGGCTGGGGGCCACTCTGAAGCGCATCGACATCGGCGAGGCGGTGAAGGTCCACTTCCGGGACATCGGCCAGTCCATGGAGGACCACTCCGTCACCTTTGAAAACGGTCAGGCCCGTGAGCGCACCCAGGTGCTCATGGACATCGCCAACCAGACCGGCGGCATGGTCATCGGCACCGGCGACCTGTCTGAGCTGGCCCTGGGCTGGGCCACCTACAACGGAGATCATATGTCCATGTACGCCGTCAACGCCGGCATCCCCAAGACCCTGGTGCGCCATCTGGTCTCCTTCATCTCCGACGACAAGGGCAGTGAGGACCCCAAGCTGTCCGCCGTGCTGGATGACATCCTGGACACCCCCGTCTCCCCGGAGCTGCTCCCCGCCATTGAGGGGAAGATCAGCCAGCGGACGGAGGACCTGGTGGGCCCCTATGAGCTGCACGACTTCTTCCTGTACTACGCCGTCCGCTGGGGCTTCCCGCCCCGGAAGGTGTTCCGCCTGGCGGAGCACGCCCTGGGCCGGACCTATGACCGGGCCACCATCCTGAAGTGGCTGAACAACTTCTACCGCCGCTTCTTCACCCAGCAGTTCAAGCGCTCCTGCCTGCCCGACGGGCCCAAGGTGGGCTCCGTCACCCTGTCCCCCCGGGGTGACTGGAGAATGCCAAGCGACGCCGTCGCCGCCCTGTGGATGGAGGAACTGGAGGGCCTGCAATAACACAGAACGCCGCTCCGGTGGCCAACAACATCAATTGGAACAAAGGATCTTAATAAAGCTATGAATCTCTACTGCGATCTGTTTTGGACCTTCTCCAAGATCGGGGTCTGCACCTTCGGCGGCGGCTACGCCATGCTCCCCATCCTCCAGCGCGAGGTGGTTGAGAAGAAGGGCTGGGCCACCGAGGAGGAGCTCACCGACTACTTTGCCATCGGCCAGTGCACCCCCGGCATCATTGCCGTGAACACGGCCACCTTTGTGGGACACAAGTACCGGGGCGTCTCCGGCGGCGTCGTCGCCACCCTGGGCCTGGTGTTCCCTTCCCTCATCATCATCACCCTCATCGCCGCGTTTCTCAGCAGCTTCGCCGACTCCCCCCTGGTACAGCACGCCCTGGGCGGAATCAACGCCTGTGTGGTGGCTCTGATCGCCGTCAGCGTGCTGAAGCTGGGAAAGAGCACCCTGAAAAACGCCCCCGCCGTGTGCATTTTTCTGGCGGTTCTGGCCCTGGCGGAGGTGGGCAGCCTGCTGCCTCTGGACCCCGCCTCCCCCGTCGGCGCGGCGCTGGGCTTCCTCTCCTCCCCCGCCATCCTGGTGGTGCTGGCCGGCGTAACGGGCTGGCTGCTCTCCCTGCTCCGCCCCGGGAAGGAAGGGGGTGAGGG
>ERZ773245.2407-NODE-2407-length-10462-cov-3.996925_pt1 | contig 10462 bp, 7 predicted proteins | sample MGYA00580988_ERZ773245 | MGnify/ENA primary metagenome ERZ773245 (study PRJEB29015, sample SAMEA2737792) | human gut metagenome | biome: human gut; feature: human-associated habitat; material: faeces | place: China | collected 2012 ... | reverse complement strand
GCATTGAGATCATGGGCAACAAGGCCGGCTGGCTGACGCTGTATTCCGGCATTGCAGGCGGTGCGGACATCATCCTGATTCCGGAGCACCCCTATGACATCAAGAAGGTGGCCGAAGCTGTTATGCGCCGCCAGAAGGCCGGCAAGAACTTCTCCATCCTGGCGGTTGCCGAAGGTGCGCTTTCCACCGAGGAATCCAAGATGAAGCGCAAAGAATGGACCGCCAAGCGCGCCGCTGCCGGTTACACCACCGCCACCAACCGCATTGCCAAGCAGGTGGAGGAGCTGACCGGTGCCGAAACCCGCATCTGTGTGCCGGGCCATATGCAGCGCGGCGGCAGCCCCAGCGCCTATGACCGCGTGCTGGCCACCCAGTTTGGCACCTATGCCGCACGCCTGGTGGCGGACGACCATTTTGGCGTGACCGTTGCCATGGTGAACAACCACGTTACCGCCAACCCGCTGGTAGACATCGCCGGCAAGACCCGCGGCGTGCCCGATGACTGCGATATGCTCAACGTTGCCCGCTCCATGGGCATCAGCCTGGGCTGAGTTTTGTTACGGGGGTTGTTGTTCCTTCTTTGAAAAGAAGGAACCGAAGAAACTTTAATATAGTATAATTTGAAACACGATAAAAGCCCGATGCAGAAATTATTTGCTGTATCGAGCTTTTTTGTTTTTTATTTTATTTCAATTTCCAGCACAGCAGATTATTTTCTATCTTTTGCCTGTTCTTTTTTGTATTGCAAAAATTCGATGTATTCCTGCACTTTGGCAATGTCATCTTCCCGAAAGTTTTTTGGCAGAATAATTTCTGTCACTGTTCTGCGGTAAGATACCGGCTCCCGAATCAACCCTAGGAGATAGTCAACAGAAACATCAAAAATTTCTGCGATTTTCACTTTCGTTTCATCATCCGGTGCACTGCGCCCACACTCATATGAAGATACCGTAAGAGGTGACAGTTCCAGCTTTGCTGCTAATTCTGCCTGGGTCATCCCCTTATCTTTTCTCAGCTCCTGTAAAAGCTCCCCAAGCACACCTATACCCCATTTCTCTCTTCTATTAGAATGAGTATAGTTGTTTGCCATAGTTCTCAATATTATTCTATTGTGATTCTTATATTTTTGCTTGACTTTGTATCGTGTTTTGTATATATTTATTATTATAACTATTGATTATCACAATAGTTAATAAAGGAGGAGGATGTCACATGTCGAAAGAAACCCCTGAAACAAAACTGTGCAAATATTGCAAGTCAGAAATTCCTTATGATGCAAAAGTCTGTCCCCATTGCCGTAAAAAGCAAACACCAAATGGCTGCCTTATCGCCATTATCGTTATTGTTGTACTGTTTATTTTGATTGGTGTCGCGGGTGGTTCTTCCAGTTCCTCCAACCAAGATGCGAGCAGCTCCGCTTCCGCCAGTTCCGATGCCTCTTCCGGTTCTTCCACCCCCAGCACACCTACTGTCACCCATGCTCCTTCCGTTTACAGTATCGGCGATACTGCTGAAAGTAACGGTGTCAAAGTTACGCTTGTAAATGCAGAAACAGGTCATGGTTCCCAATACCTTACTCCCAGCGCAGGCAACATCTTTGTTACTCTTGAATTCGAGATTGAAAACGATTCCAGTTCCGACATCAATGTTAGTAGTATTGCCAGCTTCGAAGCCTACTGTGATGACTACTCTGTTGCTGAAAGCATTACAGCTGTCACTCTGTCAGACAAGAGTACCCTTGATGGTAACGTTGCCGCTGGTAAAAAGATGAATGGTGTTATTTCTTACGAAGTTCCCGAAGATTGGCAGAATCTTGAAGTCACATTCTCTCCCAGCTTCTGGAGCAACCATTCTGTTACCTTTGAAGTCAAAAGCAACTGATTCGGTTCATTTGAACGCTTCTCCGTTCTAATATAGCCAAAGCCCAATGCCATGTTTGACGCGGCATCGGGCTTTTTGTATACCTTGCTATATTCCGGCAGCACAAATTATACAGGTTTCTTATTGACTTATGACCGATGGTATGCTAGCATTTATACAGTAATAATTGTTTTTATTTATTATATTCGTTTTTGTACGCACATTACATTTCCTGGTTCACGGGGGAAAGGTGGTCATTTGCCATGGAAAAATCTCACAAAATTTATAACCTGATTTTTGACCTTTTGCTGATGGCGGGTGTGTGTGCTTACAATGACCTGCGCTTTATGCGGGTCTGGTTCCTTGGCGGGCAGCTGTACCACAGTGTCGGGTTTGCGAACTACCGCTTCGGGCTTGTGGGCAAGGAGGTCTGCTGGGATTTTTCGCCGCTGAACATTCTGCATTGCCTGCAGGGGTATGACCCGCACGCTTACCTCAAGTTTCTCTGCTTTTTCTGCATCGGTATTTTGATGTTTTTCCGGTTTGTGTTCCGGGCACCAAAGCTTCTTCCGCGGTTGTTTGCGCGGCTGTTCTGTTTCAGCGCCGGGTATATTGCAGTCGTTGAGCTGTACAATCTGCTTTTCACCGCCGCCGGAGCTGTTTTTCTGGATATCAGCAACTGGTTCCTCTACCTCACCGGCGCATGGTCTGCTATTGCCATCCTGACCCTGCTGCTGGTTGCCAGCAAAAAGTTCCGTCCCGCTCCCCTGCCTTCTACTCCATCCCTTTAATCGAATAAAACCAAAAGCCACGGCCCTGCATCAAGCGCAAAGCCGTGGCTTTTTCCTACAATTTCTAATTACTCATTCCTAATTGCTAATTCTGCAATTCCGTTCGCTTTCGCCCAGTAAGCGCCTGCCCATCAAATCAGTAGTACTTAAAATACCCCACATGCTGTGGCTGGTTATCTTCTACCAGGATGGTAAAGCCGCCGGGGTTTACTTCGGTCTGTTTGCCAAAGGCGGTGCGGACAATCAGGTGCGGGCCGTTGTTCAGGATAATCTCCGCGGACTGCTCCTTACCCACGCGGCGGTAGTGCAGCACATCGGCGCTGGCTTCCACCAGCTCCATGCTGCCGCCGTCAAAGGCATCGCAGCTGCGGCGCAGGCGGGCCAGGTTGGTCAGCGGCACGCGCAGGCGGCGCTCGGTGGAGTTCCAGTCAAAATATGCGCGGTTGAACGGGTCGCGGTAGCCCTGCATCCCGATCTCATCGCCATAATACACGCAGGGCACGCCGGGCAGGGTGTACAGCATGGCGTAAGCCAGCAGTACGCGGCGCAGGGCATCATCAATGCGGTCGCCGGGGATCATCCGCTTGCTCTGCCAGTAGCGGTCGCGGCCATTGGCGGGTTCGCCTGCAATGGCGGTAATACCGCGCTCGGTATCGTGGGTGGAAAGGAAGTTCATTGCGCAGTCCAGCGCCGGTTTGGGATAGTTTTCGCAGATGGACATGATCTGCTCCCCCACCGCGCTGGCATCCTCGCCGCGGGCAAAAGCCACAGCTGCATTGCGGAACGGGTAGTTCATGGTGGCATCCAGCCCATGGCCGCGCAGGTAGGTGCGGCGGTGGTCGAACGCTTCCTTGGTGGTGGCGTCCTCCCACACTTCGCCGATGAGCAGCTTGTCCTCGCCGTGGGCTTTGACGGCGGCACGGATCTTTTCGATAAAATCATCAGGCAGTTCATCCGCCACATCCAGCCGGAAGCCGGAAGCCCCCAGCCCCAGCCATGTATCAATCACGCCACCCTTGCCGCAGACAAAGTTGCCGTAAGAGGGGTCCTCCTCCTCCACTTCGGGCAGGGTCTCAAAGCCCCACCAGCTGCGGTAGCCGCCGACATAACCGGAATCGAAGTCATACCAGCTGCGGTAGGGCGAATTGCGGTCACGGTAAGCGCCGCCGGGGCCATAGCGGCCTTCGCGGTTAAAATAGAGCGAATCCGAACCGGTGTGGCTGAACACTCCATCCAGAATAATGCGGATGCCGTGTTTTTTGGCCTCGGCGCACAGGGCGGCAAAATCCTCGTTGGTGCCCAGCAGGGGGTCCACATTCAGGTAGTCGGCGGTGTTGTAGCGGTGGTTGGAGTGGGCCTCAAAGATGGGGTTGAGGTAGATGAAATCCACCCCCATCTCGTGCAGGTAGGGGAGCTTTTGCTGGATGCCCTTGAGGTCGCCGCCGAAATAGTCCTCGTTCAGGTGGCCGCCCACCTCGTTGGGCTGCCAGAAGGGCTCGGCGTGCTTGTCGGCCTGATAGATGCGGTCGGCAAAGGGCATGGGCTTGTTCTCCACCCCTTCGCAGAAGCGGTCCGGGAAGATCTGATAGAACACCTTGCCCTTGATGCTTTCAGGGGTCTCAAAGTCCTGCTCATAGACCGTGATCTGCCAGCTTTCGCCATCCTGCCAGCTGATCACGCCGCAGTTGTCGGGGCCACGCACGATGCGGCGGAAGTCGGTGTAGAGGTCGAAGTAGTAGAAGTAGAGGCCCGGGTCATTCAGAGGCACTTCCACGGAAAAGTGGTTCTGCCTGGGGGTCTGGCCATCGAAGTTCATCCGGTAGTAGACGGGAACATCGAACTTGCCCTCTTTTTTCAGGACAAGGTGCGGGTCTACATAGCCCAGCTCCTCGGGGATGCAGAGCGACAGCCGGACAGTCTGCCCGGCGCGCACCGCACCAAAGGGCTGCTTGAAATAGGGGTCAAAACTGTTGAACAGACAAGACAAGTGGGGTCGTTCCTTTCTCAAAAAAAGCCCCGGTGTCGTTGAACGATCCGGGACTTTTGCTATTGCGCTTGATAAAGCGACATTGCTCAGGGGGAAGCTTTGCCTTTGCATAACCTCTCAGTCACGGGCTCCGCCGTGACAGCTCCCCTAGTAGGGGAGCCCTTGGCAAAAGATTCAATCTTTGCTATTTTCGCTGACGCTCCCAAAACAGCATCAACCGTAAGACAAAGTGCGAACGGCAGCAGGGCAAAAAGTAGCGAAGCGTTGAGACACGAAAACGCGACGATATGCCAAGGCCTCCCCTACTAGGGGAGGTGGCATCAAGCGAAGCGAAGATGACGGAGAGGTTTAATCAATTACTTCACAGCAGAAGCGTGCCAGATATCGCGGGCGTAATCCAGCACAGAACGGTCTGCGCTGAAGATGCCGCTGTTAGCGGTGTTCTTCAGGCTCATCTGTGCCCACTTCTCGCGGTCAGCATACAGGCGCTGCAGGTCGGCCTGAGCACGGCGGTAATCCTTGAAGTCGGCCATGACCATATAAGGATCGCTGGTGCGCAGGTTCTCGGTGACCTCGTGGAAGTCTTCGCCGTTCCAGCCGCGCTCCAGGAAGTTCAGAGCGGCATTTGCCACGTCATCGCCCATGATGAAGGCGCTGGGGTGGTAGCCCACCTGCTTGAGGTTGTTGACCTCGGGGGTCAGCATACCGAAGATCAGCTCGTTCTCCTTGCCGGCGGCATCGGCAATCTCAACGTTTGCGCCGTCCAGCGTACCCAGCGTGATGGCACCGTTCAGCATGAACTTCATGTTGCCGGTACCGGAAGCCTCGGTGCCTGCCAGAGAGATCTGCTCAGAGACCTCGGCAGCGGGCATCAGGTGCTCGCTCAGGGAGACGCAGTACTCCTCCAGATAGACCACGCGCAGCTTGTCGCGCACGGCGGGGTCGTTGTTGATCAGATCGCCCAGCTTGCAGATCATGCGGATCATCTGCTTTGCCATGTAGTAGCCGGGAGCAGCCTTTGCGCCGAAGATGTAGGTCTTGGGGATGAAGTCGGCGTTGGGGTTCTCCTTCAGGTACAGGTACTGAGCAGCGATGTTCAGCGCATTCAGGTGCTGGCGCTTGTACTCGTGCATACGCTTGACCTGGCAGTCGAAGATGGAGTTGGGGTCGATGACCTGGCCGGTGCTCTTCTCCAGATAGGCGGCAAAGTTCTTCTTGTTGTCCAGCTTGATCTCGTTGATGCGCTTCAGCACGGTCTTGTCATCCGCATACTTGTTCAGCTTGGAGAGGGTGGAAGCATCGTGCTTGTACTCCTCGCCGATGGTCTCGTCCAGCAGCTTGCACAGCTCGGGGTTGGAGGCCAGCAGCCAGCGGCGGTAAGCGATGCCGTTGGTCACGTTCTTGAAAGCCTGAGGCTTGAACAGGTAGTAATCGTGGAACACGCTCTCCTTGATGATCTCACTGTGCAGCTTGGACACGCCGTTGATGCTGTTGGCGGTGTAGGCGCAGATGTTTGCCATGCGGACCTGGTTGTCGCCGATCAGAGCCATGTAGTTGATCTTGCCCTCGTCGCCGGGGAATGCCTTCTCCAGCTCCTCGCGGGCACGGCGGTTCATCTCGACCACGATCTGGTAGATGCGGGGCAGGGTCATCTTGAAGATGTCCACGTTCCACTTCTCCAGAGCCTCGGCCATAACGGTGTGGTTGGTGTAGGCAAAGACCTTCTGGCAGATCTCAAAGGCCTTATCCCAGTCAAAGCCGCACTCATCCAGCAGGATGCGCATCATCTCGGGGATGGCCAGCGTGGGGTGGGTGTCGTTCAGCTGGATGGCGACCTTGTCGGGCAGGTTCTCCAGCGTAGCGTAGCTGGACAGGTGGTTCTGCACGATATCGCCGATAGAAGCAGCGGACAGGAAGTACTGCTGACGCAGGCGCAGGATCTTGCCCTCAACGTGGTTATCGTTGGGGTACAGCACCTTGGAGATGAGCTCGGCGTTGGCATTCTTGCTCATAGCAGTGTTGTAGTTGCCCAGAGAGAAGCTGGACATATCAAAGTCCGGGGCCTTTGCCTGCCACAGGCGCAGCTTTGCAACGCCCTTGCCGTCGTAGCCCTGCACATACATATCAGAGGGAACAGCCATGACGCTGTTGTAGTTGGTGTGCTGGATATAGTGGAAGCCGTTGTCCCAGTTCTCGTGGATCTCGCCGTCAAAGCGCACTTCCACAGCCTGATCGGGGTGGCTCTTCAGCCAGACCTGACCGCCGGGCAGCCAGTTGTCGGCGCGCTCCTGCTGCCAGCCGTCCACGATCTTCTGCTTGAAGATGCCGTACTCGTACAGGATGGAGTAGCCGGTGCCGCAGATGCCGGTGGTGGCCATGCCGTCCAGATAGCAGGCAGCCAGACGGCCCAGACCGCCGTTGCCCAGGCCTGCATCGGGCTCTTCCTCAAAAATGCTGTCCAGATTGATGTCGGCGTCGGCCAGTGCCTTCTTGGCAACCTCGTCCAGACCCAGATTGAACAGGCTCATCTTCAGGCTGCGGCCCATCAAAAACTCCATGCAGAGGTAGTAGACCTGCTTGGTGCCGGTGCCGATAGCCTTGGACTGGAACTTTTTGTGGTTCTCGCTCATCATCTGACGGCAGATCAGAGCCAGAGAACGGTAGATCTGCTGGTTGGAGGCAACATTCAGCTCCACACCGTACTCACTGGTGAGCTTGTCCTGAAGAATTTTGCCAAATTCTTTTGATGTCATAGTGTGCTCCTATCCGCATAAGCGTTTGCTTTGCTAAAATAATTGAGTAGATAATAGCAGCAGAAACGTTCCCTCTTTCGCCCGGCTGCCAACATAACAAAATTATTATAATATGAACGATTTATAAATGCAAGGAAACAGGCGCTTTTTTTCCGTAACTGCTATTTTTTCAGGCCACTTTCTGACAAATATGCCGAAATTTCAAAAATTCCACTTTTTCTTGCGGCGTATTTATATTATAATAGAAGGTAGAACTGAGCCGCGAAACGTTTTTCGGGGAGTAATTCCGGCAGTAATGGCACAGGAAACTCCGCCGAAACGTTTTCGAAAGCCGAAACGTTACCGGGAACGGTGCCAAATCCCGGTAAGATGCAGAACAAACGGCCTTGCGCCGTACAGATACAGGATAAAAAAGGGGAAAACACCATGGTAAACAAGGTAAGGGTCAACATTGCAGGCACACCGTATGCCATCGCAACTACAGATTCGGAAAAGTACATCCTGGGTCTTGCCAAAAAGCTGGACGAGGACATCACAAAGCTGCTGGACACCAACGATAACCTCTCGGTGACCAAGGCGGCGGTGTTCTGCGCGATGGATTATCTGGACGAATACCGCAAGAGCACCGGCAGCGCCGAGAATATGCGCAGCCAGATTCAGGACTACATTGCAGATGCAGCCCGGGCAAAGCTGGCTGAGGACAAGGCACTGGCGGAAAACGCCGTGCTGCGCCGGGAAGCTGCCGCCCTGCGGGAGCAGCTGGCCAAGGAGCGCCAGCGCGAGACCCGCCGGGAGGAGCGCGCCGCCCGTGCTGCGGCAGAGACGGAACGGGAGCAGCCCGCCCCGGAAGCCCCGGCGGCAGACAGTGCGCAGGCAGACGAGACCAACTGAATGTACCTTATATAAATAGAAGTCAGAAGGAGAACTATGGCAAGGATCGAAATCTTAGCCCCGGTGGGCAGTGAAGAAATGCTCCGCGCTGCGGTGTTCAGCGGCGCGGACGCAGTATATCTGGGCTTTTCGGGTTTCAACGCCCGCACGGGTGCCGGCAACTTTGACGCAGACAGTCTGCAGGAAGCCGTGCGCTTCTGCCACGCCCGGGGCGTGGCGGTGCACGTTGCGCTGAATACGACCGTGTACGGCACCGAGCTGCCTGCGCTGGAACAGGCTATCCGGGCGGTAGCAGCCAGCGGTGCGGATGCAGTCATCTGTCAGGATCTGGCAGTGGCTACCTTAATTGGTAAAATTGCCCCGAAGCTGCCCCGGCACGGCTCCACCCAGATGAGCGTCCACACCCTGCAAGGTGCACTGGAGCTGAAGGAGCTGGGCTTTACCCGGGTGGTGCTGGCGCGTGAGCTGAGCCTGCCCGAGGTGGAGCACATCACAAAGCACTGCGGCATCGAGACGGAGTGCTTTGTCCACGGCGCGCTCTGCATGTGCGTCAGCGGCCAATGCTATATGTCTGCCTTCCTGGGCGGCCGCAGCGGCAACCGGGGCTCCTGCGCCGGGCCCTGCCGCCTGCCCTTTGAGGCAAACCCGCTGCCCGAGGGCAAGCCGGGCCGTCTGCACCACCTTTCCCTGAAGGATAACTCTGTCATCGACAAGCTGGATCGGATGCAGGCCGTCGGCGTGGCATCGGCTAAGATCGAGGGCCGTCTGCGCACGCCGGAGTATGTGGCGGCGGCAGTCAGCGCCTGTCTTGCAGGCCGCGAGGGCCGCGCCTACGACCGCGACCTGTTGAAGAATGCTTTCAGCCGTTCCGGCTTCACCTCCGGCTATCTGGATGGAAAAATCGACGGCACCATGTTCGGCGTGCGCAGCGAAGCCGATGCGGAGCTGACCAAGAAGACCCTGCCTGCCCTGCGCGAGCTCTACCGCCGCGAGCGCAGCCGGGTGCCGGTGCAGTTCAGGCTGGAGATCGAAGAGGGCGGCGAGAAGCTGACCGTGACCGACGCGGACGGCAACAAGGCCTTTGCCTACGGCGATGCGGAACCGCAGCCTGCCCGCACCGATCCCACCGAGAGCCTGCAACGCAGCCTTTCCAAGACGGGCGGCACCCCCTTTGCGGTGGAAAAGATCGATGTGGAGATGGACGGCGGCCCCTGGTTCGTGCCGGGCAGCGCCGTGAACGAGCTGCGCCGGGATGCGCTGGAGGCCCTGCTGAAAAAGCGGGAGGTCCTGCGCCCCTGGCCGGTACACGAGGCGGAGCCGGATGTTCTGCCCCTGCGCACTCTGCCGCCTCACCGCACCCTGCGCGCCCGCTTTGAAGCTTGGGATCAGGTGCCGGAGCAGGCCCTGAGCGGGGTGGAGTATCTCATCCTGCCCATTGCCCAGGCCGACCGGGTGCCCCGGGAGTGGCGGGAAAAGACTCTTCTGGAGCTGCCGCGCGTGATGTTCGGCGCGTTGGAGGAGGACACCGCCCGCCGCATTGCCGCCACCCAGGATGCGGGTTTTGCGGGCTATGAGGTAAGCAACATCGCCCACCTGCGGCTCTGCCGTGGCCTGCCGATGACCGGCGGCTTTGGCCTGAACGTCACCAACCAGATGGCAGCACAGTTCTACGCCGACCATGGCCTGAACAGTGTGCTCATCCTGCCCGAAGTCAAGGACAGCGATATCAGCACCATTGCCCCCACCCGTAACGGCAAGCCTGTGCCCACCGGTGTGCTGGTCTATGGCCATATGCCGCTGATGGTCACCCGTGCCTGCCCGCTGCAGAACATCCATGACTGCGCCCACTGCAATAAAGCAGGGGAACTGACCGACCGCAAGGCCAAAAAGTTCCCGGTGCGCTGCGGCATGGGCGTGCGGACGATCTATAACTCCGTACCTATTTATATGGGTGATAAGCCCGGTGCTCTGACTGTGGACTACGGTGTGGCCTACTTCACACTGGAATCCCGTGAGGAAGCTGCCGCCATTCTGGACAGTATCCGTGTCCACGCACCCTTTGAGGGAGAGTTTACAAGAGGACTTTATTTCAAGGGAACCAACTAAAGATGCAGTTTCCCCGGGCGGGAGCCGAGAGTTTCTCCGAGGACCGTCCGCTGGGGTGGGACCCTGCTGCCGCA
>ERZ773245.2402-NODE-2402-length-10490-cov-3.038620_pt1 | contig 10490 bp, 6 predicted proteins | sample MGYA00580988_ERZ773245 | MGnify/ENA primary metagenome ERZ773245 (study PRJEB29015, sample SAMEA2737792) | human gut metagenome | biome: human gut; feature: human-associated habitat; material: faeces | place: China | collected 2012 ... | reverse complement strand
TTTCTACAAACCAGATTTCATCACGACGCAACAACTGATTAGACAACTGCCATGTATCATGAGTTGTAAATACAAGCTGAGCATGATTTGTATTGATTTCCGGATTCAAAAATGTTAGTAGGAAATTCCTTACGAGCAACGGATGCAGACGAGCATTTAATTCATCAATGAAGAATACACTTCCCTTCTCTAATACTTCCTGCAATTCCGGATATAATGCAAACATCTTTAAAGTTCCAGCAGACTCCATTCCCAAAGGAATTTCAGCCATTTCATCAGAATCAATCTTCTTATGGAGTGCGTTAATCTTGTATCTTTCTTCCTTAGATTCTCCCTCCTGTGGAACCTTTTCAATTCTGAAATCTTTGATATGCTCATCAAAAGATGCAAAATATTCCACCACCTTCTGCTGAACATTCTTATCTTCCACAAATCCCTTAGGCAATCTGCGTGACATAAAGAAATTAGTAAAAGGATCACCAAAATCAGCAAACTCATTTGCAATGAACCAATCCCTAATCGCCTTACACTTATTAACCTTCAACTTCGCTCCCAAAGAGACAATAAGTACCTGCTTTTCCAGTGCTACCTGAATATTATCCCTGCTACTCTTAGGAAATCCTGATAAATCAAGCTCCTCGTCCGTAGTTCCACGATAAAATACTGTACTGTACTTTCTGGCAGTCTTCGCCTTGGAATTAAGCCACTCTTCCGTTACACCTTCCTTATTGATACAGAAACCATAGTTATATGTTCTCTCCGACTTATCTCCTGGTAATGTGAAATAAATCTCAAAGCTGGATTCTGCATCAGCAGATGTGGAATCAAACAAGAACGGAGTCGGTCTGAACTCTTCAAACTTTTCTTCCTCATCTCCGTACTTAAAAGAATCTGCAACATAATCAGACATATATTCAAAAGCATTGTATATGTTAGACTTTCCGCTTGCATTTGCACCATAGATGGCAGCAACCGGCAAAATCTTCTCACTGCCAACAGTCACCACTCTGTCTGAAAACTCAGTCATCTTCGCCGCAGACAAATCCAAAGTAGCCTCTTCTCTGAAAGATTTAAAATTTTTAAAATTAAATTGTATTAACATGATTGCTACCTCGCCTTCTTTTCTATTTTCTATTATATACAGTTTTTCTTAAAATTCAACACGCAAATGAGGTTTTTTCTCATTTTGTTGTGTATTTGTGCCTTGATATTAAAAAATCACCTAACCTGCACCTTGTACAAATTAAGTGATTATACATTATTTGATATCATATTATTATTTTAAATCTTAAATTTCGTTATTAACTTGAACGCTCTTTCTATGTATCACATTCCACTCTCGCAGGATGCCGATGTTTCTTATGCTGCCCTTAAATACTGCTTCATAAATCGTCTTGCATAAGCTTCGCACCGTAGTCGTTTTCCTTCTGCATCAAATTCCCAAGTCTCCGGATCAAACTGGATTGCTGTAGCTATGTCTCGCATAACCTGTACTCCGTACTTCTCCATCATCTCAGCCAGGAATGTGCAGTAGCGTTCAAATTCCTTATTCAAAGCTTTCCTCCTTCCCTTCACATACCGCAATACCACCATCTGTATCAAATACATCCGCACTGGGTGGTATGTTATTCCTATCCCTAATATACATCTTCACGGATAAAATAACAAGGTTTCAAAAGAGAAAAAACTTCCGCTGTTAATTATCAAATTTTCATTCGTTTATCGATACACTACCTCAGTCAATGTCAGAAATCTTGACACACTCACCTTTTCCCAAATATCTTACTTAAAACAGCATATTTTTTGATGTTGTAAAAAAATCTCTAGGTGGCTTTTGCTAGATACGCATTTTGGATATCCATCTCAAAATGCATCTAGTTAGGGAAGAAATCCCCTAACCCCCCCTGATATTTATATAGGTGCGTCACTTTTTGACTCACATATGAAATAACTTTACTAATTTGAATTGACTATTCCTTTAGCATAAGCATTTAATACTTTTAAATGATCTTCCGGTTTTTGTAGCATCTCAAAATCAGCACTAAATTCAGCTCCTCTCACATCTCTATTAAAGAAGTGAAAGCCCCATATATGATAATTATTATCATCAACAAATGTTTTTATTGGAATTGCATTTTCTTTCAATTGCAGAAGAAAATCTTCCTTCCAACCATCTGATTCCAACAGATGTGTGCCCTTTGGCTCAATGAACACTTGCATTTGTTCAAATCCGTCTGCATTATCCTTCTGTAAAAACAACACATAATCAGGCTCAAATCTTTCACCACCATCAAATGAATAGATGTGCATCTGTCTTTCATTACGCACTAAATAAACTTTACTATAAATAGATTTCAATTCATCTACATGATCACGAAAATAAGATACAAATGCTTTTTCTTCAGATGTTCCATAATTATCTGTAAATGCAAACCAATCTTCTCCTTTTAAGTCGATACGCATTGTATCCGGCACGGTATCATCATTTTGAGACACTCCAATTCCACCATCCACAATATTAGTATAATTTACAGCTTTATCCCGGAAAACATCATGTATATTAACTGCACGGAAATCCTTAGTACCCTCGTATTCTTCCTCAATTGTAGAAATAGATGCCGCTATCTTTGTGAGTACACTTGTAACAACCGTTGATAGAATAGTCACCAATGGCACATCATATTTGCTACGAATATCAATTTTTATATTTCCTAGATAGCTACCACTTGTTATAAATTCTCTTGTCGACTTTAAATTTGGAAATCTACTTTTTAAAGTATTAAATTTATACACCGGAATTTTCGCAAGCGCCTTATTTACAATAGCATAATTTATATTTGCAATTTTTCCAATTGTAGTGGTATATAACTTTGTTTTTGTCTTACCATCAACCGCAACACTCTGTTCATTATCAAGAATAATATCCTCACCAGATTGCCCTGTTGCTAACGTCACAGAATAGATTTTATCCCTTATCGACGGAAGTAATTCTTTAACTTCAGAACGACTCTTAACTACTCGATCATTCAAAAATATTAAACCTGTTTTATAAAGATCATCCTGTTTAAAATCATCCTTCAAAATATAATGCTTTGTAATTGTTTTATCTGGTTCAATACCTATTTCACGTAGTGCATTATGTAGTTCACCTATATATCTACTATCATTTTGACAATGGTAATACAACTCCTCACAAATACGAAGCTCATTTTCCACATCATTATCATATTTGCGTTGAAACTTTGTCTGTTCATCATTTATTTTAAACGGACAATATCTAGCACCACGCCCTATAAGTTGCGCTTCTGACACAGTTGCAGAAGATATTGATTTACCACCTGACTGTCTTGTTTCATACAAACGCACTATATCAAAAAGATTTAATACATCCCAACCTTCATCCAGTTTCTTTACTTCAAAAATTGCTCTATATGGATTTGAAGCATCTTCCAAAGAATTGAGCAAAATTTGTTTCATATCCGCTTCTTTATCATCATTAACGGATACACAATGTTCTTCTGAAAAATCCTCGCGAAGTTCCTGTGCAAGCATATCAAAAGTAATTCCCGAAGCTGAAAAATAATCATATGCTTGGTGCATTGTTGGATTATCAATTAATGCAGAAATTCTCTCTATTGTAGAACCATTAAGCTTTTTCACAGCCTCTATAAAAGCTGCCATAAACGCTTTGCTGTCTGCAATTTTGGCAGACTTAAATAACACAACTGGTTTGATGGATAAATGATTGTCCTGAAAAACTTTTAATCTATACTGGCTCAACACCAAAGCCTGAATAGCCCTGTCCATAATATCCATATCCGAACGAAGCGTTTTAATCTCTTTTGAATAAAGATCCGCACGGAATTTATGTAATGGGTAATCAAATATAATTTTATTTTCGTACTCTGCACGAATCTGAGGATTAGCAAGATCACAAGTAGCAGTAAACTCTAACAGAACATTCTCGTTATTTCTGCCAAAAATACTCTTAACTGTCTGTTCCCAAGAATGATAGTTTTCTTTTTCTTCTTGACTAGGTCTCTTTGTTGTTACATTTAAATGATGAGCTTCATCAGAAATAAGCACAGTTTTGACATCATCAAAATCATCAAAAGAGATGCCATTTTCTTTAGTAAACCACATATCCGTATGCAAACCTTGAGTTGTAGAAAAACAAATATTAATAGCATCTGGATCTGTTGATTGAAAATTATTAACTTTCTTTATCGGTATACGTTCTCCCTCTAACACAATCTCATCTGCAAATAAATATTTACTTGATGCAGCATTTAGGAAATTGTCTTCTGTCTTCTTTACTATAGTTGACAAGTTTACAAAGAACAGAAAATTTCTGTAGCCTTTTTTATATAGGTAAAGCATAAGTCCAGCCATAATCAAAGTCTTTCCACTTCCTGTTGCCATATGAAATAGCACCTGCGTTGGACGTGGACATTTAGGGCTTTCAAAATGTGTAATAAAATTCTCGAATGCTGCAATCTGATATGGACGCAATTCAAAAGCTGGATTTAAGTTGTTCGGAATGTATGATGGCATCTCAGAAATATATCCATATTCACGTAAATCATCCATTTTTGTATACAGAAATGCCATAGATCACACCTCCCCATAGAAGCTTCTTGTAAATGCCTTATCATCTTCGCTGATACCGTATTCTTCATCGTCTATATCACAGTAATTTACATACAACAAATTTTTATCAAGTAATTCCATAAGGAAACGCTTCTGGTCATCAATAGATAAAGAATAAAAATCATCTACATTTGCATCAATGTCTTTCGGATTTACCTTACTGCTAATAAATCCTGTTGCTATGATACGATCATATATATCTTTAATTTCATCAATAGTTGTAGCAGTTTGAATTTCATCCACGAAATTTTGATTAGCTTTTGCGAGCTCACAATATATAAAAGAACCTCCACCTTGCCAATCTACATCTGCAGATATTCCTCCATTCTCTCCATCAATAACCTTTTTAATTCGTTCAACCGCTAAGCGTTCTATATAATCCATCTGATCTACACCAATATAGCGACGGTTCATTTTATGAGCAACAGCACAGGTCGTACCAGAACCCAAAAAGAAATCCATTACTAAATCTCCTTCTTCTGTAGAAACCTCCAAAATATTTTTAATAAGATTCTCAGGCTTAGCATAATCAAATTCATCTCGTCCGAATAGGTCATCTATCTGTGAGTTGCCATCCATATTTTTACAATCACAAAGAAGTTCCTTAAGAAAATCTTGAATTAAAACGTCTGAAATTACAGCACTCAATTTTCCACTATTATCATCAGATTTGAATTTCCTTGCATATGGTTTAGATATATTTAAAAATTCATAATCATCTGGAAATACAATTGCTCCTAGATTATAGTAATATTCAAAAGTATCTTTTGTAACTGCCCAGGTTCTTTTCTCGCTTGCCGGATATTCTTTTCCTGTTTTAGGATCAATCATCGTAAAATAGGAATTGGGGCGCTTACTTGCAGGTTGTTGTGAAGTTAAATCTGCAAGTCTCCATGGATTTCCTGGATAATCAGGTGTTTCATAATATTTTCTTTCTACTTTTCTGCCAACAATCTTTTCATTATCTGATACATTAGTATATACAAGAATCCAATCAAAATCCTGAGAAAAATTAAATGGTACATCAGACTTCCCGCTCCTTGTTCTACGAGGAACAGTCCCAACAAAATGATCCGCACCAAAAATATCATCTGCCATCACTTTAAGATAATGCATACCATCCTCGTTAATACTAATCCAAATAGTTCCACCTGGTTTCATAATTTTTTTAGCTATTGAAAGTCTATCTTTCATAAATACTAACCAACTTGACAAATGAAAATTTGAATTATATTTGAATGTATCTGTTGCTTTATTTTCCCTAAAGAAATATGGCGGATCTATATAAATGCATTTAACTTGACCTGCATACTTTTTCAATAGAGAAGAAAGCGCCATCAAATTATTGCCTTTAATAATCATATTATCATTAGGAGAAAAAGTGTTAACCGTTTCAACACCAGTTAATGAATATTTTTTTGCATTTATCAGCACTTTCGGATAGAATAATCTATCGACTTCATCAGGTGCCAAAGTTTCATTATAGAAAATTTCGCTACGTTTTTGCTCATCCTTTGTTTGCCCACCTTCAAGTACACAATCCTTGTACGGGAAAACTAATTCAACAGTACCTTTGGAAGAAATTATATCTCCATTATCATCAGCAAGTCCAATTTTATTCTTAAATCGTGTATAACTATCCGGCAAAAACTCTTTGTTATTCACAACCCATCCAAACTCCACTTTATCAAAAACAGATATACCATCTACATCCTTAAAAAAATGTTCCTTTGTTACCTCATTAGACAATAACAGACGAATAAGCTGAGCATCCATCTGCATAGTTGCCTCGTATACAGCATTTCTCAAGAGAATTCCTTCTTCAGAAAAAAATCTATTATCCTGTTTAAGTACATCCAATACTGCTTCATAAAACTTAGTCATATTGTCCGCTCCTTCACTTGTACTTATTATGATTGGCTTCAAATTTCATCCCAATAAACAATTCGATTAGGAAATATCTATATCAATTCAACTCATTCCAAACATCCACATAATCCTGCAATCCACCCGGACGCATAGCAAAGCTTACATAACTTGTAGGCTCCTCTCTTGCAAGTCTGGCAAGGATTCCTGCATCCTCCGGGTCATCAAACACAACCTGCGTTTCTGTCTTATCACAGTCAATCACAAGCTCCTTGCCATCCATATCTGTCATAACAACTGCGTTCTTGCTGCTATCATACTGATACACCGTATAGTTTAATACCATGTGCTCACCTCTCTAAATCATCCCAAAATGCTTCAGTGCATCCTTTATCGCCATTTCCTTCTCCACCGGACATTGCGGCTGTCTGCTATCCTCCGATTTAGGCAGATTATAATTCACCCCAACCTCTATACCACATTTTCTTTTTTCTTGTGAAATATACAGATTAGAAACCTTTAATCCGTACTTCTCCAGCACATATTCCTGTATTTCTTTATAAGTCGCCTTACTGTCCGCACTAGTTAAATCTAACTCATCCAGTTCTATCTCAACCTCAATCCTGTCATCTGGCTTTTGTTGGGACAAAAGAACTACCGTCTCTACATGTCCAGTATTTGGAAACATATCCACACAGCACCCTTTCTTAACCTCATACCCGCTCTCCTGCAACACAACCAGATCTCTTGCAAGGCTTGTAGGCTTGCAGGAAATATACACCATTGACTCCACACCATAGTCAATTATCTTCTTAAGTGCCTTAGGATTGATACCATCTCTTGGTGGGTCGAGGACGATAAAGTCTGGCTTGTCCTTTATGTTATCGAGGGCGTTAAGCACATCATCTGCGATGAATTCGCAGTTATCAAGACCATTTATGCCGGCATTAATCTTAGCCGCTTCTACGGCTTCTGGTATTATCTCAACGCCGATGACTTTCTTTGCAACCGGGGCTAACATCTGTGCTATTGTTCCTGTTCCACTGTACAGATCAAAGATTACCTTGTCTTTGGTTGTTCCGACATAATCTCTTGCCTTTGAGTACAGGACTTCTGCACCAAGTGAGTTAGTCTGGAAGAATGAAAATGTTGTAATCTTGAATTTAAGTCCAAGAAGTTCTTCTTCAATATAATCCCTTCCGAATACTATATCTGTCTTTTCATTGATTACTGCATCGGCGACACTGTCATTGTAAGTGTGTAAGAAGCCTGTTATCTCTCCATCAAGTGACAATGCTTTTAATCTGTCTGCAAGCTCGTCCATAGGGATATCATTTACTGTAGTTGTCACAATGTCCACAAGGATTTGTCCTGTCTTTACGGCTTTTCTTACAAGCAAATGTCTAAGATACCCCTCGTGCTTCATTTTGTGGTAATAAGTGAGATTTTTCTCAAGTGCATAATCATATACACACTTGAGTATTTTTCTGTAATCATTATCCACAATCTTACAGCCTGTTACTGTTACTATATCATACATACTGTTTCTCTTATGTAAACCGAGGGCTATCGGACCATCTTTTACCTCATCGCCAAATGAGAATTCCATTTTGTTACGGTATTCACTTGATACAGGGCTTCCAATTATTCCCTCCCACTCATATTCTGTATTAATAACAGGAGCAAGAAGCTTCTTCACTGCATTTTCTTTCATCTTTAACTGTTCTTCGTACCTTACAGTCTGATATACGCAGCCACCGCATTTGCCAAAATGCTCACATCTTTCGTTAGTTTCTGTATCTGCCTGACAGACAACTTCAAGAAGCCTTCCTTCACATTTGCCGTGCTTCTTCTTGTTTACCATAAATTTAACTGTCTGTCCCGGTATTGAATTCTTTACAACAGCCTTTTCCTCTATAGTCTGTCCGTCTTCCTCTGTCTTAACTATTACATTTCCCTTATTAGGAAAATCCACGCTTTCTACATAACCTGTATATATGCCGCCTTTTTTCATCTTTTATCTCCAATCCTTCTATATAATCAATCAGGAAACTAACCCTGTCCTTATTCTTTATCAATTTTTTATAAAATGTAATGGGGAGATTTTGAAATGTTTTGGAAAAAAAGAAAAAAGGAAAAAGTCAAATATGATGTTGCAAGTGAAAACCTTGCAGTCCCGGAGGTTCATACAGGGGAAGTAGAACATACCGAGACTGATCCGCAGCCGGATGAACCAGCCAGTGGTCTTTGTCTTAATCATTCTTTAATTGGCAGAATAATTAGTTCTCGAATTCATCATCATCTTCAAAGTCTTCATCAAAGTCGTCATCATCAAAATCATCATCAAAATCATCAAGATAATCTGGTGTGAAGTATCTATAGATTGCATATACGATAGCTGCTAATGCTGCAACCGCTCCAATAACTGCTAATACTATGATAATTACATTACTTTTCTTCTTGCTCTCTTCTACATCTTTCTTGTGAAGAAGTTCATTGAGCTTGCTTGCCGCAATAAGCTCTTCAATCTTATCCTTATTCATAACAACCGCTCCTTTCAAAACACTTTTAAAGTAAATATATTGTATCACAACATATTTTATTTGTCACCATATTTAGGCTTTTTTAAGCTTTGCAAAGCCTGCAAGCATTTTCTTTAAACCATACTCATCAAATGTTACAGTTACCATATAATCTCTTGTGCCATTATCAATTGAAATTACTTTTCCTTTTCCAAATTTGGCATGGACCACGGTATCGCCAACACCATATCCAAGTCCAGATGTTCCACCAGCACTGCCAACAGAGGCAGTCAAACCCGCTGTGCCATATGAAGCACCTGCATAACTTCCGCCTGATACAGATTTTCCACCTGCTGTCAATCTACCGCCAGTTCCACTGTCTCCAGCTCCAGCAGCCTTCGATGACTTCTTTAAGTCAAATATATCCATAGGAAATTCTTTACCAAAGCCTACTTTTTTATTCGTCGATGCAGAAGAAACATTTTTTACGGCATCACGCTGTACACCCGTAAAAGTTCTTCCCGCACTACTATAACCTGTTGATGTACTTCCGTAATTTGTAACATTTCCTCGTTTTGCATATCCTGTTTTTCCCGAAATACTCACACGGTTTGTATTATAACTTGAATATGAAGTTGTATTGCCGCTTCCATATCTGCTGAGTGCCGCCTTTGCATTTGCACGTATATTGTATACAGGCTGCTCTTCGGACTCATCTTTTCCGCCGTATGCTATCTTTCCTTTATAACCTGAGCTGTTATTTTCTATATTAAGATATTCGTCCGGTATCTCCTTTATAAATCTTGACACCTTATTCATCTGCGTTTCACCGCGCACCATACGCATCTTTGCACTGCTCAGATTAAGCACTTTTTCAGCTCTTGTTATACCTACATAACACAGTCGGCGCTCTTCCTCTATCTCTGTCGGGTCATCCGATACTATCGTCATATAGCTTGGGAAAAGTCCATCCTCCATACCCGTCATAAATACGATTGGGAATTCAAGACCTTTGGCACTGTGAAGTGTCATAAGCATAACCTGCTTCTCTGATTCGTCAAGATTGTCTATGTCAGCTATAAGCGCAACTTCCTCTAAGAAGCCGCTAAGAGATACTTCCTCGCCCTTTTCGGCACAGCCATTTTCATAACTTACAACCTTGTTTATTAATTCATCAATATTTTCCTGTCTTGCTTCTATTTCCTCTGCTGTTTCGCTTTCCGCAAGACTTTCTATATATCTTGTGTCGTCAAGCACTGTCTTTACAAGTTCCTTAAGACTTAGGAATTCCTGCTTTGCCTTGAGTGAATTAATCAGTGTTACAAATGGCTCTATTTTTCCGGCACCTCTTTTTATCGTATCAATGTTCTCTGCCTCGCATAACGCCTGCCAGAAAGTTATGCCGTTCTGGTCTGCATATTCCTGCACACGCTCTATTGTAGTCGCACCTAT
>ERZ773245.2397-NODE-2397-length-10517-cov-3.779679_pt1 | contig 10517 bp, 7 predicted proteins | sample MGYA00580988_ERZ773245 | MGnify/ENA primary metagenome ERZ773245 (study PRJEB29015, sample SAMEA2737792) | human gut metagenome | biome: human gut; feature: human-associated habitat; material: faeces | place: China | collected 2012 ... | reverse complement strand
CCCAACATTAAAAGTGTTGTGCTCTACCTGCTGAGCTAGCGAATCAATCCTTATTTGCGTATCAGTTATTTCCTGATTGCGGGTGCAAAGGTAGTGACTTTTTTTATATCTGCAAGCTTTTGGGTGAAAAAAGTTTTATTTATTTTTCGTCATCTTCCTCTATCTTCTGATTATCAGATGTTTCATGTGTGTCGTATTTTATTCTCTCTTTGTTGATGATGAAACGTTGATAATAGGAGAGCATTAGGGTGGTGAGCGGGAGTGCTATGATCATACCTAACATTCCGAGCAAGGATCCCCAGATGGAAAGAGATAAAAGAATGATGGCAGGGTTGAGCCCTGTGATCTTTCCCATGATTCTTGGGACAAGAAAACCATCTTGGATGGCTTGAACAACAATAAAAACAACGAGGGCGCCTGCCAGGATTACCCAAAAATTCTCACCGGTATCAGCGGCTTTTAGGATTGCTAATATGACGGTGGGCAAGAAGCCGATAATCTGCAGATATGGAACCATATTGAGGGCACCGATGAAAAGTCCCAAGGCAATAGCCATCGGAAAGTCGATGATCAGGAACCCAATGCTGAACAAGATGCCGACACAGAAGGCAACAAGTGCCTGGCCGCGGAAATAGCGATTCATTCCATCCTGTATGTCATTGACCAGATTGGATGCAAAGGTACGGTATTTGCCTGGTAATAGGTGAAGCCATCCTTCTGCGATGGATTCATAGTCGAGCAAGATGAATACCACATATAATAAAATGATGAATGAAGCGAATACGCTAAACAGAATATTAATAGATTCCGCAACGAGTGCCCAAAGTTTAGGAACAGTCTCTTTAATGGTATTCATTATATTTTCTTCACTTAAGATTCGGTTCAGTGCCTGAAGGTCGATATGCCTGTGGATAAATTCCGAAAGAGTAGGAGGTACTGTTCCGGAACGATAAGCACCATTAGTCAGATAAGTAACCAACAGATCGTTCATTCGTCCTATTTCGGCAAGCATTGGGGGCACTAAAAGGTAAAAAATGGCAATTCCTATTATGGTAATGCTGAACAATGCGCAGAAAATAGAAATGATCCTGCTTTTAAAGCGTAATTTATACTGGAAAAATTTGACGAGCGGATAAATCATATAAGCGATAAGCCATGCCACAAAAAAAGGTAGCAGTACGCCGCTGAGCCTTTTAAAAAGTATCAGTAATCCCACAATGAGCGCACAGCAGATGGAACCACGTATGAAACTATCAAATGTAATCTTTTTCCTTACCATAATAATCTGACGTTTGATGTGCGACCTCACCGGAAGTGTCCGGGCTTTGCTACCGTGAGGTCATTATGATTTTTCTTTGTCCTCTTGCAGGGCTTTCTGGTAACACTCCCGACATAAAGGTTCGTATTCGGCTGTTTCACCCAATAGCACCTGTTTGTCGTTTTTCACCGTACGGTGTGAAAAAGAGGCTAATTGTCCACATTTTACACAAATAGCATGTACCTTGGATACTTCGTCGGCAATGGCACACAAAGCCGGCATCGGACCAAACGGTATGCCTTTGAAGTCCATGTCCAATCCGGCTATGATGACACGTACCCCGTTGTTTGCCAATTGATTGCATACATCTATTAATCCACTGTCGAAGAACTGTGCCTCGTCAATGCCTACCACATCAATTTCGGATGTGAAAAGCAGTATGCTGGCTGAAGAGTCGATGGGAGTGGAGGAAATGGTATTACTGTCATGTGAAACAACGTCCCCCTCAGAATAGCGTGTGTCAATGGCAGGTTTGAATATCTCTACGCGTTGGCGGGCAAACTTGGCCCGCTTCATGCGACGGATCAGTTCTTCGGTTTTTCCTGAAAACATGGAACCGCAAATTACTTCAATTCTTCCTCTTCTTCTCGTCTCTTGTATATGATCTTCTGAAAATAATACCATGCTGATGTATGTTATAATTGGTTGCAAAAGTAATAGTTTTATTGGCTTCTCGGTGTTTTTTCATTATTTATTTCTACATTTGCGAAGTCATTCAAGAAGAAATTCAGATGTAGATATGCAAGCATTGTTGAACGATATAGAATTGGATATTCAGGAACTTAAATGCCTGATGGAGGCCGTTTCGCGTAAACCGGACTCTGCTTTGCGTGAAGTGGCAAAGAGAAATATTGTGCAAATGCGTGGCCGGTTGGACATCTTACTGGAACAGTTGGACCGGGGAGCACTACCGGAAAACGAACTTCCTGACCGGATTATAAATCCAATGCCGGAACCTGTGTCAGCAGCAGCAGCAGAAGAAGAAGAAGAAGAAGAAGAAGAAGAAGAAATAGTTGTGGGTAACCCGGAGAAAGATGAAGAGCCTGTAATAGTTCCGGAGGCTCCGGAGATGCCGGAATCTGAACAATTGGAATTGCCTGAAGTGACCGTAGAACCGGCACAATCGGCTGAAGTATCTATGAAGATTGAAACCAATACGGCTTCTACACCTATTTTGGCCGAGCGGATTAAAACAGCTGGAGATTTACGCCGTTCAATCAGTCTGAATGATTCGTTTCGCTTTTCCCGTGAACTGTTTGGGGGAAGCATGGAGCAAATGAATCATGTGTTGCAACAGATTGGGGAGATGCATTCACTGGATGCGGCTCTTGTTTTCTTATCTTCTAAAATAAAGGTGGAAGAGGAAAATGAAGCTAAAGCTGATTTAGTGGAACTTCTCAAAAAGTACTTTATATAAAAACGCGATTATTAGGATATGGGAAAACTATATGTGGTACCGACGCCGGTCGGGAATTTGGAGGACATGACATTTAGGGCTATTAAAGTCCTGAAGGAGGTCGACTTGATTCTGGCGGAGGATACCCGTACTTCCGGAATCTTGCTGAAACATTTTGAGATTAAAAACGTGATGCAATCCCACCATAAGTTTAATGAACATAAAACGGTGGAGAGTGTTGTTAATAGAATAAAGGCAGGAGAAACCATTGCTTTGATTTCGGATGCCGGAACACCGGGAATTTCTGATCCGGGTTTTCTGGTAGTTCGTGAATGTGTGCGCAATGGTATCGAAGTACAATGCCTGCCCGGAGCGACAGCTTTTGTTCCGGCGTTGGTAGCATCGGGATTGCCTAACGAAAAGTTTTGTTTCGAAGGTTTTCTCCCTCAGAAAAAGGGGCGTATGACAAAATTGAAATCGTTGGTGGATGAACACAGAACAATGGTGTTTTATGAATCCCCACATCGTTTGCTGAAAACATTGACACAGTTTGCCGAATATTTCGGTCCCGGACGTCAGGTATCTGTGTCCCGTGAAATTTCAAAGATTCACGAGGAAACGGTTCGCGGGACTTTGAGTGAATTGATAGAACACTTTACCGTTACCGAACCCCGGGGCGAGATTGTGATTGTACTTGCAGGAATAGACGATTAATAATAACTTCATTTAAAAACGTAAAACGTAATCGTATGAAAAAGTTAGTAGTTTTATTAGTATGCGCAGCTATGTTGGCTTCGTGTAACGGCCTGGGTGGTGGAAGTAAGGACCTGAAGGCAGAAAATGATTCTCTTTTGATGGAGTTGACCCAGCGCAATGCCGAATTGGACGAAATGATGGGTACTTTCAACGAAGTTCAGGAAGGATTTCGTAGAATAAACGCAGCTGAAAGCCGTGTTGACTTGACCCGTGGCACTATCTCTGAGAATTCTGCAACCGCAAAACAACAAATAGCATCTGATATTGAATTCATCACGAAACAGATGGAAGAAAACAAGGCACAGATCGCTAAGTTGCAGGCTATGCTGAAGAATAGTAAGAATAATTCGGCACAATTGAAAAAAGCCGTTGAATCTTTGACCCAGGAGTTGGTTGCTAAAACTCAGCGTATCGAAGAGCTTCAGGCTGAATTAGCTTCTAAGAATATCCGTATTCAGGAGTTGGATGCTGCGGTAACCGGACTGACTGCCGATAAAGAGTCATTGGCTGCTGAAAATGAAGCCAAGGCAAAAACCGTAGCAGAACAGGATAAGGCCATCAACAGTGCATGGTTTGTGTTTGGTACTAAATCGGAACTTAAATCTCAGAAGATTCTTGAAAAAGGGGATGTGCTGAAGAGTGCGGATTTCAACAAGGATTATTTTACTCAGATCGATATTCGTACTACTAAAGAGATTAAATTATATTCTAAACGTGCTGATTTGCTCACTACTCATCCGGCTAAATCTTACGAGTTGGTTAAAGATGATAAAGGTCAGCTGACTTTGAAGATCACGAATCCGAAAGAATTCTGGAGTGTATCTAAATATCTGGTAATCCAGGTCAAATAAGTAGTATAAAACAAACGTAACTGATAAGGGCACGGACTACACAGTATGTAATCCGTGCTCTCTTTTTTGAAATGTACCTGATATATTAATATGAAATATAGAAACCTGTTTTTTGATTTAGATGATACTCTCTGGGCCTTTTCCCAAAATGCGTATGATACGTTTGAAGAAGTTTACGATAAATATGGATTGGGAAGGTATTTCGATTCGTTTTCCCATTTTTATTCTCTTTACCAAAAGAGGAATGCGGAGTTGTGGGTAGAATATGGAAACGGGGAGGTGACTAAAGAAGAGTTGAATCGACAGCGTTTTTTATATCCTTTGAAAGCTGTTGGCGTTGACGATGAAATGCTTGCAAAACGTTATTCTGACGATTTCTTTTTGATAGTTCCTACTAAAAGGCGGCTAATGCCGTATGCGGAAGAGGTACTTTCGTATTTGGCACCTAAATATAATTTGTATATTCTTTCGAATGGTTTCAGGGAATTACAATCCTGTAAAATGCGTTCGGCAGGCATTGATACATATTTTGATAAAATAATTCTTTCGGAAGATTTGGGAGTGATGAAGCCTTGGCCGGAAATTTTTCATTTTGCTTTGTCGGCTACACAATCCGAACTACGTGAATCATTAATGATTGGGGATAGTTGGGACGCTGATATTGTTGGTGCCCATGGAGTGGGAATGCATCAGGCTTATTATAATGTGTCCGGACGCACTGATTTTCCTTTCCGTCCTACTTATTCAATGACTGATTTGAAAGAGTTGGTGGGACTGTTGTAACATTTATAGATATATTGTATTTTTGCGTTCAATATAGAACGCATAAAAATACAACTATGGACACTCTCTTGCCTTTTGCTTTACTCTGTTTCACTTCTTTCTTTACATTGACTAATCCGTTGGGTACAATGCCCGTTTTTCTGACCATGACTCATGGTATGACTGATAAAGAGCGGCAAGCGGTTGTTCGCCGTGCCACTTTCGTTTCGTTTATCACTTTAATGGTATTTGTTTTTGCAGGGCAATTCCTTTTTAAATTCTTCGGTATTTCGACCAACGGATTTCGTATTGCAGGTGGAGTGATTATTTTCAAGATAGGCTTTGATATGTTGCAGGCACGGTACACTCCGATGAAATTGAAAGATGAAGAGATTAAAACCTATGCTGACGATATTTCGATCACTCCACTTGCCATACCCATGCTTTGTGGTCCGGGGGCGATAGCTAATGCCATTGTTTTGATGGAGGATGCCCATACCATTGAAATGAAAGGAACGTTAATTGGCATTATTGCTTTGATCTATTTTATTACCTTCTTGATTCTGCGTGCGTCTACCCGATTAGTTAAAGTGTTGGGGGAGACCGGAAATAACGTGATGATGCGTTTGATGGGACTTATTTTGATGGTGATTGCTGTTGAATGTTTTGTTAGTGGATTGCATCCGATATTGGTAGGTATCTTGAAAGAAGGGTTGCTATAAATCAGATACTGATTCGTTTAGAAAAAGAAGAATGCCCGGATACATTTTATATGTAAATCCGGGCATTCTCTTTATTGTTTGATAAATACTTTAGAAAGCATTATGCTGATTAGCGGCTGCCACCGGCCCACCAAACCGGATCGGTATATACATACTGGCCGTTTCCGAATGCAGATTCTACGTTCGGGTTTGCACTTACATCATCTGCTCCATAAGGTGCGCGAAGTGGGAACTTGTAAGGGTTGTCCAGTTTGATATATTCCTCACCCATTGCTTTGAGGCGGCGTACATCGTTATAGCATTCTGTTGTCTCACCGAAGGCTCCAAGGAATGCAATATATTTCTGTACCATTACCTCTTTTACAGGATTGGCATCGAATAATGGTTTTACGTTGTTGGTGAAATACTCTTCTGCTTCAGCAGTTGTGATAGCTTTAGTAGTCTCTTTAACGCCTCCGTAACTTTTTACTGTAGGAGCGTTAAGTGCAGCTGTTACACCTGTTTCTGCATTTGCAATGGCTGCAACAATAGCATCTTTCAAAGCATCTGCCGCATCATTGGTCTTATTCAAGCGAGCCAATGCTTCAGCTTTCAGGAAAAGTAATTCATGATAGCTCATTAATAAGGTTGGACATGTTTGCGAATATACGAATATAGGAGTATTATATTCATATTTAACAGACTCTGCCGTACCATTATCGGCCATTAGGAATCTTGGATCATCTGCACCGGTTACTTGGATGGACACAGCTTTTTCTCCTTCAGTTACCTTACCTTGTCCAATGCAAAAGATACGGCGTAATCTCGGATCCTTACGTTCTATTAGTTTATCAGCATAGCTTTTACTTGCAGCCAATCCGTCACGGCTCCACTGGAAGTCAAATAACGGGTTTAAGTTTGTTGCACTATAAATAGAGAAAGCAGCCTGTTCTTCAATAGATGTATATGATTTGTCTACATACTCCAGAATCTTTTGTAGATCGGCTTCTTTTGAAGAAGAACGAGCTAAGAGGCGCATTGTATAACGAGCTTTTAAACCATAAGCCAGCTTTAGCCATTTTTCGATTTGTTCGCCTTGTCCGCTTTGTCCATTTCTATAATAAATGAAGTCATATTTATCAATTTCATCACTTGAATCACCTTTAGGTAGATCGGTTATTGCAGCATCCAGATACTCCATAATAGTAGTATAAATAGCCTCTTGTTTGTCTATTTCCGGAGTCATAAACTGAGGTAGGCCGTTTGCTAACTCGGGAAGGGCAGCCTGACTGAAAGGAGTGTCTCCAAAAGCATCTGCAATAAGTCCTGCATTGATTGCCGCCAATACTTCGGCGATACCTTTAGTTGTATAGTTGCCTTTCAATTCATCAGAGCTGATATTAATGGCGATACGTGCGTTTTTCAGTGTAGAGTATAAATTGCCCCATACATTGTTAAAAGTAGAGGATGCCGAGGGCTCTCCGTTACGTTTCTCCGCATTTGCCAATTGATTGTCTACTCCAACCATATGCTCTACGTAGGTAGAATAATATGTATTAAAGTCGCCTCCGATATTGCTAAATGCAGTTGCAGTGATTACGTCAGCCAAGATGAATTTGGCAGGTACACTGGTTGTGTGGTCTTTGTCTTCATTAATACGATCCATTGTATCTTCCGAACAGGAAGCAAATGCAACGGAAATCAATGCCACAGACAATATGCCTTTTGATAAATTAAATATTGATTTCATTTTTGTCCTTTTTAGAATTTAACTGTAATACCAAAACCATAGCTTGATGTTCCCGGGAGCGAGAAGCGTTCGAAAGCACCGGCCATGTTGTTATTTCCCTGTGATGATTCAGGGTCAATACCATTATCCATTTCTGACCAAAGCAATAAGTTACGTGCAAAGACGTTTACTGTTACGCCTAAGTACGACTTATCCAGTACCGGATAACTTAAAGCGATTTCGCGTAGTTTCAGGAATGAAGAACCGTATACTCCGGCTTCAGAGATCGTACTCAATCTGTCGAAGTAATTATAAGCGTTCTCACCGCTGATTTTGATGTCATTAGGTGCGTAAGAACCATCTGCCAACTGTTTTACAGCCGGTTTATTGAAGTAGAAGTAATCAGCTTTACGATAGTCTGCTGATTTCTGGGTTACACCATAATAGTCGAGTGTTGACACAGTACCGGCATACATACATCCACCTTGCTTCCAGTCAAGTACTGCAGAGAGGCGGAACTTATAAAATTCAAAAGTAGTATTGAAGCCCAGTCTGAAGTCAGGAGATACACTTCCCAACACTCTGTTTTCACCTAATGTCGGCATACCGTTTTCATCTACAACAATCTGGCCTTCCTCGTTTCTTTGATAGCTTGTACCATAGATAACCGGGAATTTATCACCGGCACTCAGACGTACTTGCGGATCAACAAAACCTCCTAACATGATGCTTGATACACCCGGAGCTAATTTATCGACATAGTTGTCGATTTTAGAGAAATTGAATGCAAAATCCCAGTTGAAGTTCTTAGTTTGGATCGGATTTACACTCAAAGTGATTTCGTGTGAGTTTGTATGTACCGATCCACCATTTGTGATCAATTCGCTATATCCGGTAGAAGTAGCCAAAGGTACCTCGAATATCTGATCCTTTACATTCTGGCGTGAATATGTATAGTTCAATGAAACTAAACCGTTCCAGAAACTGAAGTCTGCACCGATTTCGTATGATTTGGTGTTCTGAGGTTTTAGATTAGGATCATAAATTTTGTAATATGGAATATATGAGCTGATCGATCCAATAGGATACTGGATAGGAGTTCCTGAAGAGAATCCGCCACCATAGACCGGAGTTTTATAGTAAGAAGGATAGTAAGTACCTGCCTGCCCTACTTCTGCATAAGAAGCGCGAATTTTACCATAAGTCAGAACATCATTCTTCAGTGCTTCCAATTCGGTAAAGATGAAACCAAGAGAAACGGAAGGGTAAGTGAATGAACGGTTGTTGCGTGGCATGGATGAAACAATATCATTGCGAACAGTAGCATTCAAATACAACATGCTACGATATGCTAATGAAATGTTACCGAAGTTACCAACGGTACGCTCGCGATGGTAGGTTCCTGTAGACGAATAGATTGATGCGTTAGCTATATGGTTCCATCCTGGGAAATTGAAGTTATTTCCGAGGTTGTATTTGTATTTTGAAGAATTATCGACTAATTCATTACCATATAATACATTTAAGTCAAGTTCCGGAGTGATTTTCCAGTCATAAGTAACAGTTAACAATGAATTTATTTCATTGTTTGTAACGCTCTGCTCTTCAATGCTACCTGTTCCGTTGGAGTGTCCATATCCCCATGTATCGGTATAGTTAGTGGTATAAGCATCGGTACCTAACTGGTATTTTACATCCAGTTTATGATTTTCTGTACCGAAATCAGTAGAATATTTAGCAAATGCATTTCCAAAAAAACGTTGAGTACGTTCTTTAAAAGAGTTATTTTCAACGGCCCAATAAGCACCATCAAAACCGCCTGTTGAACGATACGTGTTTTGTGTATAAGGATCTCCATCAATGTGTGATGGGATACCGGCTAAATCGTAGCTGGACGGTGCACCATATACAGTTGCCAGGATACCATTGTTGGCACCGGTTTGCTTTTTGATTTTAGAATAAACGAAGTTTCCATTGAAACCGGTGGACCAATTCTTGTTCAATTGAGCTTGTGCAGTTAGTTTTGCATTATAACGATCCATACCTGTAGAAGGTACAATACCGTTTGCAGTAGTACTTCCTAAAGACAAAGAGTAACTTCCTTTATCGAGGCTTTGTGCCACGTTTGCACTGCTGTTCCACGTTACACCTGTATTAAAGAAATCTTTAGCATTGTCATATGCACGAGGAGTAGCCCATGGGTCCAGTCCTGCTTTGGCACGCTGGTCTACATAGTATTGCCCCTGATGTTTACCGTATTTCTGGGTATAGGTATTATCCGTATTGCCACCATATTTGGGATCGTTAGCCAGTTCTGAGATCAAAGGACCCCAAGAACGAGAATCTGATGGGCTAAAAGCACCATTAAATCCTTGTGCGAATTCTTTTTGGAAATCCGGCATAGTAGAAACCTTATCGAATGATAAACCAGTGTTGATGGTAACTTCCGGTTTACCTTTACGTGCACCTTTACCGCTCTTGGTAGTGATTACTACCACACCATTTGATGCGCGCATACCATACAGAGCAGAAGCAGCTTGACCTTTCAGGATGTTGATGCTTTCAATGTCATTCGGGTCGATATCTACCGCACGGTTTGCATAGTCAGAGCCTGTAACAGAGTTAAAAGTATCCAAGTCTGTAGATGATGAGATAGGCATACCATCCACAACATATAGGGGAGTGTTATCTCCTGTAAACGAGCGTGATCCGCGAATAGTCATTTTGGAAGAGGCACCCGGCATACCTGATGACGGTGAGATCTCCACTCCTGAAACTTTACCTTGTAAAGCGCTGGAAAGGTTACTACTTGATGCTTGAGTCAGCTTATCTCCTTTCACATCTTGTACGGCATACCCTAACGCTTTTTTCTCTTTTGAGATACCCATTGCTGTTACTACGACTTCGTCAAGTGCCTTAGCATCAGTCTTTAATATCACTTTGATTATCGGTGCAATTGCTACCTCAGCAGTCTGCATACCGATATACGAAATCTGCAAAGTCT